>Ga0307288_10000110_pt1 | contig 29542 bp, 25 predicted proteins | sample ER_DNA_142_FD_194469 | JGI IMG/M metagenome (GOLD analysis project Ga0307288, IMG submission 194469) | Bulk soil microbial communities from the East River watershed near Crested Butte, Colorado, United States - ER_DNA_142 | ecosystem: Environmental > Terrestrial > Soil > Floodplain | place... | reverse complement strand
GCGCCCCGGTCAGCTCCGTCAGCACGCTCATCCAGCTGTTCTGGGGCGCTTGTCAAGGGTGTTGGGGCCACGAGGGTTGGACGACCCGTGAAGAGTCGCTGAAAAGGGGGGGAGGAGTGGCGGGCTGGGAGGTGTCCTCGGTGGCGCGTTCTCATATAGATGCGTTCGTGACGCTGGCTGTTGTTCGCGCTGACCATGGTGGGACGGGCCGGGCGTCTTGGTGGCTACGCGGTCCGGTGACCGGCCGCAAAAACCTGTCGACGTCGGTCCGGCCCGCGCCACCACGGTGGTTAAGGGCCCCGTACCGAACGGGCGTTGACGCGCAGGTTTGGCCGGCCACCCGCGCGGGCAGTATCGAGCGTGGCTTCCGTGACTAACGAGTATCGCGCCCTTGCTGCGGCGACCCTTCGGTATGCGGCCACCCTGCTCAGCGAGAAGGGGCAGCCGGGGTCGTTCTGGCTCGACGAGCTGGCCGAGTCCTTCGAGTCCGGGTGCCTGGATCGGGTGCTGGCCCACGAGTCCGGTCATGCCATTCGGGATGCTCGGCCAGCCACTCGGCGTCGATGAGCGCATACGGCCGCGGGTTGGCGGTGGGAGGGTTGTGTCATGACTGATGAATCCTCCGACGCCGACCTCACGGGATACGACGACACATCGTCCGCCGGCTACATCTGCAATGAGTGCGGCGCGTTGGTGCCTCGCATGCCAAGCTTCACGCGGCTCCACACGGACTGGCACAGAAGACTCGACGCCCTAGCGTCCAAGAGCCAGCAAGACGAAAGGGAGCTCAAGGGTCTCGGCAGGCGAGGCGGCTAGACCCCCATCGCCGCCCGCATACGAGCCAAACCCCGCCGACATGACTTCGGCGGGGTCCCCTGCTGAGGGAGGTTGAGCCTACATGAGCGTTCGCGTAGGGGCCTTCGGCTGCTGCTCCGTGGCGTCGTCCGACCCCGAGCACGCGGCGTCACGGTTATCTGAATACGAGTCACGTTCGCAGCGCGCAAGCGTAGTGTGAGGCGGCCCCTGGAACTGGCAGGCTTGCTGCCCCCAATTCACACGGCTGACCAGCACAGGGGCAAAGCCGCCGCCCGCATCCCCCTGCTAGGCGGGCGGCGGCGCCACCGGCTCGGCATCTGCCGAGGGAGCTGGAGTCTCATCGTGTGGTGGGCAAGTCGACTCGGCAGCGCCGGCGCTAGGGCTCGTCGTACACCTGCCGCGAGCACTCGGCGCACGGGCGCATGTCCAACGGCCACAGGCGTCGAGCCATGGGTCACGGCCGACCGCCGGACGAGAGCATCTGGCGGCCGCAGCGGGAGAGGTCGTCCGCCAAGGGCACCGCCGTGAACGGTCCCGGTGCGGTTAGGCGTCTCGTAGGCCACTGGATGGCCTCGTCGTCGAGGCGGGCCAGCAACGCGAGCTTGCGGGCGTAAAACGCATCCCGCTCCTCCTCGGTGTCGTTCTCCCGGAGCAGCCGGGCGGCTTCCCTGACGAGTGCAAGCAGTTCCTCGGTCGTCGTCTGGTCGTGCATGCTTGGTTCCATGGTCGGTCCCTCCTAGATGGGCGTTCGTCCTAGGCCCTGGTCGGTGCTCCAACACCGTGCGGGGCCGCTTTCGTGTGGGGGGGTTTCCCTCCTTCTCGCCGGCCTCCCCCTTCGCTGCGGCGACCCGCGAGATGACGCTGATACCGTCCAGCCCGAACGCCTGGCAGAACTCGTACGCCCAGACGGCACCGACCCCTTCCGCGCCGTCGTTGCTCTCGTCGGGCGTGGGTGTCATGGCGGCCATCACGGCCACCACGCCGTCCTCGAGGCCCTGGCGCCAGCTCACTGGGTCGATGAGGCGCTGGTAGTCGTCGACGTGGTCGAGGAGGTCGGTGATTCGGGCGGTCAGCTCGGCCTCTCCGAGCTCGGACCACCCTCGCATCTCCTCGATGCTCGGCAGCGGTCGCTTGGTCGGGTCGATAACGTCGGGTGCCTGTACTGCTGTGGTTCTCCTTAGTCCAGGATATTTCGTCCCACAGCGCTTCTGATGCGATGTAGGAGCGGGGCCTCCGCTCCTCGTGGGTTACCCCGCCGGCGTGATGCTGGGGGTTCGCATGTATCCGTTGGATTCGAGGAGGCCCCTGTCATGGAAGGGTATGCCGGTCAGCAGTTCGTGGTATTGACCTGCACCGTCGCCGGTCGGTGATCGTGCGGACCACCGCGTCGGGTGACCCGTTGGAGACGGTGCGGATCAGCAACGACGTCGACTCGCTTATCAAGGTGATGGCCGGGGCCGGGGTGAGTCCGGAGGTGGTGCTCGAGGCTACCTACGGCTGGTACTGGGCGGCGGACACCCTCGCGGACCTCGGCGCGGTGGTGCATCTGGCGCACCCGTTGGGGGTGAAGGGTTTCTCGTATCGACGGGTGAAGAACGATGTGCGGGACGCCACCGACCTGGCCGATCTGCTGCGGATGGGCCGGCTGCCGGAGGCGTGGATCGCGCCGCCGGTCACCCGGGAGCTGCGCGAGCTGGTGCGGCATCGGGCCAAGCTGGTCGCCATCCGGTCGGGCTGTAAGTGCGAGATTCACGCGGTGCTGGCCAAGTGCGGCATCCAGGTGTTGATGTCCGACCTGTTCGCCGACGCCGGGACCGCGCTGCTGGAACGCCTGGACGCGCCCGCGCCGTACCTGGCCCGGGTCGGGTCGCTGCGCCGGCTGATCGACGACCTCGATGTGGAGATCGACCTGTTCGCCCGGCTCATCCGGGGTCGGCTGGCCGCCGACGACGGCTACCGCGCGGTCCAAACCATCCCGGGGATCGGACCCACCCTCGGGGCCGTATTCGTGGCCGAGATCGGCGACGTGCACCGGTTCCCCGGCCCAACCCAGCTGGCGTCGTGGGCGGGGCTGACCCCCAAACACCACGAGTCGGACACCCACGTGCATCGGGGCCGGATCACCAAGCAAGGCTCCCGGCTGGTCCGGTGGGCGGCGATCGAGTCGGTTCAGGCCCTCGGCCCGGGTACCGGCGCGGGGCGGCTGAAACACCGAGTCGGGGACCGCCGCGGCCGCAACATCGGCAAGACCGCCGCCGCCCGGCAACAGCTCGGGTACGTGTACTACGCCCTGCGGGACGGGCACGTGCGGTCCCTGACCCGACGGCCTCGGGTCGCGGCGTGACCGCGGCCTACCACCTCACCTGGCCGGGGCTGGTCGTGCAGGTCATGACCCCCGCACCGCGGCGCGGTCGCGCGTTCTGATTGACCACCCCGCCAGGATCCTTTTCCATCGCGTACCTCGTCATGCCGCCCGCGTCGCGGCGAAGGGATGACTAGCGGCCCTTGCCCGCCCAGCACCACGCACCCGACCCTGACGAGACGTAGCCCACCAGCACGACCAGAAGAGACACGTCCAGCGCTCGAGAACGCCGGCAGCCGGCCCACATCGTCGACCCGATGGGGTCGGGCCTCAAGGTCAAGCCGCTTACGCGGTCGAGCTCCGCTCGAACCTTGACCCCCGACCCCATCCCGCCATGCCCGCCCAGGCGCCACCGGCCAACAACGCCCTCCCGCAGACCGGTTGACACGGCCCCACTCCAACAGGGATGACCTGCACGTTTGTCCTGCTCACCTGTACAGCGTTCAGCCGTCCCTAGCGCGCGACTACCTCCACTGAGCTCGAGGACACCAACACAGGTATGCCGCGCACAGCCCTGCCTGCGCGCGGCATACCGGCCCCGTAGACGCGGTCAGACGACTCGGATCAAGGTCACGACGCCCTGTCCGCCGAACCGGTCACAGGGATCTTCGGTCACCGTGGCCGTCAGGGAGAGCCCGAACGAGCCCCCATGCGGGTTTGCCTGTTGCGAAGCTCCCTGCAGGTGCGCCCGGTCCAGCACGGTATCCCCGCAACCAGGGCTGGTCAGGACCATCCGACTGTCATCTGAGACCCTCAGGGTCCCTCGCGCCTTAGGACTCCGGTCCACCTCGCCGCGGTCGTCGAGCACGTACCTGGCGTCGGCGTCCTGGTTCTCGACAACACCGAGGACTGTCCCGGAACCTTCGACCAGCCAGATCCCTTCGAGCTGAACGGGGGCCGTGACGGGTGACACGGGCTCAGCCGCGGACGGGGTGATGGCGCGACCAGCCTCCGAGCCCGGAGACAGCCGAGTGCCCGTGAACGCCGGGCTAGACCCCCCTGCGGGGCAGCCAGGTCCTGCGAGGGTGCCCTCGTCGAAGACGACCCGTCCATCCCGCTGCGGATGGATGCCCGCCGTGTTGCGGCATAGCTGACCCTGCTCGTTTCGGCCGTCGAAGACGAACTTCTCGCCGTCCATTCGCCACGGGGACACCGGAACGGGAAGAACGGGATCAACGAGGAACCGCGCTGCGTCGAAGTCGCTTTCCGTTCCGTCGGCATGGATTGCGGCGACGGCACGGCCGCCGGCGCCGTTGTCCAACAGGTACACCCCCGGCGGAGGGGCGGCGCCGGGGCCAAGATCGGCGGGTACGGACGTGTCCGGTCGGCGTAGCCACAGCGCCCCGGCGGCGACGGCGGCGACGAGGACCAGGACGGCTGCGGCGGCGAGTACGAGTCTCGTGCGCCGAGGACGGTGTGGCTGGCGAAGCCGGCGATGGAGGTCCTGCTGCATACGGTCGAGGTCAGTGGAGGTCATGTCCACTCCGTCCGCGTAGGTCGCCAATGAGTCCACGAGTCGCTGGTCCAGGCTCATGAGGTCACCTCGATCCCGCGTTGGAGCGCGGCCACGGCCCGATAGGCGTGCCGCTTCACCGACCCGATCCCGATCTCGAGCAGCTGTGCGGTCTGACTCTCGGTCAGTCCGAGGTAGTAGCGCGCGACGACCACCTCGCGCTGCCTTGTGGGCAGGGCCTGGACGGCGGCGGTGACCCGCGCTGACTCATCGAGCTTGACCGCGACGTCCTCGAGGTTGCCATCGACGGGAACAACCGTCAGGCGCTGCGTCATCGCGCGCGAGCGGACGAACCGGCGCTGCCGGGACCGGCAGCCTCGGACGACAGCGCTGCGCAGGTAGGCGCCGGCGGCATTGGGGTCCCGCAGCGTCGACCAGTGGCGGTGCAGAGAGACGAACGCGTCCTGGACGACCTCCTCAGCCTCGGCTCGATCACCGAGCAGAACCATCGCAAGGCGAACCAGGCCGGCGCAGTGGGTCCGGAACAAGACGTCGAGGGTCTCATCCCGGTCCGGGCGGACGTCGACTCGGCTCCGAGGCAACGCGGGTGGCTCGGCCATGATGACCTCCCGAGCAACATCGTCCACGCATACAGGTCGCCGCTGCAGCGAAAAGGTTGACTTAGGGGCGGGAGATTCTTCAGCAGTCGGGCAGGTCTGTCCTACCTCTCAGCCGCGTCGAGGGAACCGCTCGAACGCCGCGTCGATCCACCGGCTGGGTGCGTCGGTGATCCGAGCCATGCTGCGCGTCCACCAGCGAACGCCGTCCTGCGGCACCAAGAACGCCCGAATCCGTTGCCCCAATGGGCGATTGATGGCTGCGGACCTGGTGACGGTACGGATATCGTCGGCCAGCTCGGTCGGCGCCGCGCCGGGACGCGCATACCGCGACCGCTCGAGTGTGGCGACGACGTGGCCCATCACCTCCTCGGCGTGGTTGTCGAGGTCCGCTTCGCGAACGTAGTGCTTTCGCCACTCGCGCAACGTCCCCCCGCCGTTGGGTGGCGGGACGCCCAGGTCGCCGAGCCTCGAGACGAGCTGGTCCCACTGAGCCTCCGCCAGCTCGCCGGGCGTCGCCGCTCGAGAGCGGCGCCGGCGGTTGACCAGGTATGCGGTCAACGGCAGCACGAGACTGCCCAGGAGGCCGAGGAGGACCGCGAGGATGAGCACGTGCCACGGGTCGCGGAGCCAGTCCCGCACCTGGTCGCCGAAGGAACTTGCCTGCACCGGCGTGGACCCGTCGACCTCAGGGGCGCCGGGGTCACGTGCGGTGCTGGTCGCCGATCCCGTCGCACCGGAGTCGGTCTGAGGAGCGGTCGTCGCGTCGGGGACGGGTGCGGCGGCCGGGACGGTGTACGAGGGTGCCGTGCCGGTCCGCACCGCGGGCGTCGGCTCGAACCGGAGCCATCCCGCGCCCGGGAAGTACAGCTCCGGCCAGGCGTGTGCGTCGGAGTTGCGCACGGTGTAGAGGCCGTTGTCCTGTCGCCCCGGCAGATAGCCGAGCGCCATCCGCGCGGGAATCCCCTTGGCCCGGGCCATCATCACCATCGTCGTCGCGAACTGCACGCAGTACCCGACCTTGGACTTCAGGAACCGCAGGATCGGGTCGGTGATCTGTTGTCCGTTCTGGTCGAGCACGGACTCCGGAAGCTGGAGGTTGTAGGAAAAGCCGCCGTCGGACCGCAGCCACTTCTGGATCGCCGTGGCCGCGGCGTACCTCGAGGTGGTTCCCGCGGTGACCTGGTCGGTCAGCTCGTCCAGCTGGGCGGCGATTCCCGGATCGACGGTCGTCGAGGTCTGCACCTCGGGGTCGCCTCGACCGGAAGACGCACCGGAGATCCCGGCCTGCAGCTGCTCCGACGTGACGTCGACCTCCCGGTAGGTCACCGAGTACGAGTCCGGGCGGTCGGACGCGTACAGGTCTCCGGTGGCGGCGTCGGCGTACCAGCTCTCCCCACCGAAGTCGGTCGAGACGACCGGCGGGACCGAGGCGACGTTCGGTGACCTCACGTAGTTCGACTCGACCTGGAGCTGCCGGTCGGCGACCCGTACTTGAGGCGAGATGAATCTGACCTGGGTGAGCTGCTGCGTCGGAGCGCTGACCGGCCGGGGCGTCCACTCTCCGCGGACGTAGTTGGCGGCCACGAGGATGCGCAAGGGCGGTGCAGACGGAGCGGAGGTCCGGTACGTCAAGGCGATGTTGTCGTCACCGCTCTCCAGGCTGCGCGAGAGATCGACGGTCGAGTTGAACCCGACCCGGCCACCACGCCCGACGCTGCTGTCACCGCGGCCGAGCCCGTCGAGGATGTACCGCGTGGGAAGGTGCGGAACGACGGCCGGAAGCACGACCGCGGCGATGACGGCCGCGACGCCGAGCTGTCGCGCCACGTTGCCGTAGCCCCACATCACCTGGTTCTCGACCTCGACCTCGGAGGTGGGGGTGCGCAGGCTCGCGACGGTCGTCGACCATCGCTGCACCCGGCCGCGGCCCTGCCGGGCGACGAGGACGAGCCACATCACCGCTCCGACGACGAAGTACCAGGGCGAGAGCGACGACCCACCGTTGGCTGCCGCCGTGAGGAAGGCCGCGAGCAGTGGCAACCCGGCGACGCCGGGGGCCTCCTCGGTGACCGCGAGGAAGTCGACGATGACCGCCAGCGCGGCCACTCCGGCGACGAAGACGAACTGGACGCCCTCGGTCGCGGGGATCGGTGCGGCATACCGTTGCATGACGGCGACGCACTCGTTGACCAGCTGTCCGATCCGCTCCCAGGCGTCGGGGCCGGGAAGGCCGTACCAGAGCCGGTCGGCCGCGAACATCGCCACCAGGACCCAGGTGGTGAGGACCAGCTGCCCGAGGAGGACCAGGAATCGGACGGACGTCACCTGGCGCATGACGAGGCCGGCTGCCGCCACCGCCAGGCAGATCCAGACGGCCCGACCGAGCCAGAACGCGTTCTCGGTCAGCGTGGTGAGACCGATGACCGCCGCGATGGTGGCCAGAGCGGCGACGAGGGCGTCGACGGCGCGCGAGATCATCCGACCAGCACCCCCCGTGTCGTGAGCGCCGACCACACGTCGGGTACGGCGTCGCCCTGGCCGGCGACCGCGACGGACCACCCAGCCGTGTGCAGCAGCTCGGCGTAGGCGATCGCGGCCGGGCCGGGGCTACGCAGCGGCCCGGTGCTGCGGTCGGAACGAGAGGTAAGCGCGCCGCCTCGCCCCCCGTCCGCAAAGGTCGGCGTGTCGAGTAGGACGGCCAGCCCGCTGCCGCCCGGCTGGCGCAAGGAGGCGACCTGCCGGAGCGCCTCCTCGTCCTGGTCGGCGAGGATCCCCACGACCAGGCCACCCGACGCGGTGACGGGATGTGCTGCTCGGACCAGCTCGGTGAGCTCGACGTCCGGGCCGGTCTCGACTTCGGCGAGCACGTCGAGCGCGTGGTCGGCGTCGGTCGTCATCGCGGCCTGGCCGTCGTGGACGGTCTCGGAGCAGATGAGGTGCGTCGCATACCCCAGACCGGCGAGATGCGTGACGATCGACGCGGCGGCGGAGACCGCCCACTCGAACGAGCTCGTGGCGCCGTGGCCCTGATGGGCGCTGACCCGGGGGTCGAGGAGGATCATCGCGCGGCGCCGGGCGGGGCGGTCCTCCTGACGGACCATGAGGTCGCCCGTGCGGGCCGTGGCGGGCCAGTGGATTCGGCGCAGGTCGTCGCCGTCGCGGTACTCACGGATCGACTGGTCGTCCTCGCCGTGCAGCGCGACCATGAACGGGATCTCGCCCTCCGCGCCGACGCCGTTGCCGGGCGGGCGACCGCCGATGAGCGGGGCGATGCGCGGGAGGACGACGATGTTGCCGGTTGCGCCGACCTCCGCGAACCGGTTCGTCAATCCGAAGGGGTCGCGCAGGACGACGCTGAGCGGGCCCAGTGGGTGGCGGCCGCGCAGGTGCGAGCGCACCGCATACTCGATCTGCCGCACCTCACCCGGCGCGAGCTGACCGAGGAGGAATCGCGGCCGGTCGCCGAGGGCGAGGTTGAGGCGCTCCTCGGCGAGCAGCAGCGGGGTCCGGCGGGTGCCGGCGTTGGTCATGACGACGGTGACGATCGCGCGTTCGTCCACCGAGACGCGCGGGGGAGACGTATGCCGCTCAACGCGCAGCAGGGCGCGCTGCCGTCGAGCGATCAGCCCGGTGACCAGCGGCAGGACGAGCAGCAGCACGCCGACCCGGCTGATGTCGGGGAACCCGAGTCCCCACCCGGCCGCGGCCAGCGTCGCGCCCGACGCGACGAACGCGCGACCCCGTCCGGTGAGGACGTCCCGAAGGCGAGCCATGTCGACCTCAGCGGTTGAACGGAGCCACGGGAACGCGGCGGAGGATCTCGGCCAGCACGTCATCGGCCGTGCGACGGGCCAGCTGTGCCTCGCCGCTGAGGATGAGGCGGTGGGCGAGCACGGGGATGACGATGCTCTGGACGTCGTCGGGGAGGACGTGGTCACGGCCCTCGATGGCGGCGACGGCGCGCGAGGCGCGGAGCAGGTGGAGGGTCGCCCGCGGCGAGGCGCCCAGCCGCAGGTCGCTGCTCGAGCGGGTGGCCGTGCTGATGTCGACGGCGTACTGGCGGATCGCCGGGCTGGCGTAGACGTCGCGGACGACCTCGATGAGGCGGGCGACCGTCGCGCCGTCGGTCGTCGGCTTCAGAGCGGCCAGTGGCGGCGCGCCACCGTGGGTGTCGAGGATGGCCACCTCGGCGCTCGGCGAGGGGTAACCGATCGAGATCCGGGCCATGAAGCGGTCCCGTTGCGCCTCCGGAAGGGGGTAGGTGCCCTCCATCTCGATCGGGTTCTGCGTGGCCATGACGAGGAACGGCTTGTGCAACTCGTAGGTCTGGCCGTCGACGGTGACCTGGCCCTCCTCCATGCTCTCGAGGAGCGCGGACTGGGTCTTGGGCGAGGCCCGATTGATCTCGTCGCCGACGACGACGTTGGCGAAGATCGCGCCCGGGCGGAACTCGAAGTCGCGCAGGTCCTGGTTGAAGACGCTCACGCCGGTGATGTCGCTGGGCAGCAGGTCGGGCGTGAACTGGATGCGCCGGACCGTACAGTCGATCGACTTCGCGAGCGACTTGGCCAGCATCGTCTTGCCCACCCCGGGGACGTCCTCGATGAGGAGGTGCCCCTCGGCGAGCAGGACCGTGATCGCGGTCCGGACGACGTCGGGCTTTCCCTCGATCACCGACGTCATCGCCTCGGTGATCCGCCGCACCACCTGGCGGACCTCGGCGAGAGCCTCGGGGGTGCTGCGGTAGGGGCTCGGAGCGGCGACGGATCGCGTCGCGGCCACCCCCGGCCCGCTGTCGGTCTGGTCCGTCACCTTGGTCACGCGTCCTCCGCCGGCTTCTCCAACACAGTCAGCACATTGATGGCCTGGGATCCGTGCTGATACCGAGGTCCCCGAGAAATCTTCCCCCACAACGCACCACTTCCCCAACGGATCCCCGCAAGACCGAATGCGAGAAGCAGCGTCGGGGCGGCTCGGGCGTCGATCGGGTGCCGGCAAGCGGCCGTTTCCGGACCACTCTGCGCCGTGGTTGGCCGCTCGAGTGGCCCGGGAGGGGGAGCGGACCAACTCCGCTCGGCGGTGTCCCTCTACGGAAGTGGAGGAAAGTGGAGTACGGTGGGGCGACGCGGAGCCACCGGGGAGCCGCGCACCGCCGCAGGGTCGACAAGGGGAGGTGGCGAGCCGTGTTCCTCGGCACCCACACGCCTCGACTCGACGAGAAGGGCCGGCTCTTTCTCCCGGCGAAGTTCCGCGACCGCCTCGCCGACGGTCTCGTCGTGACCAAGGGACAGGAGCGCTGTCTCTTCGTCTACCCGGCGGACGAGTTCGAGCGACTGGCCACCCAGATGCAGCAGGGCCCGACGTCGTCCAAGGCGGTTCGGGACTACCTGAGGGTCTTCCTCGCCGGTGCCCACGACGAGAGCCCGGACCGACAGGGCCGGCTCACCATCCCGCCGCCGCTGCGCCAGTACGCGGGACTGACCCGCGACTGCACGGTCATCGGCGCCGGGAACCGCGTCGAGGTGTGGGACAGCGCCGCGTGGGCGCGCTACCTCGAGGCCAGCGAGGAGGCTTTCGCCGAGCAGTCGGAGGAGGTGGTCCCTGGCCTCTTCTGACACAGCACCGCACGCCGCAGAGCTGAGCTCCGGCCTCCAGCCGCTGCCATCCCGGGACGCCTTCCCCCGTCCCGGGCCACCCGGGAGAGACAACCCGTCAGCGGATGGGGACCAGACCTCAGGTCGACCGTCACCACGGAATGAGAGCACCGGCATGGCCAACCCCGCACCCGCGCAGCGGCATCTGCCGGTGCTGCGCGATCGGGTCGTCGAGCTCCTGGAGCCGGCGCTCTCGGGACCGGGCTCGGTATGCGTCGACGGCACCCTGGGGATGGGGGGCCACGCGGAGGGCATCCTCGAGCACTGCCCGGAGGTTCATGTCGTGGGGATCGACCGCGACCAGGAGGCGCTCGACCTCGCGGGGCGCCGGCTCGCCCCGTACGCGGACCGGCTCACCCTGGTCCACGCGGTCTACGACGAGTTCGCGGCGGTCGTGGAGTCGCTGGGGCTGGCGACGGTGGACGCCGCCCTCTTCGACCTGGGCGTCTCGTCGCTGCAGCTGGACGAGGGGGACCGCGGATTCGCGTACCGCGTCGACGCGCCGCTCGACATGCGGATGGACCAGTCCAAGGGCGCCACGGCTGCCGACGTCCTCAACACCTACGACGCCGCCGAGCTGACCCGGATCCTGCGGGACTACGGAGAGGAGCGGTTCGCGCGGCCGATCGCTCGGGCCGTCGTGCGCGAAAGGGAGACCGAGCCGTTCCGCACGTCCGCCCGATTGGTCGAGCTCCTCCGCTCGGTCATTCCCGCGGCCTCGCAGCGCAGGAGCGGGCACCCGGCCAAGCGGACGTTCCAGGCGCTGCGCATCGAGGTCAACGGCGAGCTCGCCGCGTGGGAGACCGCGCTCCCGGCGGCGGTCGATGCACTCGCCGTGGGCGGCCGGGTCGCCGTCCTCAGCTACCACTCCCTGGAGGACCGGATCACCAAGCGCGTCCTCACCGCCGGCGCCCGGTCGAGTGCTCCGCCTGGGCTCCCGGTCGAGCTGCCGGAACACGCCGCATACCTGCGCCTGCTGACCCGCGGCGCGGAGGAGCCGAGCCCGGCCGAGGTCGCCGAGAACCCGCGAGCTGCGTCGGCGCGGTTGCGGGCGGCGGAGCGCGTTCGGGCTACCGGCACGACGACGAGGGGGCGTCGGAGATGAGTCAGAGCCTGCTGAGCACCGCGGCGCGCGTCGCGGGAGAAGCAAGCCGAGCACGGGGTATGCCGCGCCGGGGCCAGCTCGCGCCGCTGTGGGTCGTGCCGGCGGCCATCCGCCGCACCGGCAACGGCGGGTTCGCCGTGCTCTGCATGGCCCTCCTGGCAGTCGGCCTCGTCTCCCTGCTGATGATGAACACCGCCCTGGCGTCGGGGATCTACCAGCTCAAGGACCTCCGGTCGGAGTCCGGGACCCTGACCGACCAGCAGGAGCAGCTGACCCAGGTCGTGGACGACCTGCGCTCGCCCCGGAACCTCGCAGACCGCGCCCAGCAGATGGGCATGGTGCCTGCCAAGAGCATGGCCTTCGTCCGGCTGTCCGACGGGGCGGTGATCGGCGAGGCCCAGCCGGCCGCCGCAGAGCAGCGCCTCAACGTGGTCACCACCGCCGTGCCGCCGCCGGCACCACCGCCAGCTCCGGCCAACCCGGCGGCGACCGCCCCCCCGACCCCGGCGGCGACCGCCCCAGCAACCGCACCAGACCCCACGCCGAAGCCCACCCCGTGACGGCCAGGTGACGACATGACGCCACCGAACGCCCGGGGAGGGACCGGCTCGGGCGGAAGGCCACCGCCGCGGCCGAGTGCGCGCGGGCCCTCCGAGGAGCCTGACCCGCGCCCCGCGTGGCGCGACGGGGACCCTCCTGCGCGAGCCGCGCCACGACGTCCCCCGCGCCGTCGTCGAGGAGGGGTCCTCGTCGCGAACACGCACCGCCGCGTCCGGCTCATGCTCATCGCGGCGATCTTCGTCTTCACCGTCTTCGCCGCCCAGCTCTTGCGGGTCCAGGCGCTGGATGCCGCGTCGGTGCAGGCGGCGGCGTTCGACAAGCGGGTCGTCACGGAGGTCCAGCCGGCACTGCGCGGAGAGATCCTCGACCGCAACGGGGTGGTGCTCGCCTCCACCGTCGAGCGCAAGACGATCTACGCCGACCAGAAGGTCATCCCGGCCTACCAACGACGGGTCGACAACACCCGGACCGTGGTCGGGGTGGTCGGCGCCGCCCAGGCGCTGGCGCCACTGCTCGAGACCACGCCCGAAGCCCTCGTGCCCCAGCTGATGGGGAATCAGTACCGCGTCATCGCCAAGGACGTCACGCCCATGGCCTGGCGGGACATCGCGGCTCTCGGCATACCCGGCATCTACAGCGAGCCGACGACCAGCCGGGTCTATCCCGCGGGGATGACCGCGGCCCCCTTGGTCGGGTTCGTCCAGAAGGACGGCACCGCCGGCGGCGGCGTCGAGGTCATGGCCGACAGCGCGCTCAAGGGCACGCCGGGCAAGGTGGTCTACCAGCGGGCCCAGGACGGGACGGCGATCCCCGGCACCGACGAGGTCGACCAGCAGACGGTCAGCGGTTCCGACGTCCGCCTCACCATCGACGCCGACCTGCAGTGGTACGCCCAGAACCAGATCGCCAACATGGTCACGCAGAGTCAAGCCATGTCTGGCTACGTGGTCGTCCAGGAGGTCAAGACCGGCAAGCTGCGGGCCGTCGCCTCCTACCCCACGTTCGACCCTGCCAACTATGGCAAGAACGGGGCCGACGCCCTGGCCAACCACGCCTTCCAAGACGTGTACGAACCCGGCTCCACCGGCAAGGTCATGTCGGTCTCGGCCGCGATAGAGCAGGGCCTCATCCAGCCGACGACGCAGCTCATCGTTCCGAACCGGTTGCCGCGCGGCGGCACGTCGTTCAAGGACGACGTCGACCCTCCCACCCTGAACCTCACCGTCGCCGGGGCCCTCGCCATGTCGAGCAACATCGGGACGATGCTGGCCACGGAGAAGCTCGCCCCGCAGACGATGTACGACTACTTCCGCAAGTTCGGCATCGGCTCCAAGTCCGGCGTCGGCTATCCGGGCGAGTCGGCCGGCCTCCTCGCCAAGCCGGAGGACTGGAGCGGCTCGCAGCGCTACACGCTCCTCTTCGGGCAGGGATACTCGCTCAACGCGATTCAGGCCGCCGGTGTCTACCAGACCATCGCCAACGGCGGCGTCCGCATCCCGCCCAGCCTCGTCGAGAGCACCACCGACCGGTCCGGCAAGGTCACCCTGGCGGCGCAGCCACAGGGCGTCCGGGTCGTCTCGAAAGACACGGCGACCAAGGTGAGCCAGATGCTCGAGGAGGTTGTCGGCCCGAACGGCACGGGAAAGAAGGCGAAGATCGACGGCTACCGCGTCGCCGGCAAGACCGGTACGGCCGACCGCTACGACCCGTCCGTGGGCGCGTACAGCGGGTTCACCGCCTCCTTCATCGGGTATGCGCCGGCGGACGACCCGCAGTACGTCGTCGCTGTGACGCTGCAGCGGCCGGTCCAGGGCCACTTCGGCGGCCAGCTCGGAGCCCCGGTGTTCAAGGACGTCATGACGTACGCGCTGCAGAAGGGGCAGATCCCGCCGACCAACTCGGCCGCCCCGGTGATCCCGCTCAACTCGGCGGACGCGACTTGGGACCCCAACGACCCGGCGGTCCTGAACGGTGCGAAGAAGCGCACCCGGTAGCCTCGCCACCGTGCCGTCCCCCCGTCCGACCACGGCCCCGGCGGTGGCCCTGGGGGAGGTCGCTGACCGCCTGGAGGCGTCTCTCAGCCCTGAGGCCAACAGGGTCAGCCTCACCGGCGTGAGCCTCGACTCGCGCACTGTGCAGCGGGGTGATCTGTATGCTGCCCTGCCCGGCTTCGTCGCCCACGGCGGCTCGTTCGTCCGGCAAGCCGTGGACGCCGGAGCCGTCGCGGTGCTGACGGACCCGCAGGGCGCCGACCTCGCCGGCGACCCGGGCGTGCCGCTCCTCGTCGTAAGTGACCCTCGGGCCGTCCTCGGCGACGTGGCGGCACTCGTCTACGGGCAGGCGGCCCGAGCGCTCCGTCTGGTCGGCATAACCGGCACCAACGGCAAGACGACCACCGCCTACCTCCTCGAGGCGGGGTTGCGCGCACTGGGCGAGCCGACGGGCCTGCTCGGCACCGTGGAGACCCGCGTGGGTGAGACCCGGATCAAGTCGGTCCGCACGACTCCCGAGGCCACCGACCTGCACGCCCTCTTGGCCGTGATGAAGGAGGCCGGGGCCGCCGCCGTCGTCATGGAGGTCTCGAGCCACGCTCTCGCGCTGCACCGGGTCGACGGTGCCGTCTTCGACGTCGCGCTCTTCACCAACCTGTCGCAGGACCATCTGGACTTCCACGAGACGATGGACGACTACTTCGCCGCCAAGGCGTCGCTCTTCACGTCGGCCCGCGCGCGGCGGGGCGTCGTCTGCGTGGACGACCAGTGGGGCGCTCGGCTCGCCCGAGAGGTCGAGATCCCCGTCGTCACCGTCGGCTCGAATCTGGGCTCTTCGGCGAATTGGGTTGTGCGCCACCGGAACAGGCCACACTTCACCTTGGCCGGGCCGGCCGGAACGATCGAGCTGCCGTGCCACCTGCCCGGCGACTTCAACGTCGTCAACACCGCCCTCGCCGCGGTGACGCTCGTCGAGCTCGGCTACTCGCTCGCCGAGGTGGAGCGCGCGATGCAGGAGCAGCCGACGGTACCGGGACGCATGGAGCTCGTGACCGCGACGGACCCCGACCCGGACCGTGACCCGCGCTGCATCGTCGACTACGCACACAGCCCGGAGGCGGTCGAAGCGGCGCTGCGAGCACTGCGCCCGACGACCCGAGGCAAGCTCGTCGCCGTGCTGGGTGCCGGAGGCGACCGGGACCGCGGCAAACGCGCAGGCATGGGAGCCGCTGCGGCCGAGTGGGCGGACTATGTCGTCGTCACCGACGACAACCCGAGGTCCGAGCTGCCAGCCACCATCAGAGGTGAGGTACGGCAAGGAGCCTCCGGCCGACCGTCCGGGGGCTCGCCCAAGGTGACCGACGAGGGAAACCGCTGGAAGGCCATCGACGCGGCGGTGACGCTCGCTCGGCGCGCAGGCCGCCCGGCCGACAACACCGTGCTCGTTCTCGGCAAGGGCCACGAGACCGGGCAGGAGATCGACGGCGTCGTGCACGCTTTTGACGACCGGGAGGCTCTCCGGGCAGCCTTGGACGGCCTCGTCTACCGACCGGAAGCGTCCGCATGATCCCGATGCCCCTGCGGGATGTCGCCGTGCTCACGGACGGGTCCCTACACCCTGTCGAGCGCGGCGGCGTCGTCGTCGACGGCCCCGTCGTCACCGACTCTCGCGAGGCGGGGCCCGGTTCCCTGTACGTCGCCCGGGTCGGCGAGCACGCGGACGGGCACGCCTACGTCGGCCCGGCCCGCGACCGCGGTGCCGTCGCGGCCCTGACCAGCCGGGTCGTCGACGAGCTGCCCTGCGTCGTGGTCGACGACGTCCAGACCGCCTTCGGGCGCCTGGCGCGCGGCGTCGTCGACCGGGCGACCGGTCTCACCGTCGTCGCCGTCACCGGCTCGTCCGGAAAGACCTCCACCAAGGACCTCCTGGCGCAGGTGCTGCGCGCGGCGGGCGAGACGGTCGCGCCGGTCAACTCCCTCAACGGCGAGATCGGGGTGCCTCTAACCGTATGCCGCGTGACGCCGGCGACACGATTCCTCGTCGCCGAGATGGGTGCTCGCGGCGTCGGGCACCTCGCCTACCTCACCACCATCGCTCCGCCAGACGTCGCGGTCGTCCTCAACGTCGGGGTGGCTCACGTCGGCGAGTTCGGGTCGAAGGGGGCCGTGGCCCAGGCCAAGGGCGAGCTCGTCGAGGCGCTGCGCCCCGACGGGCTGGCGGTCCTCAACGCCGACGACCCCGAGGTGGCCAAGATGCGCTCGCGCACCCAGGCCCGGGTCGTCACGGTCGGCACCCGGGCCGACGCGGACATCCGGGCCGCCGACGTCCGCCTCGACGCGCTCGGGCACGCGTCGTTCGTCGTCGAGGTTCCCAACGGCGGCCGCGCCAAGGTCGAGCTGCAGCTCTCAGGGGCGCACCACGTCGGCAACGCGCTGGCCGTCGTCGCGACCGCACTCGAGTGCGGGCTCGGCCTGGACCTGGTCGCGACGGCCTTGTCCGCGGCACGGGCGGCCAGCCGGTGGCGGATGGAGATCCACGAACGCCCGGACGGCGTGACCGTCGTGAACGACGCCTACAACGCCAACCCCGACTCGATGCGCGCGGCCCTGGAGGCCCTGCGCTCGATCGGGCGGGCCGCGCAGCCGCGGCGGCGCACGTGGGCGGTGCTCGGTGAGATGCTGGAGCTCGGGGACCTCTCCCGCTCGGAGCACCAGCGCGTCGGTGGATGGGCCTCCGCTCTGGGCGTGGACCGGCTCCTCGTCGTCGGCGAGCGGGCCAGGCCCATCTCCGACGGCGCGGTCGGCAGCACCGGCGGGCATACCGAGGTGACGGTCGTGAACGACGCGGACGACGCATACGAGCTCCTGCAGGCGCACCTGCGGTCCGGCGACGTCGTCCTGCTCAAGTCCAGCCGCGATGCCGGACTGCGCTGGCTCGGCGACCGGCTCGTCGGCATGGAGGTGCCGGAGTGAAGGGCGTCCTGATCGCGGCGGCGGTGGCGCTGCTCGCGGCGCTGCTCGGCACGCCGATGTTCATCCGGCTCCTCGTCAAACGCGGCTACGGCCAGTTCATCCGCGACGACGGACCGACGACGCACCACACCAAGCGCGGCACGCCGACCATGGGCGGCGCGGTGATCCTCGGGTCGGTACTCCTCGCGTACGTCGCGGCGCACCTGTTCACGCTCACCTCCCCGAGCATGAGCGGGATCCTCGTCCTCTTCCTCATGACCGGGCTCGGCCTCATCGGCTTTCTCGACGACTTCATCAAGATCTCCAAGCAACGCAGCCTCGGATTGCGCTCGGGGCAGAAGCTGGGCGGTCAGATCCTCGTCGGCGTGATCTTCGCGGTGCTGGCCCTGAACTTCCCCAACGACCAGTACCGCACGCCGGCCTCGCCGTTCATCTCGTTCGTGCGAGACACCCACATCAACCTCGCCATCGGCGGGAGCGTCGTCGTCGGGGCCCTGCTCTTCATCATCTGGGCCAACCTCATGATCGCCGGCACGTCGAACGGCGTGAACCTCACCGACGGGCTGGACGGGCTCGCCGCCGGTGTCTCCACGATGGTCTTCGGGGCTTACGTCCTCATCGGCATCTGGACGTTCAACCAGAACTGCCAGATCAACCCCGGCATCAAGTGCTACGAAGTGCGGGACAGTCTCGACCTCGCGCTCGTCGCCGCCGCCGGGATGGGCGCCTGCTTCGGGTTCCTCTGGTGGAACGCGTCACCGGCCAAGATCTTCATGGGTGACACCGGTTCCCTCGCGCTGGGCGGCGCGTTGGCGGGGCTGGCGATCACGACGCGGACCGAGCTACTCATCGTCGTCCTCGGCGGCCTCTTCGTCCTCATCACCTTGTCGGTGATCGTCCAGGTCGGGTCGTTCAAGCTGAGGGGCAAGCGGGTCTTCCGCATGGCGCCTCTGCAGCACCACTTCGAGCTCGTCGGCTGGCACGAGGTCACCATCGTGATCCGGTTCTGGATCGTGGCCGGCCTGTTCGCCGCGCTCGGCCTCGGGATCTTCTACGCCGAGTGGGTCGTGGGGTCGGCGTGACCGAGGATCTTCCGGACGATCCCGGCGTCGACGACTACGAGCCCCGGCCGGGCCTGACGCACCGCGACGCCGACTGGTCCGGGCTGCGCGTGCTCGTCGCCGGGCTCGCCGTCAGCGGCTTCGCCGCGGCCGATGCGCTCGCCGAGCGCGGCGCGGTGGTCACCGTCGTCGACGGGAAGGCGGCGGGCGAGTCGCAGGCCAACGACGAGCGGGCCAACATCCTCGACATCCTCGGCGTCACCGTCCGTCAGGGAGAGGAGCACACGGCGGGTCTGCCGGCCGAAGACGTCGACCTCCTGGTCACCTCCCCGGGGTGGCGGCCCAACCAGCCTCTGCTGCTCGAGGCGGCGGCCCGCGGCATCCCGGTCTGGGGAGAGGTCGAGCTGGCCTGGCGGATGCGGGCCCGGAACGGCGCTGCACCCTGGCTCACCGTGACCGGCACCAACGGCAAGACGACGACGGTGAACATGCTCGCATCGATCCTGCGGGCCGCGGGGCTGCGGGCGACCAGCGCCGGCAACGTCGGCACCCCCATCCTCGAGGCGGTCCTCCACCCCCAGCCGTTCGACGTCATCGCCGTCGAACTGTCGAGCTTCCAGCTGCACTGGCAACGCTCGGTCTCCGCGGTCGCGTCCGCCTGTCTCAACGTCGCACCCGACCACCTGGACTGGCACGGATCGTTCGAGGAGTACCTGCGCGCCAAGGGCCGGGTCTACCAGCACACCCACATCGCCTGCGTCTACAACGTGGCCGACCCCCTGACCGAGCAGCTCGTCATGGAGGCCGAGGTCGTCGAGGGCTGCCGCGCCATCGGGTTCACCCTCGGCGTGCCCGCGCCGTCGATGGTCGGACTCGTCGACGACGTCCTGGCCGACCGTGCGTTCGTCGAGACCCGCAAGCACTCGGCGGCCGAGCTCGGGACCCTCCACGACCTGCAGGGCGACGCCCCGAGCATCGCCCCCCACTACGTCGCGAACGCCCTGGCGGCCGCGGCCCTGGCGCGGGCATACGGAGTGGGGCCGCTGTCGGTCCGCGACGGCTTGCGCGCCTTCCGCCCGGACCCCCACCGGATCGCCGACGTCGCGACGGTCGACGGGATCCGGTTCGTCAACGACTCGAAGGCCACGAACCCGCACGCGGCGTCGGCGTCGCTGCGGTCCTTCGAGAACGTCGTGTGGATCGCCGGCGGCCTGCTCAAGGGCGCCGACGCCGCGCAGCTCGACGAGCTGGTCGCCGCGGTACTCCCGCGGCTTCGGGGTGTGGTCCTGCTCGGCGTGGACCGGATGCGCATCGCCGAGGCCCTGGCCCGACACGCGCCCGACGTCCCGGTCGTGGACGTCGGGGCATCGGAGACTGTGGACGTGATGGAGCGGGCCGGAGTCGACGTGATGGACGACGTCGTCTCCCGGGCGGCCGAGCTCGCCCGGCCGGGCGACGTCGTGCTGCTCGCGCCGGCGGCGGCCTCCATGGACATGTTCGCCCACTACGGTGCGCGCGGCGACGCCTTCGAGGCGGCGGTGCGTCGCTGGGCCGAGGGCCACGGTCGATGACCAGCACGGTGACTCGGCCGCCCTCACGGTCGGCAGCGGCCGGTCGTGCGTCCGCGGCCGAGGGATCCGGGCTGCTGCACCGGGCGCTGCCGTTCCTCGCCCGTCTGGAGTCGCCCGTCACCTCCTATTACGTCCTGCTCGGGACGACGGTCATCCTCGTCGTCATCGGTCTGGTCATGGTTCTGTCGGCGTCGATGATCACGTCCTACCGCGACGACGGCTCGACCTTCAGCGTCTTCCTCGACCAGGCGAAGTACGCCGCGATCGGCGTCGTCGGCGCGGTCGTCGCAGCGCATCTGCCCGTGGGGTGGTATCGGCGGCTCGCTCTGCCCGGCCTCCTCGGTGCGCTGCTCCTTCAATGCCTCGTCTTCACCTCGTTCGGCATCTCGGTCAACGGCAACCGCAACTGGGTTCGGCTGGTGCCCGGCGTGCAGGTGCAACCCTCCGAGCTCGTCAAGCTCGGGCTCATCCTCGTCGGCGCCGTCCTCCTCGCCCGCAAGCGGCGGCTGCTCGGCAGCCTCAAGCACGTCGTCATCCCGTTCCTCGTTCCCATCGTTCTCGTGACCGTCGGGCTGGTGCTCGTCGGTCACGATCTGGGGACGGCGTTGGTGCTCATCGGCATCGTTGCCGCGTTGCTCTTCGTGTCGGGGGTTCCAGGTCGGTTCTTCGCCCTCGCCGCCGCGGTGTTCGCGGTCATCGCGGGCGGGTTCGTGGTGACCAACGAGAACCGCATGGACCGCATCAGCTCGTGGCTGGGCAACTGCGACACCAGCGACGGCACCTGCTACCAGTCCATCCACGGCCTGTATGCGTTGGCCGACGGCGGCTTGTGGGGCGTCGGTCTCGGGGCCAGCAAGGAGAAGTGGAGCTGGCTTCCCGAGGCCCACAACGACTTCATCTTCGCGATCATCGGCGAGGAGCTCGGACTGCCCGGCACGCTGGTCATCCTCGTGCTCTTCACGCTGCTGGGCTGGGCCTGTTTCCGCCTCGTGCAGCGGTCGCGCGACCAGTTCGTCCGCATCGCGACGGCCGGCGTCATGGCCTGGATCCTCCTGCAGGCGATGATCAACATCGGCGCGGTGATCGGGCTGCTGCCGGTCATCGGCATCCCGCTACCGCTGGTCTCGGCCGGCGGATCCGCCCTGGTGACAACCCTGCTTGCTCTCGGCATGCTTCTCTCCTTCGCCCGCAACGAGCCGGGTGCCCGCGCGGTCCTGGCCGCGCGCCCCGGTGTCGTCCGCCGGTCGCTCGCCGTACTGCCGAGCCGCAGGAAACGCTGATGGACGCTGTCGGGCCCTCGTCGGTGATGTTGGCCGGGGGAGGCTCGGCCGGTCATGTCTCGCCGCTCCTGGCCGTGGCCGACGCGCTGCGCCGCCGTGACCCCGAGGTGAAGGTGACCGCGCTGGGCACGGAGATCGGGCTCGAGGCGCGGCTCGTGCCGGCGCGCGGGTACGAGCTGCGTTTCGTACCAAGGGTTCCGCTGCCCCGGCGCCCGGACCCCGCGCTGCTCCGACTACCGGGTGCGTTGCGGGGTGCCGTGAATGCGGCGCGCGCGGCCATCGACGAGACTGGGGCGCAGGTGGTCGTCGGCTTCGGTGGATACGTGTCGACGCCCGCCTACCTGGCGGCCCGGCAGCGCCGGATCCCCATCGTCGTGCACGAGCAGAACGCCCGCGCCGGCCTCGCCAACCGCGTCGGCGCCCGGATGACGCCGTTCGTCGCGACGACGTTCCGCGGCACGGTCCTCCCGCACGCCACCGTGCTCGGGATGCCGTTGCGCCGTGAGGTCTCGCACCTCGACCGGGCCGCGCGGCGCCAGGAGGGGATGGCGGCCTTCGGCCTCGACCCACAGTGGCCGACCCTGCTCGTCACCGGCGGATCCCTGGGCGCCCAACGGCTCAACCTGTCGTTCGCCGAGCGCGCGGCCGAGCTCAGCGCGGCCGGGGTGCAGGTGCTGCACGTGACCGGTGCCGGTAAGGAGTTCCAGCCGGAGCGGCCCGAGGTCGGGGCCCCGTACGTCGTCATTCCCTACGCCGACCGGATGGAGCTGGCCTACGCCGCGGCCGATCTCGTCGTGTGCCGGTCCGGCGCAAACACCGTGTGCGAGCTCACCGCCGTCGGGCTCCCCGCGGTCTACGTCCCCCTTCCCATCGGCAACGGCGAGCAGCGGTTCAACGCCGCCGAGGTCCTCGCCGTGGCCGGCGGCCTTCTCGTCGACGACGCCTCGTTCACGCCGGAGTGGATCACCGACAACGTCCTCCCGCTCGCCGCCGACGGCGAGCGGCTCAGGTCCATGGGCGAGGCGGCGGCGTCCGTCGGCCAGCGCGACGCCGACGAGGCTCTCGCCGAGATGGTCCACCGGGCGTATGCGGCCCGGTCGGCTGTGCGTGCGAGCTGGTCGGGGCGACCCGGTGAGCCGCGATGACGCTGCCCCGGGCGAGGTTCGACTTCCTGGCCGAGGTACCGGCCGCGGAGAACCTGGGTCGCGTCCACTTCGTGGCGATCGGCGGGGCCGGCATGTCGGGAGTCGCACGGATCCTGCTGGCCAAGGGAATACCGGTGAGCGGCTCGGATGCCCGAGAGTCCACGCTGCTGCACGCCCTCGCAGCGGAGGGCGCTTCGGTGCACGTGGGCCACGACGCTGCCCTCGTCGACGAGGCGGACACCGTCGTCATCTCCTCGGCGATCCGCGACACCAACCCGGAGCTGCGAGCGGCGCACGCCAAGGGCGTTCCCGTCCTGCACCGCGCCCAGGCGCTCGCCGCGACGATGGCCGGCTCCCGACGGGTGGCCATCGCCGGCGCGAACGGCAAGACGACCACGACCTCGTTGTTGACCGTCGCGCTTCAGGCCTGCGGAGTCGACCCGTCCTTCGCCGTCGGCGGCGAGCTGGCGAAGCACGGGACCAACGCGCACCTCGGCACGGGCGACATCTTCGTCGTCGAGGCCGACGAGAGTGACGGGTCGTTCCTCGTCTACCGGCCCGAGGTCGCCGTCGTGACCAGCGTGCAACCGGACCACCTCGACTTCTACGGGGACCTCGCGACCGTCGAGGAGGCATACCGGGCCTTCGTTGGCACCATCGCGTCCGGTGGCCTGCTCGTCGCCTGTGCGGACGATCCCGGGGCCCGGTCCTTGGCGGACCACACCCGGGGCCTGGGGATCCGCGTGCTGACCTACGGCGAGTCCGCGGACGCTGACGTGCGCGTGTCCGCCGAGATGCACCGTGGGCTGGCCTGGTCGGCGCTCGTCACCGCAGACGGCGTCGATCACCCGCTCCGCCTCCTGGTGCCCGGTCACCACAACGTGCTCAACGCCACCGCCGCGTTCGCCGCGGCCACGGCCGGTCTGGGCCAGCCGCCCGAGCCGGTGCTCGCCGGGCTGGCGTCCTTCACCGGGACTCGACGGCGGTTCGAGCCCAAGGGCCGCGCCGCCGGCGTGCAGGTCGTCGACGACTACGCGCACAACGCCGGCAAGGTGGCCGCCGTGGTCGCCACCGCCGGACAGCTGCTCCAGGACACCGGGCCGGGCCGCCTCGTCGTCGTCTTCCAGCCGCACCTCTATTCGCGGACGCGAGACTTCGCGCGCGAGCTCGGGGCCAGTCTCGCGGCGGCCGACGTCGTCGTCGTGATGGACGTGTATGCGGCCCGTGAGGACCCGCAACCCGGGATCTCCGGCCGGCTGGTCGCCGAGGCCGTCCGCGCGGCCCGCTCCGACGCCGAGGTGCACTACGTGCCGTCCTGGGCGGCCGTCCCCGGTTTCGTTGCCGAGCTTTTGCGGCCGGGCGACCTGCTCGTCACGGTGGGAGCCGGCGACGTGACGATGATCGGGCCGGAGGTGCTCCTCCGGCTCGACCAAACAGACCTGGGCCGGGAGTTCCCCACCGGGAACGGGTCCGCGGAGAGAGACCGGTGATGAGCGATCGACCGAGGTGGCTCACGGGGGCGGCACGGTCGGGACAGGTCGTCGACGAGGCTCCGGGCCCGCGGCCCGCGGCCCGGCGGACCGCGCGAGCGACCCCCTCCCCGCGACGCAAGGGTCAGCCCCGTCGCGGCAGCGGCCGGCGCTCGGGGATGGACCGGTCGCGGGCCCGGTTCGAGCGGCGGGCGGCCGCGGTACGGCGGCGACCGCGGACCCTTCTCGCGGTCGTCGCCGTCCTGGTGCTGGGGATCGGGGTGCTGGTCTGGCTGGTGGGGTTCAGCTCGGTGCTCGCCACGCGCACCGTGACCGTGACGGGCCTTGCCGACGCCGCCGAGCAGCGGGCCGTCGCCGAGGCTGCCGCCGTGCAGGTCGGTACGCCCCTGGCCCGGGTCGATACCGGCGGTGCCGCCGAGCGGGTGGCGCGGATCCCGACCATCGCGTCGGTGTCGGTGAACCGCTCCTGGCCGACCACGGTGGTCGTGTCGGTGCAGCGCAAGGTCCCGGTCCTCGGGGTCAAGAACCCTCAAGGCCAGCTCCAGGTGGTCGACGCCTCGGGGGTCCCGTTCGAGTCGGTGACCACGCTGCCGCCTGGCGTCGCGCAGGTGAACGCCGCCTCGGACGCGCCTGACCCCGAGGGGGTCCAAGCCGCCATCTCGGTGCTCCAGCTACTGTCCCCGGAGCGCCGCGCCGAGGTCTCCGGCGTCACGGTGACGAGTGCCGACCTCGTCACCCTCCAGCTGGGCAAGGTCAGCGTCGTATGGGGCGGCCTGGCGGACGGGCCGAAGAAGCTGGCCATCCTCGAGGTGCTCCTGAAGACCAACCCGGCGGTGGTCGACGTCAGCGCACCCGACACGCCGATCACCCGCTGACCCCGCCACCGGTCAGACGCGCCGGCGTGGGAATTCGTTCACGATCGGTCGTTGCCCGAGCGAGATAGGGCTCTGGAGCTAGCTCGCCGCGAACGTGTTGTCGCAGAACGGACTCATCGCGCTGCGGATCGGCTCGGGTGTGTCCGAGCCGCGCGAGATCCGGTCCGGGAAGCCGGGATTGGCGCGCGCGGTCTCGTTTCGCGACCGCGCCCGGTCGCCACGCTCATGCGGGCCTTCCGCCGCAATCACACCAGTCCCATTCGCCTCGGCAGGCGCCATCTGAGGGCAGGGCAGGGTGAATCTCGCGACAAGGTCGAGGACACGCCGCAGCGTTGTTTGATCGAGGTGGGGCGACGGCATACCGTCGGGCACCAAGCGAGACCCGAACCGTGATCTAACCATTAGGTAGACATTTAGGCTTCGCGACACACCGAGACGAAACTGACCGAAACTTCTCGCTGAGGAAGGCCCACGCTCGTGGCTGCAGACCCGCACAACTACCTGGCCGTCATCAAGGTCGTCGGCATCGGCGGCGGCGGCGTCAACGCCATCAACCGGATGATCGAGGTCGGCCTCAAAGGCGTCGAGTTCATCGCCATCAACACCGACGCCCAGGCGCTGCTGATGAGCGACGCCGACGTCAAGCTCGACGTGGGCCGCGAGCTCACCCGGGGGCTCGGCGCCGGCGCCGACCCCGAGGTGGGGAAGAAGGCCGCCGAGGACCACGCCGAGGAGATCGAGGAGGTCCTCAAAGGGGCTGACATGGTCTTCGTCACCGCTGGGGAGGGCGGCGGCACCGGCACCGGGGGGGCGCCCGTCGTCGCGCGGATCGCTCGCGGGCTGGGCGCTCTCACCATCGGTGTGGTCACTCGGCCGTTCACCTTCGAGGGCCGGCGCCGCGCCAACCAGGCAGAGTCGGGGATCGGCGGGCTGCGCGAAGAGGTCGACACCCTCATCGTCATCCCCAACGACCGGCTGTTGTCGATCAGCGACCGCAACGTCTCGATGATGGACGCGTTCCGCAGCGCTGACCAGGTCCTGCTATCCGGTGTCCAGGGCATCACCGACTTGATCACGACGCCGGGGCTCATCAACCTCGACTTCGCCGACGTCAAGTCGGTCATGCAGGGCGCCGGGTCGGCGCTCATGGGCATCGGCTCGTCGCGCGGCGAGGACCGCGCGGTCCAGGCCGCCGAACTGGCCATCTCCTCGCCGCTGCTCGAAGCGAGCATCGACGGCGCCCACGGCGTCCTGCTGTCGATCTCCGGTGGCTCCGACCTCGGACTCTTCGAGATCAACGAGGCGGCCCGGCTGGTCCAGGAGGCCGCCCACCCGGAGGCCAACATCATCTTCGGTGCAGTCATCGACGACGCCCTGGGCGACGAGGTGCGCGTCACCGTCATCGCCGCAGGGTTCGACGGCGGCGGCCCGACCAAGCGCGGCGAGGAGCGTTCCCTCAGCGGCGTCCAGCGAGCGCAGAACAGCCGCCCGGCGGTCAGCAACGGCGCCGCGACCAACGGCGCCGCGACCACCGGCGCGTCGACCAACGGGACGTCGACCAACGGCGCCCACCCGAGCCCCGGGTTCCCCCAGCCCTCGGTGCAGCCGGTCCGCCACGAGCCCGACCCCGTGCCCGCGGCCGCGCCGGTGGGTTCCGGAGGCGGTGCCGCGGAGACTGGACCCCGACCCGTGATCCAGCCGGCACAGCGGCCACCGCATACGGTGACCTTCGACGACGCAGACGACCTCGACGTGCCGGACTTCCTCAAGTAGCCGCACGAGAACGTCGCATCACTGACGCAGCGCCGGGCCGAGTCGAGCCCGGCGCTGTTGTCGTGACTCCGGGTTCACGTCGGTGGTGCCGCGCTGGTGGCGGGCGCTTTGGGAGGATGACCGCCGTGTTCTTCTGGACCTCCGATGTCGCGCCCGCGCCGGGCCGGAGAGGGGTCCGGTTCGCGGTCACGTCGCGCCGTGCCGACGGTAGTGCGCCGCCGCTCGACGAGCTGGACCTCGGCGGCCGGTCGGCCGACCCGGCCGCCAGGAAGGCGGTGGCGGCCAACCGGACCGCCGTCGCGACGGCGTTCGGTCTGAGGCGGGAACGGCTTCTCTTCCTGAACCAGTGCCACGGCTCCGACGTCGTCGTCGCGGCCGGACCGTGGGACGGCGAGGCACCGACCGCCGACGCCGTCGTCACGACCCGCGACGACCTGGCGCTCGCGGCGCTGACGGCCGACTGCGTCCCGGTCCTGCTCGCCGACCCGGTCGCCGGTGTCGTGGCGGCGGTCCACGCCGGCCGGCCAGGGATGGTCTCCGGTGTCGTCGACCGGGCGGTCGACGCCTTCACCGACGCCGGTGCCACCCCGGGCGACACCATCGCGGTCGTCGGTCCATCGGTCTGTGGCCGGTGCTACGAGGTTCCGGACGGTATGCGGGCCGAGGCTGCCGCCGTCAGTGCGCCGAGTGCGACGGTGTCGTGGACCGGGACGCCGGCCATCGACGTGGCGGCCGGCGTGGTCGACCAGCTCACGGCTCGCGGCATCCGCGTGACCTGGGTTCCCGGCTGCACGCGAGAGAGCCCCGACCTCTTCTCCTACCGCCGGGACGGCACGACCCGCCGCTTCGCCGGTGTAGTCCGGCTGCTTCCGGAGACCGCATGACGACCGGCGACGCCCGCCGCGACGAGATCGCCCACCGCCTCGACGACGTGCACACTCGGATCGCAACGGCCTGCGGTGACGCCGGCCGCGATCCCAGCAGCGTCGAGCTCGTCGTCGTCACCAAGTTCTTCCCCGTCTCCGACGTCCGACGGCTCGCAGACCTCGGCGTCCGCGATGTCGGGGAGAACCGCGACCAGGAGGCTCGCGTGAAGCTCACCGACTCGCTCCTCGATGGAACCGGCCTCCGCCGCCACTTCATCGGACAGCTCCAGTCCAACAAGGCGGCCTCGGTCGTCTCGTATGCCGACGTCGTCCACACGGCGGACCGTGCCAAGGTCGTCAGGGCGCTGGGCACGGCGGCCGACCGTCAGGGCCGTCGCCCCCGAGTCCTGGTCCAGGTGAGCCTCGACGACGCCCCGGGTCGCGGCGGCGCTGTGGTGCAGGACGTCCCGGCGCTCGCCGACCTGGTCGCCGCCGAGCCGGCGCTCGAGCTCGGCGGGGTGATGGCCGTCGCGCCGCTCGAAGGGGACCCCGACGCGGCCTTCGCCCGGTTGTGGGAGGTGGCAACACGCATACAGGCGGCTCATCCGGACGCGACGTGGGTCTCGGCCGGCATGAGCGAGGACCTCGAGGCGGCTATTCGGCACGGAGCGACACTCCTGCGTGTCGGCAGTGCAATCCTCGGATCGCGTCCGCCGCTTCGCTAACGTCATCAGGACGACGGCCGACCGCACGATGTCACGGCACGACCAAGGGAGTTCCAGATGGCTGGGGCGCTTCGCAAGACGATGGTGTACCTCGGCCTGGCTGAGGACGACGACCGTTACGACGATGACGACCGCCGCGACGACGTCGCTGACTACGACGACGACCGCCGCCGCACTCCCGAGCGCTCGGAGCGCCCGGTGTCCGAACGCCCCGAGACTGGAGCCGCCGTCACCCAGCTGCCGCGCCGCCCGGTGTCCGTAGCCCGTCTGGTCCGTGAACCGGAGGTGGGTCCGCTGAACCGGATCACGACGATCCACCCACGCACCTACAACGAGGCCAAGACGATCGGCGAGTCGTTCCGCGACGGCACCCCGGTCATCATGAACCTCTCCGACATGAGCGACGCCGACGCCAAGCGCCTCGTCGACTTCGCGGCCGGCCTCGTCTTCGGACTGCACGGCGCCATCGAACGGGTCACGTCGAAGGTCTTCTTGCTCTCCCCGGCGCACGTGGAAGTCGCGACCGAAGAAGCAGAGGCGAGCCCGACCGCCCGCGGGTTCTTCAACCAGTCCTAGGCACCGTCCGGGGCTCGGCGCATACCGGCGCACAGCCGTCAACAGCCCCCCGGACGCCGGTTCCACAGGAATCATCAGCGAGACTTGACGTATGCGCGCCATCGGCACGGTGTTCTCGACCGTCGTCTTCCTGTTCTTCCTGACGCTCATCGGGCGGCTGGTGTTCGACTGGGTGCAGGTGCTGTCGCGGGACTGGCGGCCCAAGGGAGCCGTGCTGGTGGTCGCCGAGTTGGTCTACACGGTGACCGATCCGCCGCTGCGGCTGCTTCGAAAGGTCATCCCTTCCATCAATCTCGGCGGCATGCGAATCGACATTGCGTTCCTCGTCCTCATGGTGATTACGTCCCTGCTGATGACCATCCGCTTCCCGTGAGGGCGCATCCAAACCCGAATTCGACCGATCGTCCGAGCCGGTAGCGAAGGCCACGTCCGGGCCGCGAGGTTGGTCGTGTCGTTTCGGTTCGATAACGTTGCCCGGGAACGGACCTTCACCAGCCGGCCGCGGTCCAAGAACAAGGTGGTACCCCGATGGCTTTGACGCCTGAGCAGATCCTCAACAAGCACTTCCAGACGACCCAGTTCCGGAAGGGCTATGACGAGCGTGACGTCGACGACTTCCTGGACGACGTCGTGGCTGAGATGCGG
>Ga0307288_10000107_pt1 | contig 30221 bp, 27 predicted proteins | sample ER_DNA_142_FD_194469 | JGI IMG/M metagenome (GOLD analysis project Ga0307288, IMG submission 194469) | Bulk soil microbial communities from the East River watershed near Crested Butte, Colorado, United States - ER_DNA_142 | ecosystem: Environmental > Terrestrial > Soil > Floodplain | place... | reverse complement strand
GAAGCGTTGACGAAATCATCGACGTGGTGAATGAGGGGTCTGAAGTTCTCACAAGCAAGGGGCTGGTTCGACAGCGGGTCAGCTTCCTCAAAGCGAACCTAGCCGAATCGCTCTGGCTGGCCGGAAAGGTCGACGACGCTGCGGCTGTCGTAACCGAGGCGCTTTCGCATCATCCGCGCGGGATCATGTCCGTTCCCGTCCTCATCCAGGCCGGTCGCGTTGCCCTGCTCCGAGGCGAGCTGGACGAGGCTGGCGAGCTTTTCCAACAGGGCCGCGTCATCATCGACGCCGAAAACGGTCCAGAGGCCTGGCAGCGGTACCTCGTCGAAGCCGAGGCAGAGCGCGAGCTGTGGGCGGGTCGACCGATGGCGGCGTATGAGCTCGTGATCGACGGGATCGAGTTGGTCACCGGGACCGATGAATCGGCGCACTCAGGAGCAATGGTCGCACTCGGACTTCAAGCACTGGCGACAGAGGCGGAAGCGCATCGAGACCTTGAGTCCCGCAAGCACCTGGCCAAGTTGAGGGACCCCCTGGAAAGAGCACGCACATGGCCCGCAGGGAGGCAGCCCGATGTCGAAGCGGTGAGCGCGTGGCAGCGCGCAGAAACGTCTCGGCTGGAGCTGGCCAGTGATCCCTCCACCTGGGCTGAGACGGCGGCGGCCTGGGAGGCGCTCAACCGCCCGTTCCCGCGGGCCTACGCGCGCTGGCGCGAGGCAGAGGCTCGGCTCGACTCGGGAGTCGATGCCGCCGCGATCGACGCCCTTCGCGACGCGCGTTCCTCCGCCCTGGCCCTCGGCGCCACCCGGCTGGTCCAGGAGTGTGAGCGGCTGGCGGGGTGGCACCGGATCAACCTCGCCCCGGCTGAGGTGGCGGTCGAACCGGGCGCACTGGACCGGTACGGCCTGACCCCACGCGAGGTCGAGGTCCTGCAGGGTCTCTCGGCCGGCCGGACCAACCAGGAGATCGCCGACGAGCTGTTCATTAGCGTGAAGACGGCGAGCGTCCACGTCTCGAACATCCTCCGCAAGCTCGAGGTCGGCGGACGCCAGGAGGCGGCCCGAGTCGCACACCGGCTCGGCGTCTGAGGTCCCTCAACGGGTCGGCGTCCTCCGTTCGGGGGACAGGGAATTCGTCCGACTCGTCACCCGTCCGGTGGATCCGCGCGAGAGGCAAAGCGAGAGATCCTGTTGGTGCAGCACAGCACACCGCTCTTACGAGGGCGGGGCGCAAAGCTCGCGCCAGCCGGCGCGAGTCGCGGCGGGAGGCCGCCCGTGACGTGTCACTGTGGTGGGGGCAGAAGTCACGGGCGGTCAGCGGCCGCGGCCGCCAGGCAGGCGGGCAACGAGAATCAAGCCGGTCGCCGTCACGGCCAGCAGGATGGGGGGCATGACGGCGACCGGCGAGCGCGCGACGGACACATTCGTCGCGTTCGTCGACGTGCTTGCGGACAGTCTCGACGACCACGGCGCGACGAGCACCGATCTTGCCGCCCGCCTGTACCTGTCCCGGTTCCATGCGGACCGGCTCATCCGCGGAGCGTCCGGTGAGCCACCAGGGGCCCTGCGGCGACGCGTCCTCCTGGAACGCGCCGCATACCGGCTCGTGACGACCGGGGTCAGTGTGCTCGACGTGGCTATCGAAGCAGGGTACGGCTCGAACGAGGCGTTCACGCGGGCGTTCAGCCGGGCGTACGGCGTCGCACCCCGCGAGTTCCGCGCTCGTCCGGGACAGATCCGGCTGGGCGGCCCGAATGCCGTTCACTTCCACCCACCCGGCGGCCTTCGCCTCCCCGGTACAACGAAGGTGACCTCGATGGACCTCCTCCTGCGCATGGTCGAACATCACATCTGGCTGACCGGCCAGATGATCGAGCACGCAGCCCGGCTGACCGACGCCCAGCTCGACGACGCCATCGAGGTGAACGTCGACGAGGACTCACAAACTCTCCGATCGCTGCTGTCACGTCTGGTCGGACAGATGGACATGTGGAACTGCGCGATGGCCGCACGGCCGTACGACTGGGAGGTCGAGAACCACGAGTCGGTCAGCCACCTGCGCACGCGGCTGGCCCGCGTCGGACCCGCATACCTGGCCAACGTCCGCGAGGTGATCGACGACGGGCGGCTCGACGACACCTTCGTCGACGCGCTGTGCGAGCCGGCCGAGGTGTTCACGTATGCGGGCATGATCGCCCACGTCCTGACCTTCGCCGCGCACCGCCGCACGCTGGTCGCCCTCGCGCTCGACCACCACGGCGTGACGGACCTCGGCCTCGGCGACCCCATGCGTTGGGTTGCCGAGCCGGTGTGAGGGACTTGCCCGCCATGGGTCGCGAGTAGGGCGATGAGTTCCACTCGCCGCGACGGTCTCATCATCATGACCGAGCCGCGAACCGTCCTGACCGGGCTCGCCTTTGGCGAGTCGCCCCGCTGGCACGACGGAAGGCTGATCGTGTCCGACTGGGGCGCCGGCGAGGTCCTCGCGGTCGACGACGACGGGTCGTCCGAGGTCGTGGCCCGCGCCGAGGCGTTCCCGCTCTGCGTCGACTATCTGCCGGACGGCCGGATGCTTCTCGTCGCCGGGCCGACCCTGCTGCGCCAAGAGCCGGATGGTTCCCTGGTCCCACACGCCGACCTCGGGGCGTTCGGATCGACACCGTTCAACGACATCGTTGTCGACGACCGCGGCAACGCCTACGTCAACAACATCGGGTTCGACTTCCCGGCGGGTGAGGTCGCGCCCGGCTGGGTGGTGCTGGTGCGTCCGGACGGGCAGGCGCGCGTCGTCGCCGACGGGCTGATGTTCCCGAACGGCATGGCGGTCACGGCCGGCGGCCGGACGCTGGTCGTCGCCGAGTCGTATGCGAGCTGCCTCACCGCATACGACATCGACGAGGACGGCGGCCTCTCCGGCCGGCGCGTCTGGGCAGACCTCGGCGAGGACAACCCGGACGGCATCTGCCTCGACGCCGAGGGCGCCGCCTGGTACGCCGACGTGCCGCACGCCCACTGCGTCCGGGTCGCCGAGGGCGGAGAGGTGCTGCAAACCGTCGACCTCGGGCGGGGCGGGTTTGCGTGCATGCTCGGCGGGCTCGAGCGCCGCACGCTCTACGCCGTCACCAACGAGTGGGGACCGCAGGGACCGGTCGGCGAGCGCAACAGCACCGTGGTCGCCGTCGACGTCGACGTGCCGGGAGCCGGCCACCCGTAGCCTGAGCCGATGGCCGGCCCCGACCTCGACGCTCGCGCCGCCGAGGCCGAGTCGTCGGTCACCGCCCTGTTCGCCGGACGGCTGCTCGGGTTGCCGTGGACCCACCTCGCCCGCGTCGAGTACCCGCCGCGCGGCCGCGCGGACGCGCACTGGAACTACTGGTGGCAGGCGCACTACCTCGACTGCGTCGTGGACGCCGGCCTGCGTGCCCTGCGGCTCGGTGACACCGCCGGAGCCGAACAGCGGGCGCACCGAGGCGACCGGCTGCTCGCGACGATCCGGCTGCGCAACCTCGGCCGCTTCCCCAACGCGTTCTACGACGACATGGCCTGGCTTGTCCTCGCGGCCGGTCGCCTTCGCCTCCTCCACGAGGCGCTCGGCCGCACCCGTCCGCAACGCCGGCTACGCGTCTCCGAGCGGGTACTCACCGCGCAGCTTCGATCGGCGGTGACGGACGATCTCGGCGGAGGTGCCTTCTGGAACGTGCACCGAGACTTCAAGAACGTGCCCGCGAGCGGGCCGGTTGCCTTGCACCTGGCGCGGATGGGTGACGTCGAAGCCTCACGCTCGATCGTCGACTGGCTGTACGCGCGGCTGCTGGACCCACGTTCCGGCCTGTTCCTGGACGGAGTCCGGTTGGCCGGCGGAAACGAGACGGTGGTCCCCGATGTCTACACGTACAACCAGGGAACGGTGCTCGGCGTGCTAGTGACGCTGGGCGACGTCGCCAGCCGGGAGCGCGCCGCCGCCCTCGTCGCCGCGGTCGATCGGGGCCTCACCATCGGTGACGAACGCGTCCTCGTCACGCACGGCGGCCACGACGGCGGCCTCTTCACCGGCATCCTGGCCCGTTATCTCGCGCTCTGTGTGGCAGATCCGGCGACCGATGCCGCGACCACGGCGACGGCGCGACGGTTGGTGTCCGCGACCGCAGACGGGTTCTGGGCGGGCCGCCCCGGCCCGACGGGCGGGACTCGGTTTCCCATCGACGCCACTGGGTCGCTCGCCGATGGACGGCTAGAGCTGTCCACCCAGCTCCAGGCGTGGATGACCCTCGAGGCGGCAGCCGCGCTCGGTTAGCGGCGCCGTCCGCCCCGGGCAGGACAACGCGAGCAAAGATGTCGAGAACGCGTCGCTGGTTCCGACGTTTCTGGTGAGTGGGCACCGGCCCGCCGCACACCGATCAGGAGCAGACCATGAAGTACGTCATCCTCATCCACTCGAATCCGCAGCCGTGGGGTCACCCCACGAGCGACTTCGTCGCGGAGCACCAGGCGCTCCCCCAGGAGCAGCGCGATGCCCTCAGTGCCGACTTCGAGGCGCTCCTCAATGAGCTGTCCGACAACGGCGAGCTGGCGGGCGGGGAAGCGTTGGCCGCTCCGAGTACCGCCCGGCTCTACCGGTGGGATGCCGGGCGGCCGCTGGCCACCGACGGTCCCTACTCCGAGGCCAAGGAGCACCTCGCCGGGTTCTTTCTCATCGACGTCGAGACGCAGGAGCGCGCCGAGGCGGTCGCCGCCCGCATGAGTGGTCCGGGTGAGACGGTCGAGCTCCGTCCGTCGATGTCGAGCGGCGGCGAGGATCAGTAGCGCGACTGTGACCACTCCGCAGCTGGAGGACGTGTGGCGACGAGAGTCGCTGCACGTCCTCGCCGCGTTGCTCCGGCGGCACGGTGACTACGCCGACTGCGAGGACGCCGCCCAGGAGGCCGTGGCTGCCGCCGCGGAGCAGTGGCCGCGCGACGGCGTCCCGGACAACCCGCGTGGGTGGCTGATCCGCGTCGCCTCCCGCCGACTGGTCGACCAGGCGCGGTCCGACCAGTGGCGCTCCGTCCGAGAGCAGACGGTGGGCGCCGCCCAGCCGGCCGATGCCTACGTCGGCCCAGCCGCCGACGAGGAGACAACCCCGAGCAGCGACGACACCCTCCTGCTGCTGCTGCTCTGCTGCCATCCCAAGCTCACCCGTCCGTCACAGGTGGCGCTGACCCTGCGCGCCGTCTCCGGACTGCCGACCGGCGCCATCGCCACGGCGTTCCTCGTCCCCGAGCCGACGATGGCTCAGCGCCTCAGTCGCGCCCGAAACACATTGCGGGACAGCGCGGTTCGATTCGAGAAGCCGACATCCGAGGAGCTCCCGGCGCGGGTGGCCGCGGTTCTCGACGTCCTCTACCTCATCTTCAACGAGGGGTATGCGCGCAGCACCGGCGACACCCTGCTCGACACCTCCCTGGCCGATGAGGCGATCCGGCTCACCCGGCAGCTGCACGCATACCTTCCCGACCACGACGAGGTCGCGGGCGCCCTCGCGCTGATGCTCCTCACCGACGCCCGTCGCGCGGCCCGGACCGATGGGCGCGGCGATCTCGTCCCGCTCGCGGAGCAGGATCGGTCCCGTTGGGACGCCGGGCTGGTCAGCGAAGGCGTGGCGCTCCTCGAGAAGGTGCTCCCACGCGGGCACGTCGGCGCATACCAGCTGCAGGCGGCGATCGCCGCCGTGCACGCGGAGGCTCAGCACTACGAGGACACCGACTGGGCTCAGATCGCCGCCCTGTACTCGATGCTCGACCAGGTCGCGCCAAGCCCCGCCGTCACCCTGAACCGCGCGGTGGCGGTCGGCATGTCGGCCGGACCGACCGCCGGACTGGCCGCCCTCCAGTCACTGCTCGACGACGCGAGTCTCGAGCGGTACCACCGGTTGCCGGCCGTCCGCGCCCATCTGCTGGAGATGTCCGGCGACCTCGCGGAGGCGGAGCAACAGTATGCGCGGGCCGTCGAGCTGACGTCGAGCCGGCCGGAGCAGCGGTACCTGGCGCAACGGCTGAGCCGGCTCCGGGAACGGGGGGCGACGGGCCGGTAGCCGGATCGTTATCCTCGGAGGACCGACGGCGGTGGCCGAGCGGCGAGCCTTCAGGAGACCGATCGGCGTGGGGCGCAGAGGCAGTGCCAAGGTCACGTTGTCCGACGTGGCGACTCTGGCGGGCGTGTCGGTGACCACCGCCTCGTTCGTCCTCTCCGGCCGGCGCGACATGCGCATCTCGGAGGGCACCCAAGAGCGCGTGCATCAGGCTGCGCGCGAGCTGAGCTACGTGCCTCGCAACCCGATGGGTGCCTCGTTGCCGGTACGGGCACCGTCGATCGGGTTCATCTCCGACACTGTCGGCACCGAGCCGTTCGCCGGGGAGCTGATCCGGGGCTGCGTCACGGCAGCGACAGAACACGGCCATTCGCTGCTGATGACCGAGACGGAGGGCCTGCGGACACTGGAGGTCTCGGAAAGCCGCGAGCTCGTCGACCGGGGCGTAGGTCAGTTCCTCTACGCGTCGATGGCCATGCGGGTCACCACCCTGCCGCCCAACCTGCGCGGCAAGCCCGTCGTCATGCTCAATTGCATCGACCGGCGCCGGTCGGTGCCGTCGGTCATCCCGGACGACCTCGCCGCCGGTCGCCGCGCCGCAGCAGAGCTCGTCGACGCCGGCCATGGTGACCGCATCATGCTCGTCGGCGAGGTGGCGACCATGGTCTACCCGGGCCGCCAGCGGCTCGACGGCATCCAGCAGATGCTGGCGGAGTCGGGCCACGCCCTGCTCGGCCATCTGTCCTGTCGCTGGTGGCCACAGGACGCCCGCACCGCCGTGCTGCGCCGGCTCGGACACCCGACCGCGGAGCGGCCGACCGCGATGATCGCGCTGAACGACCGGGTGGCGATGGGATCTACCAGGCGGCCCAGCAGGTCGGGCTGGCGATCCCACAGGACCTGTCCGTGGTGTCGTTCGACGACTCGGACATCGCGCGCTAGCTCAACCCGGGCCTGTCCAGCCTGGCCATCCCGCACTACGAGATGGGCCGCCGGGCCGTCGACATCCTGCTCGACGGCTCCACCGACAACCGCATCGAGCGGCGGGCCTGAGGACTGGCCGGGCTCGTCCATTCTGGGATAGACACGTCGGAGCGCCGCCGAGCGGGCGGCCCGACACTTGGGAGGTCGCCGTGTCTCTCAGCCGGCCGCCGTTCGACCCGCAGCTCGCGGTCACGCTGGAGGCGATCCGCGACCGACTCCCGCCCACCGTGACGCCGCAGATGATCCAGCCGATGCGGGACGCGCCCCCGCCGGTGACCATCGAGGAGCTCCTCGCCGGACGGTCGATCACCCGGACCGACCACACGATCTCCGGCTTCCAGGAGGGGGAGATCGCGGTGACCGTGTTCGCGCGGGACGCCCACACCGAAGCCGGTCCGGCGATCCTGCGGCTCCACGGCGGGGGGATGGTCATGGGCAGTCGGTTCGGTGGCATCGTCCAGCCGCTCACCTGGGTCGAGCGGTTCGACGCGGTGTGCGTCGCCGTGGACTACCGCTTGGCGCCAGAGCGTCCGGACCCCTACCCGGTCGAGGACTGCTACGCCACCCTCGGCTGGACCGTCGAGCACGCGGCCGAGCTCGGCGTCGACCCGGCGCGCATCGTCGTCACCGGGCCCAGTGCGGGGGGTGGGCTCGCTGCGGGCGTCGCGCTGCTGGCCCGCGACCGCGGCGGCCCGCGGCTGCTCGGCCAGCTGCTCGTCTCCCCGATGCTGGACGACCGCAACGAGACCGTCTCGTCCCACCAGATCGACGGCGTGGGCGTGTGGGACCGCCGCAGCAACGACACCGGCTGGAACGCGTTGCTCGGCGACCGCCGCGGCAGCGATGCCGTCTCGATCTACGCTGCGCCGGCCCGGGCGACCGACCTCACCGGGCTGCCGTCCGCATACCTCGAGTGCGGCAGCGCCGAGGTGTTCCGGGACGAGGACGTGGCGTATGCGTCGAGTCTCTGGGCCGCTGGCGTCCAGGCCGAGCTGCATGTGTGGCCGGGCGCCTTCCACGCCAGCGACCAGCTGGCGCCGGACGCCGTGCTGTCGAGGGAGGCCGTGGCGGCTCGCGACGCGTGGATGGCCCGGCTCCTGGCCATCTGAGACCGCGCTCAGTCCCGCTCGTGCTCCGACGCCTCCGCTGCGTCCGCCTCGGCCTTGGTGTGGTGCACGGTGCCTGGAGCGTGGTCCGGCGGGCCGTAGATCGTCGTGAGGACGAGTGGCTCGGTCCCGGTGTTGAGGAAGTTGTGCCGGGTCCGGGCGGGTACGACGACGACATCGCCCGCGGTGACCGGCCGGGTCTCGCCGGCGACCTCCGCCGCGCCGATGCCACTGACGAACGACAGGATCTGGTCGTTGTGGTCGTGCACCTCGGCGCCGATCTCCTCGCCGACGGGGATGGTCATGACGACGAGCTGCGTGTGTTCGCCGGTCCACAGCACCCGCCGGAAGTCCGTGCTGCTGTCCGCCAGGGCTGCGGTGTCGAAGTGCTCCATGGGTCCATCCAACCCACTCAACGGACTAACGACCACCGGCGGGCTCGCCATCGGCCGCGAGCGAGACCGTGGTGCGGTGCCGGGTGTCGACGGAGAGCTGGAAGACGTCGGGGCGGTTGTAGTGCCCGACCGGGTCGAACAGCCGGCGCGCCGCACGGACCGCGCCGAGATCGACGTCGGCGGTGAGGATCGTCTCCTCGTGCCGGGCCGGCCCGGCCAACAGCTCGCCGCCCGGGCCGACGATGACGCTGCTGCCCGCCTCGACCCACTCGTTGTCCTCCTGGTCAGGCTGGTCGGTGCGCCAGACCTGGTCTCGGTGGGGCAAGTCGGCGGGGATCTGGTCGACCCGCACGCACGGGTTCACGCCGATGACGTAGCACCGGCCCTCGCGCGTGATGTGCCGCATCGTGGCGACCCAGGCGTCTCCGCCGGCCAGGGTCGGTGCCGTCCAGATGTCGACCCCCTGCGCATACAGGTATAACCGAACCAGCGGCATGTAGTTCTCCCAACAGGTCAGCCCGCTGAGGCGGCCGTGCTCAGTGTCGATGACGGGCAGCGTTGACCCGTCCCCCATGCCCCCACACGGTGCGCTCCGAGCCAGTGGGCACGAGCTTGCGATGCATTCCGAGCAGCGCACCGTCCGGTCCGAAGTAGAGGGTCGTGTTGTAGATCGTCGCGCCGTGCGGCTCCCGTTCCTCGACCCCAATGACGAGGTAGACGCCGGCGGAGGGGGCGGCGGCCCCGAGCTCCTCGGTCACCGGTCCGGGCACGACGACCGCCTGGTCGACCAGCAGCGCGAACCAGTCCTCGTCACCGTCCCAGATCGGCCGCGAGTCGATCCAGATGGGCGTTCCCGGGACGAAGACCTCGGGGAACACGACGATCCGGCAGCCCTGCTCGGCAGCCTGGCCCAGGAGGTCGACGGCCTTCGCCCACGCACGCCGCCTGGTCCATGAGAACGTATGCCGCTTGCACCGCAGCGACCTTCACGGTGGCCATTCGTCATGGTAGCGAGCAGCGTCCCCGACGGGCTGGCGACGATCCGAGCTCAGCGGGCGTCGCGCCAGTCCGTCGGCGTGACCCCGTGGACCCGACGGAACACCCGGGCGAAGTACCCGGCGTCCGCGTAGCCCACGCGTCGACCGATCTCGGCCATCGTCAACGTCGAACCGGCCAAGAGGCGGCGGGCTTCCACCATCCGCCGGTCGGTGATCCAATCCTGGACGGTCCGCCCGGTGCGGCGCCGCACAGTCGTCGTGAGGTGACCGGGTGACAGGCTCACGGCGCGAGCCACGTCCTGGAGGGAGAGCGGCTCGGCGTAGTGCCGCTCGATCACCTCGAAGACGTCGGCGAGGAGTGGTTCCTGGTTGACGCGGAGGTCGTCGACGACGTCCGTCGCGAGCCGGGAAGCGGCCACGAGCAGGAGCGTCAGGTGGGCGATCGCCGCTTCCCGGTAGCCGTCTCGTCGCTCGGCCAGCTCACGTGCCAGAGCCTCGAACCGGCGCGACCACTCCGCTCGATCCTCTGGAGCGACGGAGCGGCGCAGCACACCAGTGGCCTGGCCACGGACGAAGGGAAAGAGCAACGGATGGGTACGCCACGCGAAGGACGAGCCGGGCACGTCGGGGCCGAGGACCTCGGCCGTGAAGGACACGGCCCACCCGCTCGCGTGACCCGGATGGGTCGGGTCGAACGGTCCCATCACGGTGCCCGGGGCGACGACGAGCAGGTCACCGGCGGCGAGCGAGAAGGACGGCGAGTCCGAGGACAGTGGCCCGGAGGAGCTTTCGCTGTAGGCCATCAGCGGAAAGTCGTGTGCGTGCGTCCCCGCCCTCGCCGTGACGGTGTCGCCGTGGCCGAGCCGCCAGACCGCCAGGGCAAGCTCGCCCGGTGCCGGGACCATGGCGTAGACCGGCGCCAGCCGCTCGTCATGATCGCCGACCTTGACCGTCCGCATCGGAAGATCGTCCCATGACCGCCGATCTTCGGCCGAGCCCCGCACGTCATCGGCCGGTCAGACTAGGCGCATGGCGAGAACACTGTCCCATGACCGCGATTACGTGCCTGCACTGGGGCGCGGGTTCCTGACTCCGCTCTACGACGTGGTGCACCGGTTCTTCGGGGTCGGCCGGCTGCACCAGCTGATGATCGGCCTCGCCGATGTCCGGCCCGGTATGCGGGTGGTCGACATCGGCTGCGGAACCGGGAACTTGCTGGTCGCCCTCGGACGTCAGCGTCCGGGCCTCGACTTGGCCGGCCTCGACCCTGACGAGCGGGCCCTCGCTCGAGCCGCCCGCCGGTCCCGGCGAGCGAGGCTCTCCGTGGATTGGCGACGAGGGTTCGCCCAGGAGCTGCCGTATCCGGACGGCTCGGTCGACCGCGTGTTCTCCAGCCTGATGCTGCACCACCTCGACGACTCGTCGAAGGACGAGCTGCTGGCCGAGGTGCGCCGGGTCCTACGGCCGCACGGCGTCCTCGTGCTGGCCGACCTCGACGGACACGACGCCCACCGCGGGCACGGACTGGGCCGCCATCTCAGCCGGCGGTCGATCGCCGTCACGAACACCGAGATGCTGGAGCGCATCGAAGGCTCGGGCTTCCAGTCGGAGCCCCCCACCGCATACCCGCTGGCCGGCCTCTCGATCACCGTCGTGCGCGCGCACTGACGCCGATCGACGATGGCCCAGGGTCGCCTCTTCCGAGCCTCGGTGGGCCCGGCGGATGAGTTCGGTCAGGCTGCGTTGATCCTCGAGGATCAGCGGTCGATGTGAGCGGTGATGAGATCGACGGTGGCCTGGGGGTTCTCCACCTCGAGGACGAGCCGCGAGTAGGACTCGTCGCGTAGCTCCACGACCACGGCGTTGCCCGGATCCCGCACATCCCAGAAGACCTTTTCACCGTTGTGGTGCCACGTGCCGGCGGCGAAGACGCCCGGAATCTGAGTGCCTGGCGCTCTGATCCCCTTGGGCCTGTCCGCAGCGGAGATCGGTCCCGCGGAGGCGCTGACGATGTGGCTCACCGGCACCGAGATCGTGTTCTTGAGTGCCCAGACCTTGTGCATGCCCTCGAGCTCGACACGCAGTTGACCATGCTCGATGGTGACGTCAGCCATGTTGATCTCCTCGACGTTCGGGTAGTCCCGTGTCTACCGAGCCGGCGGCCCACTGTCCAGGGCAAGTCAACCCGACGGAGCGGAACGGGCGAAGAAGGCGGCGAGAGTGCCGGCCAGCTGCTCGGGCGCTTCTTCGGCCATGTGGTGGCCACAGTCCATGACGGCACTGAGTACCGGCTGCTCGCACCACGGGGCCTAGACCGCCGCGGGATCTGCATAGAGGGCTTCCTGGTCGTCGTACCGGGACCTGGCGAGCAACGCGGGACACCGGATGCGACGGCCGTTCTCGCGGTCGGCCTCGTCATGGCCACGGTCGACGTGAAGCCCGGCGCGGTAGTCCTCGAGCATCGCCCGGGCTCGGACTGTGGTTCTGGCCTATGACCTGGAGATTCCACTCCTCGAGTGATCGAGTCGACCACTGACTCTTGACTGTGACGCTGCGTAACACCGGACGATGGCCGTATGCGTGCTCAACAGCTGGCCAGTGTGGCGGGCACGACGGTGAGAACCATCCGCTACTACCACGAACGTGGGCTGCTCGGCGTTCCGGACGGCGCCGCCGACTGGCGCTGCTACGGGTTCGCCCACCTGACGCGGCTCATGCGCATCCGTTGGCTGGTGGAGTCCGGAGTGCCTCTCGCTGAGGTTCCCCACATGTTGCGTCCGCCGCGCAGCGGCGACGAGCACGCAACGGTTCGTGAAGATCTTCAGGCGGTCATCTCGTCCATCGACGAGAGGATCGCGGTCCTCACTCGGCAGCGCGGAAGAGTCGCGACACTACTGGAAAGAGTCACCACCGAGGGAAGGCTGTCTCGGCTGCCTGCCTCCATCGACAAGATGTACGCCGCGCTGCTCGAGCGACCGCTGCCACCCGAAACGGTTCAGGCCATGACCCGGGAGCGGGACCTGCTCGAGCTTGTGTGCTACCACGGTGCCTTGCCGGAGGACGTCGTCGCGCTCGTCGATGCCCTCAGCGCGCACCACCTCGACGACCTCTGCGGCCTGTGGGAGGAGTGCCACCGCATCAACGCGACGGCGGACGGCATCTCGAAGGCAGCGGGAGTCACCGTCACCTTGACCCTCCTGGCCTTCGATTTCGGTGCATGCGCCATGTTCGTCGGGGCGCTCACTGGAAGCCGTGGCGCAGCCACAGGGGCGGCGAGCGCACTGGCGGCAGCCGCATACCTGATCAGCTCGCTGGCACCCGTCGTCCCGGAGCTGCACTCGATCAGGTGGCTCTCGCCCTTTTCGTGGGCGCTGGGAAACGATCAGCTGGCGCAGGGAGCAACCGTCGGTGAGATCCTCGCGCTCTTGGGTCTCGGTGCAGCCGTGGCCGTCGCGACGATCCCGGCCTTCCACCGACTCGACGTGCATTGAGAGCAATCATGGCCGCCGGCTGACATGTGGGAGCTGGTGCTGCTCACCCTCTCGCATTTCCAAGGTACAGCGCGACAGGGGGCTTGCGGCAAGGCCCCCCTCGTGCCTGAGACTGCCCGTTCGATGCCGAAGTGAGAGAGGTCGAGATGCACGATGTGGTCATCGTCGGGGGCGGGCCGACAGGGATGATGCTGGCCGGCGAGCTGCGGCTCGCGGGGGTGGACGCTCTCGTTCTCGAGCGGCGGGAGTCGGAGGACCTGGCGGGTTCGCGCGGTGGTGGATTCCACGCCCGCACGATCGAGCTGCTCGACCAACGTGGGATCGCCGACCGGTTCCTGGCCGAGGGCAAAACGATCCGCGCGGCCACCTTCGGCGGCACGATGCTCGACCTGAGCGGCCTTCCCACGCGCCATCCATACACGCTTGCGCTGTTCCAGAACCACATCGAGCGGCTGCTGCTCCGGTGGATCCTGGAGCTGGGCGTGTCGATCCGGCGCAGCGCAGAGGTCACAGCAGTCGCGCCGAGTGGCGACGGCGTCGACGTTCACCTTGCCTCCGGCGCGTCGCTCCAGGCTCGGTACGTGGTGGGCGCGGACGGTGGGCGCAGCCTCGTGCGCCGCGAGGCCGGCATCGAGTTCCTGGGCCCAGATGCAACGCGCAGCACCCTGATCGCCGAGGTCGAGGTGACCGAAGAGCTGCCGCCGACCGGAAAGGTTGACGAGCGCGGCATTCACGGGCTGCACCGGATGGGTGACGGCAGGGTGCGGGTCGTGGTGACCGAGGCCGAGCTGGGTCGGACCACCGAGCCCACCATGGAGGAGCTGCGGCGAGAGTTGATCGAGGTCTTCTGCACCGACTTCGGCGTGCACACCCCAACCTGGATCTCGCGGTTCACCGACGCCACGCGCCAGGCGGCGTCCTATCGCGAGGGCCGAGTGCTGCTGGCCGGCGACGCCGCGCACGTGCACTCGCCCACGGGCGGACTCGGTATCGGCCTGGGTATGCAGGACGCCGTCAACCTCGGCTGGAAGCTGGGGCAGGTCGTGCGAGGCGTCTCAGGCGAGGAGCTGCTGGATACCTACCACGCGGAGCGACACCCCGCCGGGGCGCGGGCGCTGAAGTACACGATGGCGCAGTCGCTGTTCCAAAAGGCCGACCCGAGGCAGGAAGCGCTGCGCGACCTGCTCGACGAGGTGCTCGGCGTCGACGGCGCCGGCACACCCATCGCCGCTCTGGTGACAGGGCTCGACGTGGCCTACGACCTGGGCGTGGGACACCCGTTGCTGGGACGCCGAATTCCGGACCTCGACATCGTCACCCGCGATGGTCCGGTGCGGATGTTCGAGCTGCTGCACCAGGCCCGGCCGGTCCTCCTGGAGTTCGGGAGGCCTGGCCTAGAGGCCGGCCCTTGGACCGACCGGGTCCAGCACGTTCTGGCAACCCACGACGGCGCGTGGGAGCTGCCGGTGGTGGGCGAGGTGGCCGCACCCACGGCCGTCCTGGTGCGCCCCGACGGCCACGTGGCGTGGGTCGGCGAAGACTCGGCGGAAGGGCTGATCGAGGCGCTGTCCACCTGGTGCGGCGCAACGAACCGCATCCCGCTGGATGCACCGAGGATCCCGAGCCGCTCGACCGGAGGCGGATGAGGTGGAGCTCGACCCGGGTGTGGACGAGTTCAGCTGCCTGATCGTGCGGTCTCCTCGATGCGGGTCATGTTTACCTCGTACCCTCCCCCAGGCCACTGCCAGCCGCCGGTCATGCGGTCGCTTCGGCATCGAAGGTGCCCACGAACTTGGCTGGAGGCTCCGTGTCCCCGAACCAGATGGTCAGCGTGTCGCCGGCCAGCTGGTGGGTGTATTCCAGGATCTCGCCGGAGCTGGCGAAAAGTGCGATCTCAGGGTCTGTGACTCCGGGTCCCACCCGATGTAGAAGACGCCGCGGGTTACTTCACCGTTCGAGAGGTGGTCGACCTCCGGAACCAGAAGGCGTCTCCTCCAACAAGGAGTAGCGAACGGTGCCACTGGTGCTAGCACCGGTCTATTGCCCAGGTGCCGACCAACCGGTCGAGAGTTTGCATTGCGGTGCGTGCTGCGCGAGGCCGGCCACCACATATCTGGGTGAGCGACCGGTCGGTACGTCCTGGTCCGCGACCCATGCGGCACAGTCCACAGGCGACTACTGCAGGCCCGGTTGGGCTGGGGACTCAGCGAGCGAGCATGACGGCGGCAACCTCGTCGGCCACGGCGTCCGGCAGGGCGGTGCTCATGTCGTCGAGGACGAGCAGCCGCGCGGTGGGGATCGCGGCGACGAGCGCTTCCCCGTTCCCGATCGGGAAGAACGGGTCCCTGCGACCGTGCACCACGAGCGTCGGCAGCGTGAGCTCGGGCAGGCGCTCGCGCCACCGTGGGGCGCAGTCGAGGCGGCCGAACACCGTACCGAGCTGATTCGCCTGCTGCACCACGGAGTCGCTCGAGGGTGTGCGGTCCCAGATCCGGGCCGCGACCGCACGTGCCTCCTCTGGGTCATCGCCCAGCAGCGCGGCGCCGTCGACGGCGAATGCGGCAACGGCGGCTCGGTCGGTCCAGTCCGGCATCTGGCGCGAGAACACCGCATCCATGATCGCCGCATCGTGGTCAGGCAGATCGTCGTCGACCGGGCCGGGCGCGACCGGCCGAGTGCTCACCAGCGTGAGCGCTGAGAACGCGTGCGGATGGTCGAGCGCGGCGACCTGGGCGGCCATCCCGCCGACCCCGACCCCGCCGAGGTGAGCCGGGGCGCCCCCGAGAGCCTCGACAAGCGCCGCCGCATCGGCGGCGAGATCCCGCAGACCGTACGCCGGCGCTTCCGGGTCGATTGTCGTCGACGCTCCGCAGTCGCGCAGGTCGTAGCGGACCACCCGACGGCCGCCAGCCGCGAGCCGCTCACACAGCGAGTCGGGCCACGACAGCATCGTGGTCCCGCCGGCTAGCAGCACGAGCGGATCGTCATCGCGGCCGAAGGTCTCGATCCCGAGGTCGACGCCGTTCACCCGCACGGTCGTCGGAGTTGTCTGCGGATCCGCTGCGCTGCTACTCATCAGAGTTCTCCAATCGAATCGATCACTGTTCACCCCTGGGCCGACTCCTCGCCCATAGCGCCGGTCTTCCGGTCAATGCCCGGTCAGCTCGGCGACGACCGGAGCGAGCGCATCCGCGGCGTTCGCACCGACGACGACATAGGAGAAGCCACCCTCCTCACGTCGACGCAGGATCTCTTCGGCGGCCGCCGACGGGTCACGTGCAAGCACCATCAGCGAGTCCGCTGCGCGCAATGCGGCAGGATCCGTGTCGGGGGGTGCCATGAACGGCGAGACTGCATCGCCCACCACCGCCACGTGGAGCGCCAGCTCGAGGTCTCGGCGTTCGCGAAACTCGGTCGCCAGTCGCATGATCTCGGCCCGAGAGTCGTCCGGAGACGTTGCGAACGTGACCGTATCCGCCAGGTCAGCCGCCAGCGCCTGCGCCTTCGGGCCACGCACCGCCATCACCACCGGCGTACGGAGGTCCGGGCCGTCGAGTTCTCGCAGCGACGTGACAGCCTTGCGCACCTGAGACAACCGCTGGCCGGGTGACACCACCGGAAGGCCCAGCTCACGCAGCTCGTCCTCGATCCCCGGCCTGCCGGTGCCGATGCCCATCTCGAAGCGACCCTCGGTCAGCACCGACAGGGAATGCGCCTCCCAGGCCACGCTCCAGGACGTGCGCAGCGGAGAGGCATACATCCACGTACCTACCCGCAGGTCGGCGAGAGTCGCCGCGACAGCCAGCGTGGGACCGGGTGCCGGCTGCCACTGCTGAACGTCGGGCATCAGGAGCGTCGAGAAACCGCTGTCGGCAATACGACGCACCTGGTCTCGCCACGCCGGCAGCTCAGTTCTGAGCGGGGCAACAACACCGAATCGAAAGCGTCTCGCTTCGCCAGTCGCCTCGAGGTCGGTCATCGTCGCTGTCCTCTCGATTCATCTCGCCCGAGCGCTGTGCCGGCCTCTGGTGCGTGCAGCCGTTCCCTACTGACCGCCGAGGAGGTCTCAACTCATCGGCCACTCGATGCACGACTCCTCGGAGGTGCATGACGTCGGTCCAACGTCAACCTCCGCTGGCGGTGTCGGCGAGTCGGGCCAGGATGCGGCAGCGCTCGGCGACGTGTTCCGGCACGACGGCCGCGAGGATCCGCCATGCGTCGGTCGTGTCGGGGCCGGTGCACTCGATCGCGGCAGCCTCGAACGCGCCCGGCATACTCAGTGCGGCCACGACGTGCGGGGAGACCACGGCGGCTGCGCGGTCACTGACTTCCGCGGAGACGAGCCCCACATCGATCACCGCGAGGGCGTTCGACACGGCCGCCGAGTAGCCCTTCGCGCGTAAGTCGGTGATCCTCCCCGCCTCCTCGTCGGCGGATGCCGCCTCGCCGACGACGGCCTTCGGAATCGGCAGGTCGGACGTGAACCATGTCGAAGCGGTGCGGTGGAATCCCTCCTCCCATCGGCCGTCCACCAACGCGGTAGACAGCTCGCCCAGCCAGCCGAGCGGCTCCGACGTGCGCACCGCCTCAGCCACCGTCCGAGCCGTCCCCACGTCTACGGAGATCGGAGCGGCGGCGAACATCAGGCCCGGCTCGGAGGTGATCGGCACCAGCCGACCGATGAGCCCGTTGTCGCTCGCCTCGGACATGGCCCCGAGGTTGAGCGCCTCCACCTCGCCACCGTCGACCAGGTCTCGCAGCACGAGTCGGCATCCCCGGAAGTCGACGAACTCGAAGACGCGCACCGGGGCCTTCGCCCAGTCCCGCACGCGGTCCGTCCGATCCAGCAACCCCGTCTCGGCGCGCTGGTCGATATAGTCCGCCAACCCGCCGAACTCGTATACGGCGAGGTCGGCGACGAGGTGGTCGCCGGCGGCGAGCGCGGTGCCAAGGACCTTGAACTCGACCTCGTCGTCGAACACCCGGATCACGGATTGCGGATAGAGCGAGGCCATCACGTATCGCACCGCCGCGTCCACGCGCGGATCTTCGGCCAGCAGCATCGACCGGGATGCGAGGTCGGCGCACCAACGTGAGTAGGCCCATGCCGGCGCGGTATCCCCGTGATCGAGGAGGTCCTTGAGGGCGAATCGGTGGAGCGTCTCGACGATCACCGAGCCGGCCAGCTCGTGCGCCAGACTGGCCCGGGCGTCGCCCCGTGCTCCCGCCTCCAGCGCGCGACGGAGACAGTCGATGTCGTGTGCATCGGGCGGGTTCTCGACCAAGTTCCGCATGGACACTCGCCCGACCAACCGCTCCCTGCTCGTGTTAGCACTGTGCGGACGGATCGGGTGACGGGGACGGCGTCTGCGAGACATTGGCACCGGCCAAGGCTGCCCCAGGGGTTCCGAGACCGCTGCCCGCGGTCTTCCATCTGTGGATAACTCCGGCGGGAGGGACCGCCTGCGGACGAGCCGCTCGACGCATACGAGGTCGAGGCGGGCTACGAAGACGAAGATGCGTGAGGGCTTATCGAGGACGTTAGACGCCCACTCCCTTATCGAAGGAGCGTCAGCGGCTATCCGATCTCGGAAACCGCGGCCTCCTCGGTGACGAGGCCCGGGGCCAATGTCCCAGGACGAGGTCAGATCTCGATCAGGTCGATCAGGCCTAGAGCCGCCAGCACGGCAAAGTCACCGTCCTGCGTCACTACCTGCAGTCGGTTGGCGCGTGCGGTGGCTGCGATCCACAGGTCATTCACGTTGACCCGCCTTCCCGCTCGGGCGACCTCGACCCTTAGCAGCGCCCATTCTTGGGCGACGGCGGCGTCGACCGGAAGGGGCTCACTCTCCAGGGCCAGCTGAAGGGTCCGAAGCCGCGTCGAGACGGTCGCTGGTTCGGACGCGGCCAGAACACCTGCCTGCAGTTCGGCCAGGGTGATGACGCTGACACGGAGCACATCGGGAAGAGCTGTCCGATCAAGGCGTCTGCCCAACTCGGCGGAGATCCAGACGCTGGTGTCGGCCAACCCTTCCGTCACCGAACGGAGCCCAGTTCGTCAGTTGAACCCTCGGAGATCCAGGCGATGTCTTCAGAGAGTCTCGAGTCCGGCTCCTGACGGTCCAGGAAGGCGAAGAGCTCGGCTTTGGGCAGCCCAGCGCGCCGCCGATGCCGAGGCCGAGTGATGAGCGCGGCCGGCTCGCCGTGGACGGTAACGATGATCTCCGCTCCATCAGCCACTTGCTTGAGCACGGCGGCCGTGTGGTTACGGAGGTCGCGGGAAGCAATGGTGGTCATGTGGCAAAGTGTAGCCTTTTTGCCACACCCTCCACCTCGTCCGGCCGACGTCGGCCCAAGCCGACCGGGAAGCAACAACGGATCAGGGAACATGCCGGCGGCTCCTCGCCAGGCTGACAGCTTCGCCTGGCCCCCCACGAATGCAGTCGGGCGACTATTCAGACCTGGCCGTGGCGGCAAGGATGTCGGGCAGGCTGGCAGGGTGTGCGAGGGCAAGATCGGCCAGGTCGGCCGGCTCGTACCAGCGCAGGTCGTCATGTTCGGCCGGCGCCTCGAGGTCGGGTCGCCACGCCATCTGGTGACGACGAAGCCGTGCATCTCGATGAGCGGGTCTGAGACCGTCATCGGCATAGGTTGCGGGTCGTCGACGTCGATCCCGAGTTCTTCGCTGCACTCGCGTCGGATGGCGTCTGCCGGGGTTTCGCCTGGCTCGATGTGGCCTCCGACGACGTCCCAGCAGTTGGGGTAGTGACGGCGTCGTGGGTGCCGATGCGTCAAGAGCAGGTGCCCATCTCGGACGAGACCCCCGCGGCGATGCGGTGCATCTGGGGTTGCTCGCTCACTTACTTATGCTCCCGCTCATTCGTCGTCAATTCGGTCACCACGGGGCTGGCGGGAGAATGTTGCTCGCTGAGGCGAATCAGAAGCTCGGCGCCATGTTGGTGAACCGGCTGTAGTGACCCTGAAATGCCAGCACGATCGTGTCGGTAGGACCGTTGCGGTGTTTGGCCACGATGAGGTCAGCCTCGCCAGCGCGGGGTGACTCGCGTTCGTAGGCCTCCTCGCGGTGCAGAAGGATCACCATGTCCGCGTCCTGCTCGATGGAGTTGTGGGCGGCAATGCCGTTGGCGACGAAGTTGTGGCCGCCCGCGACGGTGGCGTCGAGGACCTCCTCGACCCCGTCCGGCTCGACCGAGACGATCTCCTCCCACAAGACATCGTTGGCCGCTTCCAGGTCCAACTCCAGGCTGTCCAGCAGCTCGGCGACTCGGACGAGGTCGAGCTGCTCGTCCTCGACCAGCCCCTCCGCACGGTCAATCGACCAAGACGCGGGCTGGTCGCCGACGGTGGTCGGCCGCAACCTGGGGGCGGACGTTGACGCCCGATCCCGGCGACCACGCACCATCGTCAGGAGCTGCTCGGCCGCGGGCGAGAGCGGACCGTGTACGGCTACCTCCTGGAGGAAACGCCTCTGGTCGTCGACGCCTGCTACCTCGAGCGTCCAGCCGGTTCGGTCACTGGAGACTCGAGTTGAGATACCGAAGCGCAGCAACAACATCCCGATGTCGTCGACCAGCTGCCGGGACCGAGCATGAAGGCTGATGGTGCCGCCGTCGACCGTTTCGTTGACGCTGATGCGTCCATCGATGGCCCAGAGACTGTGGATGAACAAGGCGATCTGGCGCTTCGGAAAGAAGGCGATGTCCGGCATCAACCGACGCCGATCCTTCGGAACGACGTCGAAGCCGATCCGGCACCCGGCAGCAGCCGTCGAACCGGAGACGCGGTCACGCGTTCGTGACGACAGCAGGCGTGCACCGAACCGCAGGTCGGCATCGTCGAGTGGTTGCTCGAAGTAGCCCGGAGCTGGAACGTGCCGTGGCACCGCCAGCCGATCCCCCGTGCGTAGGTCACCCAGGGCGCGCCAGCCGGCATACGTGAGGAAGGGGTGGTTCTCGGTGGCTCGCACCTGCTTGCCGGATGTCAGTTCCAACCGGAACACCGGTCGCACGCCGGTCGAGAACACGTGAGTGAGATGCCGCCGGACGTAGCGCAGCGACTCGTCCAGCGACCACACCGGAATGTCGCCCTCCCCGGAACGGAGCATCTCACCGAGCGACATCTCTGCCCCGGTGTCGGCACGCAGCACTCGCGTTTCCGCCGTGAGACAACCGGATTCGCGCAGGTCGGACATCTGCGGCCTCTTGTCGGTGCGCTGTTCGGGACCACGGTTCAACTGCGAGATTGCCACGACCGGGACCTCCAGCTCCTTGGCGAGCAGCTTGAGCGCGCGGGAGAACTCGGAGACCTCCTGCTGCCGTGACTCGACCTTCTTGCCGGAGGACATCAGCTGCAGGTAGTCGATCACGACGAGCTTGAGGTTGCTGCGCTGCTTGAGCCGGCGGCACTTCGCCCGGATCTCCATGAGTGACATGTTGGGTGAGTCGTCGATGAACAGCGGCGCGTCCGAGACACGGCCCATCGTCGACGCCAGCCGGGTCCAGTCCTCCTCGCGCATCGTGCCCTTGCGCATGTGTTGCAGCTGGATGCCCGCCTCCGCCGAGAGCAGCCGCATGGTGATCTCGGTCTTGCTCATCTCCAGCGAGAAGATGACCGCTGCGAGGTTGTGCTTGATCGCTGCCGTCCGGACGATGTCCAACCCCAGCGTCGATTTGCCGATGGCCGGCCGCGCCGCCAGGACGATCATCTGACCGGGGTGCAGACCGTTGGTCAGGGAGTCGAGATCGGTGAATCCCGTCGGCACGCCGGTCATCTCACCGGACTTGCCGGACGCGACCTCGATCTCGTCGACGGTCATCTCGAGGATGTCACCGAGCCGGTGGTAGTCCTCCGCCCCCCGCTTGTCGGCGACCGCGTACACCTCGGCCTGCGCGGCGTTGACGATGTCTTCGACGTCGCCACCACCCTGCGCGTATCCGAGCTGAACGATCTTCGTGCCGGCCTCGACCAGGCGGCGGAGGACGGCGCGCTCGGCGACGATCTGCGCGTAATACCCGGCGTTCGCCGCCGTCGGCACCGAGGAGATCAGCTGGTGCAGGTATGCCTGTCCGCCCACCCGACCGATGTCGCCGCGCTTGCCCAGCTCGTCGGCGACGGTGATCGCGTCGGCCGGCTCGCCGCGACCGTACAGCGACAGGACGGCATCGAAGATCGCCTCGTGCTGTGGTCGGTAGAAGTCGGCCGGCCGGAGGACCTCGACGCAGTCAGCGATCGCGTCTTTGGACAGAAGCATGCCGCCGAGCACGGACTGCTCGGCGTGCAGGTCCTGGGGAGGCAGCCGGTCGTCGGCCGGCGCGTCCCGCTGCTGCGGAAAGAGCTCCTGAATGGTCACCTGGTCACCGCCGCGTGTCGCGATCCTTCCCGCTGTCGCCGTTCGAACTGGTGTCCACTCCATGGCACCACCGACCCCCGACAGCCTCCCTGTGGGGTTAGCTAGACCGGGCGACCCTGGCGACCGCTCACGCTAGGGCGAGCCATCGCCCACGGTCTATCCCCGGCTGTGGACGACATGGGGACAAGGGTGTGCACCACGCCGCCAAACGCTGGGGACAACCTGAGGACAGGCGGTGCATGGTTTTCTCAGGAACGGCCCGGTTCGTGCGTGGCGACGTGCCGCGACGGTCGTCCACCACCTGTGGACAAAAGAAAGTCACGAACAAATCTCGGCGGGACCGACGACGCCAAGAGGAGCCGGCCCAGACCTCGAAGCAGCCGCAGCAGAAGACCGAGCCGCGGCCACGCGGCATACAGTCGAGGCATGTGCCGGAACATCCGCCCGCTCCACAACTTCGAGCCCCCGGCCACCAGCGACGAGGTGCGCGCCGCCGCCCTCCAGTACGTCCGCAAGGTGTCCGGCTCCACCAACCCTTCCCAGGCCAACCAGGCCGCGTTCGACGAGGCGGTCGAGGAGATCGCCCACGTGACCCAGCACCTCCTCGACCACCTCTCCACGAGCGCCCCGCCGAAGAACCGCGAGGTCGAGGCGGCCAAGGCCAGCGCCCGAGCCGCCGTGCGCTACGCCTGACGCGGGTGCACCGGGACCTCGTCGACACCATCCGCGCCGAGCTCGCCCGGCACGCCGACCCCGTCCGCGCGGCCGGTCAGCAGCGGTACATGAAGTCGACGATGCCCTACCGCGGCCTCACTGCGCCGCAGCTGACCGCCGTGCTGCGGCCGATCCTCGCCGACCCCGGCTTCCGCATCGCCGACCGTGACGGCTGGGAGGCGACGATCCGCACCCTCTGGGACGAGGTCGCCTACCGCGAGGAGTGGTATGCGGCGATCGCCCTCGCGCGGTGCCGCACCTACCGACCCTGGGTGGACAGCGACTCAATGCCGCTCTGGAGGCACCTCGTCGTCACCGGCGCGTGGTGGGACGTGGTCGACGAGGTCGCGACCCATCTCGTCCGCGACGTCCTCGAGGGCTCTCCGGAGGTCGAGGGGCTCCGGCTGCGCGAGTGGGCCACCGACGAGGACCTCTGGGTCCGTCGGAGCGCCATCATCTGCCAAGTCGGCCGCAAGGAGCGACTCGACCAGGAGCTCCTCGCCGACGTCATCGAACCGAACCTGGCCGACCGCGACTTCTTCATCCGCAAGGCGATCGGGTGGGCGCTGCGCGACAACGCCCGCGTCGCACCGGACTGGGTGCGCGCCTTCGTCGACGCCCACGCCGGCGAGCTGTCCGGCCTCTCTCGGCGGGAGGCGACCCGCCACCTCGCCGACGTCTGACCCCGGCTTCAGCCAGGGAGCCACTCGAGCAGCTTCGCCGAGACCTCCGGTCTGGTGAAGTACGACGAGTGGTCGACCCCGGCTTCCGCCGCGAACACCAGCGGGTCGACGATCGGGAAGCCGACGGCCCCGTCCACCTGGAACACGCCGTTCGTCGGGACGACGAGGTCGTTGTCGGCCTTCTGGAAGACGAAGTCGGTGCCCGCGTTCCGGGCGACCCGCGCGAGCGGGGCGCCGCGGGGCGGGTTGTAGTTCGAGGCGATTGCGCGGTAAGTGGCCTTCGACCCGGGCGTGCTGTTGAAGGCCTTGAGGTACTCCCCCGCGGGGTCCATCGACATGATCCCCTCGAGACCGCCGAAGGCGCCGACCGTCAGCTGCTTGAGGATCGACAGCACCAGCCCGAGGACGTCGGTCACGCCGGCGTCCGGGATGTACTGGGCCAGGTCCGTCACGCGGTCCAACAGCTGCGACAGGTGCGCCTTGTCGGCGAGTGCGGTCCCCGCGTTGGGCGTTCCGACCATGACGAGGGTGCGGACCGTGACCCTCCCGTCCAGTCCGACGTCCCCCGGCCGTTCGGCCAGGACGCGGCCGACCAACCCGCCGCGGGAGTGGCTGACGATGTCGAGGCTCAGCGGTGCGTCACCGCCCAGGGCGCTGAGCTGCTCGGCGAGCCACCGGATGTTCTCGTGCGGCGTGACCGAGATGGTGAAGTGGTCCAGCGCGAAAACCCTTCCTCCGTAACGACGGCCGAGCTCGGTGAGGGTCGCGGCCGGCAGCTGGTCGAAGGCGGTATTGGACTGCGCGGTGGTGCCGTGGATGAAGAGCAGCGCCGTTCCGCCTTCGACCCGCGTCCAGTCCGGCGCCGCGAACGCCGCCACGTCCGAGCGCTGGTAGTCGGCCGGGTCGAACCATCGGACCAGGTTGCGCCGGTTCTTCTGCTCCCAACGGGCGGCGAAGTAGTCTCCGACCTTGCCGAGCACCGGGTCGATGAGCGGGAACACGAGGACCTTGAACAGCTTCGACCCGACCGCTCCGATGACGCCGCGCTGCCCGCCGGCGGAGGCCGGGTCGGCGAGGACGACCGCACGCGGCAACCGGTAGGTCCGTCGGTCACCGCCGCGAGTGACGACCTGATCGGGAGGGACGTCGTCGGGAAGGTGCCACGACAGCGACCCGTCCTCCGCCGCATACAGGAGCAGCTGGCTGTTCCCCGATCCCGGGGGCGGCACCTCGACGACGATCTCCGTGCCGCCGCCGCCACCCCGGCTGCCCCCGGTGGTGTCGAGCTCCCGCTGGCCGGTGATCTCGACGGTGAGCTGCTCGACCATGCCGGCGTCGTCCAGCGCCCGGCGGAACGACTCCGTCGAGCTCTCGGCGCCGCGCATGCCGGCGGTGCCCGGCGCATGTACCTCCACGCGCCCGACGAGCCCCGGCGTGGAGATCCGTACTGTGCCGACGGTGACGGGGATTCCCTCGGGTCGCAGGTTCTCAGCCATCGCACTCCTTCGGTGGTCGGGTCAGCCGCGGTCGAGCCGGAGGCGAGGGTGGCCGAAGACCTGGAACGCGATGAGGGTGGCGTCGACGCCGGGCGTCTCGGCTTCGGCGGCGGGCTGGGTGTACCTGGCGCGAAGCGACCGGACCGCCTCGGCCGCGGACACCGGCGCCGGTCCTCCTTCGCCGGTGGCTGTCCACGTCGCCGCGTAGAAGTCGCGGGCGAAGGCGGCGGCGGTGACGTCGTTGACGTTCCAGAGTGGCGCCACGACAGCGGTCGCCCCGATCTGCAGGAGGGTTGAGGCGAATCCGCCGTTGTCGGCGAGCACCCGCTTGTCGGCGCCGACCTGGCAGGCGTTGAGGAAGACGAACGGCCCGTCGTCGAGGCTGCCGGTGAGCACCTGGGCCGGCGTCAGGAACTGCGAGCGGGTCGTGAGGTTGCCGGCGGCGTCCGTCGCCAGCAGGACCAGCCCGCCCTGGTCGCCCTGCGAGTCGAACTGGCCGTGCAGCGCCACGTGCAGGACGTCGGCGGGGGGGTTGCCGCTGAAGAGGTTGACGACATCACGCAACGACGGGTTGACCGGAACCGCCGACGCGAACAGCGTCCGAACGAAGTCGCCCTCCTCCTGCGCGTCCTTCAGCTCTCCCCATCCCATGACGCCGGTGTAGTTGGCGGTGAGGACCGCGGCGCGCTTCACCTCGACGGCAGATCTCGGCGTGGGCCGCGGACGGGCGTTGCTCAGCGGCCACCGTGAGATCGCGGCGTGCGCGCCGAGGAACGGGGAGATCCCGCCCCACGCCGTGTCCAACGGTGGCTCGAGGACGGCGAGCTCCCACGGCAGGGTGACCTCTTCCGTGAGCAGGAGGACGGTCGCTGCGGTCGTCCGGTTGGGGTCCTCGACGACCGTGCGGATCACGGCGCGGACACCGTCCGGCAGCGCCCGCCCGATCAGCTTGGCCTTGCCGGCCAGCGACAGATAGTCGGCGAAGGGTCCCTGCGACATCGAGACGGTCTGTCGCATGTCGGTGACGAAGCCCTGCAGGTCGGAGGTCAGCTTCGACACCCGCGGCGCGTCGGGCACCCTGACGTCGGAGGCACTCGCATATACCGTCCAGACGAACTCCCCCGTCGCCGCGCCGTCCGACGCGCTGATCGAAAGGATGAGGTCGGGCAGGTCGACTCCGAGCAGCGGCTGGAGGTCCATGAGCGTGTCGGTGCCGGCCTGAGGCATGGGCGCGTTGGGGATGTCCTTGGCGTAGGGGACGGCGACGAGCGTGCGCCAGGCGATGCCGACCACCTGGCCATCGACGAGATAGTGGACGCCGATGCGGCGCTCGCTGGGCAGGTCCGGCTGGTAGAGGGCCACGAAGGACACCGTCGCGCTGGGGTACGGGTCGGCGTCGCTGACCTGGAGGACAAGACGCGTTTCGCCTTGTGCAGCAAGCGAGTTCGGGTCGTAGACGAGGACCAGCTCGAGGTCGGTCTTCGCGCCGGCCATGAACCGCAGCGCGCCGGTCTGGCTGATGCCCGTGTCCTTGAACTTGCCCAGCCCCAGCACGACGTCGAACGGCTCGTCGATGACGACGACCTCCGGACGGACGTCGCGATGCGCGTCGATGTCGATGCGCGGGTATGCGGCGCGCAGGACGCCGCCGGGCGGCTGCACCGGAGGAGGAGGCGGCGGTTCGACGTCGCTGTGGCCGACACCGCGCCACTGGGTCGGTCGGGGTCGCGGTGCGGCGGGCTGGGGCGCGAGGCCGGCCGAAGTCGACGGGGCGACGTGGCTGTCTCGCAACGCGGCGACCCGGTCGAGCACCGCCACGACGGCCATGGGATCGGCACTGTCGCGCAGGGAGTCCAGCACTCCGGAGAGAAGCCGTGAGGGCGTCGTCCGAGCCAGCAGCATGGCGACGAGGTCGCGGTCCGCATCCGACGGGTTCGCGTCGACCACTTCGGTGACGACCGACGCGACGGGCAGCCGCCCCATCGTCACACCGCGGGTCGCGTCGACGACGGTGCTCAGAGCCGCCGTACGCATCGCCGCATCGGTGAGTGACAGCGACGCCGTGACCAGACCGGAGACGAGGGAGCCGGCGGCGTCGGCGGGCAGGTGGGTCAGGATGTCACGCGCCGCCTGGCCGAGGCGCGCGGCCATCGTCGCGGCCGGCCCGGCGAGCAGCTGTGCCGACAACGCGAGCGCGGCATCCATCTGGTCGGGTGACGGGGACCCGGCATCGGAGACACCGCCGGAGGCATTTGTATGCGCGTTGGCGGCGACCTGCGCGAGGAGCCGTCCGGCGGGGTCCTCCCGTCCCCGGATCGTGTCGAGCAGCGCGGTACGGTCCGGATCGGTGAGGCCCAAGGCGATGAGGGCGGACTCCGTCCGGGTCTGCAGCGCAGGATTGTCCGCCGCGACGACCTCGTCGGCCAGCGCGCACCACGCGTCCACTCCTGGCATAGGTCCCACGATCCTCACGGAGTCGTCGAGCGGAGGGTCAGATAGTCGGCAGAATCACCAGGCCTGCTGCGGTTCCATTGTCCGGTATCGAAAGGAGCCGGCGAAAGGTCTTTCCACCCCGGCGCGACGGCGCTGGGCGGGGCGAATGCGGGCATACCGATGCGGTCACGGCGGTATCATCGCGGCACCTCGCGGCTCCACCATTAGGTAAGCGGACCGTGCGAAAGGGCCGGCGATGGCCTCCAGGACCTATCAAAACTTCGACCTTCTGCTCGAAGCGGCGGAGGGCGGAGGATTTCGCGCGCGAGTGACGACCAGCCCGCTCGGCGAATGTCCCAGCGGACGGTTCACGCTTCCCTTCGACGCGACCCAGCTGGAGAACCTGCTGCTGAAGCTGGACCCGGGCCGCAGTGGCACCCGACGCGCCGGGTCAGACCCGCAGAGCCAGGCATCCATGGATCTCGGTGGTCCGCTGTTCGAGAGCGTCTTCTCCGAGGACATCATGCTGACCTGGCAGCGCTCGCAGGACCAGGCCCGCGACCACGGCGACGGGCTGCGGCTGCGGCTGCGGCTCACCGACGCGCCCTCGATCGCGGGACTGCCGTGGGAGCTGCTCTACGACCGGCGCGGAAACAGCTTCATCGCCCAGTCTGAACGGACTCCGGTGGTGCGCTACCTCGAGGTGCCGCAACCGCCTCGGCCGCTGGCCGTCGACGGCGCGCTACGGATCCTCGCCGTCATCTCCTCGCCGACCGACCTGCCGGAGCTCGACGTCGAGGACGAGTGGCGGCGGGTCCAGGACGCGCTGGAGAGCAGGGTCGCCGCGGGCACGGTAAAGCTCGACCGGCTGCCGGCGCCGACGGTGCAGGCGTTGTCGGCGTGGTTGCGCCAGAACGACGTTCACATCCTGCACTTCATCGGTCACGGCGACTACGACGAGCGGATCCAGGACGGCGTCATCTACTTCCAGGACCGCTACGGACGCAGCACCAAGGTCAGCCCGACGGTCCTCGGGCCGTACCTGCGCGACCACGACCCGCTGCGGCTGGTGCTGCTCAACGCCTGTCAGTCCGCGCGGGTGGACTCGACCGACCCGTTCAGCGGTATGGCCCAGGGACTCGTGCAGCAGGACTGCACGGCCGTCGTGGCGATGCAGTTCCCCATCTCCGACGGGGCGGCAACAACGTTCACCGGCGAGTTCTACGGCGCGCTCGCCGACGGGTTCCCGGTCGACCAGGCGGCCACCAGCGCACGCAAGGCGCTCATCGCGGAGTATGCGGCAGAGTGGGCCACACCGGTGCTCTTCCTCCGTGCTCCGGACGGCCGGGTGTTCGACAACATCGTCGCCCAGCCGGCGGTCACCGCGGTGCCCACGCCGATACCGGACGTCGAGCCGCAGGACGAGGCGCGCGCGGCGGAGGCGCTGGCCGTCGACGCACCGACGACCGAGACCGCCCGGAAACCGGCGCCGGAGCCCTCCGAACCGTCGCGGGTCGTCGCGCCGACGGCCGAGCCGGCAAGGACGGACGACCGGGACGACCACGCGGATGACGCCGAACACGAGCCCAGGCGCGGCTCCACCGCAGGGGGAGCTGGCGCCGCCGGAGCCGCCGCGGCGGCGGCGAGCACTGCGACACCGGTGCCGACGCGGACGCCGCTCACGCAGCCGTTGCCGACCACCGCGGCCTCGTCGGCTCCACAGCAGACCGCTCCGCAGCCAACCCGGCAACCGCCGGCCGCGCAGCAGCAACCGCCACCCGCATACCGGCCGCAGACGCCACAGCACCAACCGACCTACCAGCAGCAGGCGGCGCCGCCCCCGACGTACCAGCAGCGACCACAGCAGAGTGGACCGGCGCAACCGCCGCAGCGCTACCTCGAGGCCTCGCAGCCGAAGAAGCCTCGATGGGGCCTCATCATCGCGATCGCCCTCTCGGTGATCGTCCTCGTGCTCGCCGGCCTGTACTGGTACAGCCGGTCGCTGTCGGGGACCGTCACCCCGACCAACAACGGGAACGCGAGCACCCTGACCGGGCCCGAGATCTCCGCCGTGCGCCTGTCCACGGGACTGACCATCAACGGCGACCCGTCCGACTGGCCCAACAACACACCGACGTTCGACAGCAACGTCCTCGTTGCCGGCAACGACACCAGCCTTCTCGGCCACTGGGGTCTGGCCTGGGACGACACTCACTTCTACGTCATCGTTGCCGTGACCGATGCGACCGCCCTGCAGACGCACGAGTCCGACCCGGCCCAGCTGTTCAAGGGTGACGGGGTGAGCTTCGAGTTCGGCACCGCGGCTCCCGAGAACGGGGACGCCGCACTAGAGCAGGGCGACAAGCACGTCCTGATCGGCCCGGCGAACTTCAACGACGACACGGTGATCAGCGCCATCAACGTGCCGGACGGCAAGGTCTTCGTCCGTGGTACCAACACCATCCAGGGCCTGGAAGCCGCGACC
>Ga0307288_10000106_pt1 | contig 30487 bp, 22 predicted proteins | sample ER_DNA_142_FD_194469 | JGI IMG/M metagenome (GOLD analysis project Ga0307288, IMG submission 194469) | Bulk soil microbial communities from the East River watershed near Crested Butte, Colorado, United States - ER_DNA_142 | ecosystem: Environmental > Terrestrial > Soil > Floodplain | place... | reverse complement strand
GGGCTAGCGGCCGGTGTCGGTTCACGTGGTGGCCACTCAGCTGTGTTCGCGCGTCCCGGGTGGTACCGGCCGCTACGTGGAGGAGCTGCTCCGCGGGCTGGTCCGGGTCCGACCGGACCGCGCTCATGTGACCGCGGTGGCGACTCGAGCCTGCCAGGCCGTTGACCGGCTCGGCGTCGGCATCGAGCGACTGGCACCACCTCTCTCGGTGCTGGCCCGGCTTTGGGAGCGCGGGCTGCCGCCTGTCCCTCGGGCCACGGATGTCCTGCACGCCCCGACCTTGATGGTTCCTCCGCTCCGCCCGGGAGCGGCCCTTGTGGTCACCGTCCACGACGTCGTCCCATGGACGCATCCGGAGACGCTGACGTCGCACGGCGTGGCGTTCCATCGCCGGATGGCGCGTCGGGCGGCCGCGGAGGCGGCGGTCATCGTGACCCCCACCGAAGCGGTAGCGGTCCGGGTCCGCGAGCTGCTGGCCCCGACCGGCCCCGTGCACGTGGTGCGCCCAGGTGTTCCCATGATGCGGGCGCCCGGCGATGGGCAGCAGCGGCGTGAAGCCCGAGGTCTCCGCCGGCCCTACGTCCTCTTCGTCGGGACCGCCGAGCCGCGCAAGGGTCTGGACGTCCTCGTGGCGGCTCTCGCCCGACCGGCGCTCGCGGACCTTGACCTCGTCGTCGTCGGTCCGGCGGGCTGGGGCGACGCCGACGTCGGCGAGATGGCCCGCCGGGCGAGAGTGTCCGATCGCGTGCACGTCACCGGGCGGGTCGACGATGCCGAGCTTGCCGCGCTCTACGCCGGTGCCCAGGCCCTCGCCATGCCGAGCCGCGCCGAGGGGTTCGGCTTCCCGGTGGTCGAGGCGATGGCTCACGGCGTCCCCGTCGTCGTCAGCGCCGACCCTGCGCTGACAGAGGTCGCGGGCGATGCCGCGGACGTCGTACCGGTGGGTGACGCGGAGGCACTCGCCGAGGCGCTGGCGCAGGCGGCGGCCGGAGGACCCAGCCGAGAGCGGCGCGTCGCCCAGGGGCGGGCTCGGGCGGCCGAGTTCGACTGGGACCGCACGGCGGTGACGATGTGGTCCTTGTACGAGTCGGTGAGTCGCGACCGCGGCTAGCGTGACGCAGTCGTTGATCGTGACGATCCAAGACGTCGTCCCTTGGACTCATCCGGAGACCATGACACGGCACGGGGGGTCGCGTTCCATCGACGGATAGGCGACCGGGCCGCGGGGGAAGCGGGCCGTGATCAGTCACTCCAACCGAAGTGGTGGCCGGTCGGGTTAGGCGGCTGCTCGAGCCGATATGCCCGCATTATCGGCGCCTCCGCGCGGGGGTATTCGCACCGCCGGTGCCCGAGAACGCGACGGACCGGCGCCGGTAGCTGGGGGTGCACCGTGCCTACGTCCTGTTTTTCGGCACGGCCGAACCGCGTAAGCGCCATGACGTCCTCGTCGAGGCGATACGCCCCTGCGGCCGAACGGCCTGGACCTTGTGGTGATCGGCCTCCCGGCTGGGGTGACGTTCGGGCCGAGGATTTGGCCTCGGCTGCACGGGCTGGTGGGCCGTGTCAGTGACGACGATCTCGCAGCTCTCTATGACGGAGCACGAGTCCTGGCCATGCCAGCCGGGCTGAGAGTTTCGGCTCCCCATTGTCGAAGCACTGGCGTTCGACGTCCCCGGCCGTGGTGAGCGACGACCCCGCTCTGCTCGAGGTGGGCTCAGACTCATCCTCCACGTAGCGGTCGGGGAACCGATGGGCCGGGCGGCCCTCATGAGGCTGCGGCGCCGGGTCCCGATCCCCGATCGGGAGCAGCGCGTCGCCCGAGGACGGCGGGCGCGGGACTTCGACTGGCACTGCAGGGCCGCCCGTATGTGGGAAATATACGGCAGCGTTTGACCGCGGCTTCGGGACTGAGAACCGGGTCAGCCCATCGGAAGGCGATCTGTCGCAGCATCGGTTTTCGGCATTTCGGCGGCGTCCGGTGGCGCTCCTGCCCCGTCCGGTCGCCTTCCACGTCGCCGGACACCATCTGTAAGGCGCCCATCCAGCCAAAACGACGAATCCCGTATCTGCCACACAGCGAGTGCCGCCATCAGCAACACGATCGGCACGACATATGTGGGCCACAGCCCCCAAGGAGGGCACGCCACGACAAGCCCCGCCCCGATCACTACGGACGCTATGGACCAGAATGTGCGCCGCTTCACGCACATGCAATAGATAGGGATCAGTGTGAGCATCGAATAAGTCCAAGATATGGGAAGTGCTGCCACCATAAGCCATACGGTTGGCCAGTAGGTGTTGCGCGTCCCCAGGACGAGCAGAAGTGTTACTAACGTCAGAGACAGCATGACCACCAACTGCGGGAGGCCCCACGTCGCGGCAAGGTGCAGTATAGATGCATTATCTGGCCGCGCTTGGACCGCGCGGATCGCATCTAGGCCGGCAGCGACGTAGCGGTGCCAAACGTCAGGATAGAAAGCCAGTGGGGCAATTGCCACTATCGCCGTCAGCAGGGCAGCCCATGCCACCGTGAGCCGCCGTGCGGACAAGAGGAAGGGCAGTGCCAGGAGCAACCCACTGCTCTTGGGTGTCGCGGCCATCGTCAGGCCCAGCCCGGCAATCATGGGGTTATCTCGAAACCTATGAGCAAGAGCAATTCCCAGCCCGATGAGCGGCACCGCATTGCCGATGGCGTAGGCACCAGGGAAAGTGATGGCGACGCCGAGACCTGCGGCGATGGAGACGCTTCGTGGAACGCCCATGAGAGAAAATGTCCAAATAAGGACGAAGATCATGAGCACGGACCATGCGGTGATGGCGCTCTGGTATTCGAGAAGGGCGAACGGGATAGTCAGGGCCACCATGGTCGGAGGGTGCGGGTTAGCGACACCAAATCCCCATGATGGGGCTCCGTAGACCGGGAACATATCCTCACCGCGCTGATAAGGGTCGTTTCCCGCAAGAAGGGCTTTGGCGCTCACGTAGTCACTCTGGAAATCCGTCGGTACCCAATGGCCCAGCACCTGCTGTAGGAAAGCATTCAGCGGACCTTCGGAGCCATCCATGACATAGTCTTCACTGGGCCATGGGGGCCCATGCATGAAGAGTTTCGAGGCTAGGAAGACGACAAGAAAGATCGCCCCCCAGACAATCGTTCGCCTCATGTCCGGTCATCTTAGAGATCTAAGCGGCATGTTGTGGAGGGTTCGCTTACCCTTTGTGAAGGACCCTCATCATCAGCCGTCTGATCCAACGGGCGCAGGTCCCGGAGGCGCTGACGAGAGCGTCTCGCTGGATCCAGAGTCGGTCATCGAACGCAACGAAGGCCCGTTGCTGGAGCCCTCGTCCAGCTCAGCATCGGTGAGGTCGAGCGCCTTGACCGTCGCTTCGCGCAGCGCGTTGACCTGCCAATACACGGGGTCCACCATCCAGCCCACGCTTCGCTGCACGACGCGCTTGAGAAGGGTCGCTCCGGGTCGGCCTGACACCGGCGGGGGAGGCGAGAGTGGCGGTAGCGAGCGGACCGACGTCGACAACGAACGCTGGTGGGCGCTGGCGGCGTGACTGTTAAGTCCCGCCCGCAGGGGGGCGCCGCGGCGCCGGGCGGCCCGGGACCGGACCTCGGCCTGGACCCGCTGCCGCAGGTCGTCGCCGCCCGACGGCCAGTCGGCCGGCTCCTCGGCCGCCTCCGATCCACCGAAAGCCCGGGCCATCGCGCGCCTGAGCTCACCGTCGTTGCTCACCAGCGTGACATCGGGGCGGCTAGCCACCTGCTCGGCGAGTCCTCCGACACGCGTGACGATCACCGGCCGGTGGTAGATCGCCGCGCGTTCGGCAACACCCGAGGACCAGATGTGGCGGTAGGGCAGCACCACGTAGTCGGCCGCGACGATCCAGCGGTCAAAAAGTTCGTCCGACACGTAGCCGACCGCCAGCTCGACGCCCGGGGTGTCCGACGCGAGATCGCGCAGCTCGTCGAGGTGAGCCGCATACTCACCCTCATCGAGACGTAGCGACCCGACGACGTACAGGCGTGCCCCCCGCTCGCCGAGTCCACGGAACGCCCGGATCGCGCGGTCGAAACCCTTGTGCGGCTGGATGAACCCGATAGACAGGAAGACCGTGGCTTCCTCGGGGATGCCGAGGGTGCGCCGGGCCGAAACCTGGTCGTGCCGGGTCTTGGGCACGAAGGACTCGCCGTGCTCGAGCAGTTGCACGGCGTTCTCCGAACGGCGGAACGCCTCGATGAAGCTGCGCCGCTCCGACTCGGTGTGAAGGTAGATGCGATCCGCCGAGCGCCACATGGCGCGCATGGCCAGCGCTCCCGGCGACCTCTGTCGGCCCAGTCGGTAGTCGACCTCGTGGACGACGATCTCGCTGTCCTTGGCCAGTCGGAATGCCGTCGCCAGGGCCAGAGCGGTCGCCGCGCGGTCCGCGTCGGTGGTGGGGTGGTGGAAGAAGAAGTCTGGATGGAACTGGACGATCAACCGGTCATAGCCGCGGACGCGTTTGGCCAAGGCGGCGGCTCCCCGCGGACCCCGCAGGTCGAGGTGGAGGTGCGCGGCGGACGGACCGGGTGAGAGCACGGTGACGTCGTTGCCTTCGCGACGCAGCCGAGCGACCAGCTGAACCGCGTACGAGGCGATCCCGTCCCGCAGCGGCGGGTACGGCGTGACCACGAGTATTCTCACGGGACCACCACGCTTTGCGGAGCGACGGTCCACTCGGCCAGTCGCTCCTCGAACCGGTCCAGCACGCCCTCCCACTGGTAGTGGTCGAGGACGTACGGCCGGCCGCGGCGGCCGAGGTCCGCGGCGGCCTCCGGTGCCTCGGCGACGAATGCCAGGCACTGCTCCAACTCCTCGGCGTCGGCGTAGACGAGCCCGGCACCGGAGCGCTCGCAGTGCCAGACGACGACGTCGGACCCCTCGTTCGCGATGACCGGCGTGCCGGCCAGCCAGGCCTCCATCACCGTGCGCGAGAACGCCTCGTACCGCGAGGTCTGGACGAACGCCGAGGCCGCCGCGAAGGCGTTGTCGCGCTCGTGCGTGGGTAGGAAGCCGAGGTCGTGCACGCGTCCTTCGAGCCCGGCGGGGACGGTCACTTCGCCGACGCCGATCGTGACGAGGTCGAACTTGACGTCGCGGGTGGTCACCAGCTCCTGGAACCCGGCGAGGAACTCCTCCCACCCCTTGGCACCCTCACGCCGCCCGGCGTAGAGGACGAACGGGCCAGCGATGCCAAAGCGGTCACGGAACCCCTCGACGTCGTACGAGTCGGGCACCTCAACCCCGCAGCCGACTACCGCGTGCGGCGCGACGCCGCGCGAGACGATCCGGTGCAGGAGCTCGTGCTCGGGTTCCGTCTGCAGGAACAGGCCGGCAACGCCCGTAAAGACGGGCTGGAACAGGTCGAGGTAGGCGTAGGGCTCGTCGTGGAGGCACGTCCACAGCACGGTCCGCTCCGGCGCGACCTGCGAGCACGCATACGCGGGCCAGAAGGGGTACGGGCCGAACACGATGGCGCGGTAGTCGTCCGCGTGGTCCATGAGGTGGTGGTAGAGGTCTGGCACCCGCAGTCCCGCGTTCATCCAGCGCTGCTGCGCCTCGATAGGCAGGTCTACACCGGCCAGGATCTGCTGCTCCCAGAGTCCCCGCTCCTCGCGTCCGGTGAGGTCCACCGAGAAGCGCCGGACGGTTAGGCCGTCCTCCTCGGAGGCGCCCGGCGAGTAGGTGTCCTCCCAGCTGTAGTGGTCTACGGCGGTGGTGGTGAGAATCTCCACTGGCCAGCCGCGATGGGAGAGACCCTTGGCGAGCTGGGCCAGGACGATCTCGGCACCGCCACCTACCTCGCCGCCGAACCGGGCGGGCACGAAGGCGATGCGTCCGCTCCGGTTGGGCGGGTTGAGTTCCGTCACGTATTCCCCTGGGTCGTTTGCCACCGAAATGTCACCGAACCCCATCGTAGGGAAGTCGGCGGTATGCCACTCGCCGGGCCGTGCGGCGGGCACCGGCCGGCGGTGGGTCACTCGGCGGCGCCGGCCTTGGTCGCGATGATCGAGTACTCCTGCGGGCCGAAGAGGACCTCGTTGAGCCGGTCGATGGCGGCGTTGAGTCGGTCGGTGCGGTCGGTGCCGTCCTCGTCGAGCTTCGGCACGTGGTAGCCGGTGGCGGGGGAGTAGAAGGTCAGCCGCACGTCGCGGAAGCCCGCCGTCTCACAGGCGAAGGCGAACAGCGACGGGTGGATCGGCCGCAGGTGGGTCGGGTCGAGGATGAACGAGTTGCTCGGGACGACGAGCGACGTGGGGTTCGGCGTCTCGGCGACGAACACCCCGCCCGGCCGCAGCGCGCGCAGGCTCGCGTGGACGACCTCGAGCAGCGCCTCGAAGGGGATGTGTTCGGCGACGTGCGCGCTGAACACCGCGCCGAGGGACTCCAGCTCGACGGTGCTCAGGTAGGAGACCGCGTCGACCTGGTGCACGGTCAGGCCCCGCGAGCGCGCCTCGCTGACCATGCCGCCGTCGATCTCGACGCCGACGACGTCGACACCGCGGGAAGCGAGCAGCTCGAGGAGCTCGCCCCGGCCGCAGCCCCAGTCGAGGAGGGGAGCGTGCTCGGCCAGCAGGTCCGCGTACCGCTCGCTCTGGACGGCGAGGATCTCCTCGGGGCTGCCCCGGAACCGGCGCTCGAAGGCCACGTAGTCGAAGAGCTCGTCCATGGCTGACGCCCCGGTCGCGGCCGTCCGCGCCGGCGCGTCGCCGTCGACGGACTGCGCGGCCGTCGCACCGGGCTTGCCCAGCCGGCGGACCGCCTGGTCGAGCTGCTGGGTCCGCCGCGACACGGCGTTGACCTGCTCGCGCAGCTCGCCCATCCGGGCACCGACGCCGGCGATCCCGGTGGCGGGGGCCAGCTGCATGCCCAGCTCGAGGACGCTGCGCTCGAGGGAACGGACCTCGGCCTTGAGCAGTTCGAGGTTGGTGTCGCGCCGCAGCCCCTCGTCGTACCAGTTCGGCGCTTGGCCGAGGCGGGCGAGCTCGACGCGCAGCTCGTGGATCTCGCCGGCCAGCGCATCCTGCCGCTCGACCTGCGGGGCGATCGACCGGCGGATGACGGCGTCCATGCCCTCCCGGGCGAACCGGCCCATCCTCGACCGGGCCGCCCGCTTGACAACGCGGCGGACGGTGAAGGGACGGGCCGCTCCCGGCGGGGGAACCTCCACCACCCGAGCGGGTGCCAGCTTGGCCGTGTTCTCAGCGCTGAGGGGCCAGGGCAGTGTCATCAGTGACCTCCGTGCACGATCGGGGACACCATCTCATCGAAGCGGTGCCGTTGGGTGGCACCTCGCCGGGAGTCCAGCTCGTCCAGCCGCAGCTGCAGGTGGCTGGGGTACCAGAGCGCCGTCAGCCCGAGCGCGCCCATGACGTCGTCGGCGCAGGCCGAGACGCTGTGGGCGGCCTCGTAGCGGGCCCGTGCGGCGCGGCTCAGACTCGCCGTCAGCGGGATGTCGGCGGCCACCCGCCGCAGCTGCGCGACCGGATCGTCGCCGTCATCCGCCACGCAGTCGACGCCCGGCGTGGCCCCGGTGGCGACGAGCGTCGCCGCCGGTGCCACGACCGGGCACCCCCAGGCCATCGCGCGCACGACGGCGTGCGGCGACGAGAGGTATGCGGCGGACGCGGCAGCCAGCGTCGTCGGAATGACCTCCGGGTCGACCTCGACGGTGGCGTTCCAGATCCAGCGGCCAGCGGAGTCCTCGACGAGGAGCCCCTCGCCGAGGTCACGCGCGCGACGGACCCGCTCCCGCACGAACGGCGCAACGGGAGCCGACTCCGGCTCCACCTCGGCGTGCGGGACGATCCGGGCCGGGATCCCCCGGACGAAGGCCGCCGCGAGGACGTCCTGATGCGCCGAGAGGACGAGAACGGGACGCCGAGACGGCGGGACGTCGAGTGCCGGGCCGTCACCGTCCAGCCACCACGCCTCGCGGCGGTCTCCCCGGCGCTCCGGGGCGCGGTCCCACTCGACTCGCATCAGGGCCGGGTCGGTCGGCCGAGCGTCGCCGAGGTCGACGACCGCGATACGCCGGCCGATCTCCTGCACGAGGGTCAGCAAGCCGCCCGGCGGAGCCACGCCGAGGCCGAGCCCGAGTCGAGAGGCGGTGTCAGGCACCGCCGGCACCCGCGACGAGGCGCTCGACGACGGCCGGCCAGTCCCAGGCCTCGACCCGGCGCCGCCCCTCGGCGCCCATCGCCGCCGCGTGCTCGGGGTCGGCCGCCAACCGGTCGGCGGCGGCGGCCAGCTGCTCGGGGCTGCCGTCGGTGACGTAGCCGGTCACCCCGTCCTCCACGAACTCGAGCACACCGCCCGAGTCCGTTGCGGTGATCACCGGCTTGCCGGAGAGGAAGGCCTGGAGCGTGGCATACCCGTAGTCCTCGTCGAGGGGCGCGTAGACGACGCCGAGGGAACGTGCATACAGGTCGACGACGGTGTCGTCGTCGACGAACCCGGGCAGCTCGACCTGCCCCGGCGTCCCGCTCGCGGCGAGCTGCTCGAGCTCGCCGGCGAGCGTGCCCCGGCCCGCGACGACCGCGCGGACGCCGTGTGCCGATCCGAGGGCGGCCTGGAGCACCTTCTCGGGCCGCTTGTTGTGCTCGAGCCGCGTGGCGCAGAACAGGTAGTCGCCGGTCGGGCCCGAGTGGAGCCGCTCGGCCAGCGGCGGCGGGTGGTAGAGCGGCTCGCCGGTGAGGCCGTTGAACCGGGCGAGGCGGTCGGCGACGGTCTGCGAGGTGGTGAAGAGCTTGGCCGCCTCGCCCAGAGCCCGGGCGTCCCACTCGGCCAGCCGGCGCTGCGCCTCGAACGAGGGGTCGTCCATGCCGATGTCGGAGAACGCCGCGTCGGCCAGCTCGTAGGCGCCGCGGTGCTGGTGAAACAGCCAGACGACCTTGCGCGGGTGCCGCACGAAGTAGCTCGGGAAGTTGGTCGCGACGACGAGGTCGGCGTCCGCGGGGACCATCCGCCAGGCCAGCGGGGAGTCGAACAGCCGGTCCTTCTCCCACGCGACGGGCAACCGCACCAGCTCGGCCGGGTGGCCGGCCGCACGGAAGGCCGCGACGAGGTTCTCCTGGTGCTGCTCCGCCCCGCCGTAGACGAACGGCTTCTGAGCGCCGCACACCAGGACGTCCACTGCTGCTCCTTCCGCTGCCCGTCGTGTTCCGCTGCCTTCGTGCGGAGGCAGCCCGGCATGGTCCCGCCCCAGGGGGCTGGGCGGTCCACGGTCCCGTGCGAGCCTAAGGCCATCTGCGGGCTCGCGCCGGGCGAGCGCGTCGGGGAATGGGCGGGGACCGCGACCGTGCGATACTTCTCGGCGGCCACGTCCCGGTCCACCGATTGTCGGCGTCCCGACGCGCCGGTCCCGATTGGGTCCCCGATCTCCAGCACGAGGCACACCTGATGACTTCTCCCGTCGTCCCTGCGAGCCCAACGCCCCGGACCGGCGACGACGACTGGGTCGGGCTGGAGTCGGCAACCGCTCCGCAAGGCCTGGTGGCCCGGATCCGCGAGGTCTGGACCTATCGCGACCTGCTGCGGAACCTGGTGGTTAAGGAGCTCAAGGTCAAGTACAAGGACTCCGCGCTCGGGTTCGTCTGGACGCTGGTCCGCCCGCTGCTCTACCTGCTTGTCTACTCCGTCGCCATCGGCATCTTCCTGGGTGCCGGACGGACCATCCCTGACTTCGGGGTCTACCTCTTCACCGGACTGCTCGCGTGGACACTGTTCACCGACGTCGTCGGCGGGGCGACCAGTGCGATCGTCTCGAACGCCGGCCTGGTCAAGAAGGTGTACTTCCCTCGGGAGCTACTCACCTTCTCGGTCGTGGGGGCCGCGTTGATCAACGCGCTGCTCCAGGTCGTCGTGCTGATCGGCGCGTACCTCGTCACTCGCCAGTTCCCGCCCGTCAGCGACCTCTACCTCGTGCCTCTGGCCGTTCTCGTCCTCGTGCTGTTCTCAACGGCTCTTGGTCTTATCCTCGGCGCGGTCAACGTGTACCTCCGCGACGTCGAATACCTCGTCGAGGTGGGGCTGCTGCTGTGGTTTTGGATGACGCCCATCGTCTACGACTGGACCAAGGTCCGGCAGCAGTTGGTCGTCGACCACCAGCTCGACTGGCTGTTCCAGGTGTACCTGGCCAACCCGATGGCCAACATCGTGCTCGCCTTCCAGCGCGCGCTGTGGCCGGCAGGCCACACGCCGGAGGGGTCGGCGTTCTTCTACGACGGCAACCTCGCCCTCCGCCTCGGCGTGCTGGCCGTGGCCAGCTGCGTCCTTCTGTGGATCGCGATGAAGGTGTTCGACAGGGCCCAGGGCAACTTCGCGCAGGAGCTGTGAGTGTCCAGGAGTAACGGGGATGTCGCCATCCGCCTGGAGCACGTCTCCAAGGAGTTCACCATCCGGCGTGACAAGTCGCTCAAGGAGCGGCTCGTCAACGCGGGTCGCTCCCGCCGCCACGCCGAGCACTTCCAGGCCCTCAAGGACGTCACGTTCGACGTGCCCACCGGCAGCACCGTCGGGCTGATCGGCCACAACGGCTCGGGCAAGTCGACGCTGCTCAAGCTGGTCGGCGGCATCCTCCGGCCCACGTCCGGAACGGTGCGGCACCGCGGCCGGATCGCGGCGCTGCTCGAGCTGGGGGCGGGCTTCCACGGCGACCTGACCGGTCGCGAGAACGTCTACCTCAACGCGTCCCTGCTCGGCCTCAGCCGGGCACAGACCGATCGGTACTTCGACGACATCGTCGAGTTCTCCGAGATTCCGGAAAAGATCGACACCCAGGTCAAGTTCTTCTCGTCCGGCCAGTACGTACGGCTCGCCTTCGCCGTCGCCGTCCACGTCGACCCGGAGATCCTCCTCGTCGACGAGGTCCTCGCCGTGGGCGATGAGCCCTTCCAGCGCAAGTGCCTCGACCGGATCCGGACCTTCCAGGCCGAAGGCCGCACCATCGTTTTGGTGACCCACGGCCTCGACACCGTGCGGGACATGTGCGACCGCTCGATCGTCCTCGACCACGGAACCATGCTGCTCGACGGCACGGCGGTGGAGGGCGTGCGGCTTCTGCGCGACCTCTACAGCGAGCAGACCCACGCCCAGTCCGTCGAGAGCGCCGACAAGGCTCACGTCCACGCCCGGATCACCGGCGTGCGCCTCAACGGCAGCGATGCCGCGACGCCGCGGCTGGCTCCCGGCGACCCGCTCACCGTGGAGATCGATGTCGAGTCGACGCTCACCACGGGTGAGCCGGTCACCGATTGGTCGGTGGGTATCGCCCTGCTCAACCACGGCGACGCCGTGGCCTTCGGGACGAACACCCACCTGCTCGGTCAGGACCTTCCGCCACTCGAGGGCCGCGCAACGGTACGGTACGAGCTGCCCGCCCTGCATATCGCGGAGGACACGTATCACGTCACCGCCGCCGTGCACCCCGTCGTGGGGCCGGAGTGGCACCGCCTCGACCGGGTTCGGGCGTTCCGCGTGTTCGGCGGCATACACCAAGACGGACTGGTCGCCATGGACCCCGGGGTGGAGTGCATCGCCGCCCAGGATTCTCAGGTCACGGGGAGATGAGCTCGACACCGGTGGGCGTCACAGTACACATTCGGCCGGTGAAGCCGTTGACGGTCATCCATGTCGCATCCGCCTGAGGAGGTGCGGCGAAGTCCGGGTGGTCCCGAGGCTCATCGCGACCGTAGCCCTGCGGGGTCGGCAGGCCGGACAGCATGGAGAACGTCACGGCGTCGACCGTTGTCCGAACCAAGTTGTCCCCGACCGGGTCAACAGGAAGGATCACCGCGTCGCACGAGCGCTGCGCCGCCGGGATTTGGGCCACCAGCGCCGGGTTGAGGAGCTGGTCGGAGGTCCAGGTATTGGGCTGGGGTCGTTGCATCTCGACGAAGACGACGGCCACGAGGACGAGCGCGAGTGTGGCCACGGCCGTCGGCGCCCAGGATCGGCGGACGCCGCGTTCCCTAACCCGTTCCCGAACCCGGTCCCAGATCATCTCCATAGACCGAAGGATGACGACGAGGGCGATGGCGTAGAGGAGGGTCTGGACGCGGAAGGGCGCCCGGATCGACTCCAAGCCTGGGATGCGGGCCCATAAGGGCCGAAACAGGCTGAGACCTCGGTCGTCGACGATCACCAGGAAAAGGACGGTCCATGTGGCAAGCCACAGCGCGGTCAGCATGGCGGCTCCGGGCAGCCCCTGCCCGGGGATACGACTCTCACTGCGGCGGCCCACGAGCAGGCCCCTGCGCAACTGCCACAGGCTGGCAGCGAGAAAAAGCACGAATAGGACGGGCGTGAATCCACGCGGCTGCTCGTAGTTGTAGCTGGCCGGATCGTAGACCCGGTCGTAGAGGAAGCCCCAGATCCCGCCGCCGGCGAATGCGGCGTTGAGGATGTCGGACCAGCGCGGCCCGTAGAGAGTCACCTCTGACCAAGTCGGCGCCGGCAACAGCCTCGAAGCCGGAACGTAGATCCAGGCGACGGTGGCCCAAAGGCCGAGAGCAAGGAGAACGAGCAACGCGAGCCGAAGCGGCCCGATCGTGGTCCAGCCCTGCTTGACGAGCACGCCCAAGCGGCGGACGGCGGGCCGTCCAGGACTCAACAGGATCGTGTAGAGCGCCACAACCGCCAGCACGATCATCATCAGCACGGTGGGGTACCAGGAGGAGAGCGCGAGCAACGGGGATACGAGCAGTACGAGCGCTGCTCCGCGAAGCATGTTCCGCCCGGCTGCGAGATCACAGAGCCCTAGGACGACCCACGATACGGCGAGGAAGCCAACCAGCTGGATATGCCCAAGGTCGCTAATGATGGGATATGAGGCGCAGGCGAGGACGACAAAGCCGGTTCGCGCAAGAATAGTCCGAAAAAGCCGCGACGACAGCGCCGCTACTCCTATCGCACCTATCAGTGCAAACAGTATCTGCGTCAACTGCCAGGCAGGGGCGATATCGACCTCGAATGCTCTGAGCAGTGAATAGATTTGACCCTGCAGAAAAAACGCGTCGCTGGTCCCTAAGGTGGACTTGAGCGGAAAGAAGTACATGAGGTCGCGAATGGCCTCTTTGCCCTGCCACACCCGAAACCAGTGCTCGTGCAAAGCCACGGTCCACCGGGCATCGCCAGTGTCACCTACCAGCGCCCCGGAAAAGACAAAGCGATACAGGTACGCGGTCACCAACACCGCCGCTAGGTATGGGAGCCCTTCACTAAGCCGGCGAACGGAGACGCTCGTGCGCGAAGGGTGCTGGGCTGCTCTCGGCTCGACCGGCTCCGGCTCGAACTGCTTCGGTGCCTGCTCCGGGGGTCCGGCTCGGCCTTGATGGGTTGTGACGTCGAGGAAGTTACTGGGTTGTGACATCGAGGAAGTTACAACGCGGACGAGGAGACCAACGGGCGACGGGCCCGCTCGCGGGACAGGATGGCGAGCGCCTTGACGCCGTCCCGCCACGTCAGCTTCTTACCTTCTTCGCGGCCCCGAGCCTTGTAGCTGATCGGGACCTCGTAGGGGCGGATGCCGGCCCGCAGCAGCTTGCCGGTAAGTTCTGCCTCCATTCCGAAGCCCGCCGACCGCACATCCAACTTGCGGTAAAGGCTGAGGGGCAGCAGTTTGAAGCAGGTCTCGAGATCGCTGATGTAGCAGTTAAAAAAGATATTCGCGAAAGTTGTGACGGCGCGGTTTCCCAGAACGTAGACGTACGAGTATGCGTTGTGGCTGCCGAAAGTCCGCGTGCCGTACACCACCTCGGCCTCGCCCCTCAAGACCGGCTGGAGGAGCTGGGGGATCTCCTCCGGCGCATACTCGAGATCCGCGTCGCAGATGATGACGTAGTCCCCCGTGGCCAGCTCCGCCGCCTTGCGGATCGCTGAGCCTTTGCCTTCGTTGCGCGCCTTCTCGTGGAGCACCACGCGAGGGTCGCCCGCCCACTGCGCGTAGAGGTCGTTCGTGCCGTCGGTGCTCCCGTCGTCGACGATCACCAGTTCGACCTCCACGGGGTAGTGCACGTCGAGAACGCGTTTGACCGCGTTCTCGAACGTGTTCCGCTCGTTGTACACGGGCATGAGGATCGACAACTTCATGCGCGCACCTTATCCTCAGGCCGCCCTGCGTCGGCGATCCCGCCTGCTGAGGTAAGGTTCGCCGCTGACCTGGTGAGATGGCCCGACGGCCCCAGCGAAAGATGAGAGCAGTGACGGCGCGCAGAGTGTTGGTCACCGGCGGTGCCGGATTCATCGGCTCACATCTCGTCCGCCGACTGCTCGGCGCAGGCCACGAGGTGTTGGTTGTCGACAATTTCTACTCCGGCTCGCGCCGGAACCTTGCGGCCGTGCTGCCGCATCCGCGCTTGGAGCTCATGCGCCACGACGTGACGTTCCCGCTGTATGTCGAGGTCGACGACATCTACCACCTAGCCTGCCCCGCGTCGCCGGTCTTCTACCAACGCGACCCGGTACAGACGACGAAGACGTCGGTGATGGGTTCGATCAACATGCTGGGCCTGGCCAAGCGCGTCAAGGCGAGGATCCTCCTGTCGTCGACCTCGGAGGTCTACGGCGACCCGATCGTCCATCCCCAGCCCGAGACCTATTGGGGGAACGTCAATCCCATCGGCATCCGGTCCTGCTACGACGAGGGGAAGCGGTGCGCCGAGACGTTGTTCTTCGACTATCGGCGGCAGCATGACATGGCCATCAAGGTGGCCCGCATCTTCAACACCTACGGCCCGGGTATGCGTCCGGACGACGGGCGCGTCGTATCCAACTTCATCGTCTCCGCTCTTCGGGGTGAGGCGCTGACGGTCTACGGGGACGGTTCGCAGACGCGTTCGTTCTGCTATGTCGACGACCTCGTCGAGGGGCTGGTGCGGTTGATGGGAACCGATCACGAGGTGACCGGTCCCATCAACATCGGAAACCCGAACGAGTTCACCATGCTCGAGCTCGCACAACTAGTACTCGAGATCGTCGGTGCCGACACCGGGATCGAGCACCGGCCCTTGCCGTCCGACGACCCGACGCAGCGCCAGCCGGACATCACCCTGGCCAAGTCCCTGCTCGACTGGCAACCGACAGTGGAACTGCGCGAGGGGCTCACCGCTACAGTCGAATTCTTCCGGACGGCAGGCAAGGGTTGATGTGGTGCGGGCCAACCCTCGCAGTGAGACAGGCCACTGGTGTTTGCCGCGCGGGCACAGCCCGATCGAGTGGCCCCGGAGATACCTCCTGAGAGAGATCCGTTCCTCTCGCAAGAAGACATTGAGAAGCAGGAGCAGGCAACATGCGAGTCACCGTCGTCGGCTGCGGGTATCTGGGAACAGTCCACGCAGCCGCCCTGGCGTCACTGGGCCATGAGGTCGTGGGGATCGACGTCGACCAGGACAAGGTGCAGGCCCTCTCGCAGGGTCGGGCACCCTTCTATGAGCCTGGGCTACCGGAGCTGCTTGACGAGGTCATGCCCACCGGTCGCCTCCGGTTCGACCATCGCATCGAGGCCGCTCGCGGGTCGACCGTTCACTTCATCTGCGTCGGCACTCCGCAGAGCGAAGGCTCGTATGCCGCAGACCTGAAATTCGTCGACGCGGCGGCCAGCGCACTCGCGGGGGTGGTTCAGGACGGCGACATCGTGGTCGGCAAGTCGACCGTGCCCGTAGGTACTGCTGCTCGGCTGGCCGAGCTGTTCGTCACCTGTGGAGCCCGGGTCCACCTGGCCTGGAACCCCGAGTTCCTGCGCGAGGGATTCGCCGTCAATGACAGCCTGCACCCAGACCGCCTCGTATACGGGGTGGCGGGCGGCGAGGCCGCACACCCCGCAGTGGCGGCCCTGGACGAGCTGTACTCCTCAATTGTCGAGGTCGGGACTCCCCGGATGGTGACCGACCTGGCCACGGCCGAGCTGGTGAAGGTGGCCGCCAACTCCTTCCTGGCCACGAAGATCTCGTTCATCAATGCCATGGCGGAGCTGTGCGAGGTGGCCGGGGCGGACGTCACGCAGCTGGCCGACGCGATCGGAGTGGACGAGCGGATCGGCCGAAAGTTCCTGAACGCCGGTCTTGGCTTTGGCGGAGGGTGCCTACCGAAGGACATCCGCGCATTCATGGCGCAGGCTGAGAGCCTGCACGCCGAGCCCGCGGTGAGCTTTCTTCGTGAGATCGACTCGATCAATCAGCGGCGTCGCGAGCGGATGGTCGATCTCACATTGGAGGTTCTGGCCGGTCGTCCGATCGCCGGCGCGCGCATCGCTGTCCTCGGAGCGGCGTTTAAGCCGGACAGCGACGACACTCGCGACTCGCCAGCCCTCGACGTCGCCGACCGGCTGGCTGCCCGTCGGGCCACCGTTGTCGTGACCGACCCCCAGGCCATCCACAACGCCCGACAGCGGTCGCCGCAGCACACCTACGTTGAGACTGCCGAAGAGGCGGTCGAAGGAGCTGACGCGGTGTTGCTCCTCACCGAGTGGGAGGCGTACCGCACCCTCGATCCCGAGAAGCTCGGTCGGCTGGCTCGCCATCGACGGATCGTCGACGGTCGCAACGCGCTCGATCCTGGCCTATGGCGGGAGGCTGGCTGGGTCTACCGGGCGTTGGGACGCCCGTGACCCGTGACGACCGCGTCGTCGTCTGACACGAACGGAACGCCGCTACGGTGCGGTTTGGTGCGGAGTGGCTCTGTGCTGGCATGCTTGGCCGCCGACAGCGTTGAGACGAGGAGACGGATGACGAGCCCACCCCCGGTCGCCGATGCCACCGCGCGGCCTCGTGCCGCCGTGACCTGGTACGAGAACCTGACGGCGCGCTGGCCCCTCGTGGCCCGATTGGTCAAGTTCGGCAGCGTCGGTGGAGTGGCCTACGTCATCGATGTGACGATCTTCAACGTCCTGCTCTACGTCGGCGCTCCTCCAGTGCTGGAGGGCAAGCCACTGGTCGCCAAGGTGATCAGTACGTTCATCGCCACGGTCGTCGCGTGGCTCGGGAACCGGTACTGGACGTTCAGCACGCGACGCACCGACCGACCCGGCCGGGAGTTCCTGCTGTTCGCCACGTCGTGCACGGCGGGTGTAGCGATCGCTCTCGTCCCCCTCTGGATCTCCCACTACGTCCTGGGGTTCACATCACCCTTGGCCGACAACGTCGCGGCGAACGTGGTTGGACTGGCCCTTGGTACGACCTTCCGCTTCGTCGCCTACAGCGTCATCGTGTTCCCCGGGGAGCGCCGTCAGCAGCGCGACGCGGATTCCAGCGTCGCGTCTCCGGACTCGATGTCCGAATCTGCGGCGACTCGCTGAGGCTTCGCTGCCGGAAGCTGGTTCGTGCTGAAAGTTCTCTGCGACGCCACCGCGCTGCCGGCCAACCGCGGTGGAGTGGGCCGCTACGTCGACGAGCTCGTAGCACGGCTGCCCAGCCTCGGCGTCGACACCCACGTCGCCGCGCAGCCCCGCGACTGGGAACGGTTCGCTGCTTCGGTAGGACCAGAACGGGTCCACATCGTGCCCCGCTGGGCGGAGCGCCCAGCGCTGCGGCTGGCCTGGGAGCAGTCCGGATTGCCGCTGACAGTTCGTTCCGTCGCCCCTGACGTCGTCCACTCGCCGCACTACACGCTGCCGTTGGTCTCGACAATCGGGCGACGCCCTAAGAACGTGGTGACGCTGCACGATGCCACGTTCTTCAGCGACCCCGAGCTGCACCTCGGCGTTAAGGCCCGTTTCTTCCGCAGCTGGACGGCGCTGTCCGGCCGGCTCGCCGATGCCCTGATCGCTCCGAGCGAGGCCACCCGCGACGAGGTGGCCCGGCACACGCATACTGACGCTGCCCGGATTGCCGTCGTGCCGCACGGCGTCGACCACGAGAGGTTTCGGCCCCCTACCGGTGCGGAGATCGCCGAGCTGCGGCAGTGGCTGGCCATCGCGCCCGACCAGCCGTACCTCGCCTTTCTCGGCACCCTCGAGCCCCGCAAGAACGTACCTGCGCTCGTCCGCGCGTTCGGCGCGGTGGCTGGCACCATGACCGCCCCGCCCGTGCTCGTCCTTGCCGGCGACAAAGGATGGGACGACGCCATCGAGCCGGCGGTCGCCGAGCTACCGAGGTCGCTGCGCGTGCTGCGACCCGGCTTCGTCCCCGATGGTTTGATACCCGCACTACTGGGCGGTGCTCAGGTAGTCGCCTACCCGGCTCACGCGGAGGGGTTCGGGCTTCCGGTTCTCGAGGCGATGGCCTGCGGCGCCGCCGTCCTCACGACCGATCGACTCTCGCTTTCCGAGGTTGGCGGTGACGCGGTCCGGTACGCGCGCAGCCCGGACGCGACCGATCTCGCCGAGGCGCTTGAGGGGCTGCTCGCCGACCCCGCCGAACGTCGCCGGCTCGGGGACGCGGGGTTCGCCAGATCCCAGCGCTACACCTGGGACGCGACGGCCCGCGGGCACGTCGAGGTGTTCGAAGGGGTGTTGGCGCGATGACCGACACGACGGCCGATGCGGTGCCTCGGGTGCGGATCGTCGTCGTGACCTACTTTCCCGGGGACTTCCTCACCGAGTTCCTCTCGTCCCTGCCGAATGCCTCGGCGCACCCGGTGTCGGTCTCGGTAGTCGACAACGGGTCGACGGACGGCAGCGTCGAACGGGTCCGCCGGGATCCGGCCGTGGACCTCGTCGAGAGCGGCAGCAACCGCGGGTACGGTGGCGCGGCGAACCTCGGGGTGGCTCGCGCCACTGAGGAGTGGGTAGTCGTCGTCAACCCGGACATCGAGTTCGAGGAGGGGTCGATCGACGGCCTGCTCGCCGTTGCCGACCGCTGGCCACGGGCCGGAGCGCTCGGACCCCGCATCCACACCGCGGACGGAATGCTCTACCCCTCGGCCCGTGACCTGCCCTCGCTTGGCCGGGGGATCGGCCATGCAGTGTTCGGGTGGGTCTGGCCGGCGAACCCCTGGACCGCGTCGTACCGGCGCGAGCGGGGGACACCCGTCGAAGGGGTTGTGGGGTGGCTCTCGGGCGCCTGCCTCATGGTCCGGCGCGAGGCGTTCGAGTCGGTCGGGGGCTTTGACGAGGGCTACTTCATGTACTTCGAGGACACCGACCTCTGCGATCGACTGGCCCGCGCCGGCTGGGACGTCGTCTACGCCCCCTCGGCGACGGTCGTCCACCACGGCGGCCACGCGACGTCGCGCCACCTCGACGCGATGAGCAAGGCGCACCACGACAGCGCCTACCGGTACTTGTCCCGCCACTATGCGGGTCGTCGGTGGGCACCCGTCCGGGGGGTGCTCCGAGCCGGACTCTGGGGGCGGTACCAGCTGTCTCGGCGAGTTCGACGGGTCGTCCACGGCGCCCAGCCGACCCGGCACGCCTGATTAACGTCCGGATTACGGATGCCTCCGGGTGTCCGTTTGGTCGGCTTGCGCAGGCGGGACAGGATGGCGGCGTGCACCGCCTGCTCCGGCACACCGCCGACCGCATCCCTCCCCTCGCGCGGCTGCGCGCCGAACGGGACCGGCTGAGCGCCGAGGTGGTCGACCTGCGTGACCAGCTGGCAAGGACCGAGGCGGAGGCGGCGGCGCTGCGCCAGGAGGTGGCCGAGCTGCGGCCGGCCGAGTCCGCTTACCGGCTGTTCCCTGAGGGCCACTTCTACTCGCCGATCCCCGACCTTGCCGATGTGCGGGAGCGGGCCGACGAGCTCTTCGACCGCACCGGTGACGTGTCCGGCATCGACCTGCGGCCCGGCGAGCAGGTGGCGTTGCTCGACGAGCTCGGTCCGGCGTTGGCCCGGTGGCCGTACGGCGATCCGGAAGCTGGCCATGGTTTGCGCTACCGGCCGGACAACGAGTATTTCGGCTGGACCGACTCACAGCTCTGGTACGCCCTTCTCACCAACCGCCGTCCGCGCCGGGTCCTCGAGGTCGGGAGCGGCTGGAGCACCGCTCTTCTCCTCGACGCCTGCGACCGGGAAGGGCTGGAGACGACCGTCACCGCGATCGAGCCGTTCCCCGAGCGACTCCACTCGGTGATGCGCGATGGCGACGAAGACCGGGTCACCGTACGGGAGACCAAGGTCCAGGACGTGTCGCCGGACGAGCTCGCCGACCTCCAAACAGGGGACGTGCTCTTTATCGACTCGACGCACGTCGCCAAGATCGGCAGTGACGTCAACCACCTCGTCTTCGGGGTCTTCCCGCGGCTGCCGACCGGGGTGCTCGTCCACGTGCATGACATCGCCTACCCTTTCGAGTACCCGCAGGAGTGGGTCGAGGAGGGCCGGGCGTGGAACGAGGCGTACCTCCTGCGGGGGTTCCTGCTCGAGAACCCCCGGTGGCGCGTTCGCCTGTGGCCCTCGTTCCTGTGGCTGCGCGAACCCGACCGGATGCGGCGTGCGCTGCATGCCGACACGCTGGTAGACGGCGGCAGCCTCTGGCTGGAGACGGCCTGATGCGTCAGGCGGGCGACTCCTCGCGGACGCAGATGTAGCCGCGCCGCTGCCAGTCACGAGACTGCGACCGGGAGAGCTCGTCCCAGTCGAACGAGGCGAGAACCCGACCACCGGCCTCGTCGATCCAGCCGCGGATGGTGGCGTCGTCGATGCCGTGCATCTCCATGACGGGTTCGGGACCCTCCTGCCGCCGTCGTGCCATGCGACCCACCGTCTGCCGCGCGATGGAGGCGGTGCGCTGCCGCCACCCGCGCGGCTCGGCGACCTTGATGACCGGCGTCTCGGCTGGAGTGCACCCGCGTTTGGCGAACCAGTCGACACCCTCCTGGACCGGGTCGAGGGCCAGCCGATATGCACCTGGCTCGTCGGGCGCCCGAAACTGGAGGCACAGCTCTACCTCGTCGCCCGGTGAGAGGTCTGAGGGAAGCGGCGCCCGGGCGGGCTCGGGTCGGGACTCGGTCGAGCTGCGCTCGCCCGACACCTCGTCGACCGGCCACCAGTGGCCGCCCACCGTGACGAGGTACCAGCCGTCGGTGCCCACGGACGGCCAGGTATGCGGACTCACGTTCCGCAGCCGGACGGCGACGGTCGACGGTTGTGACGGGCGGACGGCGTTCGGTGCGTCGAGGACGGCCATCTCGGCCCGGAACGCCTGGTCGGGCAGCGGGGCCGACGCCCCTCGCACCGGCTCGGTGACGAGCTCGAGCATCGTGACGCCGTCGGGACGAAGGATCCGGAAGAACTCGGTCACGTACCGCCGCTGGTACGTCGTTTCCATGTGCTGGAGCACGTGCGCCGTGTAGATCAGGTCGAAGGTCTCGTCGTCGAACTGTTCCAAGAGCTCTCCGGAGCTGACCTGGAAGCGGACGTTATCCACTCGGTTCAGCCTCCGGGCGCGTCGGATCATCGAGTCGGCGATGTCGACCCCGTCGACGCGGCCCGCGTGGCGGCCCAGGGCTTTGGAGATGCGGCCGACACCGCATCCGAAGTCCAGCGCACGTTCCAGCGTTCGTGGCTGGCGTCCGTCGGCGGTCACCGCGGCGTCGACCCGGCGCATGACGTCGTCGACCTCCACACGTCCGGTCTCGAAGAACTCGTCGACATCCCACCGGCCGCCCTTCTTCGCGTCGTCGGTGAGGACGGCCCACAAGGGGTCGAGCTCGCCGAGCCGGTTCCAGGTCGTGCGCAAGGCATTGAAGTCCGTTGGCACCAGGCCCTCGTCCAGTCGGTCTCTGGGATAACGTCACCGTCACCCTAGCGACTCTCGTCAGCGCCTCTAACCTGGCGTCAGACGGGCCACTCGTGACCGAATTGCGTGGTTTAAACCTGTGGATTTACACGACCTTGACCGATTTTCGGCATGCCGCCGCTCGGTTCGTGCTTAGGTTCCGCTGATCTCGCGCCGGGGGCTCGAGGTCACGACGGGACGCTCAACGAAAGACCTCGACTGCAATGACCCACGTCTGGGTTCGACGCCTGGTCGTCGGTGTCGTCGCCACCCTGCTTCTCGCGGGAGTGACGCCGACGCTGGGCCAGGCGGCCACGCCGGTGCTGCCGGCCGGATTCGTCCGCGTACCGACCTCCTCCGGCCAACCCTTCGGGGACCTGACCGACTTCGCCTTCGTGCCGGACGCGACGGGCAAGCTGACCCGCGGTTTTATCAGCCTGGGGCGGGCGCAGGCCGCCGTGAAGTACACCGACCCCTCCGGAGCCATCCGCACCCTCGCGATCATCCCCAACGTCTACACGAACGGCGACTACGGCCTGGTGGGCCTGAGCCTCTCACCGGACTACCTCACCACCGGTGAGGTGGCCCTCGCGGCAACCTACGCCGGCAACCCGTATCCGGTGAGTCGCCTTGACCTCATGAAGGTCGATAACCCGTTGTCGCCGACGAGGTTCACGTTCGTCAAGACCCTTCTGGGCCCTATCTCGCAGAATGATGGGCAGCCCACCGCTAACTCCCACGCCGCCGGGACGGTGGTCTGGGCCTCGGACGGGACCTTGTATGCCGGGTTCGGCGACGCGGCCAGCTGGACGACTGTCGACCCAACGGCCCTGCGCGCCCTCGACCCCGACGACCCGCACGGGAAGATCTTCCATATCGACGTCAATGGCCGTGGCGTGCCCGCCAACCCGTACTACGGCAAGGCGGCGGCGGGCTCCTGGCGCGAGCGTGTCTTCGCGTCTGGCTTCCGCAACCCATATCGCTTCAGCGCCGACCCCAGCCGGCTGAACACCCTCTTCGTCGGGGATGTCGGCTGGAGTACGGCGGAAAAGGTGGCCATCGTCAAGCCCGGATACGTTGGCGGCTGGCCGTGCTACGAGGGCGTCGATGGCCATGGTGGCTTCCGCACGAGCGGGTACCAGGACCTCGACCAGTGCCAGGACTACTTCCGCACGAACCAGATCGACCAGCTGTTCACCACGACGTTCAAGGAGACCATCGCGCCGCCGAGCGCGGACCTGTGGACGTACCCGCGCGCGGGCCGGGGCGCGGCCATCGTGGGGGGAGTCGTCTACCAGGGCGACACGTACCCGATCGAGTACCACGGCGCCTACTTCTTCGCGAACTTCCCGCCGGACAGCCCCAGCAAGATCTGGACCCTCCAGACCGACGGCACGACGCTCACTCGCGCACCTGAGCCAGACGGGTTCGCGACCTCGATCGGCGGGCCGGTGTCCCTCCACACCGGTCCGGGCGGCGACATCTACTACGCCGACTACTTCACGGGCGACGTGGTCCAGATCAAGTACGCACCCGGCAACCGGCCGCCAGACGTCCTGGCTTCGACGACGACGACACCCGAGACCAAAACCGTGTGTGTCGACGCGTCCGCCAGCTCGGACCCCGACGGCGACGCCCTGACGTTCTCGACGGACTTCGGCGACGGGGGGGTGGCCACTGGCGCAAAGCCATGCCACGCATACCCCAGTGCGTCGGCCACGACGACCTACACCGTCGCGGTCACGGCGAGCGATGCGGCGGGGCTCACGTCAAGGAAATCCCTGCGGGTGGCGCCGGCCGACCATCCTCCGACGCTCACCCCGGTCAGCGTGCCCGCCGGGACCGACCGGTTCGCCGTGGGCCAGCCGATCACCGTGAAGCTGAAGGTCGCCGACGTCGAGGACGGGCCGGTCCCCGTGACGGAGCAGCGCCAGATGCTGCACTGCGCGAGCGACACCGACTGCCACACCCATTTCGAGGACTCGGTCACGCTGAAACCCGATGTGAACGGCATCGTCAACTACTCGACGACGTTCGCGGACCACGGCCAGAACACCACACAGGTGCTCTCGTTCACGACCCAGGACTCCCTTGGAGTGCAGACGACCTGGACCTACCAGGCGAAGCCGGCGCTGCAGACCATCACGGTGACGTCACCGGCGCCGGTGACGATCGACGGCTATCGCACGAGTACGATCAAGGCCGCTGCCGGGTCGAACAATTCCATCTCGGTTCCCGCGACTTTTGAGGACCTCACTTTCACGGGCTGGTCGGACGGCGGCGGTCGCACCCACTCCTTCACGATGCCGGCGCGGGATCTCAACCTCACGGCGACGTTCTCCAGCGCGATCGACCAGTTCAACGAGACCCTCGGTGGTCTGCTTGGCGCGCCCACCGGGGTCGAGGTCAGTGTCGGCGCTGGCCGGATGCGACCCTACGAGCGAGGCAACATCTATTGGTCCGCCGCGACGGGCGCCCACTGGGTCTGGAGCGGGAACCTCCAGCGCTATCTCGCCTACGGCGGCCCGGCGGTTCTGGGCTTCCCGACGTCCGACGAGATCGCGATTCCGGGGGGTGCCCGCTCGGACTTCCAGGGCGGCAGGATCTTCTGGTCGGCGGCAACGGGTTCGCACGCGATGATCGGCGGCATCCTCGCCCGGTACGAGCAGCTCGGTGGGCCGGCGTCCCTCGGATTCCCCGCGACCGACGAGGTCCAGGTGGCGGGGGGCGCGCGGGTGACCTTCGAGCGAGGGTCGCTGCTGTGGTCCGGGACCACTGGCGTGCACCTCATCATCGGCGGGATCCAGGCCAAGTTCGACGCCTACGGCGGCCCGGGCGCCCTCGGGTTCCCCACGACGGACGAGTTGGCGGTCGCCGGCGGCGCTCGCAGCACCTTCACCGGCGGGTCCATCTTCTGGTCAGGATCGACGGGCGCGCACGTCGTCATCGGCGGCATTCTGGACCGCTACGACCAGCTCGGAGGACCTCCGGGGCTGGGCTTCCCCACGACCGACGAGATCGGCCTCGGCGGTGGCGCTCGTGTCTCGTTTGAGCGCGGAGCCATCATCTGGTCGCCGGGCGCGGGAGCGAAGTACGTCATCGGCGGCATCCTCAGCAAGTACGACGCCTACGGTGGAGCGGCGAGGCTCGGATACCCGGTCACCGACGAGGTGGCGGTGGCGGGCGGAGCCCGCAGCACCTTCACCGGCGGCTCGGTCTTCTGGTCCGGTGGCACCGGCGGGCACGTCGTCATCGGCGCGATCCTGGCCAAGTACGACCAGATCGCCGGTCCCGCAAGCTTTATCGGGTTCCCGACCTCGGACGAGTTCGGTGTGAGTGGCGGAGCGCAGACGAACTTCTCCTACGGGCATTACATCGTCTGGAAGCCGGCCACTGGGGCGGTCGTTCACTAGGTCGGGCGGCCGCTCGAGGTCTCAGTAGAGTGCAAGGATGCTCGCCGCCTACGCCGCCCGCATCGACGCCGACGACCCGCTCAGCGGACTCGAGGTCGGAGAGCGGCCGTCTCCGACCGAGCACCCTGGTTGGACGACGGTGCAGGTCAAGGCGGCCGGGCTCAACCACCATGACGTGTGGTCGCTGAAGGGGGTCGGGCTGCCGGCTGACCGGTTGCCGATGATCCTCGGCTGCGACGGCGCCGGGGTCGCCGCCGACGGCACGGAGGTCATCGTCCACGCGGTCGTTCCCAGCGACGGGTGGACCGGCGACGAGACGCTCGACCCCCGCCGTACGCTCTTGTCGGAGTTGCACGACGGGACCCTCGCCGAGCAGGTCGCGGTTCCCGCGGCCAACGTCGTCGCGAAGCCGGAGGGTATGCCCTGGGAGACCGCCGCCTGCCTGTCCACGGCTTGGCTGACCGCATACCGGATGCTGTTCACAAACTCGGGTGTGCAGCCGGGCGGGACGGTCCTTGTCCAGGGCGCCGGCGGAGGCGTGGCGACGGCGTTGGTGCAGCTGGGGTCCGTCGCCGGTTACCGGATGTGGGTCACGTCGCGAGACGAGGCCAAGGGCGCGCGAGCGGTGGAACTCGGGGCGGACCGGGCCTTCGAATCCGGTGCGCGGCTGCCCGAGAAGGTCGACGCGGTGATGGAGACGGTGGGTGCGGCAACCTGGACTCACTCGATCAACTGCCTCCGCCCCGGCGGCACCGTCGTCATCTGTGGGGCCACCTCTGGTGACGCGCCCCCGAAGGCAGAGCTGACCAAGATCTACTTCCGCCAGTTGCGGGTGATCGGCTCCACGATGGGCAACCGGACGGAGCTCGAGCGGTTGGCCCGGTTCGTCGCGGATCGGGGGATCCAGCCGGTCGTCGACTCAGTCCACTCGCTCGCTGACGCGCGCGCGGGCTTCACCCGAATCGTCGACGGCGAGGTCTTCGGCAAGGTGGTCATCTCGGTCGGCTGACCGTCGCGACCTGGATCCGCTCGACGCCTCGGGATGTGACCAGGAATCCGCGACCGGGGATGCGGGCGGGCGCCACCGTGGCTGGTGGCTGGACGCCGAGGGTGGCGTGCCCTGGCGGCGGCCACAGGACGATGCCCGTATGCGCGCGGGCCAGATCGAGCGCCACGGCGCCGACGCGGCCGTCCAGCGCCAGGGTCGACGTCGCGGCGACGATAAGGCCGCGGTCCTCGTCGACCCGCCGTGCGATCTCCAGCAGCACCGGTTCGATCGGCAGTCCGGCCAGCCGGTCGACGTCGTCGACGACGACGGCCAGGTCGGGCTGGTCCCGTCGGGCCTGGATCAGCGCGTCGCGATCCTCGTCGCGGTGGCCCCCGAGGGTCAGGGCGCCCTCCTCATGGTTGGGTGATCGGCCCGCGGCGGAGGCCCAACGCTCGCTCAGCACTGCCACCGGCCACTTGCTCGCCGCAACGGCCGCAATGATGGTCTCGACGGTCGTGCTCCGACCGGAGCCCGGCGCCCCGACGACAAGGATCCGGCGGTCGCCGCGCCCGGCATCGAAGCCCACCCGCTCGAGATCACCGTCGCGAACGCCTACCGGGAGCACACCGAGCGGCTCACTGCCGAAGGTGAACGCCACGCTCTCCGGGAGCCGGCGAACCGGCCGTGGCCAGCCACTCCGGTTTCCCATCTGCCCTCTCGCGACGTCCCGTGTGCCGGTCCAGCGACGACCGATGTGCGACACGACGTCGCCCGGTTGGTCACCGATGGTGGCGATCTGGATCTCGCGATGCGTCGCCGAGTCGAGCGCGCGGCCGGGCGGCTGATGCAAGGGAACGGCTCTGCTGGGGATCCCCGCCATGGCCAGGTCCACCGGGTCGCCGAGGCGGAGGACGAGCCGCTGCGCGAACAGCGGCACCAGATGACCGGCGAGGACCGCCCGCCCGCCCGTCACCAGGGCCCGCAAAGGGCTGGCGGTCGAGGCCTCGAGCAGGCTGCGCACGTCGGCGGCCAGTGCCCCGTTGGTATGGCCGGCCAAGCGCTCCCATCCGTCGATGAGCAGCACGGGTCTGGCCTTGTCGCGGTGCGTGACACCGGCGATGCTGCGGAGCCGTTCCACGACCAGCCGAATGTGGTCGAGGTCCTCCACGTCCGCCATCGCGGCGACGTGGGGCAGAGCGGTCAGCGGCGCCAGGGCCGGTGGGCCGATGGCGTACATGTGCGCCTCTGCCGGCGAAAAGGAACCGGCCAGTTGGGCGGCCGCGGTCAACACCGCGGCGGTCCGGCCGCTCCGCCCGCCACCGGCGATGCCGAGGTGCCCACGGTCGAGGGACCAGCACCACGGGGTCTGGGCCTGTTCGGTCGGGTGGTCCTCCAGACCGAGCGGCACGGCACCGTTCGTCGCGGACTGCAGCGATCGGAACTCGAGGATGTCGGGCAACGGAGGCAGCCAGGGCGACGGTGGATCGGAGATGTGCAGCGCTCGCGCCGCCTCACGGGTGGCGGCGGTGATCCGGTCGAGATCCCGTTCGCCGCGGAACGGCTCGGACTGGCCTGCCGCGTCGGCGTCCACGTCATCAGCCCTTGACGCCGCGCTCTCACGGGGTGTGACCCGCGCCGACCCAACCGGCGTCACGGTCAACCGTGGTCTGGCCGATGGTCCGCCGGTCACCCTCGCCGATTGAAATCGGGTGAGCGGCGTCGTCGCGCCTCGGACGCTCGCTCGGCCGGGCGTGTTCGCGTCGATGGACGCTGCGTCGGGCGCATCCACGACATCGACGGAATCCGTCCGATCTCTCACCCGGAGGGCGATCCGCAGGCTGACGTTGGCGCGGATGTCCGCGGACACGATGCCACCTGGACGCTGAGTAGCCAGGACCAGATGCACCCCCAGCGACCGTCCGACGGCCGCGAGACGCACCAAGCCATGGACGAAGTCGGGAAGCTCCTCCGCGAGGATCCGGAACTCGTCGACGACGATGACGACGCGCGGCAGCCGCGGCAATGCAGGGTCCCGACCCCGCGCCCGGCCGTACTCTTCAACGCTGGAAACCCTCGCCCCGGCCAGCAGCCGCTCGCGCCGACGAAGTTCGGCGGTCAACGAGGCGAGCGCTCTGGCGGTGAGGTGCCCGTCCAGGTCGGTGACGACACCGACGACGTGCGGCAGCTGCGCACAACCACGGAACGCGGCGCCGCCCTTGTAGTCGACGAGCAAGAAGGTCATCTCGTCCGGGCGGTTCCCGAGGGCCAGGGAACAGACGAGGGTCTGGAGCAGCTCGGACTTCCCGGCTCCCGTCGTCCCGGCCACCAGCGCGTGCGGACCCTCCGTGACGAGATCCACCATCAGCGGGCCGGATCCGGCCGCGCCGAGCACCGCCGTCGTAGACGACCCGTCCCGCGCCCACCGCTCGGCCAGCGCTGTGCCGTCCAGCTCATCGACGAGGTCGAGCAGACGGACCGACCGCGGAAGGTCTTCTGTCTCCGACCACCGTGACGTCTCGCGTAGTGGGGCCAGCGACCGGGCGAAGCGGCATACCCATCGTCGGCCCGGGAGGTCAGGGACGATAGCGACCGAGCTGTCACCGGTCGACAACCGGGCGGTGTCACGGCCCAGCGACAGGACGGCGCCGCAGGCCGACGGCAGCTGCGAACGCGAGTCGGCCACCGCAAGGACGAGCATCCCCACCGCTGGACCCCGCCGGGCGACGTCACCCAGTCCGGACCACGCGGCGGGCCAGCCGTCGACGACTACGACCACGAGAGGACGCTGCGGCGGGGCTCGAACTCGATCGGCCTCCTCCCGCCTGGCGATCTCAGCGACGAGGTCATCGATCACGGCCCCAGCCTCATTTGTTGCGGCGACGGCTCGGGTGTGCGGTAGGCGGCTCGCGAAGCCCCACTCGCTGGAGAAACCCGCCTCACCTACCAGGACGTCGACCTCCAGCCGGCTCGGCGGCATCCCAGCGGTGAGCCGGGCCAGCACCGCCGCCATGGACGAGATGACCCGCGTGCGTTCGCCATGGACGCCGAGGACCCCGATCGCCACCAGGTCGACCGTCATGGGCGCGCGCTCGTGCGTCGGCGCGACAGGCGCGGTGTCACCCTTGAGAACCACGTTCGAGGTCCGAGCTCCGATGCCGACGCGGACGTCTGTGCCGCCCCCCCGCCAGATGGTTCCCGACCTCGTCTCGGTCATGGCCAGCAATCTGGACAGCGAAGGATGCGCCTCCTCGAGCGTTGCGCGCTCCCGAGCAACGGCCCGGGCCAGCCCCGCGTGAGCCTCAGTGACGACGGCGACCTGCGCGGGACTGCTCCGCTGCCGCCCGCGGTTCCTCCGTCGTTCCGCCAGCCAGGTCGCCAACGACAACACCGGCCCGGTCAACCCGAAGAGCAACATGGTCGGGGACCGCATCACGGCCGCCAGCACCCCGGCCAAGAGGAGCGGAACGGCCAGCGCGATCAGCGGAAACCGCATCCGTGCCGCCTCAGCCGGGGAGTCCGGGAAGGAGATCTCCTCAGGCTCTGGTGCAGTGCGTCCTTCCGCGCCAGGCACGATGAGGTGACCCTCGCCGTCCGGCCGCCCGAGGTTGGCGTCTCGCGGCATCCTCGTAAGCTGCAGCCGGCTCCCACCGACCTCGACGGTGTCACCGACCATGAGCGGCCGCGACGAGCGGTCGAGACGCCTGCCGCATACGGACGTCCCGTTGCTCCCTCCCAGATCCTTGACTGTGACCACGGTGCGGGGTCCCACCGCGACCTCCGCATGTCGTCGGGACACCAGTGGATCCATGAGGCGAACCGCCGCCTCCTCGGCGCGCCCGATCACCGAGCGTCCGGTCGCCAGCGGGAACCGAAGGCCGACGCCCGGCCCGTCGACCACCCAGAGCTCCCAGGGGGAGGGAGCCGCTGAACCTGACGCCGGTGCGTCGAGGGCGACGACCGCCCCTTCGAGAAGTGGTGGCCACCCGACGAGCGACGAGTCAGCGACGGAGCGACCCGCCGCGGTGAGCTGGCTCGCCTCCAGGGCGGCACGCAGCTCCTCGGCACGGGTACCGGCCGGACACTCCACGACGACCTCGCGGTGTGCCGGGACAGCGGTCGTGTCTCGGATCGTGAGCTGGATGCGCATGGGACCTCCTCGAAGCGATCACAGCGTTTCCCACCGTCACGCCCGGTGGGTTGTCCACAACCGCCAAGAACCTGTGCTTGCGTGGTCCTGAAGGCGGTGACGTGCCCCTAGGATCACCCGGAGTCAGTGGCGGTACTGGCGGCGACCCGACGTTGCGGGGGAGGGGGCATCGTGACTGACGCCGTGCGCGTCGTCGAGAGCGAGGTCCGCGAGCTGATCCGCCGTGCCGGTCTCGACC
>Ga0307288_10000105_pt1 | contig 30602 bp, 35 predicted proteins | sample ER_DNA_142_FD_194469 | JGI IMG/M metagenome (GOLD analysis project Ga0307288, IMG submission 194469) | Bulk soil microbial communities from the East River watershed near Crested Butte, Colorado, United States - ER_DNA_142 | ecosystem: Environmental > Terrestrial > Soil > Floodplain | place... | reverse complement strand
ACTCGGAGCAGTGGGCGGCCGTTCTGATCGACCTGGGGCTCGCGCTTCGCGAGACCGGCCGGCTCGAGGACGCGGATCGCACGTTCACCGAGGCGGAGGCGGCGAGCGACGAGCGGCTCCGCTGCCGCGCCGTGCTCGAGCGCTCCTCGCTCAGAACCTTCATCGACCCCGGGGTCGAGACCGACGAGTTGCTCCGCGTCGCGAATCACGCGATCAAGGTCTTCGAAGCGGGCGGAGACGACGTCGGCCTCGCGCGGGCATGGCTCCACGTGGCCGAAGTCCAGTGGCTGCGTTGCCACTGCGCGGAGATGGAGGACGTGCTCGCCCGCGGGCTCGTCCATGCCGAGCGCGTAGACGAACGGCGCGAGATCTCGTCGATCCTGGCGCTGATGGCTCCGGCGGCTCTCGTCGGGCCTCGCCCGGTGGGCGACGCGATCGAGGTCTGCCGCGGCATCCTCGAGCGCGGCCACGGCACGGCCGTCGTCGAAGGAAACGTCAGCCTGGTTCTCGCCGTGCTCGAGGCGATGACCGGCCGGATCGACGAGGCTCGAGAGCACTACGTCAAGGCGACGAGCACGCTCGAGGACCGTGGGCTGACGACGCTGCTCGCATCGCTCCGGATGTATGCCGGCATGGTCGAGCTGCTCGCCGGAAACTTCGAGGCAGCCGAGCACGAGCTGAGGCTCAGCTACGACGCGCTGGCGGCTGTGGGCCACAGCGCCTTTCTCTCGACCACAGCAGCTTTCCTCGCCAAGCCGCTGTACGAGCTCGGCCGCTACGACGACGCCTTGTACATGACGCGGGCGAGCGACGCTGCGGCGTCGGCGGACGACATCGCCTCACAGGTGATCTGGCGCGGCACGAGGGCGAAAGTCCTGGCCCACCAGGGAGACGAGAGGCAGGCGACCAAGTTCGCCCAGGAGGCGGTGAAGCTGCTCGAGGACACCGATCTGCTTAACACCCGGGCCGACGCGTTCGCCGACCTCGCGGAGACGATGCGGCTGCTCGGCCGGGACGAGGAGGCCTCGGCGGCGCGCGCCGAGGCGCTCGAGCTCTACGAAACGAAGGGCAATCTCGCCTCGGCCGGCGCAATCCGTCAAACTTGACCGCCTGGCGACTGAGGGAGGACTCGTGACCGAGTACTGGGTCAGGATCGAAATCAGCCGGCGAGACGCGCTGAAGACTCTGGACGAGCTCGCCGACCCACGGAGCAAGCTGCGGCGTCAGCTGCAGAGCAGCAAGCGATCGGCCTTGCGGGCGCTCGCCGAGCGAGGGATCGAAGTCGCGGAGGCGTCGCTCCCCGACAAGATCACGCTGCCGCCGCCGGAGCAGATCGCCGAGCTGAAGAGTCAGGCACTGAGGCTGGTGGCGAAGGACCGAAAACCGTTCGGTTTCTTCGTGCTCGCCGCCTGCTTCGGAGCGATGCCGCTCGTCGATGCCCCGGATTAGGCGGCCGCGGTTCGTCTGCTTCTTCTCCGAAGACTTTCCGTTTCTCGACATCGCGCAGCTCCTCCGCGGCCGCGTCGAGCAGGTCATCCGTAGGCAGGTCGGGGCCTTCTCGATCCTGCGCGGCGAGACGGTCGAGCTCACCACCGACGAGCTCCAGTTCGTGCTCGCGACGCCTTCGACCGAATGGGTGGAGTCGGCTGACGAGGAGCGGGCTCGCTCGCTCGCGCTCCGAGGCGTGCTGCTCGTGGACGAGCCCGAGGGCGAGCTCGCGGAGCTTCGTCGCCGCGACGAGCAACTCACCGCCCTGAACTGGAATCTCGAGTCCGCGGTCTACCATTTCATTGCGCGTTGGCGGGGTGTCGACCTACGTGAGCAGGATGGCGACTTGTTGCCGCCGAGCGACGAGGCGGTGCGAGAGTTCGTGGCCGAGTACGGCTTGCCGCCGCCGGCCTTCCACGCGGTCGGCGGAGAGCGGATCGCGCTTCCGGCAGGCGATCGCGAAGGTGAGCTCTACGACGTGCTGCTGCGGCGGCGCACATCGCGGAGCTTCGATCCCGACCGGGCGCTGCCACTCGAGGAGCTGGCCACGGTGCTGCGCTACGTCTTCGGCTACCACGGCTACGCACGGCTGCACGGTGAGATCACCACACTGAAACGGACGAGCCCCTCGGCCGGAGGGTTCCACCCGGTCGAGGCGTATCCGCTCCTGCTGGGGGTGGAGGGAGTCGAGCCCGGCCTCTATCACTACGACGGCCGCGACCACGTGCTCGAACGGCTCGTCTCAATGGATCGCGGCGCGGGGCGGGCGCTGGCGGCGAGGCTCGTCTGCGGCCAGACGTACTTCGCCGACGCCCACGCGCTCGTGATCCTGGCCGCGCGGTTCGAGCGCACCTTCTGGAAGTACCGCAACCACCCGAAGGCGCTCGCCGCGTTGTTGATGGACGCCGCGCACCTCAGCCAGACGCTGTATCTCGTCTGCACCGAGCTCGGTCTCGGTGCCTTCGTCACCGCGGCGATCAACAATGCGGACGCGGAGGAGGAGCTCGGCCTGGACGGCTACCGGGACGGCGTGCTCGCGATCTGCGGCTTCGGCCTGCCGGGCGAGCAAGCGTCGCCGTTCGACCCCGTTTTCGAGCACCTACCCGGTTAAGAGCGCCCTTGCGAAGTCCTCCGGGTCGAACGGACGAAGGTCGTCGAGCCCCTCGCCGACCCCGATCAGCGTCACCGGGAGCCCGAGCTCGTTCGCGATCGCGATCGCCACGCCGCCCTTGGCCGAGCCGTCCAGCTTCGTCAGGGCGACGCCGGTGACACCGACCGCCTCGGCGAACAGCCGCGCCTGCTGGACGCCGTTCTGGCCGGTGGTCGCGTCGACGACGAGCAGGGTCTCGTGCGGGGCGCCTTCGAGCTTCTGCGCGATCACCCGGCGTACCTTCGCGAGCTCCTCCATCAGGTTCGTCTGCGTGTGGAGGCGGCCCGCGGTGTCGACGATGACGACGTCCCGGCCGCGCTCGCTCGCCGTCTGGATCGCGTCGTAGGCGACGGCGGCCGGATCGCCGCCCCGCTCGCCGCCGACGAAATCAGCCTGCGCCCGCCCGGCCCAGATCTCGAGCTGCTCCTCGGCTGCCGCGCGGAAGGTGTCCGCCGCGCCGAGGACGACTGAGCGACCGTGCTCGCGCAGGCGCTCGGCGAGCTTGCCGATCGTGGTCGTCTTGCCGGTGCCGTTGACGCCGACGACGAGGATGACGCTGGGCGAGCCGTCGAGGTCGAGCTTGCCGGGCTCGCCGAGCAGCGTCGTTGCTTCGTCGACCAGAGCTTCGCCGAGGTCGCCCACCTCGCCGCGGGCCTCGAGGCGCCGCACGAGCTCGGCGGTCGAGGGGACGCCGACGTCTGCGGCGATCAACGCTTCCTCCAGGCGCTCCCAGGCAGCCTCGTCGGCAGGGTCGAACGCGGTCGCGGCGATCTGCTCGGTCAGCGCTCGGCGGCTCTTGCCGAGCGAGTCGCGCAGACGGGAAAAGAAGCCGCTCGCGTCCGCCTCGGTTTCGCCCTGGTCGCCGCCGGCGTCGCCGAGCAGCTCCGCCCAGGTGCGGCTCACTCGGGCGCGAGCGCGTTCTTCAGGCGCTGCGCGGCCGGGAGACGCTGGTCGGCAACGATCGCGGCGATCCCTGCACCGGCGAGCGGCAGCGAACGGCGAACGAGGCCGAGCCCGAGCAAGACGGCGCCGAGCGTGAAGAGCGGGCCGAGCACGATGTCGTTGCGAGCCATGGCCGTGATTCTATGAACCGCTGGCCGGTTCGCGGAGCTCAGGCCGTCGCGGCCAGCGGCGCCTCTTGCGGCACCCGCCGAGAGACGATCTGCGAGACGCCTTCCGTGCCCATCGTCACCCCGTAGAGGCTGTCGGCCGCTTCCATCGTTCGTTTCTGGTGCGTGATCACGATGAACTGCGCCTGGTCCGCGTACCGGCGCAGCAGCTCGACAAACCGTCCGATGTTCGTGTCGTCGAGCGCTGCCTCGACCTCGTCGAGCAGATAAAACGGGCACGGCCGCGCCAGGAACAGTGCGAACAGGAACGAGATCGCGCCGAGGGCCTTCTCCCCGCCGGAGAGCAGCGAGAGCTTCGTCACCCGCTTGCCGGCCGGCCGGAGCTCGATCTCCACCCCGGGCTCGCTGCCGTCATCCGCTCCGTCCTCGTCCGCCTCGCTCAGACGAAGCCGCCCCTCGCCGCCGGGGAAAAGCGTGCTCGCGACATCGGCGAAGTGCTGCTGCACTGCCGCGAACGTCTCCTCGAAACGGCGCTCGACCGTCTCGGTCAGCTCCTTGCGCAGCTTCTCCAGCTCCGCGAGGCTGCGCTCGAGATCGTCGCGCTGCGTCGCCAGCTCGGTCAGCCGCTCCTTCTCCTCTTCGTACTCCTGCTTCGCAAGCGGATTGACCGCGCCGAGTGTCTCCCGCCGGCGCTCGAGCCGGATCAGGCGCTCAGCCAGCGCCTCGCGATCGTCACCCTCGGCTGGCTCGGCGCCGGCTTCCTCCAACCGCCGCTGGGCCGCCGACCGCTCCGCGTCGAGCCGGGCGAGCTCGACGTCGATCGCAGCCGCTCGCTCGCCGACCTCCGCGGCTCCGCGCCGCAACTCCGCCTCCCGCGCCGCCAGTTCCCGCAGCGAGCCTGCGGCATCGCCGGTCCGCGACCCGCCCGCGTCGACCCGTGCGCGCAACGCCGCCTCGAACCGCCGGCCGGCCTCGGCCGCGCCGGTCAGCGCCGCGATGAGGCGATCCCCCGCCGCGACCAGCTGCGGATCCGCCGCGGCCGGCACCGCCGCCGGCCCTGCTTGTAGACGTTCCAGTTCCACGACGAGCCCGCGCCGCCGAGCCTCGAGCTCGAGCCACACCGCTTCGGCCGTCTCACCGGCAAACCAGATCTCGCCGCGTTGCGGGTCGTAGCCGAAACCTTCCGCCGTCACGGCCGGAATCGTCGAGGCGAGCAGCTCCTCCTTCGGAACCACGGCATAGCGCTCCACCAGGTCGGCCGGCCGCGCCCCGATCAGGACGGTGAGATTCCCGAGACCGGCGGCGCGCGCCTGTTCCAACATCCCCAGAGCCGCAGCGGCATCGTCGGCGAGCAGGGCTGAGCCGCGCGGCCCCAGCGCAGCGGCGACGGCACGCTCGCTGCCGGAAACGACCTCCAACTCCGACAGGGCCAGCCGCGCTCCCTCTTCCGCCAGCGCCCGTGCCGCAGGCGGCAGCCCCTCACGTTCTGCGAGCGCCCGCTCGACAGCGTCGAGCCGCTCCCGTGTGGTCCGGAGCCGCTCGTCGTGCGCGGACAGCGCCGGCGCCGAAGGCTCTGCGCGCAAGCGCTCGACCAGCGACTCCGCGGCCTCGCGGCGTAGCTCGAGCCGGTCGGCCGCGCTGCGCAGCCGGTAGAGCGCCGCCGTCGCCTCCTCGCGACGACCGGCGGCATCTGCCAGATCCTCCTCGGCCTGGTTGCGTTCGACCAAAAGCTCCTCGAGCTTCGCGTTCGCCGCCTTTCGCGCCAGGGCCACGGCCGTCTCTCGTTCCTCGATCTCTGCAGCCGCCCCGGCAAGCTCCTCCAGCTCGAGCGCCGCGATCCGCGCCTCGACGGACGCGATCTCGTCCTTCAGCTTCTCCGCGCGCTCGGCTGCGGTCGCCTGGAGCGCCAGCGGCCGCAACCGCTTACGGACCTCGGCTTCGAGATCCCGCGCGCGCTCGGCCTGCACCTGGACCCGCGCGAGCTTAAGCTCGGCCCGATGGCGGCGAGCCTTGAACTTGCCGAGCCCCGCCGCCTCCTCGAGCAGCGCCCGCCGCTGCTCCGGCTTCGACGAGAGGATCTCCTCGACCCGGCCCTGCCCGATCACCGAGCTGTGACCTCCGCCGAGGCCGACGTCGGCGAGCAGCTCGACGAGGTCGGTGCGGCGCACCGGTGCCTTGTTGACGAGGTACTGCCCCTCCCCGCCCCGGTGCAGCCTGCGGGTGATGGCGATCTCGCTGAACTCGAGCTCCGAAAACTGACCGTCGGCGTTGTCGAACAAGAGCTCGACCTCGCACCAGTCCGCAGGCGGCCGCCCGGCCGACCCGGCGAACAGCACGTCGTCCGGCTTCTCCGCGCGCAACTCGGAGGGGGACAACGAGCCCGAGGCCCACAGCAGCGCATCGGAGACGTTCGACTTGCCGGAACCGTTCGGCCCGACGACCACGGCAACGCCCCGCTCGAGGTAGACCTCGACCGGGTCGGGAAACGACTTGAAGCCACGCAGCTTGATCGCGCTCAGATGCACGCGAGCCGAAACCTAGCCGCGGCGACGGATGGTGCTCAGCTCGTGACGCCGAGCTTGGCGAGGACTTCCTGCGCCGCGGCCTGCTCGGCAGCCTTCTTCGAGCGTCCGTGCCCGATCCCCGCCTGTTCGCCATCGACGTTCGCGGCACAGGTGAACGTGCGATCGTGGGGCGGCCCGTCGACGTCCAGCACGGAATAGCTGACCGACTTCCCGCGCTGGGCGAGCGCCTCCTGGAGCTCGGTCTTGTGGTCGACGTGCGTTGTCAGCGCGTACTCGATTCGTCCCGAAAACGCCTCGACGATCGCGCCTTCGATCTTCGCAAAGCCGTGCTCGAGGAAGAGCCCCGCGAGTGAAGCTTCGAGTAGCGCGGCCAGCACGTTGCGGTTTTTCATCAACCGCGCCAGCTCCTCCGCGGGGATCCGCTCGCGGCCGCGGGCCTCCAGCCGGGCGCCGAGATCGAGCTCGCGCGCCACCACGGCGCAGCTCGCCCTCGAGACGACGTGGGAGCGAATCTTCGCCAGTCGGCCCTCCGAGAAATCCGGGTACTCGTCGAAGAGGGTCCGCGCGATCGCGAGCTCGAGCACGCTGTCGCCGAGGAATTCGAGCCGCTCGTACGAGGACGCCCGGTCGGGCGCCCACGACGAGTGCGTGAATACGATGTCGAGGCGATCCTCCGGCAGCCCGTCGATCAGACGGGCCAGCCGGCTGCGGTTACTGGTGCGAGGAGACGTAGTCGACGGCTTGCCCGACTGTCTGGATCTTCTGCGCATCCTCGTCGGAGATCTTGATCCCGAACTGGTCTTCGAGCTCCATGATCAGCTCGACGAGATCGAGCGAGTCGGCGTCGAGATCTTCCTGAAACGAGGCTTCCTCGTTGATCTCGCTCTCGTCGACACCGAGCTGTTCGCTCAGCACTTCCTTTACTCGCTCGAAAACTTCCTCTCGCGATGCTGCCATTTCACCTACCTTGCCGGTTCGGGGTCAGAGCGCGCGGATGCTAACACGCCCGTTTCAAGGCGTTCTTGGACCCGTCCGACGACGTCGTTCTCGACACCCCGCGCAGCGAGGCGAATTGCGTTCGCAATTGCACGGCGGCCGGAGTTCCCGTGGGCGATAACCGCAAGGCCGCGCAGCCCGAGCAGGTAGGCGCCGCCGTACGTGTCTGGGTCGAGCCGGTCGCGCAGGCCGCGCGCCGCGGGGCGGATCAGCAACCCACCCAAGGTTCCGCGCTTACTGGCTTTGATCTCCTCGCGGAGAGCGGCGAGGACGCTCCGAATCGTCCCCTCGAGCGCCTTCAGGACGACGTTGCCGGTGAAGCCGTCGCAAACGATCACATCAGCGGCGCCCTCGAGCAGGTCGCGGCTTTCCGTGTTCCCCTTGAAGTTGAGATCGTCGTCCTCGGCTAGGAGGCGATGCGCCTCGAGCGTCAGCTGGTTCCCCTTTTCGGGCTCCTCGCCGATCGAGAGCAGGCGCACCTCCGGGTTGCGCACCTGGAGGATCTCCTCGGCGAAGACGGAGCCCATGTGGGCGAACTGCCGCAGGTGCTCGGCGCGCCCGTCGGCGTTGGCGCCCGAGTCGATCAGGACGGAAGGCCCTTTCTTCGCCGGCAGGACGACCGCGATCGCCGGGCGGTTGACTCCGCGGAGGCGCCTGATCTCGAGCAGCCCGGCTGCGAGCATGGCGCCGGTATTGCCGGCGGACACGGCGGCGTCGGCGCGTCCCTCGTGGACCAGCCGGCAACTGACCACGAGAGAGCTGTCTCGCTTGCCGCGGACGGCCTCGCCCGGCTTTTCGTCCATCGCGATCACCGTCGCCGCCTCGACCAGCTCGAGACCTCCCGTGTCGAGCCCCGGCGGGCCGACGAGCACCGGCGTGATCCCGCTCGACGCGGCCTCGAGCGCGCCCGCGACGATCTCGTCGGGCGCCCGGTCCCCTCCCATCGCGTCCACCGCGACGCGGACCACGGCGTTACTGGCCGAGCGGGCGGAGCGGCTCGATCTCGCGGCCGCGATACGTCTTGCACGTCCGGCACATCTGATGCGGGCGCGTCGGCGAGCCGCAGTTCGGACAGACGCTCAGCCGCGGCGCAGAGATGCCGTGCTGGGCACGCCGCTTGTCGCGGCGCGACTTCGACGTTTTTCGCTTCGGAACCGCCATGACCGGCCGCGCAGTATAGCCAGGAAGCTTTTTGCCAAGCCTTAACCCGGATTTGCCCGCTCTTCAGACGGCGGGGGCGAGGGTGTGGTCACAACGAAGCGACCACTACCAAGGAGTGAGACAGATGCAGAAGTTGCTCATGATCATCGGCGCGGCCCTCTTGCTGGGAGGCGTCACCGCGGCAGGGACGTTCGCCAGCCTCGGCTCCGGCAGCGACGACAATCCTTCGCTCTCGACCGAGCCGATCTCGGCGGCGACCACGACCACCTCAACGACGACGACCGGCGTCAACCACGTGCGCCGCGAGGATCGCCGGCAGGATCGCGCCGCCGAGGCCCGCGGCCGCGGCAACGAGCCGGGTGAGGACGTGCGCGGGCGTGAGGCCGAGCCGAACGACGACCGTGGTGGCCAGGCCGAGCCGAACGACGATCGCGGCGGCGCAGCCGACGACAACCCAGGCGCCGACGACAGCTCTGGCCGAGGCTCCTCCAACTCCGGCTCAGGCTCCGGCTCCGATGACGGCGGCCACAGCGGGCACGACGGCGGAGGCGACGACGACTAGATCTCAAGTCTCTCCCCTCAGAGAGAGGGCGGCCCCGGCCCCGGCCGGGGCCGTCTTATTCGTGCCCGAGTGGGAAGAATCCGGTGAGATGGCAGGCGAGAAACGCACGATCCTGCTCGTCGAGGACGAGCGCTCGATCACCGAGCCCCTGGCCGCAGCGCTCGAGCGGGAGGGGTTCGAGGCGCGCGTCGCGGGAAGCGTCGCCGAGGCGCTCGAGCAGGCAAACCAGTTCCAGCCGGATCTCGTCCTGCTCGACGTGATGCTGCCGGACGGCTCCGGTTTCGACGTCTGCCGCGAGCTGCGTCGGACCTCGCAGGTGCCGATCATCATGCTGACCGCACGTGGCGAGGAGACCGATCGCGTGATCGGGCTCGAGCTCGGCGCCGACGACTACGTGGTCAAGCCGTTCAGCGCGCGAGAAGTGACGGCTCGGATCCGCGCCGTGCTTCGCCGCACGGAATCTGCCCCCGAGCTCGAGGGCGGCCTGATCGAGATCGGCGATGTCAGGCTCGATCCGGCGAAACGCGAGGTCCGTCGCAGCGGGGAGGCGCTCGAGCTGAGTCGCAAGGAGTTCGACCTGCTCGAGCTGCTGATGCGCAATGCGGGCTCCGTCGTCAAGCGCGAGCGGCTGATCGAGGACGTCTGGGACACGACCTGGTTTGGCTCGACGAAGACGCTCGACGTCCATGTCAGCGGCCTGCGGCGCAAGCTCGGGGACGATGCCAGTGAGCCGCGCTACCTCCACACCGTCCGGGGCGTCGGCTTCAGGTTCGCCGGGGCGGACGAGATGCAATGAGCCTACGGCTGCGGCTGCTGGTCGCCTTCGCCTACGTGGCGCTGCTGATCCTGGTCGCACTCGAGGTGCCGCTGGCGCTCAACCTCTCGCGGCGGATCGACGCGGAGGTCAAGGATGACGCTGCCTCGCAGGCGTTCGTGGTCGCTGCCGGCGCGTCCGGGCGGATGCGAGATGGACAGGAGCTCCGGAAGCTCGCGCGCAACGCAGGGGCACAGCTGGGCGCCCGCGTCATCGTCGTCGGCAAGACCGGGTTGCTGAAGGCCGACTCCGCCGGGACCGCTTCCGGCACCTCCTACCGCTCGCGTCCAGAGATCAAAATCGCTCTCGACGGCCGTCGCGCCCAGGGCGAGCGGCACAGCGCCACGCTCGGCCAGGACCTCCTCTACACCGCCGTGCCGGTCACCAATCAGGGCCGGGTCGTCGGCGCGGTGCGGGTAACGCAAGACGTGAGTGCGGTCGGTCGGCGCATCCGCCGCAGCATTCTGGTGCTTGTCGCAATCGGAGGCTTCGCGCTCCTGATCGGGCTCGCGATCGCCTGGTTCCTTGCGAGCTCGCTGTCACGCCCGCTCCGCGACCTCGCCCAGACGGCGCACCGTGTCGAGGAGGGCGACCTCGAGGCCCGGGCCGCGGTCAGCGGTCCCAAGGAGAGCCGCGAAGTCGCCCTGGCGTTCAACGACATGACCGAGCGACTCGAGCGAGTTCTCGCGGCTCAGCGCGAGTTCGTCGCCAACGCCTCGCATCAGCTGAGAACGCCGCTGACGGGACTGCGACTCCGGCTCGAAGCGGCCCGCGCCGGGGCGACCCCCGACATCGACGCCGACCTCGCGGCCGCGGAGACTGAGCTCGAGCGCCTCTCCCGCCTATTGACGGGGATGTTGACGCTGGCGCGCGAAGGTGGCGAGGCCGGGCCTGGCAGGCCGGTCTCGCTCCCGGATGCTGCCCGGCGGGCGCAAGAGCGCTGGCAGCCCCGTGCGGAAACCCGCGACCAGCAGCTCGTGCTGGCCGGCAACGGCGACGCGGTCGCCGAAGCTTCCGACGAAGACATTGCGATCGTGCTGGACAACCTGATCGAGAATGCGTTGCACTATTCGCCCGACGCCTCGACGGTGACGGTCGACTGGGGCCAGGCCGACGGAGCCGCATGGATTGCCGTTCTGGACGAAGGGCCGGGCCTCGCGACGGGCGAAGAGACCGCCCTGTTCGAACGCTTCGCGCGCGGCAACGCCGGACGCGACGAGGCCGGGGGGACGGGCCTCGGCCTCGCGATCGTGCAGACGCTCGCCAATCGCTGGCGCGGACGGGCATCGATCGAGAACCGAGCCGAAGGCGGCATGCGCGCGGAGCTGCGCCTACCGCGGGGCTAGGGTGGCGGCGTGGAAAGCCGGATCAAAGTCGCGTTGCTCGCCTTCGTCGGGCTGCTCGTCGCCGTGGGGATCGGCGTGGCCGCCTACGTCGTCTCGAAGGACTCGGTCGGACTGCCCGTCACCAAGCTCGATCCCAAGCCGCTCGCCCCGGCAACGACGACACGCCCCGCCACGACGACTCGCACGACGACGCATGCGACCACGACCGTGGACGACCACGGCGGTGGTGGCGGCAACTCCGGCCCCGGAGGTGGCGGCCACGGCGGCGACGATTAGAGCTGGTCGCGCAGCTCGGCGAGTGCAGCCCAGCGCGAGTCGGTCCGCTCCTCGTCGTGGGTGTGCGGCTCGGCGTTGAGGTCCTTGCCACAGACCGGGCAGAGTCCCGCGCAATCCGCGCGGCAGAGGATCTGTTCGGGCAGCGCCAGCACGACCGCGTCACGCGCCCAGGCGGAGAGGTCGAGCCTGTCCTCGTCGAGGTAGGGCGTCCGCAGCTCGTCCGAATCCGGATTCGTCGCCTGATACTCGCGGGCGGAGATCGGGACGTCGAGCACGGCGTCGGCGAGACAGCGGTAACAGGGGCCGTGGAGCCTGGTGTCGAAGTGCAGCTCGAACACAGTGCCCGTGCTCGCGCGGGTGATCGACAGCTCCGCCGGCACCGTCTCCGGCACCGGCAGGTAGCGCTGGCCGCCGAGCTCGAGCGGGTCCAGCTGGACGTCGAGCGCGTCGGCGAACTGCTCGCCCGAGCGGAGCTTCAGCGTGCGTAGGTTGAACGTGGTCACGTGACCAACGTAGCAACCGCTAGACCCGGTTCACGACCTCGCCGAGCGGCTTGCGGTTGGCTTCGCGACTCCACTCCTCCGCGCTCTTCGACTGGGGGTCGACGAGCCGCTTCGGGTAGCCGAACGAGAGCACGATCACGGGCAGGATGCCGCCCTCGAGCCCGAGCAGCTTGCCGACGGCGCCCGCGTCGGGCATGCCGTTGGGACAAGAGCCGACGCCTTCATTCCAGGCGACCAGCATCATGTTCTGAGCCGCGCGGCCGACGTCGAGAGCGCTGCCTCCTTCCGGCGTCGCGATCGCGACTATGAGCGCGGCGCCGCGGGCGTTGTCGCCGGCGTAGACGGCGTCGGCGAGTTGCTTCTTGCGGCCATCGTCCTCGACGACCACGAACGTCCAGGGCTGCCGGTTGACGGCACTGCCGGAGACGCGCCCCGCATCGAGGATCCGCGTGACGATCTCGTCAGGGATCGGGCGATCGGCATAGCGTCGCCAGTCGCGCTTGCTCGCGACGGCCAGGTAGGTGTCCACGCGGTCTCTAGTACGGCTGGTCGTCGTTCGTCGAGCCGCCGTCGACACCGACGCCGACTCCTGCGACGACCGACTCCTGCGAGCGCTCGTGCAGCCGCTCGCGACCCCGCCGGACCGCGCCCAGGAACTTGTCGAGGTTCGTCTCGAGCGTCGACAGGATGCTGTCGGCCCAGTCCTCCATCTCGAGACGCGTCTCACGCGCCTGTCGCCTGGCCTCGTCGACGATCTCCTGTGCCTGGCGCTCCGCGAGCTTGACGATCTCCGTCTGCGAGGCCTCGCGAACAGCCTGCTCGCGTGCCTCACCGAGGATCCGGTCGCACTCCCGCTTCGCCTCCGCGAGCATCTCTTGCCGCTCCTTGACGATCCAGCGAGCCTGCTTGATCTCCTCGGGGATCGTCGCCCGCATCTGGTCGAGGATGTCGTAGATCTCCTCGCGGTCGATGCGAACCTGGTCGGTGAGCGGCACGGCCTTCGCGTTGTGCACGAGGTCGTCGAGTTTGTCGATGAGAACGAGTACGTCCATGAATTTCCGCAGTTTACAGAGGAAACTCTATTGGTCACCTTTGCCGAACAGGCGGGCGAAAAGGCCGGGTTGTCGCTCCGGCTCGGGCTCAGGCTCGGGTTCGGGCGGCTTCATGGCGGAAAGCTCGCGGGCTTCGTTCGTGCCGAAGACCCAGCGCCGGCCGCTTGCGCGGAGTTGCTCGAGCAGCCCGGCGGCCTCCTCGGGCTCGATGCTGACGTCGCCCGGTGTGACGAGCTTTTCGGCGAGGGTCGCGGCCGCCTCGGGCTCGCCGCGCGCCTTCAGCTTCTGGGCCAGCTCCTGCGCGTCCTTGCGCGGCAACGTGACGGGACCGCCGCGGCCGCCGGCGAGGAGATTCTCGAGTCGCTGGGTGTCGGTCATTCCCCTGGGTTCTCCGGTGTCCCCGGGCGTCCGTCAGGAAAGAGCTCTGTAAAGCGTCTTGCGACAGCCTCCGGGACGAGGCCGTCCACCTTTCCGCCGAACGAGGCGATCTCCTTCACGCCGCTCGACGAGACGAAGCTGACCTCCGGGCTCGCCATCACGTAGACGGTCTCGACCTCCGGCGCGAGCGTCCGGTTCAGCTGATTCATCTGGAACTCCCACTCGAAGTCGGAGATGACGCGGAGGCCCTTGACGATCACCTTGGCCTCCCACTTGCGGGCGAAGTCGACGACGAGCTCGGAGAAGACCTCGACCTCGACGTTCTCGATCCCGGCGAGCACGTCCTTGAGGAACGCGACCCGCTCGTCGAGCGTGAACATCGGCTGCTTGTGCTGGGGGTTGCCGACGACGCCGATGACGAGGCGGTCGAAGATGTCCGCCGCGCGTTGGATCACGTCGACGTGGCCGTTGGTGACCGGGTCGAACGTGCCTGGATAGATCGCGGTGATCATTCGTGTTCGAAGAGTGTGATCCGGGCCGAGCCGTACCGGCGGCTCGTGCGCTTGTTGAGCGGCGGGAGCTCCGGCTCGGTGCGCGAGTCGGTTTCGACGACGACGAGCCCGTCCGTGGCGAGCACGGCCGGGAGGTACGTGGAAAGCCTGTTTTGCAGGGAAGAAAACATCTCGTAGGGCGGATCGACCAGCACGAGATCGTAGCGGCGGCCCGCACCGGCCTCGGAAGCCAGGACCCGGAGGGCGTCCTGCTGCAGCACCCGCGCGCCGGTTAGTCGCAGCTTTTCGAGGTTGCGGTCGATGGCGCGGCAGGCCTCGCGGTCGGTCTCGACGAAGACGGCCGAAGCGGCGCCGCGGGAGAGGGCTTCGAGGCCCATCGCTCCAGACCCGGCGTAGAGGTCGAGCACAGCCGCATCGTCGACGGGGCCGATCAGGTTGAAGGCCGCTTCGCGGGCACGGTCCGAGGTCGGACGTGTGTCATGGCCCTTCGGCGCGACGATCCGCGCGCCCTTATTCGATCCCGCGATGATTCTCACAGCGGAACGCTCACGCCAGCGCGCCGGTGTCGGCATCGGCGAAGAAGCGCTCGAGCTCGTCGTCCAACGGCCCGTGCGTCGCCGCGACCTCTTCGGCCAGCTCGCGCGCCCGCTCGAGCAGCTCGCGGTCGGCCCGCAGCCGCGTGAACCGGAACTCCGAGACTCCAGCCTGCCGTGTGCCCAGCAGCTGGCCCTCGCCGCGTAGCTCCAGATCCTTCTCCGCCAGCTCGAAGCCATCCGTGGTCTCCACCAGCGCCTGCAGCCGCTCGCGCGCGTTGTCGGTCAACTCCTCCTTGGCGCGCGAGACGAGCAGGCAGTACGACTGCTCTGCGCCGCGGCCGACGCGCCCGCGCAACTGATGGAGCTGAGCGAGCCCGAACCGGTCCGCCTCCTGGACGATCATGATCGTCGCGTTCGGGACATCGACGCCGACCTCGATCACAGTCGTCGAGACGAGCACGTCGAGCTCGCGCGCCTTGAAGCTCGCCATCAGCTGCCGCCGCTCGGCCGGCCGCAGCCGCCCGTGCAGCAACCCGACTCGGTACTCGCGCAGCTCACCGCGCCGCAACCGCCCCGCCTCGGCCTCGGCCGCCCGCGCCTGCGACGTCTCCGACTCCACGATCAACGGGCAGACGACGTAGGCCTGCCGCCCGTCGTCGAGGTGCTTTCGCAGCCGGCGATAGGCCTCGGGGCTGCGGTCTTCGGTCACCCAGCTGGTCACGATCGGTCTGCGATTCGCGGGCGGCTTCGAGATCTCGGTGACGGAAAGATCGCCGTAGACGGTCAGCGCCAGTGTCCGCGGAATCGGCGTCGCCGTCATGTGCAGGACGTGCGGCGACCGCCCCGCGGCCAGGGCGCCACGCTGCTCCACGCCCGCGGCACCGCTTGCGGTGCCGCCTGAGAGGCCCGCGGGCTTTGCCCGTGGGCCGTTAACCCCGCTCTCGCGACCCCTTGCCGCTAGAGCCTGTCGCTGCTCCACGCCGAACCGATGCTGCTCGTCCACGACCGCAACCGCCAGATCCGAGAGGTCGACTCCTGCCTGGATCAGCGCGTGCGTGCCGACGACGATCTGCGCACCCTCGAGCTCGCCCTTGACCGATCCCGTCAGCAGCGCCGAGCGCACGCCGACGGCCGCACACAAGGGATCGAGTGTCAAAAAGTGCTGCTCAGCAAGAGTTTCTGTCGGAGCCATCAGGGCGCCGGTCTTCCCGGCCTCGATCGCGCGAAGCAACGCATACAGAGCGACGACCGTCTTGCCGGAGCCGACGTCCCCTTGCAGGAGCCGCTGCATCGGCCGCGTTCCGGCGAGGTCGCCGTCGATCTCGGCGATCGCCTGCTCCTGATCGCCGGTCAGCTCGAACGGCAGCGCCTCCCGGTACCGCGCAACGATCTCGCCGGGCTGGCCGAGCGCAGGCGCCGAGGCTTCCTCGGTTCCCTCGCGAATCCGTGCGAGCCCGACCTGGAGCATCAGCAACTCGTCGAAGGCGAGCCGGCGCCGCGCGGCCTCGGCCTCTTCGGCCTCGCGCGGTTTGTGCAACGCCGCCACGGCATCGAAGCGGAACGGCAGGCGCTCACGCGCCCGCACCGCGGCGGGCAGCGAATCCCCGAACGCGCGAGCGAACGGCAACGCGGCTTCGACCAGCGCCCGCAGGCGCGGCGAGGCCACCTCCTCGCTGGCCGGATAGACCGGCGCGAAGTCCGCTGTCGCAGCCGCCCCGTTCAGGTCGTAGGAACGGACATGAAATTCGTTCCGCCGCAGCTGCCCGCGCAACCGCAGCCTCGTTCCCGGCTGGAGCTTGTCCGCGAGCCAGGGCTGGTTGAACCAGACCGCCGAGATTTCGCCGCTCGAGTCGCGCACCGCCGCCTTCAAGACGGTCAGCCGCCGCCGGGTCGGCCGCACCGACACCCGGCGAACCTCACCGGCGATCACCGCCTCGTCCTCGCCGAAGAGATCCGAGATCGGCGTCTCGCCGACCGCCTGCTGATAGTCACGCGGCCGGTGCTCGAGCAGGTCGCGAACGCTCCGCAACCCCAGCTTTGCGAGCTTGGCGCGCAGTGCCGGGCCGACGCCCGGAAGCGTGTCGAGGGAACGCTCGAGCACCTCAGGCCGTGGCCGAAAGCGAGGCGCCGGCCAGCGCTTGGGCGGCTCGGCACCCGCGAAGGCGCGCGGCTCAGCCATCGTCGAACCAGAACATCCCGACCGTGCCGGGCCCGGCGTGCGTGCCCACGACGGGGCCAAGCGTGGTCACGAGCTCGAGCTGGGCCAGCGAGCGCGTTCGTCGCACCATCTCCTCGAGCGCCTCGGCCCGGTCCGGTGCGTCGGCATGCGCGATCGCCACACGAAGCTCCGGCCGGTCGTCCGAGCCGGCCTCGAGCGCGGCGATGAACTCCAGGAAGGCGCGGCGATTGCCGCGAACACGCTTGATCGGAACGACCTCGCCGCCGCGAATCGTCAGGATCGGCTTCACCTTCAGCAGCTCGCCGGCCCACGCCGACGCCCGCCCGATCCGCCCACCGCGGGCGAGGTAGTCGAGCGTGTCGAGCGTGAAGATCAGTTTCGACTTGCGCCGGTGCAGGTCGGCCAGACCCTCGACCTCCTCGTCGGTCGTGCCGCGCTCGAGCCGCCGCTGGATCGCGAGGCCGAGCATCGCGACGGCAGCCGAGGCGCTCTCCGTGTCGACAATGCGGACGAGGTCGCCGAAGTCGCGCGCCGCGATCCGTGCACTCTCGACCGTCCCAGAGAGCGAGCCTGCGATGTGCAGTGAGTAGACGCGCGAGTACGAGCGAAGCTCCCCGTAGGCGGTGTGGAAGTCGCCGGGTGTCGGCTGCGACGTCGTCGGCGTCACAGGCGACGTGCGCAGTCGCGCGTAGAACTCGGCCGGCCCGAGCTCGACGTAGTCGCGGAAGCTCTGCTCGCCGAAACGGACGTAGAGCGGCACGATCCGCCAGTTCGGGAAGCGCTCCGTTGCCTGAGGGAAGTCGGCGGTCGAGTCGACGACGATCGCCGTGTTCGCGGCAGTCAGCTCCATCCCTAGCCCGCCGCGGTCAGGCCCGCCGCCCAGTGGATCGCGGCCACGATCGCGTCGAGCTCGTCGTCCTTGCTCAGGCAGTCGACCGCCCCTGCCTCGGTCATCGCCTGCCGCTCGCGAACGTTTGCCGACGCCGTCAATCCGATCACCGCGGCCTCAGGGTACGCCTGCCGAACGGCAGCGGTCGCCTCGACACCATCCATCCCCGGCAATCGGTAGTCCATCAAGACGACGTCCGGATGAAGCTCTCGGGCGAGCTCGGCGGCGTCGCTGCCGTCGTCGGCCGCGCCGACGATCTCGATGTCGGAGCGCAGCCCCAGCACGAGCTCGAGACCCTCGCGGAAGACCTGGTTGTCCTCCACCAGGAGGACCCGGATCGGCGCCTCCACCCGGACGAATCTAACGATTCATTCGGCTGAGACGAGGAGCGGGTAGTGCGGCTGGCCGCCCTCGTGAACCTCGACCTCGAGGTCAGGGTTCGCCTGCTGGAGCTCGTCGAGCAAGTCTGCGAGCTCGGGCTCCTCGGTGCCGGTCAACATCGTGAGGACGTCCCGCGGCTCGGCCAGCAACCGCTCCAGCACGGCGCGCGCGACCGTGTCGAAGTCGCTCCCGCCGCTCACGGGCTCGTCGCCGAGGAGCCCGAGATACTCACCCGAGCTGACGACGCTGCCGTTCAGCTGCACATCGCGCGAAGCGGTCGTCACCGCACCGGTGGCGACGCGCTCGGCCGACTCCGTCATCTCGCCGGCGTTTTCCGCAGCCGGCCGCACCGGATCGAAGGGCACGAGCGCCGCCAGGCCCGCCTGGATCGAGGTGGTCGGCACCACCTCGACCGGCTTCGAGGCGAGTGACGCGGCCTGCTCTGCCGCCAGCACAACGTTGCCGTTGTTCGGGAGCACGATCGTTTCCGGCGCGCGGGTCGCCTCGATCGCGATGAGGATCTCCTCCGCCGAGGGGTTCATCGTCTGTCCGCCCTCGACGATCTGCACTGCGCCGAGGCTCTCGAAGAGCAGCCGATTTCCGGCCCCGGCCACGACCGCGACGACATCGCTGGCGTGGTCAAGATCGGGGACCGCTGAGAGCAGCCGCTGCTCGCGGGCCTCTGTCTGGCGGTGCATGTCCGCGATCTCGACATTCGCGAGCGAGCCGTGGCGCGTGCCGATCTGGAGTGCCGCGCCGGGATCGTCCGTGTGCACGTGCACCTTCAGCGCATCGTCTCCGCCGACAACGAGGATCGAGTCGCCCAGCTGCTCGACCTCTGCCTCGATCGCCTCCGGATCGAGCTCGCCCTCGACGACGAACGTCGTGCAGTAGCGGTAGCGGGACAGCTCCTGGTGCACGCTCTCAACGCTGGTCTGCTCGAGCGCCACGGGCGCTGGCAGGTCCTCCCCAGCGACCGCCGATGCGCTCCCACGCAGCAGCTCGAGGAGTCCGGCGGCGCCCGCGTCGACAACGCCCGCATCGCGGAGGACGTCGAGCTGATCCTGCGTCGCGGCCACCGCCTCCTCGCCACGCGCGACAAGCAGCTGGAGCAACTCCGGTACCGGCCGCGCTGATTCGGCTTCCGCGGCCTCGGCCAGCGCACGGCTGACCGTCAGCATCGTCCCCTCCACCGGTTCGCGCACGGCGCGATAGGCGGCGTCCGAGCCTGCTCGCAGTGCCCGCGCCACAGCGGCGCCGTCGAGCGAGCTCTCGGCGGCGAGCGACTCGGCGATTCCGCGCACGATCTGCGACAGGATCACACCCGAGTTTCCGCGCGCGCCCATCAGGGCCGCGCGCGTCGTCTCGGCCGCCAGCGTCGCCCGGTCCTCGGCGTTCGAGCTGTCGAGGGCATCGGCAACGCTCCGCACCGTCAGGGCGAGGTTCGTGCCGGTGTCTCCATCGGGCACCGGGTACACGTTCAGATCGTCGATCCGCTGGCGGCCGCGCTCGATCGCGGCTAGGGCACCGCGAACAAGCCGAAGCAATGCTTCTTGGTCGCTCACGCGGACTGCCGGACGTCCTGGATGTGGACGTCGACCGACACCACGCGCAGGCCGGTCAGCCGCTCGACCTCGTACTGAACCTGCGAACGGATCGTGGCCGCCACCTCGGCGAGGTTGAGCCCGTACTCGACGACGACGTGGAGCTCGAGCGAGACGCTGTCACCCTCGCCCGACACCGTGATCCCGGGAGCGGCCCGGCTGCGCGGCAACAGCCGCCCCACTTTTGCCCTCGCGCCGCCCTTCATGCCGACCACGCCGTAGCAACGGGCCACGGTCCGGGCGACGATCTGCGTGATCGCCCCGGTCGAGACCGTGATGCGGCCGAGCGACGACGAGAGCTGTGGCTCAGCCCGCTCCATCGGAGCTTTAGACGTGGAAAGCGGGAGAAGTGGTTGCGCTAGAGCGCCTTCTGCACCTTGTTGCCCTTGAGGCACCGGGTGCAGACGTAGGCGCGCGTCGCCTTGCCATCGAGCAGGACGCGAACACGCTGGAGATTCGGGTTGAAGCGGCGCTTGGTGGCCACCATCGAATGGCTTCGGTTGTGGCCGAAACCCGGCTTTTTCCCACAGACTGCGCAGACCTTGGACACGGCGCGGCAGTGTAGCTGAGGGTGTCAGGCAGTCGCGCTCGCACGCAGCTGCGAGAAAAGGTCTGCCATCTCGAGCGCCGACCGTACGGCCTCCGCGCCCTTCCCGACCCGCTCCTCGGCCTGGGCGCCGGATGTCAGCGTGAGCACCCCGAAGGAGACCGGGATGCCGGTCTCGAGCGCAGCGAGCTGAAGCCCGCTCGCCGCCTCGTTCGCCACGTAGTCGAAATGCGGCGTCTCGCCGCGAATGACGCAGCCGAGCGCCACGATGCAAGCGAACCTGCGCGTCTTCGCCAGCGCCATCGCCCCGAGGGGTAGCTCGAAGGCCCCGGGCACCTGCATCACGGTGACGGCCTCGCGCGCGACACCGGCCAGCTCGAGCTCCTCGAGTGCGCTTTCCAACAGCCGGTGCGTGACGTCACCGTTGAAGCGGCTGACGACAATCCCGACCGCTCTGCGTCCGCCGTCCGCGGAACCGCTGACAACGCTGTATCCGTCGGGCACAGAGAGCTCGCCGGGAGCGTGCTGGCCCGGAGCTCGCAGCCTCGGTAGCTCGTCCTCCTCCGCGGGCGCCTCGTCCTCGGGAACCGGCGTGTCGCCCGGCTCCTCTTCGGGAGTCTCTTCGGGGTCCTCGTCCTCGATCTGCTCCTCGAGGGGCGCCGGCTGAGCCTCCGCCTCGGCTAGCTCCTCCTCGCCGGGCGCGAGCTCGACCTCCTCTTCGGCGACCTCGGGCCCGAGCGCCTGCTGTTCCGTGCCCGCGAGCCGGTCCTCGCCGGGCCAGCGCTCTTCGCTCACTCGTCCCCCTCCAGCTCGTCGAAGCGCAGGTCCTGGTGGTGAAGCCTGTGTGCGAGCTTGTCCCGCTTGGCCGCGAGGTAGCGGCGGTTCTCCGCGTTGGGAGGCACCTCGATCGGCACCTGCTCGACGACGGTCAGGCCGTAGCCCTCGAGACCGCTGATCTTCTTCGGGTTGTTCGTCAGAATCCGGATCGTCGTCAGGCCGAGGTCGGCGAGAATCTGGTTGCCGATCCCCCAGTCTCGCGCATCGGCGGGGAAGCCGAGCTCGAGGTTCGCCTCGACGGTGTCGAGCCCGTTCTCCTGCAGCTCGTAGGCCTTCAGCTTGTTGAGCAGGCCGATCCCGCGACCCTCCTGCGCCATGTAGAGCAGCACGCCGCGATCCTCGCGCGCAATCTGCGTTAGCGCCTGCTCGAGCTGCTCGCCGCAATCGCAGCGCAGTGAATGGAACACGTCGCCCGTCAGGCACTCCGAGTGAACCCGGACGAGCACGTCCTCGGCTCCCTCGATGTCGCCCTTGACGAGCGCGACGTGGTGCTTCCCGGTCAGCTTCTCGCGGAAGGCGACCGCGGTGAACTCGCCGTAGGCGGTCGGGAGGCGCACCGCGGTGGTTCGCTCCACCAGCTTCTCGTGGCGGCGGCGGTACTCGATCAGGTCGGCGACCGTGATCATCTTCAGCCCGTGCCGCTCGCAGTACGGGACCAGATCGTCGACGCGGGCCATCGTCCCGTCCTCGTTCATGATCTCGCAGACAACGCCGGCGGGGATCAGCCCGGCGAGGCGGGCGAGATCGACGGCCGCCTCGGTCTGGCCGGCGCGCTGGAGGACGCCGCCGTCGCGCGCACGTAGCGGGAAGACGTGGCCCGGGCGGACCAGGTCACTCTGACCTTTGCTCCGGTCGATCGCGACCTGGATCGTTCGCGAGCGGTCGTGCACCGAGATGCCGGTGGCGATCCCCTCGCGCGCCTCGATCGAGACCGTGAACGCGGTACCGAACGGCGTCTCGTTGCGATCGGTCATCGGCTGCAGGCCGAGCTCGTCGCAGCGCTCCTCGGTCAAGCAGAGGCAGATGAGGCCGCGGCCGTGGGTGGCCATGAAGTTGATCGCCTCCGGCGTCGCGAACTGGGCGGCGATGGTCAGGTCGCCTTCGTTCTCCCGGTCGGCTGCGTCGACGACGACCACCGCCTTGCCCTGGCGAATGTCCTCGATCGCCTCTTCAACCGTCGCGAACGGCGCCTGCTTTTCGAGCCCGATTGCCATGTGCTGGATCGTACCCTGGCTTATCTGGCCGCCAGGCGCTCCACGTACTTGGCCAGAACGTCGACCTCGAGGTTGACCTCGGCGCCGGGCGCCAGCGAGCCGAGCGTGGTCACTTCGAGCGTGTGCTGAACGAGCGCGACGTCGAAGACGCCTTCGTGCACGTCGGCGATCGTCAGCGAGACCCCGTCGACCGTGATCGATCCCTTCTCGACGCAGTAGCGCAGGATCTCCGGGGGTGCCTCGATCGTGACCCGGCGACTGTCGCCCTCGGACTCGACGGCGGCGACCTGGCCGATCCCGTCGACGTGACCCTGGACGTAATGGCCGCCGAGCGGATCTCCGGCCCTGAGGGCGGTTTCCAGATTCACCTCGGCGCCGAACGCCTTCGCCCGCGAGAGGGTCTCCGGCATCACGTCGAAGGCGAGCGTGCCATTGGCGCGCTCGGCGACCGTCAGGCAGACACCGTCGACGGCAATCGAGTCGCCGATCGAGGGGTCGAGAGCGCTCTCGAGCACGAGCCTGCCGCCGTCGAAGGCTGCGACCCGTGCGCGCTCGCGGACGATGCCGGTGAACATACCGCCGAAAGCCTACGCAGCCGGGGCCGCCGGCGGCCGTCCGCGAGGATGCGAAATCGGCACAACTCGAGCCCGGCTGCGTGCGCTTTTCGGGACTACGCTGACCGCGGGAGGCGGGTGGTTTTTCCTCCCCTCCCTGGGTGGGGCCGCGCGCGCGTGATCCTTAAAAGGGCGCCGCCGCCTTGACAGCGCGCCGAGCCTCAGCCGAGGGCGACTGTTTCCATCGTCTCGCGAGCGACCATCTCGACGCCGGCGCGCTCGGTCGCGGCCCCGAGCTCGTTCTGCAGCTCCAGCACGGCTTCGGCCTGGTCGGGGCCGAGCTGTTCGAGATCGGCGGCTTCGAGCTCCGAGCCGAGCTCGGCCTCCGAGATGTGCCGCGCGAGCCAGCGAGAGATCGAATTCACGATCCGATCGTCTTCGCGGATGCTCTCAGGGCTCGTTGACATAGGCCGCTAGTAGCACGTCTTCTCCGACCCGGCGCGACTCCAAACGTTGCAACGGCACTGGCTCCTCCAGCTCGCCGAACAGCGTCGGCCCGGCACCGCCGAGCACCGGCGCGACGAAGACGAGCAGCTTGTCGATCAACCCTTGCCGCAGAAACGAGGTCGCCAGCCTCGAGCCGCCTTCGAGCAACAGCGATTGCACCCCCTCACCGGCCAGGCGCGCAAGCTCCTCCGGCAATTGGCCGGTCACGAGCTCGAGCACCGACCCCTCCGGCACGGGCCCGCGCCCGAAGACCAGCCGCCTCGGCTGGCGCACAGCCTCGACGTCGCGCGCCGTCAGCTGCGGATAGTCGACGCGGGCTGTCTCCATCCCGACTGCGACCGCATCGGAGGCGGCCCGAAGCTCATGCACAAGCCGACGGCTCGTCTCACCCGAGATCCATGGCGAGCCGGGCAACGTCATCCTCCCTTCGAGCGTGACCGCAGCCTTGTAGGTGACGAACGGTCGGCCCTTCGCCATCCAGGTCAGCCAAGCCTCGTTCTGCTGCCGGGCTCGAAACGCAAGCTCGCCCTGGGCGAGCTCCACCTCGATCCCCGCCTCCAGCAGCTGTTCGACTCCACCCGCGGCTTCGGGGTTCGGATCGCGAGCACCGATCACGACCCGCCGAACGCCGGCTTCGATCACGGCCACCGCGCAGGGCGGTGTCGACCCCCAGTTCGTACAGGGCTCGAGCGTCACGTAAAGCGTCGAGCGGCGGGCCTGCTCCCCCGCTGCGGCCAGCGCCCGCGCCTCGGCGTGGGCCTCCCCTTTCCGCTCGTGCCACCCCTCGCCGACCACGTCTCCGTCGCGGACCACGACGGCGCCGACGACGGGGTTGGGATGCGTCGTCCCTCGGCCGTGCTCGGCGAGCTCGAGGGCCCGCTCCAACAAGTTCACGTCAGAGCTTCTACCAAGCGGCGATAGGCGCGCGAGATGTCGTCGGTGCCGAAGATCGACGTCCCTGCGACGAGCAGGTTCGCTCCGGCCTCGTGCACCTCGCGGGCGTTCTGCGGCCCGATGCCCCCGTCGACCTGGATGTGGACGCCCTCCGGTATCAACCCACGAAGCTCGCCGATCCGCTCGATCGCATCCGGCATGAACTCTTGTCCCGAATAGCCCGGATGGATGCTCATGCAGAGCACGAAATCGACCCCGGTGGTATTGGCGGCCTCGGCGGCGGCGGCGGGAGTGGTCTGGGGATTGAACGCGAGCCCGACCTGCAGGTCGTGTTCACGGGCGGCGGCCACCACGGCCGGCAGGTCTTCGACCGCCTCGAGGTGCACGGTGACGCTGTCCGCGCCGGCCTGCGCAAAGGCCTCGAGGTGACGCTCGGGCTGGAAGATCATCAGGTGGCAGTCGACGCGCCCACCCGCTGCGTGGATCTGCGGCGCGATCGACTGGAGCACGATCGGCCCCGTCGTGATCGGCGGCACGAAATAGCCGTCGCCGACGTCGAAATGGAAGATCCTGACGCCGGCTCGCATCAGCACCTCGATTTGCTCGCCGAGCCGGGAGAAGTCGGCCGCGTACAGGGACGGCTCGACCTCCACCGTCCGGATCCAGTCCGACCACGGCACGGCGCGGATCTTAGGCGGGCCGCCGAAGCCGGGCGATGAAGAAGCCCGAGGTCCGGTCGCGCTGCGGCAGCGTCAGCAGAAACTCCCGCCGTTTCGGGTGCACATAGCGCGGCCATTCCGCCTCGAGCGGCTCGGGCTCGAGGCCCGATGCGTCGACGACCGTCTCGTTTTCGTCGGCATTGATCGTGCAGACCGAGTAGACAATCGTCCCGCCAGGCCGGACCCGCTCGGCCGCGACGCGCAGTAGGTCGCGTTGCAGCTCCGGCAACGGCTTGGCGCGCCAGCGCAGGTCCGGCCGCGCAGCCAGGACGCCCAGGCCTGAGCACGGGGCGTCGACCAGCGCGCGATCGTAGTCGCGAAGCTCGGCCGGCAGCTCGAGCGCATCCGCGCAGACGACGCTGACGTTCGTGGCGCCGAGGCGCGCCGCATTCTCTTCCAGCTCACGAGCGCGGCCCGGGTGCTTCTCGACGGCGGTCACCTCGCCCGCGAGCATCGTCGCCTTGCCCCCCGGGGCTGCGCAGAGGTCCAACACACGCTCTCCCGGGGCGGAGGCAACCACGAGCCCGGCCAGCTGGGACGCCCGGCTCTGCGGCCAGATCCGCCCCTCTGCCACCGCCGTCTCGTCCACGCGGTCGACGCGGTACGCGCCTGGGATGTCGGTCGGCTCGCCGGTTTCCCCGCGGACGACCCGGACGATGAGCTCGGGCGGTTCGTTCTGCGCCCGCATCAGTGCGAGGCACTCCTCCGTCCCGAGGTCGCGCCGCCACACCTCTTCCACCCAGTCGGGATAGGAGTGCTTGAGCGCGCCCTCCGGTATCGAGTCGAGCAGCTCGCGGATGCCCTCGCTCAATCTGCGCATGACCGCATTCGTGAAGGCCACCGCACGTTCGAGCCCCGCGGCCCGGACGAGCTCGACGCTCTCGTTGACGGCTGCGTGCTGTGCCGTCTCGAGGTAGCCGAGCTCGTAGGCGCCGAGCCGTAGAGCTGCACGCACGGGCGGATCGAGCTTGCGGACGGGCCGCCGCCCGAGCTCGTCGATCGCGTGGTCGAGCGTTCGGACACGCTGAACCGTCCCGTAGGCGAGCCGCTGGGCGAGCCCGCGGTCGCGCTGGTCGAGCTCGGCGGCGGCCGTGCGAAAAGCGCGATCTGCGTAGGCGTCGTGCTCGAAGACCCGCAGAACCGTCTCGTAGGCCGCCCGCCGGGCCGGGGAGACCATCAGCGCAGGCCGCGAAGAAACTCGTCGTAGCTCATTCGGCGGCGGCCTTCGGGTTGCACTTCGAGCAACTCGAGCCCGTCGTCAGTGAGCTTGGAGCGCCAGACGATCACGGGCCGGCCTTCGACGATTCCGCGCGCCCCGATGTGCGGTGACAGCGCCCGGATCCGGTCGTGAAGCTCTGCCGGAGGCCGCGACCAGTCGAGCTCGCGATCGGTCGGCTCGATCTTCTCCGCGTAGGTGATGCCGTCGTCGGGCTGCGGCTCCGGCGCGGGGTTCGCGAGCGCTGCGTCGACCAAGTCCGGCGTCAGCTCCGCCGCCCGTGCAAACACCGTCCCGGCGTCGTCGTCCGGCTCGACGGCAAAGGCTTGCTGGGCGCCGATTGGGCCGGCGTCGAGCGCCTCGACGAGCTCGATGATCGAGACGCCCGTGTCGGAGTCCCCCGCCATCAGCGCCCGCTCGACGGGGGCAGCGCCGCGCCAGCGCGGCAACAAGGACGGATGCACGTTGAGCCAGCGCGCCCGCTCCAACAGCACGGCCGGGACGAGTTGGCCGTAGGCCACGACCACGAGCGTGTCCAGTTCGGGATCGAAGTTCTCGTCGAGCCGCTCTGGCTGCCGCACCGGGATCCCGAGGCGCTCGGCGGTCTCCTTCGCCGGCGGTGGCCCCACCTTGCGACCGCGGCCCCGCTCTCGGTCCGGACGCGTCAGCAAATAAGGAATCTCGTGCCGCCCGGCCAACCGCTCGAGTACGTCGGCCCCGAACGGCGCCGTCGCGGCGACGGCCAGCCGCGCCACCTAGGGGGTGGCGCCGAGCAGTGGCAAAGGCCGAAGGAGACCCATCGCCTCGCGCCTGGCCTCGGGCGTCGTCCGGTCGATGATCAGGATCCCGTCGACGTGGTCGAGCTCGTGCTGGGCAACCCGCGCCGCGTGTTCCTCCAGCTCCAGGCGAACGTCGGCGCCGGTCTCGTCCTTTGCCTCGATCGTGACGCTTACCGGCCGCTCGACCGGAATCGACACGCCCTGCAGCGAGAGGCAGCCTTCGGTGTCGCTCAGCATCTCGTCGGAGCTGTCGACGATGGTCGGATTGACGAGCGCGCGAGGCTCATCCTCGGCGGTTGGCTGGAAGACGAAGACGCGCTGCAGCGTGCCGACCTGAGTACCGGCCAGGCCGACGCCGTTCGCATCCTGCATCAGCTGCGTCATCCGCTCGACGAGCCGGCGCAGGTCGTCGTCGAAGTCCTCGACCTCCCTGGCTTTCATTCGCAGGACGGGGTCCGGGTACTGGCGGATCTGCGCCAGCGCCAGACGCCGCCTGGCTTCGCGCTCCGGATCGAGCGGCTCCTCGCGAACCTCTCCGTCCCCTTCGTGCTCTTCGTGCGCTTCGTGCGCTTCGTGCTCTTCGGCCATGTCGGCAGTGTAAGAACTCCTAGAGGCTCTGCGGGTCGACGTCGACGACAGCAGTCAGGCCCGCTTTTCGCATCGCAGGAGCCGCGGCCGAGAGCAGCTGCCCCGCCCTCCCTGCAACGCGCCTCGGCTCGTCCGTCTTGGCGACGAGCTGGGCACGATGGCGGCCGCGCAGCCGGAAAAGCGGCGCTGGGCCCAGCACGTCACCGCCGTCCAGCCCGGCCTTCACCTCCTCGAGCGCCCGCGTGACATCCGCCTCCTCGGGCCCGGTGACGAGGATGCGGACGAGATGCCGGAAGGGCGGATACCCGAGCTCGCGCCGACGCTCGAGCTCGCCCGTGAGAAAGCGCGGCACGTCATGGCGCGAGGCCAGCTCGACCGGCCTGGAGTCCGGCTGGAAGGTCTGGATCAGCACCTTCCCGGGCGCGTCGCGCCCGCTGCGGCCGGCGAGCTGCGTCAGCAGCTGGAAGGTGCGCTCGTCCGCGCGGAAGTCGGGAACGCCGAGCGCAGTATCCGCGTCGATCACGGCCGCCAGCGAGACGCCGCTGAAGTGGTGGCCCTTCGCCACCATCTGCGTTCCGAGCAGGACGGCCCGGTCAGTCTTGGCGAAACGCCGCAGGGCTTCGGCCAGCGCCTCGGGCTTCTGCGCCGTGTCGGCGTCGAGCCTGATCGGCACGAGCCCCGGCAACTGCTTCGCCAGCTCACGCTCGAGCCGCTGCGTCCCCGCACCGATCCGCGCGAGCTCGACCGAACGGCACGCCGGGCAGGCCTCCGGCGCCGTTTCTTCGTACGCACAGTGGTGGCAGCGCAGGGCGCGCTCCCCGTGGAGAACCAGGGCGACGTCGCAGTTTGGGCAGCGCAACGTGGTGCCGCAGGCGCGGCAATGCAGCGCCGGCGCGAGGCCGCGGCGATTCAAAAGCAGGATCGCCTTGCCTCCGTTCGCCTCGATCGCACCGAGCTCCGCGAGCAGCGGCGCCGAAAGCGGGTAGCCCTTCTCCCGCCGCAGGTCGACGACGCGAACGGCGGGCAGCGAACCGCCGAGCCGGCCGCCGAGCTCGAGCCGCTCGAGCCGTTCCCAGCTCTCCGGCCGCGGAGTCGCGCTCCCGTAGACCGCGACCGCGCCCTCGAGCGCCGCCCGTTTCGCAGCAACCGTTCGCGCGTCGTAGCGGGGATCCGACTCCTGCTTGTAGGAGGGGTCGTGCTCCTCGTCGATGCAGATCACCCCCACGTCGGGCAGCGGCGCGAAAATCGCCGACCGCGCGCCGACGACCACCCGGGCCTCGCCCTCGGAGATCCGCTGACGTTCGTCGCGGCGCTCGGCGTCGGTCAGGCCCGAGTGTAGGAGTGCCACGGCGTCCCCGAACCGCGCCTGGAAGCGCCCGAGCGTCTGGGGCGTCAGCGCGATCTCCGGCACGAGCACGATCGCCGTCTTGCCGCGTTCGAGGGCCGCCGCACAGGCCTGGAGGTAGACCTCGGTCTTGCCGCTGCCCGTCTCGCCGTAGAGCAGGAAGTGGCCGCCGTCGGCGTCGAGCGCGGAGGTGATTCGGCCGAGCGCCTCGCGCTGCTCGGCCGTCAGCTCGGGCGCCTCGCCCGTGTCGGCAAGCGCCTGGCGTGCGGCCGGGGAGTCCTGCTCCTTGCGGCGCTTCCGCTTGACCGGGGCGATCAGCTCGAGCGCTCGCCCTGGGGTCGAACCATAGTAATCACCCACCCAGAGGGCGAGGTCGACGAGTGCAGGAGGCAGCTCGTCGAGCACCGCCTCGATCGGAACCGGCTCGATCCCATGCGGCGCCTCGTCGACGAGCTCGACGACCACGCCGCGGCGACGCGACCGGCCGAGCGGCACCGCCACGACCGAGCCTTTCTTGGCGCCGTTCGTCAACTCGTAGGTGAACGGCCGAGCGAGGGTCCGTGTGGTGACGAGCGGATAGACGGTCGCGTAGCGGGGCACCGTTCGAGCCTAGCCGCCGCCCCGGCAGGCGACAGCTCTAGACGCCGGCCGCGACGAGCACGAAATCGGTCGCGAAGCCGAGCGTCAGCCCGAGCGTGATCCCCCAGGCGGTCAGCGGCTTCGAGCTGAACGTTCGGCAGACGTTCAGCAGCTCGATCACGACGTAGAGGATCGAGCCGGCGGCGAGCGTGAAGAAGAGGATCGAGAGGTTCTCGCTCGTCCAGGAATGGCCGATCACGGTGCCGACGAACGTTGGCGCGCCCCCGATCAGCCCGAGCAACCCCAGGAAACGCCAGCTCGGCGGTTCGGCCTCACCGCTCAACGGGCCGACGATCCCGAAGCCCTCGGTCGCGTTGTGAAGGCCGAAGCCGACCACCAGCACGAACGCCAGGCTCTTCAAATCCTGTGCGGCCGACTGGCCGATCGCGAGGCCCTCGGAGAAATTGTGGAGCCCGATCCCGGTCGCGATGAAGACCGAGAGCCACTGGGCCGCCGACAGACCGGGCTTGTGCGACCTGAACTCGGCTACCGACGCTGCGCCCGGGCCCAGCATCGCCTTCCGCTGCCGAGCCTTCATCCACGTGTCGTAGTAGACGAGGCTCATCAGGCCGACGATGAAGCCGGCCAGCGCAATCGACGTCACGCCCGCGAAGCGCCCCCACGTCTTCGCCTGGAGCGCGCTCTCGACCGGGTCGATCGCCTCGCTGACGACGTCCCAGAAGAGGAAGATCAGAATTCCGGTCGCGGTCGCCGTGAAGAAGGCCTTCAGCTGCGGCGAAAGGCTCTGCATCCGCCCCATTGGCAGACCGAGGAAGATGGTGGCGCCCGCCAGGGCGCCGAGCAGCAGTGTCTGGGCGGTCGACATTTCTTGTAAGGGTCACCTTACAGATGGCGGACAGTACAGTTGGCCGGCGTATGGCACAGGGCCACTCAGTCGACGAGTACCTCGAGACGATCTACTTCCTCGCCTTCCCGATCGGCGAGTACAGGCCGCAGTCGACGGGCTCTCCTACGCTCGCCTCGCGCGTTGCCGAGATGCTCGGCGTCTCGCGCGCGTCTGCCGGCGAGATGCTGAAGCGACTCGAGGCCGAGGGCCTGATCGAGCGCGGCGAGCAGAAGGAGGCGATCCTCACCAAGACTGGACGCGCCCGGGCGGAGAAGGTGGTCCGCAAGCACCGGATCATCGAGCGCCTGCTGACCGACTTCATGGGCTACACGGCCGCCGAGGCCCATGTCCATGCGGACGAGCTCGGTGACACGTTCTCGGACGAGATGGTCGAGCGGATCGAGGTCAAGCTCGGCAACCCCGACCGCTGTCCGCATGGCTGGCCGGTCGACCCGGAGTTCGAGCAGGCCGAGAACCAGGAGCTGGCGCCGCTC
>Ga0307288_10000102_pt1 | contig 30772 bp, 32 predicted proteins | sample ER_DNA_142_FD_194469 | JGI IMG/M metagenome (GOLD analysis project Ga0307288, IMG submission 194469) | Bulk soil microbial communities from the East River watershed near Crested Butte, Colorado, United States - ER_DNA_142 | ecosystem: Environmental > Terrestrial > Soil > Floodplain | place... | reverse complement strand
CCCGACGGCGCCCGGATCCTCGCCGTCGCGTGAGCCCAACCCGGCAAGCGAAGCGGGCAGATCGTAGGGTGCGAACGCGTTTGCCGCGGCAGCGACGTCGACCGATTCCTCGTAGACGACTCGTACCCCGCCAGCGAGCGTGAACCTTGTCATTGCAGCGGAGGGTGCTTCGAGATTGAGCTCACGAAGCACTGTGGTGAGGACGGGACGTTGCTCGCCGAGGCCGTAGAGCTCGACCTCCAGCGCAAGTCCGCTGACAGGGTCGGCCCAGATATCGACATGCGAGATGGTGGTGGCCGCTTCAGCTGGGGTCAGCCGAAGGCCCGCTGCAGCAATGCCCGCAATTTCTCGCCCAGGCAGGCTGCGCAGTTCGTCGCCGCGGACGCCCTGCAGCAACGACCGCGCGAAGGTTGGCGGCAGCAGATCTGAGGCGTCGGGCAATCTGATCTTGGAGACCGGGGAATACGTTGCAGTTTCGGACTCGAAAACCCAGCGAACGGTGCCGCCGCCTTGCCGGAACATATCGGTCTCGCCCGTGCTGCGGATCCGATCGACGCGCCAATCAGCCGCGTTGCGCCACCAGACCCGCAGCTGAGTGTTCTCTCCGAGTAGTTGAGCCAGTGTGGCGAATGACTCGTTGTCGGGCACCTGCAGCGTTCCGTCGGTTTCCACAAACCCTGACCAGCCAACGCTGGCCGATTGTTGGATTCGGCCGGCCAGCTCAATGGCAGAAGTCTCAGACGGCGTGGCTGGAGGTGAGGCAATCAGCAGAGGCGTCGCGACGAAGGCGACCGCGGCCACGACTACAACGAGCCAGCGCGCCGACATGGCGCCACTGTAGGTCGGCGGGAGTACACAGCTGAAACCCGGCGTTCCGAGGAGCACCTCTAACGTCTAGCGATTGCCTTCTTCCGGTCTATCGCCGGCCCCGCAAAAACATGGTGCGCGATCCCGCAAAGAACCAACCGTCGACCGGTCATCCCCGTCACGAAGTGTCCATTTTCGGCGAAACGGGTTTTGGCCCACCGCGATGGTTTCGGTAAAGTAACGGCGAACTCGCGAGCAAGCATTTTAGCCCCGAGATGCGGCCGCACCAGTGTCGTGCACCCCCACCCGACGCCAGTCGCCATTTGCATCAGGAAACCGTATGCCGCAAGCTGCACCACCAAGATCGCAACAGAGTTATCGGCACGAAGCGTTCATGTGGCGCGACGCGGATGACTATGCCTCCGTGCTCACACCATTCGTCGAAGACGGGCTCGCCGCGGGCGAGACTGTGATGGTCGCGGTTGTACGACGCCATGCCAACTGGTTGCGCGAAAGCCTTGGCACCCAGGCTCGCAAGGTGAAATTCGTCGACATGGCCAAGCTTGGCCGAAATCCTGCACGCATTATTCCTGCCTGGCAAAAGTTTGTTGATCAGCATTCCGGTTATGGACGTCCCGTACGCGGGATTGGCGAGCCTATTTGGGCTGGCCGTCGTCCAGAAGAGATTCTGGAGTGCCAGCTGCATGAGGCCCTGCTCAATGTGGCCGTCGATCCAAAGATTCCACTCTGGCTGATCTGCCCGTACGACGTGCAGAGCCTGGACCCCTCGGTGATCAAGGAAGCTCATCGCAGTCACCCGGCGATCATGGATGGCGACCGCTATCACGGAAACTCCCAGTACGCCGGTGCGGCCCACGTCGAGGCAATGTTCAGCACTGAGCTGCCCGTGCTGGACGCCGGATCGGCCGACTTCACCTTCACTACCGAGTCGGTGGATCGGGTCTTCAATTTTGTGACCCTGGAGGCATATGGCGCCGGGCTCTGGTCAGACAAGGTGACCGAGCTCGCCGCCACCTCGCGCCGGCTCGCCTCCTGCAGTCTGCGCCGGGGAGCAACCGAGGGGACGATCAAGGTCTGGGACCTGCCGTACGCGCTGATCTGCGAGGTGTCCGATGGCACCATGATCGACGACGTGCTGGCGGGTCGGCGGGCACTCGTCACCAGTGACCGCGACGGACTCGCTTCCGCCAACCGCAAATGCGACCTTGTGCAGCTGCGCTCCACCGTGGCCGGGACGACCGTGCGTCTTCACATGTGGAAGTAGCGCACCGCTCGTAAACCGCACCACCTCTACTTACTCCTCGCCTGCAGTGAGCGCCCAGGTGTAGAGCGCAGCGGCGGCCAGGCATGCGAGTGCGCGTACGTGATTTCCGGCGGTCCAGCGGCTCAGGTAGTCCCGCCAAGCGGCGTCGGTTCCCGGTGCCGCCGGGTCAAGGCCGGCCAAAGCGTTGTTCAAGGGCACGTTGTATGCGGCGGTCACTCCGACGGCACCAACCAGGTAGAGCACGCTGCCAGCGATTACGGCCACACTTCGAGGCGATGATCCGCGTAGACCGCTCCAGACCGCTACCGCTGCGCATGCGGCAGCGGTACCAAACATTGCCGCCATCAACCCAGGCTTCACGGCCGTGAGGTTGATCTGCTGCATCGCAGCTGTGCCCGAAGCGGTCGGGAGTTGTCGAAGGCCGCGCATGATGAAGGTTGAGAAACCGTAGAAAACTCCGCCAACCGTTGCCGATCCAATCGCGGCCACGCCGGTCAGCAGATTCAGGCCCGCGCTCATCGGGTCACCGGCCGCTGGGTTGTGGCCGGACGTGCAGTGTTATGAATTGCGTTCATGAGACAGAGTTCAGCACTGATCTCTGCGACTAGACATGGCATGCAGTCGCACAAACATGTGAGATGGTCTACTCTGTCGCGATGGATGTGATCGCTGGGTTGCTGGATGGCCCTCGGGCGCGCCGTGCGTTCTTGCTGCGTTCGGTGCTCGTTCCGCCCTGGTCGATCCGAGTGCAAGACGAGGCGCCGCTTGCCCTCGTGGCAGTCGTCCGCGGCCACGCTTGGGTCGTGCCGGACAAAGCCGAGCCGGTCCGCATCAGCAAAGGTGACGCCGTCGTCTTACGCGGACCTGACCACTACACGGTGGCCGATCAGCCGGCTACCCGACCTCAGGCCCTCATTCATCCCGACCAGTCCTGCACCAGCCTCGACGGCGGCGAACTCGACTGGCAGGCGGGCACCGGTGTACGCACCTGGGGTAATGCACCCGACGGAGTGGTCGAGGCAACTCTGCTCGTGACGGGCACTTACGTCGCGCGCGGCGCGATCAGCCAACGACTACTCGCCGCGCTGCCGCCGGTCGTTCACGTCCAGTACCCGGAGACCGATCAGACGCTGATCGACGTACTGGCTAACGAGATGGGGAAAGATCAACTCGGCCAGCAGGCGGTCCTTGATCGGCTTCTTGACCTGCTGCTGGTTTCGAGCCTGCGAGCTTGGTTCGATCGCCCGGACGCCATGCCGCCAGGCTGGTACCGCGCCCAGAGTGATCCGGTCGTCGGTCGCGCCTTGCTGCTGATCCAACACAATCCCGACCGCCCCTGGACGCTGGCCAGCCTTGCTGCTGCCGTAGGGATGTCGCGCGCAGGGCTGGCGCGCAGGTTCGGCAACCTCGTCGGCGAGCCACCGATGACCTTCCTCACCACATGGCGACTGGCTCTCGCTGCTGATCTACTCAGCGAGACGTCGGACACCCTCGATCACATTGCGCGTCAGGTTGGATACAGCAACGCCTTTGCGCTGAGCGCCGCGTTTCGTCGGGAGCGCGGAATGAGTCCGCGCGAACACCGGCTGGCATCCGCACCACGTACGTCGGCTCAGTGACGCGCCTCGGCTCGGCTGCTACCCGCCTTGGCTCGAAATACGTGTGCAATACATCGAATCGATAACGATTCATGTGTTGCCCACCGATATGTATTTCACAGTGAGGCCGCATGCTCCGAGCATTGGGAGGGACGCCCAGAAATCGTCCACGGGCTGACACGTACCTACCCCGAGGAAGGGGGGCTCAATGCCCAGCCGAAGGGTCCGACCTGCGGTCCTGATCGTTCTTTTTGCCTCTCTATTGACGCTCGCGAATTCTGTCGCGGCATATGGTGATGATCCTGAGAAGCCGCCGCCCTGCAGTCCGGTGACGGCGTTCACGCCCTTCAACTTTTCCGACCCAACCAAGATCGACAACAAATGGAATCCTTTGATTCCTGGCACGCAGTTCACCTTGAATGGGCAGGCCGACCGCGGCGGCGGATTGCTGCCTCACGAGGTGGTTACCATCGTCACCGATCTCACCAAGGTGATCAACGGCGTACGGACGGTTGTCATCTTGGAGAAGGACATCAACGAAGGCACCATCCAAGAAGCCGAGCTGAACTTCCAGGCGCAAGACAGCGGCGCAAACATTTGGAATATGGGTGAATATCCCGAGGAGTATGAGAACGGCAAGTTCGATGGCGCGCCAGACGTCTGGATTGCCGGGATAAATGACGCCAAACCGGGCAACTCAATGATCGGGAATGCCCAGCTGGGAACGCCAGAATATCTCCAAGGCTGGTCGCCGGAGATCGAGTTCTTGGATTGTGCGAAGGTGTTCATGATGCAGCAGCACACTTGTGTGCCTGCCGGCTGCTACGACGACGTGATGATCACCGACGAGCGCAGTCCGCTGGAACCTGAGAGCGGACATCAGCGGAAGTTCTACGCACCAGACGTGGGAAATGTCCAGGTTGGTGCCGTCGATGATCCAGAAGAGGAGACATTGGTTCTGACCAAGGTCAGCCACCTCAGCCCAGACGAGATGGCGAAGGCTCGCGAAGATGCGTTGAAGATGGAGAAGAACGCCTACAAGGTCAACAGCGACTATCGCAGGACACAACCAATCACTCCGCCAGCGATTGTGCCGGGTCCCCTCGGCGGCTAGCGACGCTCCTCGGGTACTCCGGTCGGAAACCTACGTGCACCTTCGTTGCTGACGGTGTGCATGCGTTGCTACCTATGCAGACCCTAGGAAACCTACGTGCACGTAGGTTTCCGACGCAACGATGGCCTACTGCGCTCGTCAGCCTCGCTGCGCCACTAATCGTTCGACCAGAGCGGTGATCAACTCTTGGGGGATCGGCTTTCCGAGTGGGAATTTGGCCGTGCTTTTGCCGGACAGATAAGGAGCGATCTGCGGCTCGATGCTCTCGTCGAGCTCAGGCACCGGGTAGATGCTGATGTGCTTCTTCCAACCGGAGAGGTAGACGACTGGTCGGCCAGCCACGCTGAAGGTCGGAATCGCGTAGCTGATCGACTCTTCGGCATCCGGAGCCGCGGTACGAATCGTGCGACGCGCTGCCTGGAGCTCGCCCTGCACCTCTGGCGGGAAGCTTGCTATGTAGTCATCGACGGACTCGAATTGCTGGGCCACGGCGCCTGAACCTCGATGAAGACCTATGAGCTTCGGCCGTGGCGTCGGCTGGCGGTTGCTTCAGTCATCGCGGTATAGATTTCGATCAAAGCCCGGCGCTGCCTAGCCGTCAGTCCTTGATCGGCCGAAATGGCAGTGACAGTTGCGGCATGCTCACCAGGCTGTTCCTGCTCTGTCTCGTGATCATCGGCGCCATCAAAGGCATGATCATCATCGCTGGTGCGAGGACGCAATGAGTCGACCGGGACACCCAGGGTCGCGGCAATTCCCTCGAGCACGTCGGTCGATGGGGCGCGCAGGCCGTGCTCGATCTGTGAGAGGTACGGGTTGGAGATGCCGGCCATCGCCGCGACCTGACGCATCGACAGCTCGGCCAGCTCGCGTTGCCTACGGATCAGCTCGCCAAGCAGATTCTCCGGTGCTTCCTCGCCAGGACTCATGGATTCATCGTAGAGGTCCCGGATGTGACCCATCTCGCACGAGCTCCGCTAGCTTAGCTAGCATTTTTTGGCTAACATAGTGTTCGTTGTACCCAAACAATCCAAGGAGCACAATCATGGCCACGACCACAACTAAGAAGATCAATGATCTCACTGAAGGCTTTGGCGACGTTAACGAGCGCTATCGCGTTTTCAACGAGAAGCTGATCGAGACCGGCAAGAAGACCGGCAGCGCAGCTCTCGACACCTACGAGAAGACTGTCGCCAGCTACGTCGACTACCGGCAGCAGCTCGCCGACGCCACTCAGCTGGACTGGGTGACCACCGTCGTCAAGGCGCAGAACGACTTCATCACCGAGGCCACCGCGGCGTACACCTCAGCCGTGCGGGACGTCCTGAAGTAAAACCGTATGCTCGTGCTGTGACAACACAGCAGTCGGCGGATGATCAGCTAAAACTTGGCGAGATCATCCGCCGGCAACGAGAGCTGGCCGAGCTGTCGATGCGTCAAGTCGCGGCGATGGCCGGCATTTCCAACCCTTACCTCTCCCAGATTGAACGCGGGCTTCGGGCCCCTTCGGAAGAGGTTCTTCGGGCGATCGCTGAGTCGCTCAACGTTTCTGCCGACTTGCTGCGCGGCGACCAGTCGGAGGATGCGTCGGCGGAGGTGATCGAAGCGATTCAGTCAGACTCTGATCTGACGGCATCCCAGCGCCGTTCGTTGATTGAGGCGTATCAGGCGCTGCGTCGAGTCACTCTGAAACACCGCAAGGGTCGGGGGGCGCGATGAGCGAGACGGGCACCCCTCAAGCTGGTGGTCGGCCATTCGGCGCCGACGATGACTGGGACACCATCGACGAGGCGGTCCGTGATCAACTTGGTCCGCTGCTGACCGCAGGCACCAATCTGCTCAACGGCAGCGACTTGATGGGCCGACTCGACCCACTCTCCTTGTTCTCGCCACTGCTGCGCACCGGCCTAGCCGCGGCGGCTCGCCCCGACAAGGTAGCCGGCGTGATCACGCGTACGGGGAGCGAGATGCTGCGCGCCACTGCTGCTGCTGCCATCCGCGCAGCTGGCGGCAGCCCGTCGTACGCACCACAGCGCGGCAAGGACAGGCGCTTCACCGATCCGGCGTGGACCAGCAATGCCGGGTATTGGTGGCTTCGGGAGATATATCACGATTGGGAACAGTCGTTGCTCGAGATAATCCGAGACAGCGAAACGCCGCCCGCAGTCAAGCAGAGAGCGGAGTTCGCGGTGCAGTTGATCATCGATGCGCTGGCTCCCACCAACTTCCCCCTGGGAAACCCGGCAGTGATCAAGAAGGCCTTGGACACCGGCGGCCTGTCTCTGGCGAAAGGAGCGCGGAACTTCGTTCATGACGTCCGGACCAATCGCGGTGCGCCGCAGCAGGTCGTGCAAGGCGTGCACACCGTGGGCGAGGACATGGCGGTCACACCAGGCAAGGTTGTCTTCCGCAACGACTTGATGGAGCTGATCCAGTACGCGCCGAGCACCGCTCAGGTGCACGAGATTCCGCTGCTGTTCAGCCCGCCGTGGATCAACAAGTACTACATCATGGACCTCGCCCCGGGCCGCAGCCTGGTGCAATGGGCCGTCGATCACGGACACACGGTTTTCATGATCAGCTACCGCAATCCGGACGAGCGGATGCGCAATGTGCAGATGGATGACTACCTGATCTCGGGACCGATTGCGGCCCTTGAGGTGGTCCGCAACATCACCGGCGCAGAGACGGTCAACCTCCTGGGGCTCTGTCTTGGTGGAACGCTCACGATGGCGACGCTGGCATACCTCGATGCCGTCGGGCTCGAATTGATCAACTCGGCGACGTTCCTGAACACCTTGATCGACTTCAGCGAGCCGGGCCTGCTTGGCATCTTCACCGACGAAGCAAGCATCCGGCGGTTGGAGAAGACCATGAAGCGCACTGGCTTCTTGCCCAAGGAGGACATGCAACGGTCCTTCAACCTGCTGAGGACCAACGATCTGATTTGGAACTACGCCGTAAGCAGCTGGCTGATGGGTGAAGAGCCGGCAGCGTTCGATCTACTCAGCTGGAACAATGACTCGACTCGAATGCCGGCCGAGATGCACACCTTCTATCTGCGCAGCTGCTATGTGGAGAACCAGCTTGCCCGAGGAGTCATGGAGCTGGCTGGAGAGCGTCTTGATCTTGCAAAAGTTGATCAAGATCTCTATTTCCTCTCGGCTGAGCAAGATCACATTGCGCCATGGAAGAGCTCCTATGCGGGTGCCCGGCTGCCGGCCGGGAACGTACGCTTCGTGCTGTCAAACTCCGGCCATATTGCGGGAATCGTCAATCCCCCGAGTCCGAAGTCCATTCATCGTGTGTTGGAAGGTAAAAAGCAGTTGCCCGCGGATCCGGCCGCGTGGATGGCCGCCGCGAGTATCCATCCCGTGACCTGGTGGGAAGACTGGGCGGAATGGATTGCGTCGCGAGCTGGGGGCATGCGCAAGCCACCGCGAATGGGCAACCGCAAGTACCGTCCGATCGCGGACGCGCCTGGCACGTACGTGTTGGAAGCCTGAGAGCCCGGACCCTGCCGGCAGCTCGGTGTGTTAGCCCGGCGCGGCCAGGGCGACGAATTGGTAGCCACGCGCTCGGTAGTCGTCGATAATCCCTTGCAGAGCGGCAACTGTCGCCGATCGGTTGCCACCGCCGTCGTGAAGCAAGATCACCGGATGCTGCTCGGTCAGTCCCGCTGCGACGCGCTTCCGGATGACCGAGGCGGATTTCTTGCTTGCTGCGGCCGCCCAGTCCCTGGGGTCGGTTGACCACAAGATCATCGAGAGGCCAGCAGTGCGGGTTGCTCTCCGGGCGCCCTTGACGATTCCGCCAGGTGGACGAAACAGGCATGGTTTGAGACCTGTGGCGGCCAAAATCGCGCGATTGGTGCGTTCGATCTCCGCTGTCACGGTGCTGCGCTTCCAACCGGCTTTCGCGCTCGGAATGGGATGTGACCAGCTGTGATTGCCCAACGCGTGCCCGTCAGCGGCAATCCTTTGCACCATCTCGGGTTCGGCGGCCACCCGCTGACCGATGACGAAAAACGTCGCGTGCACGCCATTCCTCTGCAGTATGTCGAGCACGGCTGGTGTGGCCGGCCCTGGGCCATCATCGAAGGTCAACGCCACGGTCCGGACTGTGGCGTCGGTTACGGACGGTGCAGTGTGCACGACCGCGGCCGCAGGCGACGGGCACTTATGGTGTGCCTCTGGAGCCGGCTGGGCGACACCGATGGTTGTTTCTGCCGGTGGCGGTGGTTCAGCCGACATTGCTCGCAGGCCGTCCTGGACCGCAGAGATGACGGCGTGGACGGTAACGGTCGTCAAAACGGCCAGCAATGCCACCAGCACACTTACTCGATCCCAGCGCACGCGCAGCCGGGCAGGTCGAGCTGCCGCCGGGTTCACGGTCTGCGGCCTACGCTCTGCCTGCCGCGTCGCGGCCATGCCTTATCCTCCATCGTCGCAGCCCGCACAGCCGTGTAGCGCTTCGCATGTCGCGGCAATATCTGAACTGCACGCCAAGATCAACAAGTGACGCCAGCCGGCAGCTGATCTAAGGTCCAAGGATGTGCCCCGACGGAACCCCCGATCCGGTAGCCGTATGGACCAGCAGCGACTTCATTGAATCGGCTCGGACATGGGTGGCCGCGCAGCTGGGGCCGGGCGGTATCCGGCTCACTGGCGAGTGGCAACAGACCCATGCTCGGGTCTGGTCTAGCACCATCCGATTCGAAACCACCGCGGGTCGCGTCTGGTTCAAGGTGAATGGCCCTGGGACCGCGTACGAGGCCAAGCTGGTAGCACTGCTCGACGAGCTCTGTCCGGGTCTGGCATCGCAGCTGCTCGCGTACGACGACGCTTTGGCCTGGTCGATTACTCGCGACGGTGGGCCGATGCTCCGGTCGAAAACGAAGCCTGGCGGATTGTGGGGGTATTGGGGGCGGCTGCTTCCTCGATACGGCGAGGCTCAGCTCGCCCTCGCCGCCGATCGTTCCCGGATGCTTGCCTGTGGGGCGCCGGACCGAGGTCCTGTCCAACTCCCGTTGGAGTTCGACCGGCTGCTGGACAAGCTCGCCAGTCAGCCAATCGAACAAGGCGGGTTGACTCGGCAGCAGGCCGCCACGCTGGAACGCGTGCTACCGGCGTACGAGGGCCGGTGCGCCGAGCTCGCCGCGTCGCCGATTCCCGACAGCTTCCAGCACGATGATCTGCACTCCAACAACGTCGGTTGGCCGGGCGAGATGGCGGACCTGTCGTCTGTCCGGATCATCGATTGGGGTGACGCGTCAATAGGCCATCCCTTCGGCACGATGCTCGCCACCTTGAACTCGATTGCCTTCGAGGCCGGCGTGCCGGGCGATGGGCGGCAATTTCACGACTCGCGCTTGCTGCGGCTTCGCGACGCCTACCTTGAGCCGTTCAGCAGCCTGTGCGGTGTTGAGGAGCTGCGGTGGTTGGTGGGACTGGCACGGAGTACCGGTTGTGTGACCCGCGCCCTGGCCTGGGAGCGTGCCCTGCAGGAGGCGCCGCTGAGCATGATCGCGAAGTATGAATTCCCGGTACGAACCTGGCTTTTGGAGCTGCTCGAGCCGTGGGCTGGTGAGGTCTGAGTCCGCAGAGATCGGCCCTCCGACAGGCTCAGGGAGCATCTCAGGGAGCATGTTGTGCTGAGTGGTGCAGGATGGCCCTTCGCCAGGCTTAGCGCGCATACGTCGGACGCGTAGCCAGCAGGTCTGTCAATAGCCCGATCGGGTGTGTACGGATCGACCGCTGATCTTCCGCGGCTTGATTTCAATGAAGAGATTTCGCGTTCCGTCCGCCCAGGGCACCGGACCTATTTCCCAAGCGGAGGCGAGCAGACGGTTATGGACCATTCTTCGGCGAATCCGATTACCAGAACGCTCCAGCCCGACTGGTTCCGCTCATCAATCCTGTCGATCTAGAAGGCGACGCTGGTTCGGCGCGCCAATCCGGAAAGGGCTCCGACAGGAGAGGTACGAAATATCACGCTGCCGAAACGGTATTGATAGGTCACCGGCAAGATCTGTGGGCCGTCGAGTCCCATAAAGCCGATTCGGCCGGCGGTGTGGTCAGCTAAGAGTTTGATGCACTCGTTCTCGGACAGCTCGACGAATTTGCTGGGTGAGGGTTGCTGCTACGGCACTGAGGTCATGGCGGCAGGGCCTCCATTCCCTCCGGAGCAGCACCCAGTCGGCGCCGCCGCGCTCAAATCGAGGCGGTGATGATGGCCAGCGTGAGAGCCAGGCTTCACCGCCCGCTCTTTAGGATCACGTTGGCCCGTGAATAAACCCAGGGTCGAAGGTCCTACGGAGTTGGAAATGTGGTTTGCGTCCATACGTCGCCCATTCCGCGGTGCTGCTGGCCACCCAGATAGCGGTAGATGATTCAGCTGGAGGGTGATGCCTCGAGACGGGGCGCGTGGCGTCAAATTGTCCGGTCATCGTAATCTGTCCTCGACATGGCTGCGCAGGGCGAGACCAGCGAGCCGGGACCCATGTTTGCGGATCCCGCGGACGATCCGCCGCTGTCCGTCGAACTGCTGACGAACCAACTCGTGGAGCAGGCGTCGGTGATCATGACGGCTCAGCATCGGCTGCGGCGGCTGCTGAAGGCCAATCATTCCATCGTCAAAGAGCTGTCGCTTGACGCGGTGCTGCGTCGTCTGGTGGCCACCGCAAAGGACGTCTCAGGCGCCAGGTACGCGGCGTTGGGAGTCATTGGCGGCGACAGTATGCTCGAGCAGTTCTTGCACGTGGGGATGGAGGATGACACCGTCCAGGCAATTGGCGAGCTTCCCAAAGGGCGGGGCGTGTTGGGCGTGCTGATCGATGATCCCAAGCCGATCCGGCTGACCCGGATTGACCAAGATCCCCGATCTTCCGGCTTTCCGGACGGGCATCCCCAGATGACGACGTTTCTCGGCGTCCCGATCCGTAGCCGCGACGAGGTCTTTGGCAACCTGTACCTGGCCGACCGCGCCGATGGCGAGCCTTTTGCTGCCCAAGACGAGGAGTCGGTCTTGGCCTTGGCGGCGACGGCTGGCATTGCGATCGAGAACGCCCGACTTTACGAGGAGTCACGTCGGCGGCAAGAGTGGCTGAGGGCCTCCGGCGAGGTCAGTCGCCAGTTGCTTGACCCGGAAGCCGACTACTCCGAGACCCTTCATGGGATTGCGACGAGTGTGAAGCGCCTGGCTTCAGCCGATGTCGTCACGCTGGTGAGGCCGACCAGTGATCATCCGGTGCAGTTAGAGGTTACTGTTGCTACCGGTGCCGCCGAACGCGAGCTCATCGGAATTCGGTACCCGACCGAGAACAGCCTCGCGTGGCGAGCCATGCAGGACGGCCAGGGCGTACGGGTGGCATTCGTTGATCAACATCCGGACGTGTATCTGCACCTGCGGCCGTATGTACCGGTTAGCCAGGCCATGGCGCTTCCGCTACTGGGAGAAACCGGTCCACGCGGCGCGATCGTGGCCGGCCGACTCATACCGCACGCGCCGTTCACGGCCTCGGACCTGGATATGGCCGAAACTTTTGCCGGCCAAGCGGCCATCGCCTTGGAGCTCAGCGATGCCCGAGCTGATCAACAGCGGCTTGGGGTTCTGGAAGATCGGGATCGCATCGCTCGGGATCTTCATGATCATGTCATCCAGCGGCTCTTCGCAGCAGGCCTTAGCTTGCAAAGCATCGCTGCGACCATCGGAGACGATGCGGTCAAGGCACGTCTGGGTCGAACCATCGAGGAACTCGATGAGACGATTCGTCAGATCCGAACCAGGATTCACGCATTACAGGAGGATTCCTTACAGTCGTTGCGAGGTACCGCGCTGGCGGTTGTCGATCAACTCGCGCCGCTACTGCCCGCACATCCCGATGTCTCGTTGGTTGGGCCGCTGGACACGATTACCGACGAGGCGACCATCGCCGATGTCGAAGCTGTCTTGCGGGAATCGTTGACCAACGTGACGAAACACGCTCAGGCCACGCAGGTGCGGGTGCGGATCCAAGCAGGCAAACAGCGGCTCTACCTGACCGTGATCGACAACGGAGTAGGCCTAGGCCACAGCACGCGGCGGAGCGGCTTGGAAAACCTGAACCAACGGGCCGAGCGGCAAGGTGGCTACCTCGAGGTCGGCAACTCAGCTGAGGGGGGGCTGCGGCTGCGATGGTCGATCCCGATTTCCATGTAACCAGACATCAGCCCATCCGCGTCTTCATTCTCGATGATCATGAGCTGGTTCGCAGAGGGCTGACCGATCTGCTGACGACCACCGATGATGTGATCATCGTGGGTGAGGCCGCGACAGCAGGTGATGCGTTGCACCGTATCCCGGCGGCGGCACCCGATGTCGCCCTGCTGGATGCGAGGTTGCCGGATGGCAGTGGCATCGATGTCTGCCGGGAGATCCTTTCCTCCTCTGAGGATGTCCGGTGCTTGATCTTGACTTCCTACGATGACGACGAGGCGCTCTTTGCTGCCGTGATGGCGGGCGCCTCTGGATATCTGCTCAAACAGATCGCCGGTAACAGCCTTCTTGAAGGGATCCGTCAGGTGGCCGCGGGGCGGTCATTGCTGGATCCGGCAATGACTCAGAAGCTGCTCGACCGGTTGCGGCATCCTGTTGAGCCAGATCCCGTGGCTGGCAGCCTCACCGCTCGGGAGCGAGAGATCCTCGATCTCATCGCCGAGGGATGCACGAATCGCCAGATTGGTGAGCGGTTGTTCCTCGCCGAGAAGACGGTCAAGAATTACGTCTCGGGCCTACTGACCAAGCTCGGTATGCAACGGCGCACTCAGGCGGCGGTGTACGGGGCGACGCTGCGCCGGCGTACCGGAGAAGCGCCTGGCTTCTGAGAATGGACTTCTCAGAAGAAGCTGTTCTTCCCACCCCCGTTATCGACGCCGGAGGAAGCCCGAAAGATTCGATATCAGCAATGCGAGAGCGGCCACGACTAATGCCCCGGCAATGGCAGCTCTGATATTGGTCAGCGCAAGATAGATGCCGGTGAAGATCAACAAGATGATGGCGAGGCTGGCCAGGAACGGTAATACCCGGCCGCGGATCAATGCCTCGATACCAGCAATGATGACGAGGACCCCGACCACCCCGGAGATGCCTAGCGCGGCGCCGTAGACGATCAACGCCGCCACTGCCAGCAGCAATACCGAGACCGAAATTGAGGCCCAGAAACGTAAGGTCCAGCGCGTTGGGCGCTCCGTATCTTGATCCGGCAGCGCGCGGTGACGCAGATGGGCATGCACCTCGTCCGGCGGCAAAGGCATCGCCAGCGCCTTCGACACTGCCTCTCGCTCAGCTAGGAGAACAGCGATCTCGTCCCGCCTCGCGTCAACAACCTCTTGCGCCGCACTATATGCAGCCGTCGCTGGCGATTCCTCGACCGCGAGCGCGCGTCTGCCCTCGTGTAGGGACCGTAACCGGCCTATCTCATCGGTCAGCCGCGTCTCTGCAGTCGCCAGTTCGAGTTCGATGTCTCCGGCACGTCGCTGCAGCGCCACAACCTCATCGGTCCGGGTCGGCGGCACCTTGTCCAATCCAGCCCATGCTGCTGGCCGATCCCAGGCGGGCCTGATCGAGCCGTCGCGTTCATAGCGTGGGCCCGCTGGCGCCCGTTCGCCGCCGAATGGATCACGAGTGTCGTAGCCCCACAAGCCTCGATAGCCCGTCACCCATGGCGTTTCATCGCCGATCACAACCGGCGTCCACGTTCTGTCGGTCCCAGGCCCGATCGCTGGACCGTCCCCGCGCCGGTAGTCGATAAACGGGAGGCCGATTCCCATCCGGTCCGAGCGTTTACGTCTTGGCATGATCGCTGTGGCAAAGCGCCGCCACCGCTGTGTCAGCTTCTCCACCACCGGAGGAGCGACCGTCACGATGTAGTCCCCCGGGAGATATGCACCGCTGTGCGACCCGGCTCCCGCGTTGACGACCGGATGTGTTCCGTCGATGAGATGTACGTCAGGGTCATCGACGCGTCGGCGTAGATCATCTCCTACCTCATCGTGTGCAGAGAATGCCACCCAGGCCAATTCAGGCTTCTCGGCTGCGTCGGACTCGGTCAGGAACAGGGTGATCTGCTCCCAGTCGCCCTCATGATCATTGACACCGCCGAACGTCGAGCGCCAGTCGTTCATGGCGTAGAAGAACCAGTACTGCAAGATCAGATATCCCGCATCACGCACGGCGCGTACGTAGTACGTGGGTGCCACATCTCCCGCCTCCTGGAACCGGACATGTGCGGCGGCAGCAAAACCACCAGGCACTTTGCCACGCATGATCAACGACAGTCGCATCAGCGAATCGACGATGCGGCCGAACATGCCGACCATCGCGAAAGGGCTGCCACCCTGGAATCGTGGGCGGTCCGGACGCCGGCGCCACCGGCGGTAAGCCGCCCGATTGAGCGGTTTCTCGACAAAGTGAAGCTCAAGATCAGACGTGCTGCGTTCGGCTGCGTAGCTGATCAAGGTCGAGAGATCAAGTTGTCTGGCGGATGTCACCAGCTCGGGCACCTTCTTGCCCGGCACCCGTCGGAACAAAGCTGATGACGCGAGGTAATCCTCGACAGGCATGGGAAAGAACAGCTCGCCCTGGGTGAAGCGCAGCACCGGTTCGAATCGGCGGGCGAGAGTGAGCACATCGGACACGGGGGATTGCAGACTCAGACCGGGGGAGTCCATGGCGCTCACTGTGCTATGCGACCACCGTTGCCCACCAGGTTGGTTCCGGGCGAAAGTGTGCCGCGGGCACGCCCGTCGCGTCGGTCTCGAAGGCGTAAACGAGACCAGCAGCTGGTTGTGCACGGCGCTGCTCGTCAGTCCAGTGCTCGGTCGCAGTCGTGACGTAGAGGCGATGCAGTCCAGGGCCAGCGAACGCGCAGCAGGTGGTCTGTTTGGCGGGGGTGAAGAGTTCCTCGCGCAGTTCGCCCGCCGGTGAGTAATGCTGGATCCGTCCTCCGCCGTAGATCGCCACCCAGAGATCACCGGCCGCATCCACCGTCAAACCGTCCGGCGATCCGATGTCTGGCGGCACCTCGACCAGTACCTGCCCTCCGGCGATCGTGCCTTCGTCCGGATCAAAAGTGAAAGCGTGGATGACACCAGGTCCGGTATCCACCAGATACATCGTTCGACCGTCGGGACTCCAACCCAGTCCGTTCGAGATCGTCAATCCGTCGAGCATCAGCTCGGTTTGGCCGCGGCGATCGAGCCGGTAAAGGGCCCCTCCACCCGGTCGTTGATCATAAGCAAGAGTGCCCGCCCAGAAGCGGCCCTGGGAATCGCAGGCGGCATCGTTCATCCGGGTCCAGTCCGGCGCGACGTCGGCAATAGCCCGTACGGTGCCATCTGGACGCAGGTAGCTGAACCCCTGATCTGCTGCTAGCAGCCAGCCCTCGTCGTCGTGAATGGGGGCAACCGCCCCCACCGTCCCGGGCACACGATGAACCTGAATGGACACCAGCGCGCCATCATCGGTGATCGTGTCGCGGTAAACGTGCCCTGCAAGGATGTCGACCCGGAGCAACTCCGCACGACGATCGTCCCATCGAGCGCCTTCGCCGAGCTCGCACTGCTCTGTGGTGCGGGCGATTGCTTCACCAGTCATCTGAGGTACTCCTGTTGGCGATCGCGTCTGCGCTAACCCATCGTGTTGCCATCGGTCTGCTCGCCGATACACCCGAACTGGGTGATTTGCGTCTTTCCATTGAAGTGCCCCCACGGGACGTGCTTAGGTCCGTTCATGACTCGCGTCATTGCCGTACCTGGGCTCGCGGTACGCACGTACGTGGCACCGCCAGTACAGCATCTTCGCAACCACGGCTACGACGCTACGCTGCTCCAGCCGCCGGCCTGGCGCGGTGTTGATCAAGACTTGGAGCTTTATGGCCGCCATCTGGCGGCTGACATCGACAACGATGGTGCTCCGGTGGATGTGCTCATCGGTCTATCGGCCGGCAGCCAGGCAGCCACCGTTGCCGCGTCCCTGACCAGCTTGGTCAGCCGGCTGGTGTTGGTAAGCCCGACTGTCGATCCGGCGTACCGTTCCATGATCAAGCAGTCGTACGTGTTTGCCCGGGGCGATCCGCACGACAAGTCGGCCTTTTACCACCATGTGCCGGATTGGTCCCGGGCCGGCATTCCACGCATCTTCCGTGGTTTCGCCTCAGCCATCGCGCTGCATCTTGAGGACATCCTGCCGCGAGTGACGGCGGAGACCACGATCATTCACACCGAGTACGATCCGCTCACCACACACGCCTACGCCGCGCAGCTAGCCGAGATGGCTGGCGGCAAGCTCGTCTTGATGCCAGGCGCGAGTCATTCGTGGCCGCAGCAGGACTCGGCGAGGTTCCTGCGGTTCATCAATGAGTTGATCAGCTGATCGCGCCATGCCATCTGCCAGGCTGACCGGGTGAGCGATCTCGACCCCAAGCAGGTGGTCGCCTCCTTCGATTCGGCGAGCGTCTTGCATGCGGCCACAGTCGCGGCGCTCAATGGGCAGCCGTTTCCGAATCTCGGCAGTTCGTCGTCGGCTGGGCTCGCCGTACGCGTTGCCGGCCGGCTGCCGTGGTCGATGCTGCGCGGCATCTACAGCCGGATCGGCGCTTCCGAAGGAATCAATCCTCGCCGGCTTGGCGAGGTGGATCTGTCCACGGTCGCTGAGTCGTTCGCGGCTCGCTATCCGCAGCGGCGTTACCCGGCGGTCTTGCTCGGCTCGAGCAATGGCGCGCTGACCCATCTCGCGGCAGCCGTGCAGGTGCCGTGGTTGCCCGACACGGTGTTGGTGCCGGTGGCGCATGTGGGCGACACCAATCGTGCGGATCAGGCCATGGACTTTGGTCGTTCTGTCGCGCCCGCACTGCTGGACCGCAATCCGGACATCGTGCTGCACCACATGCATGATCAATTACAGGACCTGCTGATGGCCGAGCGGATGAGTTACTTCCGCGTCAAGTGGTGCCGGTTGCCTGAGGCGTACGCCACCTTTGTCGAAGAGCGCCTGGCACCGGGCGGGACGGTCGTTGTCGTTCGTGATCACTCCAGCTGGCCGGTCACCAGGGTCGGACCACGGCATGTCTTTCAAGTCGGCGGTCGCGGTGGTACGCCTCCCGAGGAGTATCTGACGCTGCCGCACGCCCCTGCAGCAGATGATGTCGCGGCGGAATCCGAGTGGGGCCTTGACCCGGATTTCCGTGACGACGTGCATGCCTGGTGCGCTTCACGTGGCTACCGGTGCTCCGAGATCAGCTACGACGGCCCGCAGGCCACCGCTGCTGCGGTGGCGACAGTGATGCGGAATTGGTATCGCTCCCGGGGTGAGCCGGCCGACCGTCTGGTTATACCGAGCTTCATTCTGGGTGATCCGTGGCAGACCATCTGCGTCGCCGCCGTCCCGTTTTGGACCTATTTTTCTGTGCAGCCGGCATTGCAGTCCCTCGACGCATACCTCACTGAGGCGGAGCCGCACGCCGAAGCCAACGTGTTCTTGTTCGAGCACGGCGCCGAATCACCGGGCATAGCCACGCCTGAACAGTTCGCCGAGGTGCTCCGCCGCCACGGTATTGCCGGCCATTTCCGGGGGCTCGACCGAGAACGTTTTCCGCACGACATCGGCACCCTGGGCCGCTACGACAAGGTTTTTGATCAATTGCCTCGAGCAAAGCAGCCGTGGAGCCCTTTGTCAGTCGAGGAGGCACTGCGCGGCCTCGCGGCCACCGGCCTGTCGGTCACGACGTAAACCAGAGCCAGCCCAGGATCTCAGTCTTCCCAGGGAGGCGTGCGATCCATCTTGCGGTAGTACTTCGCCAGGTGGCTCTTCACCCGATCCACATCCGTTGCAGGAATGTCCACGCCACCGCGAGCGCCCTGCATGATGCCGCCCGCCGCCATCACTCCGCGCGGTACTGCCAGGACTTTGCCGTTGACGACATCGCAGATCAGCAGCTTGTACGCCGTGAAGTTGTCCTTCTTGTCCGCGTCGTACCAGACATGGGTGTCGCGGTACTTCTGATTCGGCTCATCCTCCGCATCTGCCCACTTGCGGACCCGCTTATCGGCCGCATCGCCGTCCCAGTCGCGATCGTCATCGGCGAGGTCAAAGTCTTGAAAGCTTGTCGTTGCCATCAAGCGCTCTTTCTGGGTTATGTCCGTTTGCTCGGAGAACTATGCGCGCACGCCCAGGCGCTTCGCGAGCAACTTCTTGCCCTCTTCAGCCCCTTTGCGGCTCTCGTGCTGCGCGCGGCGGAAGAAATCGGCGAGTTCGGCGTCCCCGGCCAGCCCGGCGTCTTCGATGTAGGTCTCCAATCGCAACACATTGCTCAGGCAGGCTTCGGTGAACCAGATGATGTCGTAGTCCTTGTCCTTCGTCCCGGTGACGTTGCCGAATTCAGGGTTGATAGTCACGGTTGTCACTTCCTTGGTCTGCTGGATCTCAACATGAGGTGCCTTAAAAACACCTACCCGGCATTGATCGGCCAAAACGAGATCTCAGGTATCCAGCACTCCATCAAGATCAACAGCCTGTGCCTCGGCGATCTTGGCGATGGTGAGCAGCTTGCGATGTGACCAGGACGATAGTGCGAACCGCAGCAATGGCCTCGGCAAGACTCTTCGTGCTTGCTGCGTTGTTGCACTGAGATGGGCAAATGCGCCGTTCGCGCCCTGATCCACTGATAAACAACAACCGATCTCGCCGAGCACCGGTATGTGGTCATTCCAGTGCACCGAGCTTCCGCGCTCCGAAGGAGCCGGGCGATGCCAATGGTGAATGGTGTCGAAGTTGCGGCCGTCGGACACGTTGTGTCCAAGGTGGGCGATATTCAACACGGCTGTGGGCGAGCATCGGATGAATCGGTGTTGCGTCACGAATCTGCATTCCTTGATTGGGCGTACAGCCTCAGAACATGCATACCCGGTCTATGGACGCGAAAACACTCTCTCGTACGCGAGGAAAGGCCACGGAATGAAGCGTGGTCTGATGTCTTGGTGAGTCTTCACTGCTCGGCGCTGGAGCGCGGATGAATCTGCCGGGAGGGGATGGACAGCCATTCAGCTATCCGGCTGCCGTATTGGACGACGACGCTGCCGTACGGGTGGTCTTCGGACCCGGCAGCCTCGCCCAGGTTCCATCGGAAGCGCGCATCCTTGGTAGTCGTATCATGATCATCTCTGGGCGTCACGAAGCTGATGCGGCGGAGGCGGTGAGGGGCCGAGCTCGGCGATGATGTTGTTGCGCGAATTCCGGATGTGATTCAACACGTGCCGGTCGACATCGCAGATCGGGCCATCGACGCGGCACGCGATGCTGAGGTCGGCCTACTCATCTCGATCGGTGGCGGCTCCGCAACCGGACTTGCCAAGGTCGTTGCCCGGGACACCGGACTGCCCATTCTTGCCGTGCCCACCACGTATGCCGGCAGCGAGATGACCCCGATCTGGGGACAGACCGATCATGGCGAGAAGACGACCGGCCGGGATCCCCGAGTGCTGCCACGCCTCGTCGTCTATGACCCTGTCCTGACGATCACGATGCCGGCCGAGCTCACGGCTGCGAGTGGCATGAATGCGCTTGCGCACGCACTGGAATCGCTGTACGCGCCAGACGCCACCCCACGGTCGTTGGAGGTAGCGGAAGAAGCCATCCGAGCACTGGCGGATGGCCTGCCAGACGCTGTCGCCCGGCCGGATGATCTTGAGGCCCGGACCGCGGCGCTACGCGGTGCCTGGTTTGCCGGGTGGGCATTGGGCAGCACCACGATGGGCCTGCAGCACAAGCTCGCGCATATACTCGCCGGCAAATATCAGCTCCCGCACGCCGGCGTACACAGTGCACTGCTGCCCCACGTGACGGCATTCAATGCGCCGGCTGTTCCTGTCCCGTTCGCACGGGCAGTCCGTGCCTTGGGTTTGGCCGGACCCGACGAGATTGGTCCCGCTGTGTTCGAACTGGCCACTCAGCTGCACGCACCGACCTCGTTGGCCCAGCTCGGGTTGGACCATGGCGCCATCCCAGAGGTTGCCAAGATCATTGGTGCAGCACTGGTCAGCAATCCCCGGGATTACACCGAGGAGCAGGTCGTTGTCCTACTGGAGCAGGCATATCTGGGTATCAAACCGAAACGCTTGGTGGCGCCCTTCGACAAGCTCAGGGCGCAGAGGCAAGAGAGGAACAGATCATCATGACGCAGGTCAGCCCGCACGGCCTCCATCACGTCACCGCCATCGCAACCGATCCCCAAGCCAATGTGGATTTCTACACCCGAGCGCTCGGGCTGCGACTGGTGAAGCAGACAGTCAACTTCGACGCGCCGGACACGTATCACCTCTACTACGGGGACGAGAAGGGGAGCCCGTCGAGCTTGCTGACCTTCTTTCCATGGCCGGGTGTGCCACAGGGTCGCCAAGGTGCAGGCATGACGACTGCAACAGCATTCAGCGTGCCTGGATCAGCGATCGGCTGGTGGCAGACGAGATTCAGGCAGTTGGGCATCGATGCCGACGAACCCCGCACCCGCGAGGAGGAAGAGGTGCTCACCTTCCGTGATCCCGACGGCATGGTGATCGATCTCGTTGCCTCGGACGGTGATCATCGTTCCGGCTGGGACGGGGTCGCCGATATCCCGGCAGAGCATGCCGTACGCGGCCTCCATGCGATCACCCTGTCGGAGCGGCAGCTCGATCCATCAGCCACGATGTTGACCGAGCTCCTCGGCATGAGCCTGACCGGTGAGGAGGGGGAACGATCGCGATTTGGCATGGCCGGAGGCAGCTCAGGTGCGCTGGTTGATGTCTTTGCCGGTGTTCGTGATCGCGGATGGCAGGCCGGTGGCACCGTTCATCACGTCGCCTTCCGTGCGCCGGATCTGGCTACCCAGTCACTGTGGCAGCAGGAGTTGCGAGCCCGAGGCGTCTCGGTGACCGACATCATCGACCGGCAATACTTCAAGTCGATCTACTTCCGGGAGCCCGGTGGGGTGTTGTTCGAGATTGCCACCGACGCACCAGGCTTCGCAGTCGACGAGCCACTGCTCGAGCTTGGTCGCAGCTTGAAGTTGCCGCCCTGGCTCGAGCCCAATCGGGCACAAATCGCCGCTGCACTGCCACCGCTCCAGCTCGAGGAGGACATTCCGTGAGCGCCGAGCAGATCGGGCTTGATCGGCCGCACGTCTTTCAACCCGCCGACGATGCCGCGGCCGGCCCGCCGTTGCTTCTGCTGCACGGCACCGGCGGCGATGAGCATGACCTACTGCCGCTGCGTGATCATCTCTCCCCTGGTGCGGCCGTGCTTTCGGTACGCGGAACTGTTCTGGAGAACGGCATGCCGCGGTTCTTCCGCCGGCTGCGCGAGGGTGTTTTCGATGAAGATGATCTACGCCGGCAGGCCGATGACCTCGCCGAATTCGTGGGAACGGCCTGTCAGGCGTACGGGATCAACGACCGCTCGCTGGTCGCCGTCGGATTCTCCAATGGTGCCAACATTGCTTCGGCGATGATGCTGCGGCGGCCTGGAGTCCTCGTCGGTGCGGTACTGCTCGCAGCGATGGTGCCCTTCGCCGAACCCCCGGCCCCGGCTTTGAGCGGCACCCTAGTGATCATTTCCAACGGCGCTCGAGACCCGATGATCACAGCGCAGATGACCCAACTGCTGGCACGTCAGCTCACCGAGTGCGGCGCCAAAGTGATCGAACTGCCGCACGCCGGCGGTCATCAGATTGATCCAGCCGTCCTCCCGCAGATCCGTAGCTTGATCGCTGGGCTGCCAGTGATGGACGAAGGAGCCCTGAAAACGCATCACGATCATGCCGAATAGTGCGGATTTTGTGCCTGTGCGGCCTGACCGGGATGTGTTCTCAGGGCGCCGGACTCAGCCGGCGTGCACATGAGGGCGGCGGTCGCGGTCGGGTTCAGCACGCCGGATGACCTCGCGAGTCACTGGCGCCACTTCGCCGACACCGAAGAACAGGAAGCGGAGCAGGTTCGCTGCCGGATTGCCTTCGGTCCATTCGAAATAGATGTGTGGCAGTCGGTGAGTGTTGTCACGTACGGCCAGAAGTAGCGCAGCAAGTGCGTTCGGAACACTCGAGCTGCTGAACGTGATCACTCGGTACCGGTCGTGCTGGACCTCGCCCTGCACGTCCAGCTTGCCGGCAAACTCAGACGGATCCGTGACGGTGACCTCGACGAAGATCACGTCGTTAGGGTCAGTGAGGTCATTGTCGCGGCTTACCTGGCGCAGCTTGTCGCTGTAGTCGGACCGTTGCCGCCGATCGGGTTCCTTGGCAATGAACCTGATCGTGCGGCGGGCGGTGTCGCGGATGAAGAGCTGCGCGGTTGGGTCGAATGTGACACTGGTGGCGCGCAGTTCGAAGGAGCGTGCGAACCGGGAGGCCAGGGAAACCGCGATGATTGCAGCAATGAAGATTGCGGCAATCCTGACGCCTTCAGGGCGTTCGATGATGTTGGCGATCGTTGTGTAGACAAAGATCAGCGCTACCAGGCCGAACCCGATGGCGAGTTTGTGCTGCCTGGCGTGCCGGGCAGCCAGAGTGACGGCTATCGCGGCAGAGGTGATCACCACGAGAACGCCCGTGGCGTACGCACCGCCCTGGGCGTCGACGTTGGCGCGGAAGATGATCGTGATCAGGAATGCGCCGAGGATGAGGATCAGCACCAGCGGTCGTACGGCCCGTGCCCATTGGGGGGCCATCCCGTACCTGGGCAGGAAGCGGGGGATCAGGTTCAGCAGACCAGCCATCGCAGACGCCCCCGCGAACCACAGGATCGCAATCGTCGAGGCGTCGTAGACGCTGCCGAAGGTGGTTCCGAGGTACTCATGGGCGAGGTAGGCCAGTGCCCTCCCGTTAGCCGACCCACCCGGCTCGAACTCGGCCGGCGGGATCAGCAAGGTCGTGATGAGACTGCTGGTGATCAAGAAAACACCCATGATTGCGGCGGCCGTGGTCAAAAGGTGTTTGGCGCCGCGAATGCGACCGATCGGATGCTCGGGAGTGTCGTCGGGCCCGCTGTCGATGTGCGGCATGACGGCGACACCTGTCTCGAAGCCGGAGAGGCCGAGCGCAAGCTTGGGAAAGACCAGTAACGCGATACCGACGATCACCAGCGGGTTCCCGTGCTGTTGGGTCAGCGCGGTGGTCCAGTTCGACCACAGCGAGGGGTTTGCTATCACCTCTGCGATACCGGCGGTTATGACGACGACGTTCAGAACAAGGTAAATCGCTACCAGGATGACGGCGACGCTGATGGCTTCTTTGAATCCGCGCAGGAAAACGCCGCCGAGCAGCGCCAGCAAGATCAAGGTGATGATGATCTGATGGCCGCTGAGAAATGGTTCCAGGTGAGGGTTCTCCACCAGATGAGCCGTAGCATCGGCGGCGGACAGCGTCATGGTGATCATGAAGTCGGTAGCGGCGAAGCCGAGCAGCACCAAGACGAAGATCTTGCCCTGCCAGAACGACATCAACCGTTCCAGCATGGCAAATGAGCCTTCACCGTCCGGGCTCTCTGATGCGACTCGTCGGTAGACCGGCAGTGCACCGATCAGGGTCAGCGCCACCAGCACCAGCGTTGCGATGGGCGAGATCGCACCGGCGGCTAACGCGGCAATGCCTGGCTGATAGCCAAGGGTGGAGAAGTAGTCGACGCCGGTGAGGCACATGACTTGCCACCATCTGTGCGTCTTGTGCGTTTGGCTCGGGCTCGAATGCGGGCCGCCGCGAGGTTTGCTCTCATCGCCCACGTCGCTCATCAACCACAATCGCAGGCCGTTGGGTGCCGTCTTCGCCTCTTCAGTCCTGGTCACCCGGTACCTCGATCCGTACGGCGCTCAGCGCAGGTCAGCGGCAGAAGATTCGCGACCCGCACCAAGTCAACCGCGAAATCGGGTGTTCGCGCATCGGCCGAGAGAGCGATCGGTCTGCAGCTCCACTCTCGTCGAGAAGTCCGCAATGGTCGGATTTTCGAGCATGATCTGGCGCTTTAGTAGTCGAGAAGTCCACACTGGTCGGATTTTTGAGTGGGACCGAGACTGCGGTCTGCAGGAGCGGCCTGGGATCATGATCATTCGGCGACGTAGGCTCGTTGCGAGGGGATGAGGCACATGATGGCGTCTGACTGGCTGGCGCGGCACCGCTCGGTTGTCTGGGCCGCGGCGGTGTTTCTTGGTCCTCTTGTTGCGGGTCTGCTGACTCTAGGTCGCACTCAATTGCATGAGAATCAGGTGACCTTGATCCTTGTCCTCACCGTTGCGTGCGTTTCCGCTGCGGGCATGCGTCCGGCCGGCTTAGTCGCAGCACTGACGACGGCTATTGCGTACGACTACTTCTGGACCGAGCCGTACTACAGCTTCGCGATCTTGAACGGTGACGACATCCTGACGGTCCTGTTGCTGGTCATCGTCGGAGCAGCCATTGAGCAACTCAGCTGGTGGGGTGGCCGTCAGAAAGCTGTGGCCGATCAGCGACTCGACTATTTCACCGCCCTGCGAAGCGCCGCAGCTCCGATACCGACTGAGGCGCCGGCACCAACGCTCGACGCCATGTCGAACACAGTCCGGACCGCACTCGATGCCGACAGCTGTCAACTCGTGATCGATGAGCCCTTACCTGCGACGGTACTTCACGGGGACGGCAGCATCACTCGAGCCGGACGGCTTATTGACGTGGCGAGACTTGGGTTGCCGACCGACGACATCATCGCTATCCCTATCCCGTGCAGTTCCCGCTCGGCCTACTTTGCCGTCATCGCGGCATCTCATATTGCTCGCCCACCGACGGAACAGCGGCAGGTCGCCGCACTCCTTGCCCATCTCGCGGCCGAGGCGGTAGAGCTACAGATCGCAGCTTCAAACCTCAGCCAACCGGCAACTGGTACGGACGAGGGCCGGTCAGCATTGAGCTAGGCGATCCGTTGCGGGGTGCCGCTTCGCGGCCTCACCTTGTCAGCTCTCGTCGAGGAAGCTCAGGGTGGCCGCAGTGAAGAGTGGCGAAGCGAAAAGGTTGTAGTGGGTCAAGCCCGGCAAGATGGCGAGCGCATGACCCCCCTTAGGTCGACCCTCGCCCATCCAGCCGCCATCCCGGAGTCCGCCATCGAGCAGCTTGAAGATCTCCACGTAGTGGCTGGGGGGCGCCATGTCAGCGTCAGCGGCGACAATCAGCGTCGGCATCTGAAGGCTACGAACCTCGTCAGAGAAATCGAAGTCCTGGGCCATCGCTGCGCCCATCTTGTCCAGCAGTCGAGGAAAGTCCTCCGGTCGTGGCGCGATCCGCTGGTAGAGCTCGTACATCGGTGTCTCCTTCATGAACTCCGCAGCGGCGGCGTTCACTTGAGCTTGCTGAGCGAGCATCTCGGGCGGAATGGCATCGCGCCGGATGTGGGCCGAAGCGAAGACAAGTCGACGGACCTTGTCCGGATACCTCACTGCTGTGTGGAACGCCACCCCACCACCGAGTGAGTAGCCGACAACGTCCGGCTTGTCGAGACCCAAATGGTCGATGAGTGCGCCGATGTCATCAGCCATCAGGCGTATGTCGATCGGTCGATCAATATCAGCGGTTCGGCCATGGCCCTGCAGGTCGACGGTGATGACCTGGTGGCGCTCGGCGAGTGCCGGAAGGATCGGACCGAACATCTCTCCGGCGCCGAGCCCGCCATGCAGCAGGATCAGCGGGCGCCCGGTTCCGACCGTTTCGACATAGAGATTGATGCCATTGACTTCGGCGTACTGGCCGGTGCCTTTGGTGTCGGTCGTCCAATCGGTCGTGGTCACGATGCTGCTCCTTTGTTGCTCGCTTGTGTTGTCGGCTGATCAGACTCCGCGGTGCGTCTGAACTCATCGGGGTGGCCGACGGGCAGCTGAAGTATTTCGTCGAATCGTTCGTTCAATCACCCATATTGGCCAGCAGACTCTCCTCGCTGCCGAGGAGGATCTGTTGAGGCGCACCGGAGAAGTTGTGCTCGGTCTTGAGTTCAAACATTGCCCGCAGCTTCGTGGACTCGACGACTGTGTCTATTCGCTCGTGGCGCACCTGCTCGGCGCCCGACCCTGTTGCGAGCCATTCTTTGAGCTCGTCAGGTGAGACCGCGACAAAGCCGATGGAGACGACATCGCGGGGATCCTCGAGGCTGATCCCGTTGAATACCCGCGTTGGTACCCCGAATCCTTCGTCGGCCTCCCACTCGGCAACAAACTCATCGAAGCTGTGTCCCGGCTTGAGCCGCCTGACGAAGACAGAGATGATCACGATCGATGCGAGGCCGGCGTACGCAGGTCAGGCTCCCGGCCCGACACCCAGTGCGGCGAAGAACACCAGAACGACGGTGCTGATGGCGAAGACGCCGTGTAACACCACAGGCGGACGCGGAATGTGCTGCTCGGCAAGATCAACTTCGGCCTTGGTGCCAGCCATTGCGGCGCGGCCGTCCTTGGTCCAGATCCGGACGAGCAGTGAGCCCAGCAGCGCAATCAGGAGGAGATCCACGAACGCGATCCAGGCCAGCAGATGGTTGTCGGTCACGAGGTAGACGATCCAGAGGATGAGTCCGGCAGCGGCCAGTCCGAAATGCGTGAACACCCGGGCTGGAAGGAAGTGGGTTCCCGCCCCCTCAACCTTGCGCACGCCTCCGCGAGTTGCCCAGCGGATCAACATGAACAATCCGACCCCGGCAGCGAGGATCCAGGTAATCAAAGCGGCAATCGACATTGAGCGGCCTTCTTTCGGCGGCGCTGACTTCTATTGGATACTGAACTAGACGTTAGACCTGGGGTCGTCTAACGTCAAGACATCTATCCGTTAGAGAAGGCGCGACGTGCGGAGCTTCGATCGAAACGTTACCGGGATCGGCGTGCTGGCCGACTCCGTACGGCGACGTTTGTACCGATTCGTCTGTTCTCAAGATCAGCCCGTAAGCCGCGACCAGGCAGCGCAAGCGGTCGGCATTGCTCGTCACAAGGCGAAATTTCATCTCGACCGGCTCGAGGCGGAGGGGCTCCTCGAGGCTGACTACGTACGCCTCACCGGACGTTCCGGGCCTGGAGCCGGACGTCCTGCCAAGCGCTACCGCCGGGGCACGAAAGAGTTCGCCGTTACTCTTCCGGCGCGCGATTACGAACTCGCGGCGCGCATCATGGCTGACGCCATCGCCGAGTCGGCGCGTACGCACACCCCGATCCTAGATGCGGTCAACGACACTGCGGCCGTATACGGGTCGGCAATTGCCGCCACCGCACGTGATCACGGCTCGTCTGTGGATACGGCTCTGGAGATCGTGGTCCGAGTACTCACTGAACATGGCTACGAGCCCCGCCGTACGGGCAGCACGGTCGTCCTGACCAATTGTCCGTTTCAGGCTCTGGCTGCCGACCACACCGATCTCGTCTGCAGGCTGAACCATTCCCTTCTCGCCGGGTTCGCCGACTCGATCGCTGCTGATCTGCTCGAAGCCCGCCTCGAACGCGGCGAGAGCCGATGCTGCGTCATCGTTGCCAGCCGAACCGATGACCAGACCGGCCGAGCAATTCAGGTCAGCGCCCAACCTGGCGTCACCTGAAGGCGGCCGCGAGCAGAAAGTCGGCAGCTACTCGTCCTCGCCCGCCGTCCGCCGAGCGGCGTCGAGCCGCTCGCGAGCGTCGGCCAGGGCGTTCACGGCGTGCCGCTGTCGCGACTGCGCCTCGGCCAGATGGCGCTGGGCGGTAACTCTGTCCCGGCGGGCTTCTATCCGTTTGGTGTCAAGGGTGCCCATCACGTCGTCGGCGGCCTCAACAGCCGCCTCGGCATCGGCGAGTTCGAACTCGGACTGCCAGTGTGCGGCCTCGGCCACGGCAAGTTCCTCCTCTGCCTTCAGCAGATCACGACGTGTCTGCCGTTCCGCCTCAGTCGCCGGGGCGGCCTCCTTGTCGGCCTGCTGCGTAGCTGACTTCTCCGGCGCTGCCATTGCCGCGTCAGGTCCCTCGACAACCTCGACGGTCCATTGAGTCGTTGAATTTCGTCGCCGCCGGGCTGCCAACTCATCCGCAACGGGAGTGGGGTACGCCTCTATCGCGTCCTCCGCCGGCGCCTCCTCCGGAGGCTGCTGCGCCTCACTCGCGCGGATCGCTCGGACTGCGGCACGCGGACGCGGCCCGAAGCCAGCGTGCGAAAGCGGCCGTACGAGGCGGCCGTTGCGAATCGTCAGCGCACCGGCAAGATCGACAAGCGCGGCCTGCAGTGTCGCTTCGACCTCTAACAGCACGGCAGGGGTCAGCCGGAGGTCAGCGTCGGCCGCATGGGCCTGGGCCTGATCGAGCAGCTCAGCGATCAGGTGGCGACGTTGCTCGGCAAGGCTGCGCAACTCTGCATGGGACAACCCGGTCTGGGCGTCCCGCAGCCGCCGGCCCAATGCTGACAACCGCTGCATCGCTGCCGAATCGCGCGCCAGAAGGTTGACGAGCCAGGCACTCCGGGTGGGGCGGCGAAGATGCTGCAGCCGTTCGCCGACGTCTGGGCGGCCGGCCGCCCTGGCCTGTCGCACCAACTCGTTCCGAGCGGCGACGAAGTCATTCGGCGGAAGCACGTAAAGCTCACGGACGATCTCGTCCAGCTCGCGGCCAATCATCTGCACAGTCATCCCCGACTAGATTTAACGTGGCTCTCGTCGGGCGACGCAAGTCGGGGTTGCTAGGAGGCTGCAAACACCAACGTGTCCTCGTCCCTACAGCAGCCGCCCAATGCTATGCAGTCGACGATGAATGCGTGACGCAGCAGATCTGGAAGCTCGCACGTCTCGCTCGTACACTCCACTGAGCGGTCCCGGTGCACAATCAGGGTGCCGTGGCAGTGATCGAGATAGGTGTGGCCGATATAACTAGCGTCGAGGTCAGAGGCATCCAAATCTGAGGAGTCCAAGCCGCATTCGGGACAACTGCTCATGCCGCTGTTAATACCACCCCGCGACTTCGTAGTCCTTGATTGATTCGGGCGTGTCGTGGAGCTTTTTGGGATTGCTGCCAGCTTTCAACTAGCCGCCCTTCTTCGGCGCACGGCGTACGGGTTCCGCGGGTTTCTCCGTCGGCTTCTTTTGTCTCTTCTTGGCGGCAGCGGTGGTGGCAGCCGCACTCGGAGCCGGCCGCCGACGTCCACCGTTTCCTGTCGATCGGCGTTCCTTGGCCGCCTCGATGCTGGCGCGCAACGCATTCAACAGGTCGAGCGGCGGCGCTCCCGGCTCACCTTCGGAGGCCACAGTCCGCCCGCTCGCCTTGGCATCGATCAGGGCGGTCAGCGTCTCACGATGCACATCGCGGTACCGGTCCGGATCCAACTGCTGATCCGAGAGGGAGTCGATCAATGCCTCGGCCATGGCGAGCTCCTCCGACGGCGTAGACCATTCGGCCTCGCCCGCTTGGAAACCGAACCGGGGCTCTCGCACCTCGTCAGGCCAGAGCATGGTCGCGAGAACCAGCACCTCATCGTGCACTCGCAAGACCGCAACGATCTCGCGTTCGCGGAGCGTCACCTTGGCGACGGCGACCCGGCCCTGCTTGCGCAATGCGTCGCGCAGCAGCCGGTACGCCCTGGCGCCCTGTGGCTCGGGCTCCACGTAGTAACTGCGATCGAGATAGATGGGATCCACTGCGGCTAGGGGCAGGAAAGAGATGACCTCGATCGAGCGCGACGTCTTGGCCGGCAACATGGCAAGATCAACATCGCTGAGCACCACGAGCTCACCGGTTGCCGACTCGTAGCCCCGGCCGATCTCCTCGTACGGCACCTCGGCGCCGTCGATCGAGCAGACTCGTTTGTACTGCACTCGGCCACCATCGCTGATGTGGATCTGGTGAGATGGCACGTTCTTGCTCTCGGTCGCCACGTACAGCCGCACCGGAATCGTCACCAAGCCGAAGGAGATGGTGCCTCTCCATACCATCCGCATCGCCGCATCCTTCCGA
>Ga0307288_10000101_pt1 | contig 30834 bp, 34 predicted proteins | sample ER_DNA_142_FD_194469 | JGI IMG/M metagenome (GOLD analysis project Ga0307288, IMG submission 194469) | Bulk soil microbial communities from the East River watershed near Crested Butte, Colorado, United States - ER_DNA_142 | ecosystem: Environmental > Terrestrial > Soil > Floodplain | place... | reverse complement strand
CTCGCGGACCGCCGCGACGATGGTCGCCTTCTCGGCGGCCGGACGACCGCGGAGCGTCGTCGCGATCAGGGCGCAGCGCTTGCTCAACATCGCCCCGAGGTCGATCTCGCCGGAGCGTCCGCCCTGCAGTCCGATGACCACGAGGCGCCCGTTGTCGGCCAGGACCGCCACGTTGCCGGCGAGGTACTTCGCGCCGATGTTGTCGAGGATCACGTCCGCACCGTGCCCGTCGCTGGCCGCTCGGACGACCTCGGTGAAGTCCTCCGACCGGTAGTTCACGAGGATCGACGCCCCGAGCTCGCGGCATACCTCGAGCTTCTCCGGGGACCCCGCCGTCACCGCCACCCGCGCGCCGACCTCCCGGCCCAGCTGGACGGCCATCGTCCCGATGCCTGAGCCGCCGCCGTGCACGAGCAGCACCTCGCCGGGCTGGAGATTGGCGGTCATGAATACGTTGGACCACACGGTGCACGTCACCTCCGGCAGCCCCGCGGCGTCCTCGAGGCTCACGCCGGACGGGACCGGGAGCAGCTGGCCCACAGGCACGGTCACCTGCTCCGCATAGCCGCCGCCGGTGAGCAGCGCGCAGACCCCCTCGCCGACCGACCAGCCCTCCACCCCGTCGCCGAGCCGGACGATGCGACCGCTGACCTCCAGCCCGGGGTATGCGGACGAGCCCGGCGGTGGGTTGTAGTGCCCTTGACGCTGCATGACGTCCGCCCGGTTCACTCCGGCGGCCACGACGTCGACGACGACCTCTCCGGGCCCGGGCATCGGGTCGGGGACGTCGTCGAGGACGAGAGCGTCCGGTCCACCGGGTTCCGGGATGGTGACGGCCTTCACGTCGCGAGCCTATGGCGGGCGGCCTCGAGCGCCTCGGGGGTGTCGACGTCGAGGGTGTCCTCCTCGGGCACGGGCAGCGTCGTGTGCGCGACGGCCAGCAAGGAATGCGCGGGCTGTCCTTCGGGCGGCAGCGGGAGCGCGGCGCGCAGCACCTCGGTCCGGTATGCGGCCAGGAGCGGGTTTGTTCGTCCGCTTGGGTCCCGGGCGACCACCGCATCGGTCGTCGCATCGCCGTCAAGAGCCGTGACGAGTCGGACCGCCGCGGGCGCCGCGAACGGCATGTCGCCGGCCAGCACGACGACGAGATCCGTTGCTACCAAAAGCAGTCCGGCGGCCACCGCGGCGACTGGACCGCCACCGGCCGGCATCTCGCGAGTCCACCGAACGTCTCGATCGGTCGCTCGCTCGGGACCCACGGCGACAACCGGCCATGACGCGGGCAGCGCGTCGAGAAGACGATCGAGCACGCTCGTCCCACCCAGCGCCGCCGTGGTCTTGTCGCGTCCGAGCCGGCGCGATTCGCCTCCACAGAGGACCAGGGCGGTCGCGTCGACGTCTCCGGAGGGCACGGGTCAGCTGGCCTCGGCGATGCACGCGGTCCCGACCCGACGGAACCCCACCGCCTCGTAGACCCGGGCGACCGCGTCGTCCTGGGCCGAGCAGAACACGGTCTGGACGCCCTGGGCGCGCGCGTGACCAGCGAGCTGGGCGGTGATCGCGGCCGCCAACCCGCGTCGTCTGTAGGCGGGCAGCACTCCGACGCCGACCACCTCCGACACGTCGCCACGCGCGTTGTGGCTGCCGCCGCCGACGGGACCGGCCTGCGGGTCGAACGCCCCGACGAGCACGCTCAGGCCGGCGGTCATGAGCGCCGCGACCCGTTCGGCGTGGGTCGGGCGGGTGGCAGCCTCGTCGTCTCTTTCCGCCACGGAGGCTTCGCCGACGGCCGTCCCGGCGTGCGCAAAGCTCGCGGATACGGCTGCACACACCAGCTTGAGGTCGGGGTCGTCCACCGCGACGACGCGCACGTCGGCGTCGGATTTGACGGCGGGTGGGTCCTCGGCGAGGACGAGGAGCGGGCACTCCTCGACGGTCATCCCCGCCGCGCGGGCCGCCGCGAGCAGTGACGGCGTTGTGTCGTGGACCCACTCGACCGCCCTCGGGACGTCGAGCTCACGCTGCCTGGAGAGAACCGTCGTGACCTCCTCGGGGGTGACCTCGTCGGTGAGGCCGAGGCGCGGCCGAGCGTAGTAGGTGAACCCGTTCCGGCGGCGGACGAACAGCGTGAAGGGACCGACCTCCTCCGTGTCGCACATCGCGCGCGGCGCCGTGTCGTAGTAGCGCTCGAGCTCGGCCAGGAGCTCCGTCGTGTCGGTCGTCACGCCCTCGTCCTCACGCTCTCATCCTCGTGCCGCCGATCCGGCGCGACAACGTGTTTGCGGCGACGGTGACCGCCTCTGCCAGCGCGGCTTCCTCGGCCGTGTCGACCAGGCGTTCCTCGTAGGTGACCGCGAACGCCGCGGTGGGGTACCCCGCATGGTCGAGCGCGGCCGCGGCCACCGAGCCGAGGTCCGGCGTCACCGTTCCGTGCTCGACCGCATACCCCCTGGTTCGGACCGCGGTGAGCACCGAGCGCAGCTGTGTCGACGAGGTGGGGCCGGTGCCGTGCCGGAGCACGAAGGAGGACCGGGACGGGTAGAGGGCGCGAATCTGCGCCGCCGGAAGGGCGGCCAGCATGGCCAGGCCGCTCGCTGTCAGGGGCGCGGGCAGCCGCACGCCGACGTCGCTGACCAGCGAGGGCCGTCGCGGCGCACGCTCCTCGACGAGGTAGAGGACGTCGCTGCCGTGGAGCACCGCGAAGTGGGCGTTGTGCCGGGTGTCGTCGACCAGCCGCGTCAGGATCGGCCGCGCCAGGCGCTGGAGCGGGGCCTGTCGGGAGTACGCGGAGCCCAGCTCGAAGGCGGTGACACCGAGCCCGTAGCGGCGCTCCTCGGGAAGGTGGACCACGTACCCGTGGTCCTGGAGGACGGCCAGCAGGTGGTAGGTCGAGGATCGGGGCAGACCCAGCCGGTGGGCGATGGTGGCGGCGGGCAGGGGTTCGCTGTGCCGCGAGAGGAGGGCGAGGACTTCCAGCGCCTGAGCGGCCGCTGGTGCGTTGGTCATCGGTTCTCGGTGAGCCGGGCGACCGCGTCGACGACGGCTGCGGCGCCGTCCTCCTCGGCCAGCCGGCCGGCGAGAGTCTCGGCCCTGGCGCGGTATGAGGGCACGGAGAGGACCTGGCGCAGGGCGAAGGCGAGGCGGTCCGCGGTCAGCCGCCGGAACGGTATCGGCTCCGACGCCACCCCCAGCTGGCGGAGGCGATCAGCCCAGAACGGTTGGTCGGCGAGGACGGGTACCGGTACCGCGGGTATGCCGGCGCGCGCCGTGGCGCCCGTTGTCCCCGCTCCGGCGTGATGGACGACGGCGGCCGTTCTGGGGAGCAGCCACTCGTGCGGAGCCTCGCCGATCGCGAGGACGTCGTCGCCGCTGGCGGTGAGGCCGGACCAGCCGGCCTGAAGGATGCCGCGGACGCCGACCTTCCGTACGGCTTCGACCGCGATGTCGGCGAGTCGCTCGGCGTCGCCCGTGCCTGCGGCCATGCTGCCGAAGCCGATGAGCACGGGCGGGTCGCCGGCGTCGAGGAAATCGACCAGCTCCGATGCCGGGGTCCAGTTCTGGTCGGGGTCCGGCCACCAGTAGCCGACGACGTCGAGACCCGCTCGCCAGTCGGCCGGCCGCGGAAGCACGTGCCGGCTCCAGCCGTGCAGGATCGGCCACCGCCGCTCGGCGAGCTCCTGGCGCAGGGCTCGATAGGTGGTCGGCGGGAGGCCGAGCCGTTGGCGGACCCGGTTGACCTCGCCCATGAACGGCAGCCCCAGCATCGCTCCGGCCAGGCGGGCACTGGCCCGGTTTCCCCATCCTCCGTAGCGGCGCCGGCCGCCGGTCAACAGGCTCGAGAACTCCCGGGTCGGATCCATGGGCTGCAGGTACACACCCATGGTGGGAATGCCGCGGGCCTGGCCGACGTGGTAGTTGGGCGAGGTCAGGCTCGAGCAGAGGATGACGTCGGCGCCCTCGGTCGCGGCGACCGCGCGATCGGCCATCTCGCGGGCATAGGGGCGCATGAGACCCACCATCCGCACCGCACCCACCGGACCCGACGCGCTGCGCTGCCACCGCCGCCCCTGTTCACTGGCCAGGAGCTGCCGCGGATCGGCCGCCAGGGCAGCGAACCCGATGCCGTGTGCTTCGACGAACGCCCGGAACGGCTCGTGGGTGGCGATGACCACCTCGTGGCCGGCGTCCTTCAGCCGCCGAGCCAGGCCGGTGTAGGGCGCGACGTCGCCCCGGGACCCCGCCGTGGTGATGACGACCCGCACGCGCGTCAGTGTGTCACTTGTCTCGGATACGAGACACAAACCACCAAGCGAGCGGTGGCGCACGCGCTGGCGGGCGCTGCAATGGACGGCATGACGCAGACGCATACGGCACCGGCGCCGACCGAGGTGGACCCCTCGACGGTGAAGGTAGGAGCCGGCCCGCTCTCCTTCGAGGACGTCGTGGCCGTGGCCCGTTTCGACGCGCCCGTCGTGCTGGCCGAGGCCGCGCTCGAGCGGCTCGGGTCGAGCCGCCGGATCATCGAGGACCTGGCGAGTGACCCGGCGCCGCACTACGGGGTCTCCACCGGCTTCGGGGCCCTCGCCACAACCCACATCCCCGCCGACCAACGCGCCCAGCTGCAGCGCAGCCTGGTTCGCTCGCATGCGGCCGGGTCGGGGCCCGAGGTCGAGCGCGAGGTCGTGCGGGCGCTGATGCTCCTGCGGCTCGCCACGCTTGCCACCGGCCGGACCGGCGTCCGCCCGGAGACCGCTCGCACCTATGCGGCGATGCTCAACGCGGGGATCACGCCGGTCGTGCACGAGTACGGGTCGCTCGGCTGCTCCGGTGACCTCGCGCCCCTCGCCCACTGTGCACTCGCGGCGATGGGGGAGGGTCCGGTACGGGTTCGGGACGGCTCCCTCGTGTCGGCCGCGTCCGCGCTGAGGGAGAAGGGGATCGCGCCGGTGACGCTCGAGGAGAAGGAGGGCCTGGCCCTCATCAACGGCACCGACGGGATGCTCGGGATGCTGGTCCTCGCCATCACCGACCTCCGCCGGCTCGTCACCACGGCCGACGTCACCGCGGCGATGAGCGTCGAGGGGCTGCTAGGGACCGACGACGTCTTCGCCGAGGACCTGCACGCACTACGGCCCCAGCCGGGACAGGCCGCCTCGGCGGCCAACCTACGAATGATGATGCACGACAGCGAGATTCGCGAGTCGCATCGGACCGAGGAGTGCACTCGCGTCCAGGACGCCTACTCGCTGCGGTGTGCGCCGCAGGTCGCCGGCGGTGCTCGCGACACGCTCGACCACGCAACGAGAGTGGCGGACTGGGAGCTGGCGTCGGCGGTCGACAACCCGGTCGTGACCCTGGACGGTCGCGTCGAGTCGAACGGGAACTTCCACGGCGCGCCGGTCGCCTACGTCCTCGACTTCCTGGCCATCGTCGCCGCGGACCTGGCGAGCATGGCGGAGCGCCGGACCGACCGGTTCCTCGACCAGGCGCGCAACAACGGCCTGCCACCGTTCCTCGCCGACAACCCGGGCGTCGACTCGGGGCACATGATCGCGCAGTACACCCAGGCCGCCCTCGTCTCGGAGCTCAAGCGGCTCGCGGCACCGGCCAGTGTCGACTCGATCCCGAGCAGCGCGATGCAGTAGGACCACGTCTCGATGGGTTGGTCGGCGGCTCGCAAGCTCCGGCGCGCGGTCGACGCCCTGACCCGGGTGCTCGCGATCGAGCTGGTCACCGCGGCGCGAGGGATCGAGCTGCGGGCGCCGCTGCGGCCCGCGCCGGCAACCAGTGCCGTCGTCGCGAGGCTCCGCTCGTCGGTCCCAGGCCCCGGACCCGACCGGTTCCTCGCCCCGGAGATCGAAGCTGCCGTCGGCCTCGTCGCTGCCGGCGACGTCGTCCGCGCCGCCGAGACCGTCACCGGCCCCCTCGCCTAGCCCACCCGCATACCGCTTTCCGCTTCCAGACTCACGTTGTTGTGATGTGAACCGTTTCACCCGATCCCAAAAGTCGTAACAACAGGCGCCTGGAAGATGGAAAGACGACCAGAAAGGACCTTCACCATGGATGGCGCCCGACCCGTTCGCGCCCCGCGCGGCACCACGCTCACCGCCCGCTCGTGGGCCGCCGAGGCCCCGCTGCGGATGCTCATGAACAACCTCGACCCCGAGGTGGCCGAGCGCCCCGACGACCTGGTCGTCTACGGCGGAACCGGCCGGGCGGCCCGCGACTGGCGCTCGTTCGACGCGATGGTCCGCACGCTGCGGAGCCTGGACGCCGACGAGACGATGCTCGTGCAGTCGGGCCGGCCGGTCGGCGTCATGCGGACCCACGAGTGGGCCCCCCGGGTCTTGATCGCCAACTCCAACCTCGTCCCCGACTGGGCGACCTGGCCGGAGTTCCGCCGCCTCGAGCACCTGGGCCTGACGATGTACGGCCAGATGACGGCAGGCTCCTGGATCTACATCGGGACCCAGGGCATCGTCCAGGGCACCTATGAGACCTTCGCCGCGGTGGCTGAGAAGCGGTTCGGTGGCACGCTCGCCGGGACGCTCACCCTCACCGGCGGCTGCGGCGGCATGGGGGGCGCCCAGCCGCTCGCGGTCACCCTCAACGAGGGGGTATGCCTCGTCGTCGACGTCGATCGCACTCGCCTCGACCGCCGGGTCGAGCACCGCTACCTCGACACGGTGGCCGACGACCTGGACGCCGCCGTTTCTCTTGCGCTGGAAGCAAAGGCGAACCGGCGCGCCTACAGCATCGGCGTCGTCGGGAACGCCGCTGAGGTGTTCCCCGAACTGCTCCGCCGTGGGGTCGACATCGACATCGTCACCGACCAGACCTCCGCGCACGACCCGCTGTCGTACCTGCCGCTCGGCATCGACGTGGCGGACTGGCACGACTACGCCGAGCGCAAGCCGGATGAGTTCACCGATCGCGCCCGCGAGTCCATGGCCAAGCACGTCGCAGCCATGATCGGCTTCCAGGACAAGGGCGCCGAGGTCTTCGACTACGGCAACTCCATTCGTGACGAGGCGCGCAAGGGTGGCTTCGACCGCGCGTTCGACTTTCCCGGGTTCGTCCCGGCCTACATCCGGCCGCTGTTCTGTGACGGCAAGGGCCCGTTCCGATGGGTGACGTTGTCAGGTGACCCGAAGGACCTCGACGCCACCGACCGCGCGGTGATGGACCTGTTCCCCGACAACGACCGGCTCCAGAAGTGGATGCGCGGTGCTCGGGAGAAGATTGCGTTCCAGGGCCTGCCGGCACGGATCTGCTGGCTCGGGTACGGCGAACGCGACCAGGCCGGGCTGGCCTTCAACGACCTCGTCGCCAGCGGCGCCGTGAGCGCACCCATCGTCATCGGCCGCGACCACCTCGACTGCGGCTCGGTCGCGAGTCCCTATCGCGAGACCGAGTCGATGCTCGACGGCTCCGACGCGATCGCCGACTGGCCGCTGCTCAACGCCCTGGTCAACACGGCGTCAGGGGCGTCATGGGTATCCCTGCATCACGGCGGTGGCGTGGGCATCGGCCGGTCGATCCACGCCGGGCAGGTGTCGATTGCCGACGGGACGCCACTCGCCGCGCAGAAGCTGGAACGCGTCCTCACGAACGACCCCGGGATGGGCGTGATCCGGCACGTCGACGCGGGGTACGACCTGGCCGAACAGGTCGCCGAGGAGCGCGGGGTGCGAGTCCCGATGCGCGAGAACTTCGTGGGGTGATCAATCGGGGCCCCCGCGAAGTATCGGAGCGAAGCGGAGAACTTCGTGGGGTGTTCAATCGCTGATGTCCGCCACCTGCGCGTCGAAAACCCGGATGACGTCGTCGCCACTCACCGTCAGGGCGACACCGTGAGCGCCGCCGCCCATCGAGACCGTCCGACCGGCCACGGTGGCGTCGGCGACCACCGGCCAGGCGTGCGTCGACCCGAACGGAGTGATCGTGCCGCGCTCGTATCCGGTCACTTCCTGGGCGACGGCGGCGTCCGGCATCGAGAGGCGGTTCGTCCCGAGCAGGGCGCGCAGCTTCGGCCACGAGAACTGGCGGTCGCCGGGGACCAGCACGAACCAGAAGTCGTCGTCCCCGCGCCGCACGACGAGCGTCTTGACGATGTCACCCGGCTGGACGCCCCGGGCGGCAGCCGCTTCCTCCAGGCTGCGGACCGGCCCGTGCCGGGTCACCGTGACGGGGATGCCGGCCTCGTCGACGGCCGCCAGCGCACGCTGTTCTCCCGGCGTCTCCATGGCGCAAAGCCTAGGTTGGTCCCGTGAGCGCCGCCGTGGACGCCCAGCAGTTCCCTTTGCCGGTCGCGGCGCTCCGGTCCTTCGACGCGATGTGGGCCGAGCTCGAACCGGTCGGGCTGGAGCACTCGACCGGCGGCTACCGACGGTATGCCTGGACGCGCGAGGACCACACGTTGCGGGAGTGGTTCGCGGGGCAGTGCGCGGCTCGCGCCCTGGATCTCGTCGAGGACCGGGCCGGCAACCAGTGGGCGTGGTGGGGCGATCCCGACGCGGTCCGCACGGACGGGTCGACCGGCGGCGTCGCAATCGGATCGCACCTCGACTCGGTTCCCGACGGCGGCGCCTTCGATGGCCCGCTGGGAGTGGTCTCGGCGCTGGCCGCGGTGGATGCACTGCGCGCCAACGGTGTTCAACCGCGCCGACCCGTGGCCGTGGTCAGCTTCGGTGACGAGGAGGGCGCCCGCTTCGGCATCGCCTGCGCCGGCTCGCGGATCATCACCGGGGCGCTTGAGCGGGAACGAGCCCTCGCCCTGACCGACGCCGACGGCACCACCATGGCGGAGGCCATTCGGCGCGCCGGTCGCGACCCGTCGGGCGTCGGCCCCGACCAACAGACGCTCGGTCGCGTCAGCACCTTCGTCGAGCTGCACGTCGAACAGGGCCGCGCCCTGGCCGACCCCGACGCATACGACCAGAGCCGTTCGGCGGTGGGCGTGGGCAGCGACATCTGGCCGCACGGCCGGTGGCGCATCGACGTGCCGGGTACCGCCGACCACGCGGGCACCACCCACATGGCGGACCGCGACGACGCCGTCCTCAAACAGGCCGCGCTGGTCCTCGCCGCGCGGGCGGCCGCAACGCGTCACGGGTGCGTGACGACGGTCGGCAAGATTCGCGTCGAGCCCAACGGGGTCAACGCGATCGCCAGCCACGTCACCGCGTGGCTGGACGCCCGGGGCGCCCACGAGGCGGCCGTGCGTCGGGTCGTCGCCGACGTCGAAGGAGCCGCCCGGCCACACGGCGCAACCCTCACCGAGGAGTCGTGGACGCCGACGACCCGGTTCGACCCACAGCTGGTCCGCCGCCTCGCTGCCCACCTCGGACCGGACGCGCCGGTCCTCGGGACCGGGGCCGGTCACGACGCCGGAATCCTTGCCTCGCAGGGAATTCCGTCAGCGATGCTGTTCGTCCGCAACCCCACCGGCGTGTCCCACTCGCCGCAGGAGCACGCCGACCGCGCGGACTGCCACGCCGGCGTCGCCGCCCTGACCGCCGTCCTGACCGATCTGACCCGGGCCTCCGAATGACGACGTACTGGGCCGAGCACGCCTGGTTGCCTACGGGGCCGGCTTCGTCGGTGCGGATCCCGGTGCAGGACGGCCGGTTCGGAAAGGTCCGGGCTGACCTGCCCGCCCGCCACGACGACGTCCAGCTGCCCGGCGTCGTCCTGCCGGGCCTGGCCAACACTCACAGCCACGCGTTCCACCGCGCGCTCCGGGGGCGGACCCACGGCGGCGGCGGCAACTTCTGGACGTGGCGCGACCAGATGTATACGGTCACCCAGCGGCTCGACCCGGACACCTACTTCGCGCTCGCGCGGGCGACCTTCGCCGAGATGGTCCTCGCGGGCGTGACCGTCGTCGGCGAGTTTCACTACCTGCACCACGACCCCTCTGGCCGGCACTACGCCAACGCCAACGCCATGGGGGACGCCCTGGTCGCCGCGGCCGCCGAGGCCGGTCTGCGGATCACGCTCCTCGACACGTGCTACCTCGCCGGCGGTCTGACCGGCGAAGGACACACGGCGCCGGATGCCACCCAGCAGAGGTTCAGCGACGGTTCCGTCGGTGCGTGGCTGGACCGGATGGCCGCCCGGACCACCACGGACCCGTCCGCCGCCCGCATCGGCGCGGCGATCCACTCGGTCCGGGCCGTCCCCAAGCCGTCGCTGGAGGAGGTCGGCGCCTGGGTCGAGGGCGTTCCCCTGCACGTCCACCTGTCCGAACAGCCGGCGGAGAACATCGCCTGCGAGATGTTCTACGGCTGTTCGCCCACGCGGCTGCTCGCCGACACCGGGGTGCTGCGGCCGGACGTCACCGCCGTCCACGCGACGCACGTCAGCGCCGAGGACGTCAAGGTGCTCGGCGACGCCGACGCCCAGGCGGCGTTCTGCCCGACCACCGAACGCGACCTCGCCGACGGCATCGGCCCCGCTCGCGACCTCGCCGACGCGGGCGTCAGCCTCAGTCTCGGCTCCGACCAGAACGCCGTCATCGACCCGTTCGAGGAGCTGCGCGGCCTGGAGATGAACGAGCGGCTCACGACCAACGAGCGTGGCCGGTTCCGACCGGACGAGCTGGTGCGGGTCGCGTCGGCCAACGGGTACCGGAGCCTGGGCTGGTTCGGCGGCGGCGTGATCGCCGAAGGGGCACTCGCCGACTTCGTCGTCGTCCGTGACGACACGATCCGCACGATCGGCAGCCGCTCCGGGCAGATCATCTACAGCGCGACCGCCGCCGACGTGGCGACGGTGGTCGTCGGCGGCCAGGTCGTCGTGGAGCGCGGCGAGCACCAGCGGCTCGGTTCGGTGGTCCCGCTATTCCGCGACGCCTTCGACGCGCTGCGAGTGGAGCGGTGACCACCACCCTCGTCACCGGGATCGGCGAGCTCACCACGATGGACCCGGAGCACCCGGACGCCGAGGACGAGCTCGGTACCCTCCACAACGCCGCCCTGGTACTCGGCACCGATGATCACGTCCTCTGGGTCGGCCGCTCCGGTGTCCCTGACGCCGACCGGCGCCTCGACGTCGACGGCCGCGCGGTGATCCCGGCCTTCGTCGACAGCCACACCCACTTGGTCTTCGCCGGCGACCGCAGTGCCGAGTTCGCCGCCCGAATGAGCGGCGTCGCATACGACGGCGGCGGTATCGCCAGCACCGTCCAGGCCACCCGCGAAGCGACCGACGACGAGCTGCGCCACCTCCTGCGTGACCGCCTCGGCGAGATGCGTAGCCAAGGAACCGGGGTGGTGGAGGTCAAGTCCGGCTACGGCCTCGACGTCCCCTCCGAGGCGCGGCTCCTAAGACTCGCTCGTGAGGTGACCGACGAGGTGACCTTCCTTGGTGGCCACGTGGTTCCGCCCGAATACCGTTCCCGCAGAGGTGACTACGTCGACCTGGTGACTGGCCCGATGCTCACCGAGGCCCACGCATACGCTCGCTGGATCGACGTCTTCTGCGAACCGCACAGTCCGTATGCGTTCACTGAGGACGAAGCGCGAACCATCCTGCTCGCGGGCCGAGGCGCGGGGCTCGGGCTACGGGTGCACGGCAACCAGCTCGGTCCCGGACCTGGCGTGCGGCTGGCCGTCGAGCTCGGCGCCGCGAGCGTTGACCACTGCACGTACCTGACCGCGCAGGACGTCGACGCGCTCGCCGGCGGGACCACCGTCGCCACGCTGCTGCCGGGGGTCGAGTTCTCGACGCGCCATCCCTATCCGGACGCGCGGGCGCTCCTTGACGCCGGCGCGACCGTTGCCCTGGCCACCGACTGCAACCCGGGCACGTGCTACACGTCCTCGATGCCCTTCGTTCTCGCCCTCGCGGTGCGCGAGCTGCGTCTCACTCCGCAGGAGGCGCTGTGGGCCGCGACGCGAGGTGCGGCAGCATCGTTGGCTCGGAACGACATCGGGAGGATCGCGGTGGGAGCTCAGGGCGGGGTGACGGTTGTGGACGCACCGTCGCACCGGCATCTTGCGTATCGTGCAGGCGTGCCGCTCGCCCGACGTCTGTCGACTGCTACCTGATGGCCGTCGCTTCCCATTCGCTCGGCGTCGTCCGCTCCGGCGATCGGGAGCCCACGCCGTGGAAGAACGGCCAGGGCGCCACCCGCGAGATCGCCCGACGCCTGCTGGGGGTGAGGGGGCCGCACTTCGTGTGGCGGATCAGCGTTTCGGACATCCACGCGGACGCGGACTTCGGGGCGTTCCCAGGAGTACAGCGCTCGACGACGCTGATCCACGGCGACGGGATGGTCCTCGACGTCGCCGGAACCGCGCGGGAGCTGGTCCCGTTCGAGCCGAGCACCTTCGACGGGGCGGCGGAAGCCCACGCCCGGCTCTCGCACGGGCCGGTGAGCATCCTCAACGTCTTCACCGTGGCCAGCCGGATGAGTGCGGCGGTCCGGATCGTCGACTTCTCGGACGGGCGGCCGCTGAGCATCGCGGGGGCGACGGTGCTCGTCCTGCTGGGCGGTCACGCCTCGGTGTACGCGGCGGAGGGCACCAACGGGAACCTCGCCCCACTCGACGCCCTCGTCCCTCGACCGCGGGTCCGTCTTGTCTCGGGGAGCGGGATGGCTGCGGTGGTCCGGATGGAGAACTACCGCGCCTGGCGCGCCTTCTCCTGGTGATCGTGCACGGAGATCGACATCGCTTGATGGTAGAATTAGTGCATGCGGACCACCATCAACCTCGACGAAGATCTGATAAAGCAGGCGTCCGAGTTGACGGGCCGACGGGAAAAGTCCGCACTGGTGAAACTGGGACTCGAGGCCCTCATCGCCCGGGAGAGCGCACGCCGCCTCGCCGCGCTGGGCGGCACCGACCCGACGGCGACGGCCGCCCCTCGCCGTCGAGCGCCGTGATCCTTGTCGATTCCTCTGTCTGGATCGATCACCTCCACCGAACCGACACCCGGCTCGTGGGGCTTCTTGACGACGTGCGGGTCTGCACCCATCCGATGGTCATCGAGGAGCTGGCGCTGGGAACTCTGCGCCGACGCAGGCACGTCCTGGATTCGTTGGGCAGTCTGCCCTGGGCTCCGGTGGCGACCCATGATGAAGTGCTGGCATTCGTCGACGCTCACCGACTCTTCGGGCTTGGGCTCAGCCTGGTTGACGCGCACCTGGTCGCCGCCGCACGACTCAGCGAAACCACCCAAGTCTGGACCCGGGACCGGAGCCTTCGGTCCACCGCGAATCGGTTGGGTGTCGCCGCGGGCCTGTCCTGACTCACCGCGATTCAACCGCTGTTAAGGGGGACTTGACCGCTGGCCTCGGCGGTCCCGCCTCGATCCGTCGCCGGTGCCGCTCGACGGCGTCGTCGCCCATTGACCAGTCGGACTCCACCCAGAACGTCGCGCCGGCGTCCACCCACTCGGCAACCGTGGCGTCACCCGTGGCGCCGGGCTCACTGACCCCCTCGGCGATCACGTCGTAGCCCTCCCACGTCAGGCCGTCCCGCTCGCGAATCCCTTTAAGCGCAGCCACAGTTCGGGACAGATCGACCGGGCCGAACGGGTTGTCGTCCGTGCGGTCCAGCTTCGTCGGGATGACGCCGTCCCACCGGGCGGCGCGGGCCATCGAGCGCGGTGCTGGGTAGGCGCCCACGACCCAGACGGGTACCCGAGGCTGCTGGACCGGCGCCGGCGGCGGGAAGAACTCGGTGGGCTCGACCGAGTAGTGCGTGCCCTCATACGAGAACGGCTGGCCCCGCATCAGCCCGTCGTAGATTGCCAGGCCTTCGTCCAGCTTCTCCGCGCGCACCGTGCGGCCCTCGTCACGTTCGAAGGCGAGCCACCCCGGGTGCAGCGCTCCGAGGCCCACGGCCAGCTGGACCCGCCCGCCGGAGAGGTGGTCGAGTGTGGCGACCCGCCCGGCCAGGTCCCACGGCCGGATCCGCGGGAGCGGCGTCAGCATGGTGCCAAGCCGGATCCGAGAGGTCTGCATCGCTGCGGCGGTGAGGGTGACCCAGGCGTCCTGGCCCCAGACCGCCTCCCAGGTGAAGATCGCGTCCCAGCCGGCCTCTTCCGCCGCGACTGCGAGGTCGGCGAACTCCCTCGGCGTGGCCAGACTGATGACCACACCGGCGCGGAACGCCGTCACCCTCAGTCGTTGACCGAGTCGGCGTTCGGCAGGTGTCCGGTCGACCTGCGGTAGTACTGCGCCGCCTTGCGCTCGGCGACCACCCGGGCCGCGCCGACGGCGAGGCCGAGGACCGCCCCGTACAGCAGGGCCTCGCGCCAGCTGGTCTCGTCGACCGAGCTCGGGTCGGTCGGTGCCTCATGGCCCGACACAGCGCGCCATGAGGCGCTGACCACCTTGGTCGCGAGCGCGCCGGCACCGATCGCCACCGCCGTGCCGATCAGCCGCCATCCCACCGTGCCCATGCGCCACTCCTGTCGTCCCGCGAACCGTGTCGATTCTCCGGACGACTCTTCCATGACGGGGGAGTAAAGTCATCTTCACTACGACAGGGGAGCGCCCCACAGCGCTGAGAGTGCGGTCCGCCGCAGACCCTCGAACCTGCTCCGGTTAGCACCGGCGAAGGGAGTCGGTTGACATCTCAGGTGCGACCTCGCATACGCGGTGTATGCGAGAACGCACCTCCCCCGGGAACCAGCACAACCCCACCCGGGAGGCCACGAATGACCACTCAGACCCACCGCACCGTTCTCGCCACCCGTCCGCTGACCCGGTGGCGCACCATCGACCTGCTGACCTGCGCCTTCATCGGGGTCGCCTTCGGAGTCGCGTACTGGGCGTGGTATCTGCTCTACCAGGCGCCGAGCACCGCGCTTGCGGCGGTGTTCCCTCCGCTGCAGGGCATCACCGGTGCGCCCTGGCTGATGGCCGGCGTCGTCGGGGGGCTCGTGATCCGGCGTCCCGGCGCCGCGCTCTTCGCCGAGCTCATCGCCGCCTGCGTGGAGGCCCTGATCGGCAGCTCGTGGGGCATCGCGACGGTCGTGTCCGGCCTCCTACAGGGCTTGGGGGCCGAGATCGGGTTCGCGATCCTCGCCTACAGCTCGTTCGGGCTCGGGGCGGCACTCCTGTCGGGCGCCCTGGCCGCGCCGTTGGAAGCGGTCTATGAGTGGTTCAGCTACTGGGCCGACTGGGACTGGGGCTACAAGCTCGCGTACCTGGTCATCCTCACCGTCGCGGGCGCGCTCATCGCCGGCGGCATCGGCTGGCTGCTGACCCAGGGCTTGGCCCGCGCCGGTGCCCTGGGCTCGCTGCCGCCCGGCCAGGAGGTGCGGGAGGCCCGAGCTGTCTGACGCCCTCGGCCTCGCGCCGGCGGCCGCGACGGGTGTCGGTGGTGCCTCGGTCGAGATCGACGGCCTCATCTGGCGCCCGTACGGACGGACCCGGCCGGTCCTCTCCGACCTGAACCTGCGGTTCGCCGCGAGTGAGCGGGTGCTGCTCGCGGGCCCGAGCGGTTCGGGCAAGTCGACCGTGCTCCGCGCCGTGGCCGGGCTGCTCCTCACCGCGGACGCCGGTGAGGTGTCGGGAACCGTGTCGATCGACGGGGTGGATCCCGGAGCGGTTGCCGGATCGGTCGGCCTGGTCCTGCAGGACCCCGGCGCCGGGGTGGTCGCCTCGACGGCTCACCGTGACGTGGCCTTCGGACTCGAGAACATCGGTATGCCTCGGGAGGCCATGCGTGCGCCGGTCGCCGCCGCCCTGGCCGAGGTCGGGCTGGGTGACCTTGCCTCGACGAGCCCGCTGACGCTCTCCGGCGGCGAGCAGCAGCGGCTGGCCCTCGCCGGTGCCCTAGCCATGTCGCCCCGGGTCCTCCTCCTCGACGAGCCGACGGCGATGCTGGACCCCGCCAACGCGGCGTCAGTGCGGTCGGTGGTCGGCGAGGTCGTCGACGCGCGCGGCCTCACGACAGTCGTGGTCGAGCACCGGCTCGGCCTGTGGCTCGATCTCGTCGACCGGATCGTCGTGCTCGGGCCGACGGGTGTTGTGGTGGCCGACGGGCCGCCCGCGGTCGTGCTCGCGGCGCGGGCTACCGAGCTGGCCGCGATGGGCATCTGGGTTCCCGGGCAGCCGGACCCCGAACCGGTCGACGTGTCAGAGGCGTTCACGGTTCGCCCGCCTCGCGGCGATCCGGCCGTCTGCGCCCGCGGGCTCACCGTCCGGCGCACCTCGTCGCCGCTCAACGGTCTGCCACGAGTGGCCACCGCCGTCGAGGGCGTGGACCTTGAGGTCGGCGACGGCTCGACGGTGGCGCTGGTTGGGCCGAGCGGATCGGGCAAGTCCACGCTGCTCGAGGCCCTGGCCGGGCTGGTGCGGACCTCGTCGGGGACCGTGGAGCTGCGATCGGATCTCGGCGGACGGGGCGACCCGTCCCGGCGGTCGTCGCCCGATCTCGCGAGGGCCGTGGCCTGGGTGCCGCAACGCGCGGCAAGCACGATCGTGCGCCGGACGGTCCGCGACGAGGTGCTGGCGACGTCGCTCGCGGTCGGCGTCGAGCCCGCGGTCGCCGAGGCGCGGACCGGCCTGGTGCTCGACCGGTTGGGGCTGGCGCATCTCGAGACGGCTGATCCACGCCAGCTGTCGGGTGGCGAGCAACGGCGGCTGGCAGTGGCCGCGGCGGTCGTGCACCAGCCCTCGGTGGTGCTGGCGGACGAGCCCACGGTCGGCCAGGACCGGCTCACCTGGGCGGCCGTGGTCGGAATCCTCGATGCGGTGCGCACGGCGGGATCTGCTGTCGTCGTGGCGACCCACGACGACGCCGTGGTGTCCCGCGCCGACCGCGTGCTGACCATGCGGGAAGGGCCACGTCCGACGCATACACCTGGCCCAGGCGAACCCCGGCGGTCGCTGGCCGCCCGTTGCGGACCGCTCTCACTGCTCGGCGCCTGCCTTCTCGTCCTGCCACTGCCGGCGCTGGTGACCAGCTGGCGGCAGTCGCTCGTGGTTCTCGCCGTCGAGCTGCTGCTGGGCCTGGTTGCCTTATGGGCGCCGGGTCACGGTCTCGCACCGACCGGTCGCTGGCGCCGCCTTGGAGCCCGGTCGATACCCGCCCTGGTCGGGATCCTCGGCGTCACATGGTCCACCTGGCTGCTCGGCGGCCACGACCTCGAGATCGCGGTCGGCGCGGGGCTTCGGGTGCTCTCACTCGTCCTGCCCTCGGTCGTCCTCCTGCCGTACGTCGACCCGGACGCCCTCGGCGACCACCTGGCGCAACGGCTCCACTTTCCGGCCCGTCCGGTCGTCGCCACGACCGCCGCGCTGCAGCGGTTCCAGACCTTCGGCGCGCTCTGGCAGGAGCTCACCCGGGCGCGTCGGGTGCGCGGGATCGGTGCGGGCCGGTCGGTCCTCGCCAAGGCCCGAGAGGCCGGCGCCACCACCCTCGCGATGTTCACGGTGGTGCTGGGCCAGGCGGCGGTGCTGGCCCTGGCCATGGACGCTCGGGGTTTTGCGGGCGCCCACCGACGGACTTGGGCCGGTGCGGCGCCGTGGCGCTGGCCCGACACGCTCGCCGTCCTCGGCGGCCTCCTCGTCGTGGCCAGTGCGGCCGCCGCGCGGCTGCTCATCAGCGCCGCCTAGCCTGTCGGAGTGCGCCTGCTGCTCATCCGCCACGCCGAGACGACCGCCAACGCCGAGCGTCTCCTCGACACGGCGCCCCCTGGGACGGACCTGAGTGAGCGCGGTCGCGTCCAGGCGGAGCAGCTCGTGGAGGCCCTGGCCGACGTCCCGGTCGACGCCATCTACGTCTCGGACCTGGTCCGTACCCAGCAGACCGCGGCCCCGCTGGCCGCCGCCCGCGGCCTGGTCCCGCTCATCCGGCCCGGCATCCGAGAGATCCAGGCGGGCGAGTACGAGATGGCGCCCGACGATGGCTCCTGGGGCGCTTACCTCGCGGTGCTGTACCGCTGGGCCGACGGGGAGCCGCACGCGCGCATACCCCGTGGCGAGTCCGGCATCGAGGTACTGGCGCGCTACGACGCGGTCGTCGCCGAGGCGGCGGAGCACGAGGCCGCCGCGATCATCAGTGACGGCGCGGTGATCCGGGCTTGGACCGGGGCCCGCGCAGCGAACGTCGACCGGGCCTTCGTCGCCGACACCCGGCTCTACAACACCGCGGTCATCGTCCTCGACGGCAGCCCGGATTCGGGGTGGCGGGTCGAGACCTGGGCCAACGAGCCCGTCCCCCAGCTCGACTGACATCGAATCCTGCGACCCCTCGGGTTGAGTTGCATAGGTTACCTATGTAAAGTGCCTCGTATGCCGGTCCGCCTCGCCACCCGACCGGCCGCGCACGCCGAGCTCGGCTCCGACCTGCTATCCGTGGTGGCCCGGCTGAACCGGATGGCCACCCAGCGCGCCCGGATCGACGTGCCCTACGCCCAGGCCCGGCTCCTCTCGCAGGTCGAAGAGCAGGGGCCGGCCCGGATCTCGGCGCTCGCCGCGGCTGACCACTGCAGCCAGCCGACGATGACCGCCCAGGTCCAACGGCTCGAGGCCGAGGGCTGGGTCCGGCGCGAGACCGACCCCGCCGACGCGCGCGCCGTCCTCGTCACCATCACCGCCGCCGGCCGTACCGCCCTGCGGCTGACTCGTGAACGCCGGGCCGGGGTCGTCGCCCCGTACCTCGCCGCTCTCGACGATCGGGACAGGGACGTCCTCGCCGACGCCGTGGACATCCTCCGACGGCTCCTCGCCGACGCCGGCCCGACGCATACCGCGAGCCTCTGAAACCCCAGAACCCGGAACCACGAGTGAACCCCCACCACATGTGGCGCCAACCGAAAGCCGTCTGGGCTGTCGCCTTCGCCTGCGTGATCGCCTTCATGGGCATCGGTCTGGTCGACCCCATCCTCAAGCCGATCGCCGACCAGCTGAACGCCACGCCGTCTCAGGTGTCGCTGCTCTTCACGAGCTACATGGCCGTGATGGGCGTCGCCATGCTCATCACCGGTGCCGTCGCCAGTCGCATCGGCGCCAAGCGCACGCTGCTGCTCGGCCTCGTCGTCATCATCGCCGGAGCCGCGCTGGCCGGGTCGTCGGACACGGTCATGGGCATCGTCGGATGGCGCGCCCTCTGGGGCCTCGGCAACGCGCTCTTCATCGCAACGGCCCTCGCCACGATCGTCTCGTCCGCCCGCGGCTCGGTGGCCCAGGCGGTCATCCTTTACGAGGCCGCCCTCGGCCTCGGCATCGCCGTCGGCCCGCTCGTGGGCGGACTGCTCGGCGGCATCTCGTGGCGCGGCCCGTTCTATGGCGTGTCGACTCTGATGGCCATCGCCCTGGTCGTCACCGCCTTCGCTCTTCCGGCGACTCCGCGGGCTCCACGGCCGACCTCGCTGCTCGACCCCTTCCGCGCTCTGAGGCACCGCGGTCTGCTGGGAGTGGCGATCACCGCGCTGCTCTACAACTTCGGCTTCTTCACCCTGCTCGCGTTCACGCCGTTCCCCCTCGACATGGGTGCTCACGAGATCGGCCTGATCTTCTTCGGCTGGGGCGTCGCCCTGGCCTTCACCTCGGTCGTCGTCGCACCGCGTCTCCAGGTGCGCTACGGCACCATCCCGACCCTCCTGGTCAATCTCTCCTTGCTGTCCGGGCTCCTTGTCGTCATGGCCCTCGGGACGAACAGCAAGCCGGTTCTCGCGGTCTGCGTCGTCGTGGCCGGCCTGTTCCTCGGCATCAACAACACCCTGGTCACCGAGACGGTGATGAAGGCCGCTCCCGTCGACCGGGGCGTGGCCTCGGCCGCATACAGCTTCGTCCGCTTCTCCGGTGGCGCGATCGCGCCGTGGCTGGCCGCGAAGCTCGGCGAGGAGGTCAACGTGCACATGCCCTTCTGGATGGGCGCCGCCGCGGTCGCCCTGGCCGTGGGCACGCTGGCCCTCAGCCGGCCGTTCCTCGCCGGGATCGACGATGACGAGCGCCACGGCGAGCCGACCGAGCGCGAAGCCGAGGCGCTGACGGTGGGGGACGCCTAGGTCGGTGCGGTCCTTCCGGCCCGGGTGGGAGGCTGGCTCTCGTGCGCCGCATCGTCCAGAGCAAGAAGCTGCAGCACGTCCGCTATGACGTGCGAGGTCCGATCCTCCAGGAGGCCCACCGTCTGGAGGCGGAGGGCCACAAGATCCTCAAGCTCAACATAGGGAACACTGCCCCGTTCGGCTTCGAGGCGCCGGAAGCGATCGTCGTCGACATGGTCCAGAGCCTTCCCGAGGCCCAGGGTTATTCGGACTCCCGAGGCATCTACTCCGCCCGGACCGCCGTCGCGCAGTACTACCAGTCGCGCGGCCTGACCAAGACGGTCCCCGACGACGTCTTCATCGGCAATGGCGTCTCCGAGCTGATCTCCATGGTGCTCACCGCGTTCGTCGACGACGGCAACGAGATCCTCATCCCGGCGCCCGACTACCCGCTCTGGACCGGTGCGGTGACCCTTGCGGGCGGCACCGCCGTCCACTACCGCTGTGACGAGTCGAACGCCTGGAACCCTGACCTCGCCGACATCGAGTCCAAGATCACCGAGAACACCTACGCGCTCGTCGTCATCAACCCCAACAACCCGACCGGCGCGGTCTACAGCGAGGAGACGGTCAAGGGCCTCGTCGACATCGCGCGACGACACCAGCTCGTCGTCATGGCCGACGAGATCTACGAAAAGGTCATCTTCGACGACCGGAAGCACCACCACGCGGCGAAGTGGTGCGGTGACGAGGTCCTCTGCCTTACCTTCAGCGGGTTGTCCAAGGCCTACCGGGTATGCGGGTACCGCGCCGGCTGGGTGATGGTCTCCGGTCCGCAACACCTCGCGACCGACTTCCTCGAGGGGCTCACCCTCCTCGCGAACATGCGCATGTGCGCCAACGTGCCCGGGCAGCACGCCATCCAGACCGCGTTGGGCGGCTATCAGTCGATCACCGAGCTCATCGTCCCGGGCGGCCGCTTCTACGAGCAGAGCAAGCTGGCGTCGAAGCTGCTCAACGACATTCCGGGTGTCTCGTGCGTCGAGCCGCAGGGTGCGCTCTACTGCTTCCCGCGCCTCGACCCGGAGGTGTATCCGATCGTCGACGACCAGCAGTTCGTCATCGACCTGTTGCGCGCCAAGAAGATCCTCGTCACGCACGGCACCGGCTTCAACTGGTTCGAACCCGACCACTTCCGGCTCGTCACCCTGCCGGCGATCCCGGAGCTCGAGGAGGCCATCGGCCGGATTGCGAGCTTCCTCGAGACCTACGGCTAGACCGATGCCCGATCAGTACCCCGACATCGTGGAGGACGACGAACTGCTCGCGGCGATGGCGAAGATGATCGCCCCGACCACCAGCACGACGATTAACGCCAGCATCACCGTGCCGATGATGCCCAGCACCTTGCCGGCCATCGCCAGGCCCCGGTTGTTGTACGCGCGCGGGTCGCGGTCGATCTCGTTGACGACCTTGTTGCCGTAGTACCAGCCGAACGGGCCGAGGATGGTCAGGCCGATGACCGAGAGCAGGCCGAGTACGAACGCCAGTGTCGCCTGCGGGTGCTCGACGGTCGGCCCCGCGGGCTGGAACTGGATCTGTCCTGAAGGGGGACCGTAGCTGGCCGGCCCATAGGGCGGTTGATGATGTGCCGACGGCGGCCCGTACCCCTGTGGTCCGGGCGGCGGCGCCGGCGACGGTCCGGGTGCCCACTCCTCGCGCGGCCGATCCTGCGGGTTGTTCGTCCCCTCGTCACTCACCCCGTCAGCCTAGCCGCCCGGTTCGTCCGGACTCCTGGCCATGACCAGGATCCAGTCGTCCCGATCCCCGGCATGGCGCTCGAGCTCCTGGACGGTCCAGCAGTGGTCCGCGAGGACCTCGGCGAGCGGCCCGGCACGCCAGAACGTGAAGAAGCGGGGCGAGCCGAGCCGGTGGTCGCTCCACGCCGATCCGTCGCCCTCCTTGACGGTGAAGGCGAGCAGCCCGCCCGGCCGGACCGCCTCACGCATGCGGTCCAGGACCGTCCCGAGCTCCTCGCGCGTGAGGTGCAGTAACACGGCGAAGGCCACGACGGCGTCCCAGGGACCGCCGAGGTCGTCGGTCAGGACGTCGAGCCTGACCGGTGACAGGCCGGTGTCGCGCATCCTCTCTACGAACGCCACAGCGCCGTCGGATGGCTGGACCACGAGTCCGTGGTCGGCCAGGTAGTGCGCGGCCTCGCCGGTCCCGGATCCGAGCTCCAGCACCGCGGCGCCCGCCCCGAGTGATGTGGCGATCCGGTCGAGGAACGCGAGGTGCCACGTCCGAGGCGGTCCCTGCGTGGCCTCGTACCGCTCGGCCCCCTGCTCGTAGACGTCGAGCGTCCGGTGGTGCGGCGACTCGCCCTCGAACGTGAACAGCCGGCCGGGCGGAAGCGCCGCGGAGGGCCCCGCGACGAGGTCGGCCACGCCGACGGCCGCCAGGCTGTCCGGTATCGGAACGAAGTCCACCTCCCGGAAACCGTTGTGTTCGAACCACTTTCGCACGGCCAGGGTGAGGTCCGGCGGGCGACGCGTCCGGGTCCAGATCACTCGCCCTCCAGGTGCTAGAAGCGCCGGAAGAGCGGCGACCGTCCGCTCGACGTCGGCGGCGGAGACGTTGCCGAACACCCCACAGACGAGCGCGAGGTCGGCCGGCGGCAGGTCCGCATACACGCGGGTTTCCCCGGCATCCGCGGTGCGGACCTCGATGTTCGGCCACCGCCGCGCGGCCTCCCGGGCCTGTCCGGCGAGGCCGGGATGTAGCTCGACGAGAGTGCCCGTGACGCGGCCCCCGTCATCCCGCGAGGCGAGGACGTCGAGCAGGTCGCGGCCGTCCCCCGCGCACAGGCTGACGACCTGCACCGACCGCGGTGCGGTGCCGTCCAGCCAACGGTCGACACAGCCCTGGACGACGGCCAGCCGTCGGCTCAGGGACGACGACGGATCGGTGTATGCCCCGTGCCATGACTCCCAGTACGTCACCTCGGCAGCGTAGGCAGGCGGCTCCGTAGGCTGTCCGCCATGGACAGCGAGCGACCGGCGGAGCTGCCGCCGGAGAAGCCGGCGCATCGCCACATCAGCCTCCGTCGCGAGGACACCGGCCGCTACACGATCACCAACGCCCGCGGCGGAACGCTCAGCGTCGGGGGCGGCGACGCCGACTTCACCGCCGTCGAGCTGCTGCTCTCCGCCCTCGCCGCTTGCTCGTCGGTCGACGTCGACTACTTCACCGGCCGTCGGGCGCTGCCCGAGGCGTTTGACGTCGACGTCGACGCGGAGAAGGTCGCCGACGAGCAGGGCAACCACCTCCAGGACATCGTCATGACCTTCCGGGTGCGCTTCCCCGACGGCGACGGGGGCGACGCCGCCAGGCGGTTGTTGCCGGACATCATCCGCAAGTCGCACGAGCGGCTCTGCACGGTGAGCCGCACCATCATCCTCGGCACCGACATCACCGTCCGCACGGCGTGACGTCCGGGTCCAAGCGGACCCAACGCGTCGTGTCTCGGCGAAAATCGGCCACTTCACACCTACCCTCGGGAGCGTGACCAGCGCGACGAGTCCCGGCTCCGTGGACGCGTTGCCGGTCAACGTCTCCAACGTCGTCGCGCACGTGGTCGAGAGCTACCTCGACGATCTTGAGACGACGGTGCCCGGCCTCGTCGCCGCCGTCTACCTCACCGGTTCGGTCGCGTTGTCCGACTTCCATCCGGCGTGGAGCGACATCGACTTCGTCACCGTGGTCCACGACGTCCCCGACACCAGGCAGCGGGTGCTGCTCGCCGACATCCACGAGCGGGTCGCCCGGCGCCATCGGAAGCCCCGGCTCGACGGCTACTACCTCCGGTGGGACGACCTGGCCGCCCCTCCGGACCGACGCACCACGCTGGGCCTGCAGGCCAAGGGCGGCGTGCTCCACTTCGGGTCCAACTGGGTGCCGTCGATCCTGACGTGGCACGAGCTGACCGAGCACGGGCTGCACGTCCACGGTCCCGGTTTGGATCACCGCGCCATCGCCCGGGACGAGGAGATGCTCCGCGACTGGTGCCTGGAAAGCATCGAGAAGCAGTGGACGCCCTGGTGGTACCGGAACGCCAAGCTCTGGTCCGGCTCCGGCGTGGGCAGCCTGGGCGGCTGGGCGCCGGCCTCCGGGGTCCTCGGCGTCACGCGGGTCCACTACATGCTCACCACCGGCCGGGTGACCTCGAAGTGCGGCGCCGGCGAGTGGGCTCTCACAGTCTGTGAACGCGAATGGCGCCGTCTTCTCGAGGAGTGCCTCCGCATCCGCAACCGGCCGACCAAGCCGTCTCTCTATCGGGACCCGTTCATGCGCCGGCGGCAGGCGCTCCTGTTCATGGACCTGCTCATGACCGCGGACGAGGAGTCCTACGGCCGCTGACGGTCGCGGGGGCGACGGCTCGCGCCATACTGCGGTATGCCCGACGCCGTGCCCGACCCGCAGGACGCCCCGCCGCTCAAGTGGGGGATTCTCGCCCCCGGCGGCATCGCCAACAAGTTCGCCGACGCGGTCCGCGACTTCACCGCCGGGACCGTGGTCGCCGTCGGTTCACGCGATGCCGGCCGCGCTGCGGACTTCGCCGAAGGGCACGGCATCCCGCGGTCCTACGGCAGCTACGCCGATCTGGTGGCCGACGACGACGTGGAGGCGGTCTACGTCGCCTCACCGCACTCCGGTCACCGGGAGCACGCCCTCCTGGCCATCAACGCCGGAAAGCACGTGCTCATCGAGAAAGCCTTGGCGCGCAACAGTTCCGAGGTCGAGGACATCTTTGCAGCGGCGCAGCAGAAGCGGGTCTTCGCCATGGAGGCGATGTGGAGCCGGCATCTTCCGCACATGGCCGAGGTCCGTCGCCGGGTCGCGGACGGCGCGATCGGCGAGATCGTCACCCTGGCCGCCGACCACGGCCAGGCCTTGGACCTGCCGAACGACCACCGCCTCAAGAGCCCAGAGCTAGCCGGGGGCGCCCTGCTCGACCTCGGCGTCTACCCCATCGCCTTCGCCGTCGACCTGCTGGGTCCACCCGTCGAGGTCAAGGCCCTCGGCCGGCTCACCGATACCGGGGTCGACGGCCACGTGTCCCTCGTCCTCGACTACGGCGGGAAGGCCCTGGCGGTCCTGGACACAACGCTGTGGACCAAGACGCCGACGACCGCGGTCGTCTCGGGCACTGAGGGGAGCATCGAGATCGACGGCGACTTCTACGCGCCGAACGTCGTGAGGCTGCGCAAGGCGGACCGCGGGCGGACTGTCGTCGAGGAGTGGGGCGGCCCGATCGACAACGGTTTCCAGTTCGAGGCGGCCGAGCTCGCCCGCTGCGTCGCTGACGGGAAACAGGAGAGCGAGCGGATGACGTGGGCCTCGTCCCGGGCGGTCATCGGCGTCCTCGACGAGGCCCGACGGCAGGTGGGCGTCAGGTACCCGGGCGAGTGAGCGGCCGGACGGTCAGCGCCTGCTCGGACCGTCCGACCGGCCCGTGTACGTCGTAGAGCGTCGAGCTGGTGAGCCCGAGGCCGTCGGACCCGAACGTCACCGTGGTGTCGAAGCCGACCCAGCCGGCCTCGGGCGCCCGGAACAGGTGCACGGTCAGGTCGACGTTGGGGAACATCCAGGTGCGCGGATCCTCCCGCACGACAATGCCGTTCGCCGTGTCGACCAGCCCGAGGTATGCGGCGGTGGGGCTCACGTCGACGCCCTCCACGAGGCTGACGGTGGAGCGGATCCAGCCCCGGCCGCGTCCCGGCGCGTTGTCCGGGTGGCCATGCTGGTCGAGCGACGCAATGTACCCGCCGCTCCAGACCGACCGGCCGTCCCAGGGAGTGAACGAGTCCCGTGGAGGGAGCGGCTCGGGGAGGCCGCCGGCCACATCGGTGGTGTCGCTCTGGGCGATGCGCCACGCGCGCGCGCGGACGACCGGGCGATGTCCCGCGACAACGGTCGCCTCGACCAGCTCGATCGTGCGGCCGGGCCGGATCGTCTCCACGGAAATAGCGGTCGGCTCGGCTGGCATGATTCCGAGGATCTCGTAGCAGATCCGGGCGAGGGTCATCCCCGGGCGGGGCTCGTGCCGGTCGATGGCGTGCACGACGAGTCCCGATACCGGTCCCATGTGCTGTTCGTGGTCGTTCCACGCTCCTTGGACGTGCTCGGTCGGCTGGAACCGGCCGTCGGAGAGTGGGACGTAATAGCTGCCGGCCGGCTTCTCTGGGGGCACGTCCGTCACCCTAGGCACCGGCCGGCTCGTCGTAGTCCTGGGCGACGCGCCGCGGCACGACCATCCGCCAGGCGTCGACCACGATCTCCCGCATCTCGTCCAGGTCGAGGGCGTCCATCCGGGCCACCACCCAGTGGTAGCGCAGGTCGCCCCGCTCCGGCATGAGGAAGGTCTCCGGTGCGCTCGCGACGAGGGCTTCGCGTTCCTCCCTTGGAAAGGCGAAGCCCATCGTCGTCTCGTCGCGGGAGAAGGCCAGCCAGACGATGCGGCCGACCCGGAACTTGACCCGGTCACGGACGACAACCTCGTAGGCGCGTGGCAGCGGCGCCGCGACGGCGCGGACGTCGTCGACGGTGACGGGCACGCTCTCACTCAAGCACCGAGCACCGTCAGACGGTCGCGGCCACCCGGGCGGCGATCTCGGCAGCGCACAGCTCGGGCTGCCGCTCCGGGAGCCAATGGCCCTCGTCCACCTCGACGAACCGGTAGTCGCCGAGCACCATGGCCCCGGTCGCCTCGGCCGCCTGCCGCCCGAGGTAGGCGTCGTGGCGGCCCCACACGAACGTCGTCGGGACGCGGCAGCGGTGCAGCGCGACGCCCGCGTGCCGCAGCGCGCGGTACCAGCCCAGCGCACCGGTGAGCGCGCCCGGCTCGCGCATGCGACCCGCATACCGTTCCGCCTCGGCGCGCGGGAGCCCCGAGCCGAGCAGCGACCGTTCCAGCCCCCGCCCCAATGCCCGCTCCGGCAGCCAGGGGAGCTGGAAGAACAGCATGTAAGAGGAGTGCGCGAACTGCCACGGCGTCGTGCTCGCGGCTCGGCGGACGGCGGCGGGATGGGGCGTAGAGAGTGCCGTCAGTGTGGCGACTCGGTCCGGGTGACTTCCGGCCAGAGCCCAGGCCACCCCGCCGCCCCAGTCGTGCCCGACGAGATGCGCCCGCTCGAGGCCGGCCGCGTCTAGCAGCGCCACAACGTCGTCGACCAGCTCCCGGAGTGCGTACGCCTGGGGGTACGGCTCGGTCGGGCGCGCCCGGGGGCTGTACCCCCGCTGGTCGGGAGCCAGGGTGCGGAGGCCGCCCGCGACCAGCCGCTCAGAGATCGGGTCCCACGACTGCCGGTCCTCGGGAAACCCGTGCAGGAGGACGACCGCCGGGTCGGCCGGGTCGCCGCGATCGGTGACGTCGAAGGTCAGCCCATGGCGCGAGTACTCGGTGATCCTGACCACGGCACCCATCGTGGTGCCATCCTCTGAGAGTCGCATCCGAGTCCGCATCCGCGCCGAGACCGGGAGGTCGCCCGTGCCCGTGTTCCTCAAGCTGGACGGCATCGAGGGGGAGTCCACGGACGCCCGGCACGCCAAGGAGATCGAGGTCACGGCCTGGTCGTTCGGCGTCAGCAATCCCGGCGGGTCGCACAGCGGCGGAGGCAGCGGAATCGGGCGAGCCACCTTCACCGATGTCGCGGTCACCAAGGTCCTCGACAAGGCGACCCCGGCCCTGATGCTCGCCGTGGCCGGCCGTCGGCACATCGCCAAGGGTCGGCTGACAGTGACTTCGAGCGGTCCGCGGCCGGTCGAGATCCTCGTCGTCGATCTGCAGGACCTCCTCGTGACCACGTGCCTGCTGGCCGACACTGCCGACGACAGCCGCCCGGTGGAGAACGTCGCGTTCTCGTTCACGAAGGTCCGCGTCGCCTACACCCAACAGGCGGCGACCGGCGGCGCCGGAGCAGTCTCCGAGTTCGGCTGGGACGTCGCCGCCGGACACGCCTGAGGTCCCCGCTCCTCTTGCCGAGAGCGCTCTCCCGCGCATTTCTTCGGGAATGCGCAGACCGAGGACGAGGTGGTCCGTAGCGAGTGCCCTGATCGGGTTGATCGCCCTGCTCCTCAGCGGCCTTTCGACCGCTCCAGGGCGAACGCCGCACCCCCCGGAAGGGGAAACATCGACCTCGGGCCGAACGTCAAGGTCTTCGACCCGAGCATGCCGACGAGCGAGATCCGGGCCGTCGTCGACGCGGTCTACGCCCAGCAGGTCGACGCGGAGATGGGCACGGGTCGCTACGCCCTGCTCTTCAAGCCGGGTGTCTACGGCTCGTCGGCCGACCCCTTGATCGTCAGGGTGGGCTACTACACCGAGGTCGCCGGCCTCGGCGCCTCCCCCGGGGACGTGACCATCAACGGGCACGTCGACGTCTACAACCGCTGCCTCGCCCCGGACAACTGCATCGCTCTCAACAATTTCTGGCGCTCGCTGTCCAACCTCACCATCAACGTCACCGGGGAGAAGGACTGCCGCTCGTCGGCCAACTTCTGGGCCGTGTCCCAGGCCGCCCCGATGCGCCGGGTCGACGTGCGCGGCGGCAACCTGAGCCTGATGTACTACTGCACGGCCGGCCCGCAGTATGAGAGCGGTGGCTTCATCGCCGACTCGCGGACGCAGTTCGTCATCAACGGCTCGCAGCAGCAGTTCCTCGTCCGCGACAGCGCCATCGGCGGATGGTCGAACGCGGTGTGGAACCAGGTCTTCGCGGGCGTCCATGGCGCGCCCCCGCAGTCGTTCCCCAACCCGGCGTACACGACCCTGGCGACCGACCCGGCCAGTCGCGAGCGGCCCTACCTGTGGGTCGACGACGCCGGCACCTGGCCGGTCTTCGTGCCGACGGCCCGGACGGAGTCCTCAGGTCCGACGTGGACGGCCGGGCCGACCCCGGGTCGGTTGCTGCCGCTGTCAGACTTCTTCGTCGCGTCCCCCGACACGCCGCTGGTGAAGATCCACGTCGCGCTCGCGCAGGGCCGCAACCTGCTCTTCCTCCCCGGGGTCTACTCGGTGGACCGGACCCTCGACGTCAAGAGGGCGCATACCGTCGTCCTGGGGCTGGGTCTGCCGACGCTGACCTCCCCGGGAGGGGCGGTCCCGCTGCAGGTCGGCGACGTGCCGGGCGTCGACGTCGCGGGGATCATGATCGACGCCGGACGGCGGGCTCACCGGCCCTGCTGCGCGTCGGCACCGGTCGCGGCGGCCCGGGCCAGGACCGCAAGGCCAGTGATCCCGCGAACCCGACCGCGCTGCAGGACGTCTTCTTCCGGATCGGCGGACCGCACGCCGGGTCCACCACGGTCGCGCTCGAGGTCAACAGCGACCACGTGATCCTCGACGACATCTGGGCGTGGCGGGCCGACCACGGTGTGCCCGGCAGCTTCGGCTGGACGGTCAACCCGTCCGACACCGGGGTCGTCGTCCGCGGCGACGACGTCACCGCGACCGGCCTGTTCTCCGAGCAGTTCACGAAGGAGAACGTCATCTGGTCCGGCGAGCGGGGGAGGACGGTGTTCTTCCAGAACGAGTTCCCCTACGACCCGCCGAGCCAGGCCGCGTGGCAGCACGACGGGATCCTCGGGTCTGCCGCGTACAAGGTCGCGGACACCGTTCGGAACCACGAGCTCTGGGGTGGCGGCGCATACATCTACACCATCGTCGACCCGACCCTGCACGCCACGCACGGGTTCGAGGTGCCGGTGACGCCCGGCGTGCGGCTGCACGACCTGCTCACCGTCTCGCTCAACCACGCCGGGACGATCGACCACGTCGTCAACGACGTCGGCGACCCCGTGACTCCGGACATGGGGGGCGTCCCGAGCTACGTCGTGTCGTATCCCTAGGCCCTCACGTTCAGGTGGGCGCCGACGAGATGCTTGTCGTGGACCGGTCCGCTTAGAGTCGGGTATGCCGTCCCTCCCGCTCTTCCCACTGGGCGGCACCTTGCTGCCCGGGATGCGGATGCCGCTCCAGGTGTTCGAGGATCGTTACGTCGCCCTGCTGCGCCACCTCATCGACAGCGAGGGCGAGGAGCTCGGGTTCGGAGTCGTCGCCATCCGTCACGGCTACGAGGTCGGAGACCGGACCAACGAGCTGTACGCGGCGGGCTGCCTCGCGGTGCTCGACCGGGTGGTGCAGGTGAATCCGGGGTTGTTCCTCGTCCTTGTACACGGCACACGCCGGTTCCGGCTGGACGCCGTCGACGAGTCTGCGGGTACGCCCTGGACGACTGCTGAGGTGACCTGGCTCGGGGACCAGCCCGGGGACGAGTCGCAGATCCCCGTTCTGGCCGGCGCCGTTCGCGAGCTGGTCCATGTTCACGGGGTCACCGTCGGCCTCGAGATGGCGAACCCACCGGACGACCCGGGTCTGCTGGCGTACTGGGCCGCCGAGTCGCTCGACCTCGGCCGCGACGACCGGCAGCGGCTGCTCGAAGTGTCCGAGACGAGTGCGCGACTGGCCCTCGTCCGGAGGATGGCGCAGCGCGAGTCGGCGCTCGCCGCGCGGCTGGGGCTGTCCGGAGGGCCGGGGGCCTCGCGGCTCAGCCTGAACTGAAACCGGAGGTGGGCAGCGACCCTTCGCGGTTCCTGGGCGGGATGCCGTCAGCGCAGCTGAGCCGGCGACGTCCAGTCGTCGTCCGGCAGCTCGTCGGCGACCGCGGTGACCTCCAGCTCGTCGAGGACGACGTCTGCGCGGTTGTTCGTGAGGAACGCCGTGTCGGCGGCGTCGCGACCGGTCGCGATCCGCAGCAGGCTCTGGCGCGGTGCCAGCCACGTCGCGTCGACGACCTGCCAGGCCTCGTCGACCCACGC
>Ga0307288_10000098_pt1 | contig 30988 bp, 32 predicted proteins | sample ER_DNA_142_FD_194469 | JGI IMG/M metagenome (GOLD analysis project Ga0307288, IMG submission 194469) | Bulk soil microbial communities from the East River watershed near Crested Butte, Colorado, United States - ER_DNA_142 | ecosystem: Environmental > Terrestrial > Soil > Floodplain | place... | reverse complement strand
TCGGCCGTCTCGATCGGCAAGGAGATTTCCACGGGGCACAACTACGCGACGGTGCGACTTGACAAGCCGGGCTACCAATACCAGCTGGAGTCGGTGTTCGCCGCCCGGCAGATCGGCTGGGATGGTGAGCACATCGGATCACACATCGTGCGCCGCAACACCATCTTCGACTGCGGCCAGAACGGCATCGTCGGCCACCTCGGCTGCGTGCTCTCCACAATCGAGGACAACCACATCTACCGCATCGCCCTCAAACGGGAGTTCTATGGATACGAGATCGCTGGCATCAAGCTCCACGCCGCGATCGACGTGATCATCCGCCACAACCGTATTCACGACTGCTCGCTGGGAACCTGGCTGGACTGGCAGACGCAAGGCACTCGCGTGTCGCGGAACCTCTTCTACCACAACAACCGCGACCTCTTTGTGGAGGTGAGTCACGGACCCTATCTGGTCGAGCACAACATCCTCGCGTCCACGGCCTCACTGGAGATATTCAGCCAAGGCGGCGCGTTCGTCAACAACCTCGTTTGCGGGACAGTCTTTCTCGAACCCGTCCTCGAAAGACCCACCCCCTACCACGTACCGCATAGCACCCAGGTAGCCGGCTACGCCGCCATCCACGGTGGCGACGACCGCCACATCAGCAACATCTTCCTGGGCGGCGACGCCACCCAGGCCTACGGAGCGTCGGCACAATTCGGCCAGAGAGCCGAGCACGGCACCGTCGGCTACAACGGACACCCGGCGTCGATGGAGGACTACCTCGCCCTAGTCGGTGACCCCACTCGTGGCGACCACCAACGATTTCTGGGCGTGAAGCAACCGGTCCATATTCGCGACAACGTTTACGCCGGTGGAGCGAAACCGTTCGGGGCCGAGCAGGGGGCAGTCGTGCTCACCGGTACCGATGTGGTCGCGACGGTCGTCGACGAAGGCGCTGAGGTCTACCTGGAATCCCACCTACCGGCCGAATTCGACAGCGTCCGCCTCGGCCCCATCACCGGATCCGACCTTGAACGCGTCCGGTTCGTCGATGCCGAGTTCGAGGAACGCGACGGCAGCCCGGCAATCTTGGCCACCGATCTGGTTGGCCTCGACAAGGCCGGACGCGGCCCCTACCCGGCCGGACCGATCACCACGCTCGCATCGGGCGTGACACGCACCCGTCTGTGGTAGGCGAACAAGGCTCAACACTCGTAGCGGTCCATAGCTTGAGCGTCGAAGTGGATTCCATCCAGATCTCGACGTATATGGCGGTCGGGTCAATCTGCATGGGTCGTGTCCTCGAGTGTTCGGTAGCCGGTCCCCATGTGGCAATGCTTGGTGACAAACAGCATTTAACAGCTACGGATGCCCTCGACGGGACCGGCTGGCCACGGTCGGCGCCGAGTCAGCGCGGATCTGGGACGCCGCGAGTGGGCCCGAGCAACTCAGCTCCGCCAAGGAGGTGGCGTCGTGGCCGTGGCATTCAGCTCGGACGGGACCCGACTCGCCGCCGAGTGCAGTTGATCGCGGCTGGCTCCCCGCTCGCGGTGGTCCTGATCGCGGCGGTCGCCCTGTTGGTGACCACCAGCCGGAGTGCGGTGCAGCATGTCGTGGATCGGGTCCTGTTCGGTCATTGGCACAACCCGCACGCGGTGGTGTCGGGCATCGGCCGTCACATGGCTGCGGCATCCGAGCCTGCCGAGGCGCTGCAGCGGCTGGTTGACTTGCTACGTGGGGTGCTGCGGTTGCCCTATGTGGCGTTCCACACAGCGGACGACACACTAGTGGCCCACTCAGGTTAGCCGGTGGCCGGCTGGCAGAAGGAGCCTGCGATGGCATTGGGAAACCTGGTCGGCAACCTGCACGTCGAACTACGGCGCGCAGGAGAGCGGTGGAGCACCGGAGAGCAGTCCGCCATCGAGGACGTGGCCAGCAGCGTGGGCACATTGGCCGTGGCCCGCGGCTGTTGAACGGCGGCTGGACCATGCTGGGCGTCAGCGGCCAGCCGGGACTGAGCGGCGAGAGGTTCCGCTGGATCGAAGCCGACCTCCTCCAACTGGCGGCCGTCGCCCACATCTCCCAGACGGCGAGCCAGCTGGACGCCATTATCTGCGCGGCCGGGGTCCAGCACACCGCGCCGCCCAGGGCGCTCGATCACGGCTTCGGCCGCCAGATGTGGCAGCTCCACGTCGACGGGCCTACGCGGCTGGTGGACGCACTGGTCCCGCGGCTGGTCGACGGTGGTCGCGTCGTGGTGATCGGTAGCCGGACCAGCTCTGGTGCGGCCGGAAAGAGCCAGTACGCCGCCACCAAGGCCGCCGTGGCTGGCCTGACACGGTCCTGGGCCATGGGGCTGGCGCGCCGCATCACGGTGGACGTGGTGGCCCCCGGTCCAACCGAGACGGCGATGCTAGAAGATCTGGCGCGGGTCAGTACCCCGCCGCGCCTCCCGCCGCCGGATCGTTACGTCCAGCCCGACGAGGTAGCCGGCGTGGTGGCGCTGCTCCGTTGCCGCCCAGCTGCAGAGGAGCGCGTACGACGGGCTCGTTCTGGTCGGCGGTGACGGAGCTGCTGCGGTTCTCGACCAGCTCCAGGTCGAATCCGTCCGGATCTACTCCGCGGTCGTGCTCGGAGCCCCGGACGGGCGGGTCGTCGGCGGGACTGCCGACGGGCTTCGTCTCATCACCAAGTCCGGTGGCTTCGGGGTGCCGGACACCTTGATCACTATTGTCCAGCGGTTGCGGAGCGCCCACCTGGCGTTCGAAGCCGCTTGCGCCCAGCCGGTCCCCGCCTACCCCAACCCGAAGGAAGACTCATGACCATCCGAAATCACCAGCCGACCCTCGCGCTTACACTAGGCGACGTCGCAGGTATTGGACCGGAGATCACAGCGAAGACCCTCCTGCTGCACCCTGAGCTGCGCAAGATCTGCATACCGGTGGTGATCGGCGACGCGGACTCTGTCCGGCTTGGAGCGTCACGGGTCGGGCTCGACCCCGACGCAGTCCAGTTGATCTCCGATCCGCAGTCTGCGTTGAACGACCCGAACACCATCGAGGTCATCTAGACCGGCGACTCCTTGGGCGACGTGCCTCTAGGCGAACTCAGCCCCGAGCAGGCGACGGTGCCTACCGGTTCGTGGTGGAGGCGTGCCGCCTCGCGCGCGAGGGACGAGTCGACGGCATCGTCACCGCCCCGCTCAACAAGGCAGCCATGCAGGCGGGCGGGCACAAGTGGCCCGGCCACACGGAGCTGCTGGCCCACGAGTTCGGCGTCCAAAACTTCAGCCTCGTATTGTCCGCCGGTGACCTGTACCTATTTCACCTGACCGCCCACGTCTCGCTACAGCAGGCCATCGCGAATTGCACCCCCGAGCCGGCGGACGACGTCCTGACCCTGGCCGGAGCCTTCGTCAGGGGCTGGGATAAGGGCATCGGCAGGGATTGGGCCGTGAGCGTTAATGCCCCGCTCGCGAGCGCGAGCCACGGCCGGCTCCAATACGTCGGCGTCTTCATCGCCAAAGATTCGGTTCTCGCCGGCGTGCGGGTTTAGGCCTGCGACCCCGATCGGCTCGTCGTGTTTGCCCACTGCGCCGTCCGCGGCAAGTGGAACATTATCATCGCCTGCTATCACGACCAAGGCCATGCGCCTTTCAAGGCCGTCTACGGCGACGACGGGGTGAACATCACTATCGGCCTCCCCGTGGTCAGGGTCTCTGTCGACCACGGCACCGCCTTCGACATCGCCGGAAAAGGCATCGCCCGAGAGGCAAGCCTGGTGCTCTCCTGTGAGCGCGCTGCCCAACTCGCCCCCGGCTGGGACAGTGTCTGGCAAACAGCCCGCGGCACCACCACTGTCTCGGCGTGAGGAGCCGGCGTGGCGAGCACCGACATCGCCACAACGAGCCCCCGCGCGGTGCCGCGGCCCGTTGCGGTTATAGGCACAGCAGGAACCGCCACGTCGCGCGTTTGTTGCTGCAGATTCGTGCTGCAGTGCGCGACCGGCGCTGAGCGCGGTGATACGAGATGTTTGAGTAACGCATTCCGCCGGTCAGCGAGGAAGGCGCCGGGCATGGCCATTCACAACTCACTGCAAAAGATGCGCCGATCGGCTACCAGGCGTAATCCTCGGGTGCGGTTTGGTGACCGGGGAAGATGTCATCGAGGCGGCGCAGATGCTCCGGCGACAGACTGAGCTCCACGGCAGGCAGCGCGCCGTCCAACTGGTCACGGGTTCGCGGACTGATGATCGGTGCGCTGACCGCGGGCCGGGTAAGCAGCCAGGCCAGAGCCAACGTGCCGGGTTCCGCTCCTATCTCGGCTGCTAGGTCCTCGTAACCCTGGATCTCCTTCCGATGCTCGGCCAAGCTTTGGGCGGCGCGGCCCTCGATTCGCCGGACGCCAGTACTCGCGTCGAGCGCCCGGCGGATGTTCAGCGCCGACAACCTGCCCTTTGTTGGGCCAACTCCCCATCTCGCCGTAGACCTTGGTGGCGATGACGGTCCGCCCCCGCCGGCCGCCGCCGGTGGCGAACCAGTTGCCGATGATGGTTTCAGTTCGCCCGGCTTGCTGCCGAGCGGTTGGCGGTGTCGAAGAAGTTGATGCCCGCCTCGTGGGCGATGTCCATGATGGCGTGCGCGTCTTCCTCGGAGGTTCTGGGCCCAAAGTTCATCGTGCCGAGACAAAGCCGGGAGACTCGAAGGCCGGTTCGGCTGAGAAAGGTGAAGTCCATTCAGTTTCATCATCGCGCGCCGGGCCATGGAGGTAGCCGGAAATCGGGCTGGCGCTGGTCACATCGGGCCTAGGAAGGAGAGATCTCTCAGTGGAGCCCTGGGTCTCCAAGCTGCAATCAGCGAGCGCCGAGGAGATGTTGTACCGGAAGCCGCTGGAGAGGATCGGGTAGCAGCCGAGGTCCATCAGCGCACCGCCGCAGATAGTCGAAGCTGGAACGTGATGCGCTTCAGCTCGCACTGCAATCGGTCGACACCGAGATGGGTCTCCTGTGCGGCGAGCGGTACCAGATCGTCCGCTGCGGCGTCAAGCCGGGTCGCCAGGTGCTCCAGCCAGCCCGCCCGGTCCGAGGGGCGAGAACCCACGAGCTCGCGAGCGGCTTCCGCCGCGGCACCGATCAGCCGGTCGAGCTCCTCCGGTGGCGTGTCGCCCGGTTCGTGGCCCTGCCACGGCTGCACTGTCATGCCTACCCCCGGTCGAGATGGTTACTCCTGGTCGAGATCCCGGCTGACGCGGACGACCCGGTTGTCAGCGTGCCGATGCCGGGAATGTCGATGGTCCCCACGTCGCCCGGCCGGAGGCTGAACGACTCGTCCCGGCACGATGCTCGTGCCCGTGAGCAGCACCGCGCCGACCGGGAAGGTGAGCGCATCACCTGACGGATCACACACGCCGCTCATCCTGCTAGCCTCGCAGCGCACACCCAGTGGCTGTCGAGAATCTTGATCCGGGAGTCTTGTGGCTCGCCGACGGGCGTGCCCAGCTCAAACTGCAAGACGATGGACGGGAGTTCTGTAGATGCGAGTCGTCGTGACAGGGGGAACCGGACGGGCCGGACGGTGGGTTGTCCGTCTCCTGGCCGAGGTCGGCCACGAGGTTGTGAACTTCGACCTCGTCAGCCGACCGGAGCTGGAGCTGCCGGGAGAGTTCTGCCGGGTAGAACTGGCGGACGCGGGCAAGGTCTACGATGCGCTCTTCCAGTTCCGCCCCGAAGGCATCTGTCATCTGGCGGCGAACCCCGCCCCAAGCGGGCAGGCGCAGATCGACGTCTTTGACAACAACGTGCTGAGCGCCCACAACCTTATGCAGGCGGCGGGCGATCTCGGGGTTCCACGGGTGGTTTACGCCTCGAGTGAGATGGCGACCGGCCTGCTGACCGAGGGCACAGCTCCCACACAGATCCCATTCGATGAGACCGAGTGGCATCCGTCCCCGAATGCGTACGCCCTGAGCAAGTACATCAGCGAAGTGATCGCGGATTCGGTCGCGGTCCGCTACCCGCAGACGGCCTGGGTAGGGCTGCGCATTAATAATGTCATCGCTCCCGACGGCTACGACCGGTTCCAGGACGAGTGGGACGACCCTAGCCTCAGCAAAGCAAACTTCTGGAGCTACATCGACGCCCGCGACGTCGGCTCTGCCTACCGCGCGGCGCTGGAAGGGACGAGCAGCGGCCATGAGGTGTGCCTGATCGCGGCAGCCGATACCCGGGCGAAGCGGGGACTGCGCGAGCTGATGGCTGAGTATTACGACGGTTACGACCGCTTCGCGAGCGATTACGAGGATCCGAGGTCGGCCTTCGACTGCGCCAAGATGAAGGCGCTGTTCGGCTGGACTCCGAGTTACAGCTGGCGCGACCACTGAGCCGCGGCCTACTGCGCCGCGCAGGACGACACGCTGCTTCCCCAACCCGGAGCACGGACTGGCTCATCAACGTTACCCCGCTGTGCACGTACGGCTGGACCGGGCTGGAGGTGGGTAACACGAGCGCGGCGTCGACCGCTCCTCGTCTGTCGCCGTCGCGGTAAGGACGTTAGGAATGGGTCGAGAAGTAGGCTGACTTCATGACATCGGGCGAACCGGCAACTCGGGCGACCCTTGCCGAGGTCGCCGCGCTCGCCGATGTATCCATCTCAACGGTCTCCAAGGTGCTCAACGGCCGCGGCGGCGTCTCCGAAGAAACCCGTGCTCGTATTGAGGCGCTCCTTCAGGACCACCAGTACAACAGGCGCAGCCCAGGCCCCAATCATGCTCCGCTGATCGAGGTGCTGTGCTTTGAGATCGCCAGCTCATGGGCTGCCGAGGCGATCGCGGGGATCGAACGGCTGGCTCGTGAGCACGGCGTGGGCATGGTGGTATCGGGGACAAACGACCGCCGGAAGCCGGACCTGGACTGGATCGAGGGGGTTCTGAACCGCCGCCCTCTCGGGGTCATCCTGGTCGCCTGCAACCTTCTTGATGCCCAGCAACGGCAGCTTCGCTCACGCAGCATTCCCTTTGTCATGCTGGATCCCACCGAGCAACCGGCTTCCGACGTACCGTCAATCGGCTCCGCGGACTGGAGCGGCGCGTACGCCGCTACGCGGCACCTGATCGAGCTCGGTCATCGCGAGATCGCAATCATCACCGGTCCGGAGGACATGATGGCCGCGACGGCCCGGCTGTCCGGTTTCCGAGCCGCCCTGGAGGCCGCGCGCATCCCGCTCGACCCCAAATACGTGCGGCGTGGCGAGTTCCACCACAGCGACGGACTCACCGAGGGGCGCGCGCTCCTCTCCATGCCCCTGCCGCCGACGGCGATCTTCGCCTCCTCCGACGTCCAAGCACTCGGCGTGTACGAGGCGGCACGCGCGCTCGGGGTGGCAATCCCCTCGGAGCTGTCGGTGGTCGGATTCGACGACCTCAAGATCGCCCGATGGGCAGGACCGGCGCTGACCACGATCCGCGTCCCCATTGCCGAGATGGCCGAGCAGGCCGTGCATGTCGTGCTCAACCTTGCCCAGGAGCGGGCGCCTGCTTTCTCCCGGATCGATATGGCGACGACGCTCGTGGTGCGGGACAGTACCGATGTTCCGCCCATCGGTACTGCGAAAGTTTCGTTCACGCAGTTGAAACTTGACGCCATTTAGCCGGACAAGTATCCTTTCCGCTTATCGCGGCGAGTTGCGCTTGTCTGGGACTCGAGGCGGGAGGACAGGGGCGTTTCGTCAGGACAAGACACGGGTAAACCTCTGACACGGCGACGCCATCCAGCCCCTCCGAAGCATCTGTGTGCTCAGGCGTACGCGGATCAAAGAGGATCAATATGAAGTTCACACTCCCACCCAAGATGTCTCTTCGGTCACTTGCCGTAGTGGGTCTGGCCAGCCTTGCGCTGGCCCTCGGCGCGTGCGGCGGCCCGGTAGGCGGCGGCGGCAAAGGCGCCGAGCAAAGCCAGGCGGCGAGCCAGGAACAGAGCGCGGGGCCAGCGACGTCGGGCACCGTCAAATGGTGGGGCTGGACGCCCACGGACACGGCGACCGCGAACGGCTACATCGCCGCGTTCAACAAGGAATATCCCAACATCAAGGTCAACTTCAAGCTGGTCTCGATCCCGGACTGGCAGGCGGCACTGACCCCAGCGCTGCGATCCGAGAGCGGGCCGGACGTCTTCGACATGCAGCCGGGCTCCTACGTCACCAAGTACGGGTCCTTCGCCCAAGACATGACCCCGGTCATCACCAAGGCGTTGGGCGAGGACTGGCAGTCCAAGGTCGCCCCGGCGGGTGTCAGCGGCCTCACCGACAAGCACGGGAAGCTGACCGCCCTGTCCGTCGGCGCGGTGTACTCCGGCACGCTCTGGATCAACAAGGGCCTGTTCGACAAGCACAACCTGAAGCCGCCGACAACCCTCGACGAGTGGGAGAAGGTCTGCCAGGAGTTCAAGAAGGCCAGTCAGGGCTGCTTCGTCCAGGGCGCGGCCGGTGCCGGCTTCGACCAGGACACCCTGCAGGCGATCGCGAACTCTGTCGAGCCGGGATTCTGGACCAAGGCTTCGAAGGGCGACGCCAAGTGGAACGAGCCGGCGATGGTCAAGACGCTGGACATCTGGAAGCAGCTGTTCAGCCGCGGCATCATGCAGGAGGGCGCAATCGGCTACCAGCAGTACCCGGACGCCAACAACGACTTCCTCACCGGCAAGTACGCGATGGTCATGATGGGCACCTGGTACACCCAGTACTCGACCGAAAAGGCGATGACAGCGGCGCTCAAGGCCGCCGGTGTCTCCGGTGCAAAGCCCTTCCCCATTCTGCCGATCCAGTTCCCGAACGTCGGGGGAAACACCAGCGAGATGTTCGGTGACGCTGACTACGGCCTGTCGATCTCCACCAAGGCCAAGGACAAGGCGGCGGCCGAGGCCTTCGTCACCTGGCTCACCACCTCACAGGCGGGACAGCAGGCGGTGGCCGACCAGTTGAACGACGTCCCGGCGTTGAAGGGCATCGAGCCGAACTTCGAAGAGATCAACTTCGTCGATCCCGCGACCCAGGAGGCGCCGGTGAAGGACCTGCTGGCCAAGGTCGCCCCCGTCACGCAGCCTCGCTTCGCGCTCCTGAACCAGGATGTCCAGGACGCGATCTTCCAGGCGGCCCAGTCGACGGCTACCGGCAAGGCGACGCCCGAGGAAGCGGCGAACACCCTGCAGGAGGCGGCGGCGGCGGCGCAGTAGCTCCTCGAGCGTTCCGACAAGGGGTACGACGCGATGGCTGGAACATCGATAGCGGAACGCGGGCTTCGCGAGAAGCCCGCGCCCGCGGCAGGCGGCGGCAGGCGGAGCCGCCGCTTGCAACCGCAAGGACTCCACTGGATTCTGCCGGCGCTGGTCCTGAGCGTGGGGCTGATCTACTACTGCATCTGGTACACCGCGGTCATCTCGACGTGGGATTGGGACGGGATCGACCCGAATCCGGAGCGGGTGGGAGCCGAGAACTACATCCGGATCGCCCAAGACCCGATCTTCTGGAAGACCATCCAGCACACGATCGTGTTCTTCGTCGTCACCTTCGTGCTGCAGACCGCACTCGGCCTGATCTTCGCCGTACTGCTGCACTCGAAGGTGAAGCTCGCCGTGGTCTACAAGGTGATCATCTTCATCCCTGTCGTGCTGGCCCCGGCCATCACGGCGCCGGTCTTCCGGCAGATCTACGCGCCGGACGGCCAGTTCAACTCGGTGCTTGAGTTCTTCGGGCTTGGCTTCCTGGCCCAACCGTGGCTCGGCCAGGAGAGCACCGCGCTTGCGGTGATCATGGCGGTCACCGTATGGCAGTGGACCGGCCTGACCTTCGTGCTCTACTTCGCGGCCATGGGCCAGATCGACCAGTCCCTTCTCGAGGCGGCCCGGATAGACGGTGCGGGCAACTTCCGCACGCTGATCCACATCATCTGGCCGGGTGTGCGGGGCACGACGCTGGCCTTGGCGATCCTGAGCGCCATCGGTGCCCTCAAGACCTTCGACATCCCCTACCTCATCACAGTGGGAGGCCCGAACTACGCCACGGAGTTCCTCGGCACCTACATCTACCGCAAGACCATCCCACAGTCGCACGTCGGCTACGGCGCGGCCCTCTCGATCATCCTGCTCGTGCTAGCACTGGTCATGGCACTCATCCTGCAGGTTCGCGGCGGCGAGAAGCGGGTGGTCCGCTGATGTTCGAGATCCGCACCCGCTGGGGTCGCATCCTGCTGCAGGTGGTGGTCACCCTGCTCGTGCTGCCCTTCCTGTTTCCCCTCGTCGCGATGGTGCAGGGCTCGCTCGCCGGCGACGGGTGGGCAAACTACGAGGCGGTCCTCGCCGTTCCCGGCCTGTGGCGCTTCTTCCTCAACACGGTGGTCATCGCGGCCGGGGTGATCGTTCTGGTCTACATCGTCACCATGCTTGCCGCGTACGGCTTCGGAAAACTGCGCATCCGGGGCCGGGAGGTGTACTTCTGGATGCTGCTGGCCTGCCTCACGCTGCCGGAGGTGGTGCTGCTCACCCCGCTGTTCACCACCGCTCAGGCGTTCGGCTTCTTCGACACGTACTGGGCCGTGATCCTGCCGATTGCCGCGTTGCAGGTGCCGTTCGCGGTTCTGCTGGCGCGGAACTTCGTCCAGGGCATCCCCGACGAACTCTTCGAGGCAGCCCGGGTCGACGGCGGGAGTGTGATCAACGGCTTCCGCCACCTGGTGATCCCGCTTACCCGGCCTATCGCCGCCGCGATCTTGATCTTCACCCTCATCGGGGCCTGGAACAACTACCTCTTCCCCCTGGTGTTCCTGCAATCCCCCGAGATGCAGACGATCACCCTCGTGCCGCAGTTCTTCGTCGGCCAGTTCAGCAACGACCAGACCAAGATCCTCGCTTCCGCCGTGATCATCGCGATTCCGGAGATCATCGCCTACCTGTGCCTGCAGCGCTACTTCGAGCGGGGCCTGGCCGCCGGCGCCATCAAGTAGCCCGTACTCGAAGGAGCATCCGTGCCGCTGATCCAGATCGACCTCGACCGCGAGCTGTTCGACACACACGGCGACCAGCTGAGCGCCGCGGTCCACCAGGCGCAGCTCGACGCGCTCGACATCCCCGTCGACGACCTGTTCCAGGTCTTCACCCCGCACGGCGCGGGCGAGCTGCGCTTCGACCCGGGGTACAACGGGGTCCACCGGCAACGCCTGCTGCTGCTCCGGATCACGATGGTGCACATGTATCCAGTCGCGACCAAGCAGCGCCTCTACGAGTCCATCGTCAAGCGGCTCGGGGAGGCCGGCGTACGCGCGGAGGACATCCTGATCGCCGTCGTCGAGAACGGCTTCGAGGACTGGTACGCCGGCCGGCTCTGACAGACCGAACCCCAGAAAGAGGGCTCCTTTCGATGATGCAATACGACGGCGCGGCGCTCCGCGTGCTTTACATCGGTGGCACCGGTACGATCAGCACGTCCTGCGTACGCCTCTCCGTGGAAAGTGGGATGTCGGTGTTCGTGTTGAACCGCGGCAACAACAGCGCGGGGCGAGACATGCCGAAGGGCGTCACCTGGCTGACCGGCGACGTGACGAACGACGCTTCCCTGCTCGCGGCAATCGGGGACCAACGGTTCGACGCGGTGGTCAACTTCTTGTCCTACGACGCCGACGATGCGCACCGGATGGTTGCGATGTTCGGCTCCCGCACTCGGCAGTACGTGCACATCAGCTCCGGGTCCATTTACGCCAAGCCCGTGCGGCAGTCACCGATCACTGAGTCGACGCCCATCGCACTCAACCCGGTCCTCGACTACGCCACCGCCAAGTGGCGGGCTGAGCTTGCGCTGCAGCAGGCTCTAACCGAGCAGGGCTTCCCGGTCACGATTGTCCGGCCCTCGCATACCTACGACGACGCCAACCCGCCCGTCCCGGGAGGCTGGACGGTCGTGGATCGGATCGCCAGAGGCGCAGAGATCCCGGTACACGGGGACGGAACGTCGCTATGGACGCTGACGCACGCCGAGGACTTCGCCCAGGGCCTTGTCGGCCTGCTCGGCAACCCGAGAAGCATCGGGGAGGTCTTCAACATCACCGGCGAAGACGTCTACACCTGGGACCAGATCTACACCATCATCGCCGACGCACTCGGCGTCGAGGTCAAGCTTGTGCATGTAGCCTCCGAGTTGTTCCCAGTAGTGGCACCCGACTGGTTCTGGTCGGGCGAGGTGCTCGGCGACATCGGCCACTCCGCGGTGTTCGACACCAGCAAGATCCGGCGCTTCGTACCCGGCTTCAGGCCAAAGCTGACCTTCCACCGGGCTGCACGGCGCATGGTCAAGTGGCGGTCGGACCACCCGGACACCACCGGCGCTGACCAGGCGACCGATGCCGTCCTAGACCGCATCGTCGACGCCTACCACGCGGCTCGGGCGGCCTTCGCCGACCGGGCTCCGCAGCCTGCTGGAATTGGCTCGTGAACTGGCCCCCCACTCTGTCCCTCGGCGAGCTCGGCGCTACGGGACTGGCCGTCACGCCGATCTGCTTCGGAACTAGCCCGCTCGCCAGCATGGCGCAGCTGTACGGGTACGCCGTCGAGGAGGAGCGAGCCGTCGCCACCGTTCTGGCCATCTTCGAGAGCCCGGTCAACTTCCTCGACACCTCCAACGGCTACGGCGAGAACGGCACGGCCGAGCGCCGCATCGGTGAGGCGATCCGGCGGACCGGCGGGCTCCCGTCCCAGGTCGTGCTCGCCACCAAGGTCGACCCGGATCCGCGTACCGGCGACTTCTCCGCGGACCGGGTCCGCGTTTCACTCGAGGAGTCGATGGAGCGGCTGGGCATCGACAAGATCGCGCTGCTCCACCTACATGACCCGGAGCGGATGTCCTTCGAGGAGGGAGTGGCTCCCGGTGGGCCGGTGGAGGCGCTGGTGGACCTTCGGGAGCAGGGCCCGGTAGAACACCTGGGTGTCGCCGGGGGTCCGGTCGGGCTGCTTCAGCAATACCTTGACACCGGCGAGTTCGAGGTCGTGCTGAGCCACAACCGGTACACCCTGCTCGACCGCTCCGCCGAGCCTCTGCTCCAATCCGCTGCCGACCGCGGACTCGGCGTGCTTAACGCGGCGCCGTACGGCGGCGGCATGCTGTCGAAGGGCCCGAGCGTGCAGCAGAACTACGCGTACGGATCCCGAGATGATCGGATCCGGGAAGCGGCAGAGGCGATGGAGGCTGCCTGTCGGCGGTATGGCGTCCCGCTCGCCGCCGCCGCCCTGCAGTTCTCGATGCGGTCGGAGATGATCGACTCGACCGTCGTCGGGGTGTCATCGCCAGAGCGGATCACTCAAACTCTCGAGCTGGCCGCCGTAACGATCCCTGATGAACTCTGGCCCGAGCTCGAGCGGCTGACTCCACCGCAAGAGCTCTGGCTCTACTGAGTGGTGTGAGCGGCCATACCGGGCGGGATGAATTTTCTCTCGGATCGAGGAGTCTCATGAGCGTCAGCCCAACCAAGCAACCGATGTTCGCGACGTACCCCAGCCTGCAGGGTCGGACGGCGTTCGTTAGCGGCGGCGCGTCCGGCCTCGGCGCGGAGTTCGTGAGCCAGCTGGCCGGGCAAGGCGCCCGTACCGCGTTCATTGACATCGATACCGACCGTGGCAAAGCGCTCGAACAGGCGCTTCGAGACGAGGGCGCCGATGTGGTTTTCTCCGAATGCGACGTGCGGGACGTCCCTGGCCTCCAGGCGGCGATCACCCGATCGGCCGAGCAGCTTGGCCCCATCCGCGTGCTGGTCAACAACGCGGCCAACGACCATCGCGACAAGGTCGCCGAGATGGATCAGAGGCTGTGGGATGACCGGATCGCCGTCAACGTCCGTCACCACTTCTTCGCCGCCCAGGCGGTCGCAGAGATGATGCGGGATGCCGGGGGCGGTTCCATCATCAATCTCGGATCGATCAGTGCGCACATCGACCTCATGGATCTTCCGGGCTACATCACGGCCAAAGCGGGTGTGGAGGGCCTGACGCGGACCTTGGCGCGTGAGTACGGGCCCTGGCACATACGGGTGAACTGCATCATCCCGGGCTGGATCATGACTGAGAAGCAACTCACCGAATGGGTGACTCCGGAGGCGGAGAAGTCCATCGCACGCAACCAGTGCCTCCCCGACAAGCTTTATCCCGAAGACGTTGCTCGGCTCCTACTCTGGCTAGCGGCGGATGACTCCCGCTCCTGCACGGCGCAGCGGTGGATTGTGGACGGAGGCTGGATGTGAGCAGCAGGGCGGAGCGATTCACTGTCCCCTGTACCTTCCACGGCGAAGGGCCGTTCTGGGATTCGGTGAACAACCGCCTGCTGCTCGCCGACATGCTTGCCGGCACTGTCGTGGCGGTTGGTACAGACGGCGACACCCAGCGACACAAGCTCGCAACAGTTGCCGCTGCAATTAGGGCCCGACGGGGCGGCGGCTACGTGCTCGCCACCGAGAACCAATTCGTGCTGCTCGGCCCCGATCTGATCCAGCAGACGGCGCTGCCTCCGGTCTTCACCGACCCGCTTATCCGGATGAACGACGGCGGCTGTGATCCCCAAGGGCGCTTTTACTGCGGAACCATGGCGTACGCCGAGACCCCTGGAGCCGGGACCTTGTACCGCCTCGATCCCGATGGCAGCGTCCAGGTGACGCTTTGTGAGGTGACTATCTCCAACGGACTGCAGTGGAACCGGGCGGGCGACACCGTGTTCTACGCGGACACGCCTACCGCCCGGGTCGATAGCTTCGACTTCGACCCGGCGTCAGGTGCTTTCACCGACCGCCGGACCTTCACCGAGATATCGGGCGGCGGATATCCGGACGGCATGGCCATTGACGACGAGGACGGCATCTGGGTCGCCCTCTGGGGTGGCAGCGCCGTGCACCGCTACGACAGCACTGGCCGGCTTGACCTTGTGATCGACCTACCCGTGTCCAACGTTACGGCTTGCGCGTTCGGCGGACCTGACCGGAGGACGCTGTTCATCACTACGTCCCGACAAGGACTGGACACGGACGATCAGCCGGATGCCGGCGCCGTTTTTCGCTATGACGCGAGCGTTCGGGGCGCCCCACAACACGCGTTCGCCGGCTGAGGCTGGCTCATGACACCTGCTGCAGCACTCCGTCCACCCGCCTCGGCAGCCGCCACGGGTTGTGCTCTTTCAGCGCCGGCGGCAGTACGTCATCCGGCGCGCCCTGGTAGGTAACCGGCCGCAGGAACCGATCGATCGCTGCGGTGCCCACCGAGGTCGTCTGCACCGACGTAGTTGCTGGATACGGCCCGCCGTGATGCTGAGCATAGGTCACCGAGACACCAGTCGGCCAGCCATTCCACACCACCCGACCGACGCGCTCGCTGAGCACATCCAGCAGCGCGGAGGTAACGGGTTCCTGGCCGGAGGAATGGATGGTCGCAGTGAGCTGTCCCTCGAACACTTGTGCGGCGGCCAGCAGCTCATCCTCTGATCTGTAGGACACCATGAGCGCCGCCGGACCGAAGCACTCCTGTGTCAACGCCTCAGAGTCCGCCAACAGGTCTGAGACCGTCGTCGCGAGGATTATGGGCGCCGGATCGCCCTCCGGGCTGGCCTGCCCGGCGATCACCCGCACGCCGGGTCGCTGCGCCAACTGCGCGAGTGCCTCGGCATAGCCTGACCGAATGTGTTCGCTCAGCATCGGCGCCGCCGGTCGTTCGCCGGCAAGGGCCGCGACCCGGCCTTCAAGACCAGCGCCTGCCGGAACGAACAGCAGCCCGGGCTTGGTGCAGAACTGGCCGTTTCCGAGTGACATGGAGGCGACGAAGCCGGACGCCACGTCATCAGCCCGGTGCGCACCGGCATCCGGCGTCACGAAGGCCGGGTTAACGCTGCCGAGTTCGCCGTAGAACGGAATGGGTTCCGGCCGGGATACGGCGAGGTCGAAGAGGGCCCGGCCCCCGCGGAGCGAGCCGGTGAAGGAAGCGGCACGGATCCGCGGGTCCTTGACCAGAGCGATCCCGGTCTCGAAGCCCCTTACCACAGCGAAGATCCCGTCCGGTGCCCCGGCCTCAGCCAGCGCATCGGACACGTGCGCCCCGGTCACCCAGGACAGCTCCGGGTGACTGGGGTTCGCCTTCAGCAGCACCGAGCAGCCAGCAGCCAGGGCCGAGGCGGTGTCACCACCGGCCACGCTGAACGCGAACGGAAAGTTGCTCGCTGCATACACCGCAACCGGTCCGATGGGCCGCAGCATCCGCCGCAGGTCGGGCCGGGCGCCCATGGGCCACGCAGGATCGGCGTGGTCGATGGTCGCCTGCAAGAACGAGCCGTCGCGGAGAATCTCCGCAAAGAGTTGAAGCTGGAACGTGGTGCGCTTCAGCTCTCCTTGCAATCGGTCTAGGCCGAGATGGGTCTCCTGCGCGGCGAGTGGTACGAGCTCCTCCGCCGCGGCGTCAAGCCGGGTCGCCAGGTGCTCCAGCCAGCCTGCCCGGTCTGAGGGGCGAGAATCCACGAGCCCGCGAGCGGCTTCCGCGGCGGCACCGACCAGTTCGTCGAGCTCTTCCGATGGTGTGTCGCCCAGTCCCTGGCTTTCTTGCTCGTCCACAGTCATCCTTATTCCTGGTCGAGATCCCGGCCGACGAGAACGACCGGATTGGTGAGTGTGCCAATGCCGGGATGTCGATGGTGACCACGTCGCCCGGCCGGAGGGTAAACGACTCGTCCGGCACGATGCCCGTGCCCGTGAGCAGCACCGCGCCGACCGGGAAGGTGAGCGCGGCCATCAGCCACCCGGCCAGGTGCTCGAACCGACGGGTGATGCTCGCGGTGCTGGTCGATCCTTCGAACGCGACCGAGTCACGACGCAAAATGCGGAGGCTGATGTCGAACGGCAGGGCTGCGGCTTCCCAGGCGGCAAGGATCCCCGGCCCAAGGGCGCGCTCGCTGCTACGCAACATCGCCATCAACATGCCCTCCCATTGCCCACTTGCTGCGACCGGCCCATCAGGGCATAAGGATGGTGCGGCCGATACCGCCCGATCGCAACTCGGCGTAGGCCTCGTTCACCTCAGTGAGCGGCCGGCGGCCACCGATGAGCTCGTCCAAGGGCAGCCGGCCGCTCAGGTAGAGCGCGAAGATGAGAGGTAGGTCCAGGCGGGGGTTGCTGGCCCCGTAGAGCGCGCCGACGATCCGCTTCTGCAGCTGCACGAGTTCGTTGATCGGTACCGCGACCGTGGCATCGACGCTACTCAGCCCGACCGCGACGAGTGTACCGGCGGGCCGCAGGCACTCGACCGCCTGCCGCATCGTCTCCGGGCGGCCGACGGCGTCGATCATCCAGGGCACACCACCGTCGGAGAGCCCGAGCACCCGGTCGACGACGTCGCCCGCCCGTGCGTCCACGACATGCGTGGCGCCAACCCGCTTTGCGACCTGGAGCTTGGCCGGGTCGATGTCGATCGCGATCACGGGATGGGCTCCGATGAGCCCGGCGCCCATAACAGCCGCAAGCCCAACGCCGCCGGTGCCGAATATCGCGAGCGGCTGACCGGTCCCCCCGTGTACCGCGTTCAGCACAGCCCCGACGCCCGTGATCACCGCGCAGGCAGAGATGGCAGCGATCTCCGGCGGCACGCCGTCCGGCACCGGGAGCACGCTCGTCTCGGAGACCACCACCCGCTCCGCGAAGCACGAGACGCCCATCAGGTGGTGGATGCGGGCCTCGCCCTGATGCAGGCGGGTTGTGCCGTCCATCAGCCCATTCGTCGTCGCGAGCACTCGGCCGAACCGGCAGAGCACCGGGTTGCCCGCCACGCACGCCTCGCACTCGCCACAACGCGGCCGCCAGAGCAGGGCCACCCGGTCACCGACCGAAAGGCTGCCGCCGGCACCAGGACCGAGGGACTCGATGATGCCGGCACCCTCATGGCCGACCACAAGAGGCAGCTTCGCCTTAAGATCGCCCACCATGTAGTGCAGGTCGCTGTGGCAGACACCGGCAGCCTCGATCCGAACACCGACCTCCCCTGCCCTGGGCTCGTCCAGTTCCACCTCCTCGAGCTGGAGCGGCGCACCGATCTCGCGCAGCACCGCCGCCCTCATCGAAGGGTTTTCGCGGCAAGGCCGTGCTGGAGCTCGGCGAGGAGGGGCTCGCGCACGGCGCAGGACTCGAATGCGAATGAGTCGGCGAGCGCATCAAGCTCGGTGTCGTCGAGCCCGCGGAACAAACTTGCGTACTCATGTGCTAGCGGCTGGGCGATGGTGATGTTGAGCAGTAGCGTGCGCACCCAGTCGAATCGGCCCCAGGGGTAGGGGTCGAAGTCGGGAAATTCCCGCGCGATCAGGTCTTGAACTGGCTGCGTCACTTCGGCGACACCCATTCCGTCGCTGCCCCACTGGTCGGCGGCAAGCCGGTTCTTCTTCGCCACGAAGTCGTCGAACCGGCGACGATACGGAGTGTCCGGCCGAACCGAGACCAGACCCTGCCGACCGATGTCCTTGTACATCCACAGCGCCCAGCTCGCCGAATGCCGCCGGTAGAGGTCGAGCTGGTCGGCGAGGATGCCGCGGAGCCGCGCGTCCTCCGGCTCGTTCCCGGTGTAGATCGGTCCGAATTCCCCCACCAGGATGGGGCTGCCGGTCGATCGCGCGTACGCGGATCGCTTCAGGAACTTCTGCTCCGCTTCCTCGCGGCTGTAGTGAGGGCTGCGCCCGAGGCCGGCATCCACATAGTCGTGCAACGTGTAGACCGCGTTCTCGAAGGGCTCGTCAAAGATGTCGAACTCCGTCGCGTAGGTGTTGCCATCAAGGAAGACGGTGTGGTCCGGGTCCACCGCCCGGATTGCGGTGACGAGCCGCCTGTAGAAGGGCCCCACAACGCTGCGAGTCTCATTCGCGGGCTCGTTCAGCAAGTTGTAGCCGGCCACCCAGGGGTTGCCTCGGTAATGGTCGGCGATGGCCTCCCATAGATGCACCACCCGGTCCTGGAAGTGCCGGTGCTCCCAGAACGCGGGAACGTGTGTGGGGTTGTCAGAGTGCCAATGATGGTTCTGCGAGCCGGGCAAGGCGTGCAGGTCGACAATCGAGAAGACGCCGTGGCGCCTGAGCGCCTCGATGGCCCGGTCAAGGTGGCGGAAGCCATCGGCCTTGATCTCGAACGGTCGCGCGTCGTCCTCGAAATGCTTGTAGCCAACGGCGATTCGTGCAAGGTTCAACCCGACCTGGCCGAGGAACGCCGCGTCGGGCTCATCGAAGAACCGGGTGAGGAGACGCTCGAAGAAACGCTCGGCCCGGTCGTCGCCGATCGCGCGCCGCACCTCACGCCGCATCAGCGTCTCGTTCGCCGAATATCCGGTGATGAAGTTCTCCATGTTCAGCCAACCACCCAGGCAGACGCCGCGAAGGAGCAGCGGCTCGCCGTCAGGGGCGAGGAATGACGACCCGGAGGTTTGGATCGTCGGCGTGCTAGCAATCATCCGACTCCTACGTAGGAAAGTTTCGCCGAACGGAGAGAGACTTTTCTCATGCCAACCTACGGACCGCACCAACGAGCGTCAAGCGGCTGGTGTGCCCGTGGTGTGGGTGCACTCCACCAGACGAACTGCGCCTGGTTGCGTGTTGCTCGAGGTGCCCGTCGTGTCGCAATGCAAATTCTGCCGCACAGCAGGATCTCCCACCACGATCGACATCTATTCACACGTCGCTGCAGCGAGCACCCGCGAAGCGCTTGGGCGACTAGGCACGACGTTATCAATCAGGAGCTAGAGGCCAACTGCTGCAGTTTGCTGGGAGCAGCTGAGGATCGAGATCGGTCGGCTGTTCGCCGCGGATCGGGGCTGTTACGGTCCGCCGCGGATCACCGCCGATCTGGTCGAGGAGGGCTGAGTGGGCACACCACCGGCAGACGAGCGCACCGGCCCCGTCGGCCCCCGCCGCCGGTCCCGGCGGCGCTGTTCCCGGCCCCGGGCCGGCGTGGTAGGAACTGTCTACGGGCTGGAGCAATGTCGCTGCCATCGGCGTGCGCCGCCCGGACGGCCCACGACGCGGAACCTCGACCCAGGGACTCGGATGCGCGCACTGGTCATCTCCGGCGTCGGCGGCCACGCGCTGCTCGACCACGGCGTGCCGCCGGCCGACCCGGGTGTGACCTGCTGCTGGCCCCGCTGGCCGTCGGGCTGTGCGCCACCGACCTGGAGCTGCTTGACGGCTCAATGGTGTACCTGCGCGACGGGCCGCACGCAGCTGCCCCTGGTGCCCGGGCACGAGTGGGTGGCCCCGGTGGTGGACCGCGGCGCGCCGGGCAGCGGGTTCGCCGTGGGCGACGTCGTGGGGGGAGTGCAGCATCGGTTGCGGCGACTGCCCCGTGTGCGCCTCGGGCGCCTACCACGAGTGCCCGCGGCGGCAGGAGACCGGCGTAATGAACCGCGACGGCGCTCTCGCCCAGCGGCTGCGCTTCCCCGCCCGCAGCGCCCACGCCGTGCCGCCGGGCGTGGACGTGGAGGACGCCCTCTTCGCCGAGCCGACGGCGGTCGCGCTGCGGGCCGTTCTACGCTCCGGCGCCGGGTCCCGCTCGCGCGTGCTCGTCGTGGGCGGTGGCACCCTCGGCTGGCTTGCCGCTGCGGTCTTCCTCGACCTCCTGGACGCCGAGGTCGCCGCCCTGGAGCCCGATGCCGGTCGCATGGGCGGCTGGCGGCGCTGGGCGTGCGCGCGGCCGGGGCGGAGGAGGTCTTCGACGTCGTGCTGGAGGCCAGCGGCAGCCGGGGCGGCGTGGCCGCGGCCCTGGACCGGCTGGGCCTCCAGCGGGCGCCTGGTGGTGATCGGCCTGACCGGGGCGGAGTCGGTGCCAGTGGACCTGGACCGGGTCGTGGTGAACGACCAGGTGGTCCTGGGGTCCCTCTGGGCAGTCCCGACGTATGGCCGCAGGCCCTTGAGCTGCTCGGGCGCGGACGCGTGCGGCCCTCAGCGCTGGTCACCCACCGCTACCCGCTGGAGGCGGTCGGCGAGGCCGTCGCCACCATGCGCGACCGGGCTCCGGGCACCGGCAAGGTCCTCGTCCTCCCGTAGGAGCCGGGTCGGGACGAGCAGCACGAGCACGACACCACGACGAGGAGGAGCGACGCGTGAAGAGCAAGGACGTCCACGGGTTCAACTACGACGGGTCCTGGGGGACCAGCGGCCTGGACCTGTGGCAGCACCACGACCACGGGACGATGGCGGTGGAGATCGCCCGGGGCAAGGAGTACTTCCCGGGCTGGAACGTCGCCCGCTGGTGGCTGTCCCACGAGGCCCACCAGCGCGACCCGCAGCGCTTCCTGGCAAACTTCGAGGCCGGGCTGGGGATCTTCGCCCAGCACGGCATCCTGGTGATGCCGTTGCTGTTCAACCGGTGGCGCGACCCGGTGTGTGACTTCGGCGGCGTGCCCCTGGACCACCTGATCCCCCACCACAGCGCGTGGACGAACGTGGACGACCTGTTCGTCAACCCCGATGCGGGGGACCCGGTCGACGCGCCCGTGCAGGGTCTCTTCCACCGCTACCTGGCGGATGTGGTGGGCGCGCACCTGGACGACGCGCGCATCTACGCCTGGGACCTGTGCAACGAGCCCCTCATGGGCAGCTACGTCGACGACGAAAACAGCCCGATCCGCAAGGCGGAGCTGACCTGGTTGACCTGGTGCTACAGGGTCTGCAGGGACCTTGGCGCCCAGCAGCCGCTGACCATCGGCAACTACCCCAACGTCAAGGCGCTGGAGCTGACCGAGCCGATCAGCGACATCCTCAGCTTCCACCCGTACTACATGTGGAACGGCAGCGGGAACCAGCAGCAGACCAGGTCCAAGGAGGGCTTCGAGGGCTACCTGGACGAGTGCGTGGCAATCGCCGAGCGCGCCGGCAAGGAGCTGATCGCCAACGAGACCGTCTGGGGCGCACGCGACGACGCCACGCACGTGGGGGTCATGCGCTACACCCTGGCCCAGCTAACCCAGCGCGGCATCGGGTTCACCGTGCACGCCCTTCACCACAGCCTGGTCGCCGACCTGCACCGCGACGAGTGGGGCCCGGTCGGTCGCCCGGAGTGGCTGCACTTCATCGAGGCCGACGGCTCCCTGCGCGCGGGCCATGAGGCGTTCAACGAGTTCGCCCCCCAGTAGGCTACGGCGGACTGGGGAGGCTTGCGCGGGTGGGCCTGAATCGCCCTGGAAATGCCGGAGGGTGCTGATCCAACACAGGAGGATTCAGCCATGTCAGCACCGACGAAGTACGACCAGGAGTTCCGTGAGCGGGCGGCCCGGACGTATAGGGAGCGGCTCGAGGAGCAGTGAGTCCAAGCGAAGCGGCGGCCCGTCGGAGTGATGTTGGACCCGAATCCAGAGACGTTGCGGAACTGGGTCGAGGAGCCGGGGGGGGGGTCGAGTCCGGGCGGTTGGCAGGACTTTGAGGTGGTCAGCCGGGAAACCCCACACGGTGGCGCTCGGCTGACAGTGCATGCTCAAGTCGGCTATCCGTACCGGCTCTGGCTGCTGGTCACGTACGCGCTGACGGAACAAGGTTTGACGATCAGTGTGGAGGCCACCAACACCGGACCAGACCCGGCGCCGTTCGGTGCGAGCATCCATCCCTACCTGGGCGCGGGCGCCGGTGTGGTCGACGGCTGGGTCCTCGAGCTCCCGGCGGCGAGAGTCCTGACGGTCACGGCCGACAGGCTTGTTCCTGTTGACCTTCGCCAGTGGCTGAACTGGACCGTTTCGATTTTCGTCGGCCACGGACCATCGCGGACACTTTTGTCGATCATGCTTTTACCGACCTCTCCGCCGGTCCCCGGATGGCAGATTCACCGCCCGCCTAACGGGTGCGGAAGGAAGCGGCGTCGCTATCACGTGGGGTCAGTGGCAGATCACCGGTTTCTAGCGGAGATCTGGGGGAGAACCCAGAAGTGGCCAGTGGAACCCAGAAGTGGCCAGTGGGGGATGCCCGGCGAACCGGCCATACGGGCCTGTGCGGCGGTGTTACATGCTGTCGAGGGTCCGGCCGCCCAGCCGAACTCCGGCTACCGCTCGTGGGATGGTCGGAGTCGGGCGCAGCGGAGGCGATGGAGCGGCCCACCAGCGCTACGAGGTCACGCTAATGCCACCGCACTGCAGTTCTCGACCCGATCTGAGATGATCGACTTGAGGGTCTTGGGGCCGGGGTGCTTCGGCTGGACGAATCGCCCAGACCCTCGAGCTGTCACCGCCACCATCCCCGACGACCTGTGGTCTGAGCTCTTGCGGGCCGCTCCGGAACCCGGCTCTCGCTGAGAGCTGAAGCCAGTTTGCCGGGTCTGGAGCGCCCAGGTCCGGCCAGGTGAACGAGAGGACTGATGATACGTCTGTTCAGAACGGAACACCGGGTCGACACCGACGTTGACATCTCGAGTGTCGCGTTCTGGCGCCAGCCCTTTCACGTCCGGGATGTGGCTTTCGGCCGGCTACGCGCCGAGCGGCCCGTGAGCTGGCATCCCGCGCTGGAAACGCCCGGCTACCCGAAGAGCAAGCACCACGAAGCGGGGTTCTGGGCGGTGACCACCGTGGAGGACATCGCCTACGCGAGTCGTCATCACGAGCTGTTCAGCTCAGAGCTCGGGCAGGTCAACCTACGCCCCGCCCCGTTTCAGGTGGACCCGAACATGCTGGTCCTGGACCCACCTGCCCACGACAGCCTCCGGCGAGTGGTCAGCGCCGCCTTCACACCCAAGGCCGTCGCGCGGCTCGAGCGCACAATCGAGCGGCGATCCAAACAGATCGTTGCCCGGGCCGCCGCTCGTGGCGAGTTCGACTTCGTGCGCCACGTGGCGGCTCAGCTTCCGCTGCGGACGATCGCCGAACTTTTCGGGTTACCGCCCAGCGAGCATGACTCCTTCGTCGTCGCCGCCGACGCCTACGTTGGGTCAGGCTTTCCTGCCGAGCTTCCGGCGGGTATCACGATGCAGGCGTTCTACGAGGCCCAGGTCGCGTACTTGAGGAACCTGTGCACCGCGCTGGCCCGCTTCCGCCGGAGAGTGCCCACCGAGGACTTGGTGACCTGTCTGGTGAACGCAGAGTTCAATGGCCGGCCCCTCAGCGATGACGAGATTCTCTCGACGATGCTGTTGCTCATCGTCGCGGGTGATGACACCACCAAGCAGGCCACCACGCTGAGCCTGCTCGCACTTCACGCCAACCCGGCCGAACGCGATTGGCTCGGCGAAGACTTCGAAGGCCGAATCGACGACGCGCTGGAGGAGTTCATCCGATACGCCTCACCGGTCATCGTCTTTACCCGGACGGCCAGCGTCGATACCCAGCTCCACGGTGTTTCCATCACCGCCGGTGACAAGGTCGCGTTGTTTTATTGTTCTGGTAACCGAGACGCAACCGTCTTCACCTCACCGGAGACCTTCGACCTGAGACGACCCCGTGCCCAACACGTCGCATTTGGTGGAGGTGGCGTGCACTTTTGCCTGGGGAGCGCCGTGGCGAAAGTTCAGTTGAAGTCGCTGTTCCGGGAGATTCTTCGGCGGATGCCGCGGTTGGAGGTCGGCGAACCTGAGTTTGTCTTCAGCGAGTTCGTGCACGGGGTAAAAGCGTTGCCGGTGCGGGTCATCCGGTGAAAACCTCGAGGGAATGGGCGCGGTCGCCCATTCCCTCGCAAGTTGCGCTTCCGGCTCAGGCGCCGGCCAGCGACCCGCCGATCCCACCCACACTGAAGTACCGGTTCAGCGCCGCGAACAAGATCACCGGCGGCAACATCATCATCACCGCCACGGCCATCACCAGGCCCCAGTTCGTCGAGTTCTGCTGGAAGAAGCTCTGCAGGCCCACCGGGAATGTGAACTTTTCACTAGATCGAAGGAAGACGAGGGGGACCAGATAGTCGTTCCAGGCCACCAAGAAAGCAAAGATGGCCGTGGACAGGATGCCTGGCAGCGAGTTCCGCAGCACGACGCGGAGGAAACCGCCGAAGACCGAGCAGCCGTCCATCCACGCTGCCTCCTCGAGATTGATCGGGATGGAGTCGTAGTAGGCCGCCATCATCCAGATCGCGACCGACATGGTGAAGCCGACGAAGATGATCGTGATGCCCGTCAGGGTGTCCACGAGGCCCAAGTTGGCGAACAGGATGAACAGCGGGATCACCGCGGTGACGAAGGGCAGCGCCTGCACAATGAACAACACCAACGAGAATCCGGAGATCAACCGGCTCCGCCCCCGTGACAACACATACCCGGCCGGCGCCGCAACGGCGACCGACACCAGGACGGTAGCCAGGGTCGTCACCATGCTGTTGCGCAGCCAGAGCAAGACATCGGTCTGGCTGAATATATTGACGAAGTTCTCGAGCGTGAAGGTCGCCGTGCTCGTGCTCCCCAGCGAAGGCTGGAGGGAGAGCACGACGACCGCGAGGACCGGGATGAGTACGACGGCGGCGATCACCAAGACGAGAACGAACTTCCCCCAGCTGCCGCGCGGTTCCGGGTCAGCTTTGGTGGGCTCGGCCCCGAGGTGGGAGTCAGTCGCGTCGTGGCTTTCCGAGAACTCCACTGTGGTCATAGGATCTGCACCTTCTTGATTTGCCGGTACAAGGCGACGGAGATCACGATCAAGACGAGAGTCATCAGGAAGGCGATCGCCACACCGGGGCCGGTCTGGAAGTTCTGGAACACCGTGACGTAGGAAAGCACGACCAGCGTCTGCGTGGCATTCACCGGTCCGCCGCCGGTCAGCAGGAAGATCGTGGGGAAGTCGTTCACGCAGAAGATGGTCATCAAGATCCAGCTGATGTAGGTCGATCGCGAGATCATCGGCAAGGTGATGTTCGTGAGTGTGTTCCACTTGCTCGCACCATCGACTTTGGCGGCCTCGTAGACGTTGTTGTCCACCGACTCGAGGGCGGCGGCCATCATCATCATCATGAACGGGAAGCTGATCCAGACCTTGAAGACGCAGACCGTAATCTTCGCCAGCAAGGGATCGGCCAGGAAGAGGACGTTGCCCAGTCCCAATGCCTCGGCCAGGATCGGCAGCGGGCTCTGGGGGGTGGCAACCAGCCAGTTCCACGCGGTCGCGGAAACCACGACCGGGACCACCCACGGAAGCAGGAGCAGGAGCTTGAAGGTGTTCTTGACGGGGAACCGGGTCTTGAGCAGAAGGGCGAGTGCGAGACCGACGAACCAACTGCCGAACACGCCGACCAGCGTGAAGACCACCGTGAAACGGGCCGCCGCCCAGAAGGTTGGATCGGTCAGTACATCAGCGTAGTTCTGCAAGCCGACGAAGTCGCCAGCATCGATCAAGCTGCCGTCCCGCAAGCTCTGCCATCCCGCATAGATCACCGGATAGAGGTTGATGAGCAGCACCAGGAACAGCGCAGGCGCGGCGAAGGCGCCCAGCGTCAACGGACTCGCGCCGGGTCGCCGGGTCTTGCGCGGCGCCAGTGGTGGTCCGGAGCCGCGGACCGCGACGCCCGTTCGCGCTCGAGTCAGGCCCTGTCCGGCGGTAGAAGTCGACATTTGGCTCACCTCATCGGCTGCGGGCGCGCAACCCAGTCGCGGCCATAGCCGTGCGTCGCTCGGGTGTTGGATTTGTCATGATCGGCTGGGGAAGCACGTCACGACTTCATGGTGGCCTTGACGTCAGCCTGAAGCTTCGTCAAGGCCGACTTGGCGTCTGTTTTCCCACTGAGGATCGACTGGGTGAAGGTGTTCATCGCTGGGGTCGCGTCGACCGTCGTCACATTGAGGAAGTTGGCCTGCCCGCCCGGGGCAGCCCACGTCCTGGCAACAGGCACCCACTCCTCAACGATCCGCACCTTGTCCTTGTTGGCTTGGAATTCCTTGGTTTTGGCGATCGACTTCAGCGGCGGCAGGCCGATGCCGGTGTTCTGGGTCCAGAGCGGGGCCATGTTCTGGTAGTAGTAGGTAAGAAAAGCCTCGCTGCCCTTGATGCTCGGATTGTTCTTGTACATCATGATGTTGTTCGGGAAGTAGAGGGAACCCTTCTTCCCCGAGGGTGACGTGAGTGGGCTGATGACGGCAATGTCCTTAGCCACGTCCCCACCGATATTGTCGGCCAGACCGCCCGTGTCGTAGCCGAGTCCGAACTTCTTGGCCTTCCACTGGGTCTGCACGTTTGCGGAAGTGTAGGTGGAGCTGGCCGGGTCGACATAGCCCTTCGACACCATCTCGAGGACGAAGTTCACAGCCTCGATATTCTCCGGCGTGACACAGTTCGGCTGCTTCTGCTCATCGAAGAGTCCACCACCGTTGTTGATCATCCAGCAGACTATTGCGTGCTGTCCGGTGTAGGCGCCGGCCCCTGCTCCCGTGCCGTACCCGTAGACGCTATTCTTCTTCAGCGCTTCGGCTGCGTTCAGGTAGGACTGCCAGTCGGTGGGCACCTTCCCCCCGGCCTGGTCCAGCAGCACCTTGTTGACCCAGATCACTCGCATATCGAGGTTGTACGGGATCGCCGCGTAGCCCTTCTCCACTTTCAGGGTGTCAATCAATCCCGGCAGGAAGTCGTCGTACAGCCCGTTGGCCTTCCAGGCGGCGTACAGCTCGTCGACGTAGGCGATCCCGCCTTGCGCCTCGTACTGGAAGACCTGCGTTCCGCCCCCGGAGCTGACCGCCGGGTTGGTCTTGGAGGCCACCGCCGATGCGAACGTCTGGTTGAAGTTCGCCCACTGGATGACCTGGTAGGTCACGGCGGGCAGACCGGCTTCTGGCTTGTACGCCTCGGTGATCTTCTGGTCCAACGGATTGAACGCGGTTTGACCCCAAGGCATGTTCCAGAACTTGATCGGCTCGGTGCTGCCACCACCTCCGGCACCTCCACCGCCACCGCCACCGCATCCGGCCAGCACGGCCGGCCCGGCGACCGCAGCTGCGCTCAGCGCCAAGAAAGAACGACGTGTCAAACCCGACTTGCTTACCATTAGATGGCCCCTTTGCTCAGACAGTCATAACGTTTGGCGGGTCTTGCTGAATGCTGCTCTCAAGTGAATCATCACGTCTTCTAGTCCTCAGGCTGCTTTGACGATCGGCGCATGACGCCCAGCTTGAGCGAAGGTAAGGGGGCCGCTCCGCCTCCGCCGAGAGGTTTCGGCAGAGTACGAAACTTCCGTTCCTGGAAGCACAGTAGGGCCCCTGATTCCTCGCGTCAACATATTCGTGCGAAGTACTTGACAGGCATCCTGGAAGCCGCTTCCCTTGTCGTATTCGGTTCAGGCTCATGATTGCCATCGAGCCTCGAAATATTTTCGAGCACTCGACGTGATGATGATGGGCCGGCCCCGTTCGATGCGAGCTGCGGCCTACCGAAAAGGAGCGGAGCAGTGACCAAAGACCGCCGCCCCACCCTAGAAACCGTTGCGGCCGCGGCCGGTGTGTCGCTGGCCACCGTGTCCAAGGTGCTCAACGACCGCGCTGATGTCTCGGCCGCGACACGCGCGCGGGTGCAGCGGCTACTGGTCCAGCACAAGTACGTGCCACCTGGCCGACCCATGGTCGGCCGGTTCGCGGGGGGGCGCCGGTTGATCGACCTCGTCTTCACGGCCCTAGACAGCCCGTACTCCGTCGAGATCCTGCGAGGGGTCACGTCGGGCCCCATGGACGTCGTGGTGTCGTCGATGTCGGACCGTTCCGGCTCGCGTCCGTGGTCCAGTGGACTCGCCTCGGCCGGTCGGTCCGGGGCCATCATCGTCGCCTCCGAGCTGACCCCGTTGGATCAACGCCTCCTCGACCACGCTCACATTCCGTACGTGTTGATCGATCCGGCCGCCAAGTTGCCAGAGCCTGACGTCGCCACCGTGGGTGCGACGAACTGGGCCGGCGGGCTCTCGGCGGCGCGGCATCTGCTCGGGCTTGGTCACCGGCGGATCGCCGTGATCGGTGGACCGGTCGCGATGCTGTGCAGCCGCGCCCGCATCGACGGGTACCGCGCCGCATTGGAGTCTGCGGGCGTCAAGGTCGACCCGGCTCTGATCGCTACCGGCAACTTCCACCACATCGGCGGTTATCAGGCTGCTCGCGGGTTGTTCGAACTGCCTGATCCGCCGACCGCCATATTTGCCGGTAGCGACGAACAGGCGTTCGGCGTTGCCGAAGCGGCGCGAGTCACCGGCCGGCGCATACCCGAGGACCTCAGTGTCGTCGGTTTTGACGACCTCCCGATCTCTCGTTGGGTATCGCCCCCGCTCACGACCGTCCGCCAGCCTCTCGCGGAGATGGGTCGCACCGCAGCGGAGATGCTGTTGACAATGATCGACGGGCGCGAGCCCCACGGCCGCCAGGTGGAGCTGGCGACCGAACTCATCGTCCGTTCCTCGACGGCCCCGCCGCCCCTCCCAGCGATGGAGTCGCCTGGACACGCCACCCTGGCTCGAGGTCTCCATTGAGCTTGCTCCATCACCTGAGGGCGGGCATATCACCATGACGCGGGCCGGAACCGGCATCGGTCGCTGGACGCCGATTGGGCGGCGGAGACGGACCTGGGGCCGGCGGGCGACTGGTCTCCGGTCTGACAGCTACTACGGGGCGATCACATCGGGGGGGAAAATTGCCAGGCGCTGAAGGCGTGTCCAGCGCGTCGCGACGGTGGCTCGAGGTCACCGGATCCGCCGAGCTGCGGGCGGCGGTCGACCGAGTCATCCCGGCCGACGAATGGCCTGGGGGCTGGGAGGGTGGTGTCGGAGCATACCTGGCCGAGTACGGCACCGAGCTGCGATGGGCACTGGATGCCATGGAGCGGCTTGTCGATGAGCTCAAGCGGCGAGGCTTTGCGGTGGCGGAGCCCGACGAGCAGGACCGTATTCTGCGGGAGACCTCCAACCAGCAGACTCTCGGTGCCGACTTCGCTGGACTGCTCCGACTGTGTTGGGAAGGCTTCTACGCGTCCCGGCGCAGCGCAGCCGATCGAGGTCACGACCAGTCGTGGCCTGATGGCCTCTCCATGATCGGCTTTCGTGAGGTGCCTAACGGAGTGACGCCGGTTGAGCCGGAGTTGCCGGCGACGACGACGCCGAGTCGTCTCCGTGCTAATTATGACGCGATCGTGATCGGCTCCGGCCCCGGTGGCGGTGTGGCAGCGCAGACCCTGGCGCTGGCCGGACACAGCGTCCTGGTCGTCGAGCGCGCCCGTGCCCTGTCGAACAGCAGTTTGCGGGGCGATCATCTGCACGGAAAGCGCAACGCGGTCTACAACTCCGTGGCTGGTCCGGGACGTGGGCATCCGCGGATCTCGGCGCAGGACGCTGATCAAGGACGTGAGCATGAGCGGCTCGTGGATGGTGACGGAGATGCCTGGGCCTATGGGTTGAACGCCTACGCCTTCGGTGGCGGCACCCGCCTCTGGCAAGGAATGGCCTGGCGGTTCTTCCCCGAAGACTTCGAGATGGCCCGCGTGTACGGCAATCCAGATGGAGCGACGTTGGCCAACTGGCCGATCGACTACGACGAACTGGAGCCCTACTACACCCGCGCCGAATGGGAGCTTGGGGTCGCTGGTGAGGAGGGCGCGCTGACCTTGCGAACGCCACGATCGAGGGGCTACCCGATGCCCGCAATGGGCACTGAGCCCGCACGCGAACTGTTGGCGGGCGCCGCAGAGCGGCTGGGATGGACCTGGGGCCCGATCCCGTTGGCGATCAACAGCGTGCCCGCTGCTGGCCGTGCCGCCTGCGTGCGCTGCTCGTCATGTGTCGGGCACGCCTGTCCGGTGGACGCCAAGAATGGTGCTCACAACACCTTCCTCCCGCGTGCTCTGGCCACCGGCAACACAGATCTTGTCCTCGACACCGAGGCGATCGTCGTTCGTGATCGGCCGGGTGGTGCCTCGGTCGATGTGATGACCGACTGCTCCGGCGAACCCCTGTTGCAGACAGTGCGCGCCGACGTCGTCGTCGTCGCCGCCGGAGCGGTCGAGTCGGCGCGGCTGCTGCTCGCCAGCGGACTCGGTAACGATCAACTCGGCCGGAATCTTCACG
>Ga0307288_10000095_pt1 | contig 31157 bp, 32 predicted proteins | sample ER_DNA_142_FD_194469 | JGI IMG/M metagenome (GOLD analysis project Ga0307288, IMG submission 194469) | Bulk soil microbial communities from the East River watershed near Crested Butte, Colorado, United States - ER_DNA_142 | ecosystem: Environmental > Terrestrial > Soil > Floodplain | place... | reverse complement strand
TTGCCGCTGCTGCCGGCGTACGGGGAATGGCCAGGTAATGCTGACGCTCGGCCGGGTCGAAATGCTCGATCGCATAGCGCAGCGCCGTACGCGGCATGGTTGAGGCGTACTGATCAAGGAAGCGCCGCAGCCCGTTTGCATCGACGCGCTTGCCCGCCTCTCGGAGCGACCAGCCAACGGCCTTGTGAATCAGGTCCTCACGGTCGGGCAGCAAGATCTCGGCCAGGCGGTAGAGGTCGGAGGTTTCACCGCGGGCCAGGAAGCGTTGACTGCCGACCATCGCAATCCGGCGGTCCCACAGCAGGTCCGATCCGACCAGCTCGTAGAGCGGGGACCGGTCGCGATCGAGCAGATAACCCCCGACGATCGGGCCGCAGCTGACGTCGACCAGATCCCAGTTGTTCACATGGCGGGTGTTGCCCAGATAGTTGTTATAGATCAGCTGGAATTCGTCACCGTCGGCGCGCTTGACAATCTTCTTCGCCCGTTCGCTCATGACGACCAATGTGATCAACCGATGCTCATGAATGGGGCTGCGCAGCATCGGAAGCCACTGATCCGCATCGAAGGATGAGTTGAGGTACGGCTTGGCCAGCTGGCGGAGCTCACCAACTTTGAGACCGAGGAAGATGTCCCCTTCCCCGTAGCTGCCGGGCCCCACCTTGAAGTATCTGGCGAGCGCCTGTGCATTCTCTGGGCTGGCGGCAGCGTTCATGGCCCGTATGAGGTCATCCACGATCGCCACGATGCCACGCGATCCTGACTCTCGTGCTTGACCGAGCATTGTCATCTTTCCATGATTCCCAAAACCACATATTTCCTATAGTGAGACGAGGAATTGTGGCCGTGTCGGGCTCTGTCTACGGTTGGTCCAGGTCATTTGCCCAGCGCACAACCTGCTGGCCGGCGCCGCGGCGGTGGGAAGTGCCGGGCGATGGCCCCCGCCCTTTCGTTGCGCTCGGTAGGTATCAAGGACGAGGACTCGACGTGAAGATCCTTCTGTACCGCAGGATCCATCTCGACTTGCGGCGCACCGCCAGCTCGGCCTGTCCCTCTCCGCGCTGAGCGAGGGCCGACCCGCGAGGCCCGGGAGCACGGACCCGCTCTCGCCTTCTCGCTGATCTCAGGAACGCTCAGTCATTCCACCGCGGCAATCTGTCCGCGACTACTTGATCATCAATCCTGCGTCGAAAGAAGCTTCCATGCCCAAGAAGAACAGAAGTCCAATCAACCTTGTCAAGATCGCCACCAGCTTGGCCAACCAGCGAGCGTTGTGGGAGCCGCTGGTGTCCTACGATCCGGTTGCTCGCTACTATGTCCGCCTCGCCCGTGAGCAGGAGTTCGAGGCTTGGCTGCTGACCTGGCTGCCTGGCCAGGGCACCGATTGGCACGATCACGGTGGCAGTGCTGGCGCCTTCGTCACCCTTCGTGGGGCGCTGACCGAGCGGCATGCCGAGGTCAGCTACGGCCTACCGCGAATCGTTCCAGGAGATCGAGAGCTGGTGGCGGGAACGCTGCGTTCCTTTGGTTCGCGGCACATCCATGAGGTCACAAACCGCGGAATCGAACCGGCAGTGAGCATGCACGTCTATGCGCCGTCACTGGTCGAGATGCACCAGTACGAGGTACGAGACGATCTGCTCCATGTCGTGACCTCCCAACTGGTCGGAGTGAATTGGTGAGCGCTTCTGCACTACCGGAGAGCCCGGCACCGACCGGTCGCCGCACCATTGACGAGGTGCTCCAATCGGCCCGAGCGCGCTTTACGAGGCTTACTCCAGCCCAGGCGAAGAACGACTTGCACGGCGGTGCGGTCGTCGTCGACATCAGGCCGGCGGCCCAACGGGAGGCTGAAGGCGGGCTTACTGGCGCCCTGGTCATCGAGCGCAACGTTTTGGAGTGGCGCTTCGATCCCACAAGCGATGCTCGACTACCGATGGCCGACTACGACCTTGAGGTCATCGTGATTTGTCAGGAGGGCTACACCTCGAGCCTCGCCGCCGCCTCGTTGCACGATCTCGGTATCCATCGAGCGACCGACGTGATCGGCGGATACGCCGCTTGGCGTGAACTCCTTTGAGTAAGGAAGCGCACGCCAAGCTTTCATGAGGCTGAGCAACAGCCGCGAGCGTCGGGAAATCGCGCGAGCGGAGCGAGCTGTCAACACCGCGCGATGCGCGCGCAGCTCAAAACAAGGGGCTCAGATTCCCGCGTAGGAGTGCAAGCCCGAGACCAACAGGTTGATCCCGACAAAGTTGAACCAGAATGAAGCGAGGCCAATGATCGCAATCACGGCGGCCTTGGTGCCGCGCCAACCGGCCGTTGAGCGAGCGTGCAGATAACACGCATAGATCACCCAGGTCACCAGGGCCCAGGTTTCCTTGGGATCCCAGCCCCAGTAGCGTCCCCACGCGTACTGGGCCCAGATCGCTCCTGCGGCAACCGTGAAGGTCCACAACGGGAAAGCGAAAGCGAGGAAGCGGTAGGCGATCAAGTCGATCCTGCGCGAGTCCGGGAGCCGCCCGAAGTAGCCGCGGACAGTCCCGCGCTCCTCGGCGCGCTTCTTGATCAGATAGAGGATCGACATCACTCCGCCGACAGTGAAGGCAGCCCCCGAGATGGCCGCAGCCACGATGTGGATCAGGAACCAAACCGAATGCAACGCCGGCACCAGCGGCGCCACCGCGACATAGAACACCGTCACCGCCAGGCCGTTTCCAACGGCGGCGAGCAGCGTGACAGGTAGTCCGAGCCAGCGGAGTCCGGCTCGCCAGACCAAGATCAGGTACACGCCGACGAAGAGGACCATCGCGGTGATCGTGAACTCGAACATGTTGCCCCACGGTGCCCGATGCGCGGCCAGCGCCCGGGTCACGACGCCAGCAACGCTCAGCAGGAAGCCGATGATGGTCAGCGCCACACCAATCCGGCCGAACTGCTCGACTCGACGACTAGCAGCCGGATCGTTTTCGGAGTCGACGGCGAGACCGGAGTCAGGCTGATCCGGCCCTTCGACAAGCTCAGGGCCGGTCTGGGCAAGCTCAGGACGGCGCATCTCAGCCGCCACGACATCGACCAGCTCACGCGCAGCAGGCTTGGTCACACCAAGCCGCCGCGCCGCGGCCCATTCGGCGGCGTGCGCGAGCATCGCGAGCGCATAGACAACCACGGAGCTGACCAGCGCGAGACTGGAGTAGTACTCGTAGGTCATCTCGGGCTCACATCCTCAGGCCTGCGGGACAGCTCGGCAGCCAGCTCGGCCACGTCCTCGGTGAGGCCGGCCCGAGCGTCGGCACGGTCCAGGCCGCCGACCTCCACCACATTACGGGCTGCCTCACCGCCGCGTACCCGAATCCAGACCCGGCGGGGACGGACGAACAGCGACAAGCACAAGCCGGTGACGGCGAACCCGAGTGCGATCAGGGAGATCGGTACGCCTGGCGTGGCACCGATCTGCAGCTTGACCCAGCGAACCCAGCCATCCAGCTGGATCGAGCCCTTGCCGTCGGGAAGGTTCACACCATCTCCGACCTTGAGGCCTATCCGCACCGGCTCACCGTCGGCCTCCTTGAGCTGGCTGAGGCCGGCGGTGTCGAGGGAGTAGACGTTCTCCGGCTTTCCGGTCTCCACTTTCGGCGGTCCATACCAAACATTCACGAACAAAGCAGGGTTGAGGGCATCAGGGAAGATCGAGTGCGGCCCTTCCTCGTTAAGCGCAGCAGTCGGGAGGAAGAACCCTTCAAAAGCGAGGCGCTCCGGTCGAGCGTCCGGGGCTTTGATAGCGCCCATCGAGCTGAAGTTGCCATCTTGGGGCAACATCACGACAGGGCCAGAGAACGCGACGTTGCCCTGAGCGTCCTTGACTGTGACCTTGGGGGCGTAGCCGTGGCCGATCAGGTGCACGGTGGTGCCACCGACGTGGAGCGGCTTGTTGACCTCGAGAATCTCCTGTCGAGGTGCTGCGCCGGGCCCATCAGTCACCTCGACGTCCGCCCGGAACAACCGGGCCGCCCCGCGCTGCACCGGCCCAGTTTCGAACTTCACGTCGAAGCCCTTCAGGCTGACGCTGAAGGGCACTAGATCCCCGTCGGTGAACCGAGCGCCGGCCGAGAAGTCGTCGTACTGGGTGAGGTTGTTGGAGAAGCCCTGACCGACGATCACCACGCTGGTGCCACGGAAACCGAAGAGCACGCCAATCGCCACGCCGATCAAGACGAAGATCAGGCTGACGTGGAACACCAGATTGCCGGCCTCGCGAAGGTAGCCGCGTTCTGCCGCCACGCTGTCGTCGCGAACGTCGACGCGATAGTGCCTCCTGCGCAGCGCGGCCGCGGCACGGTCCAAGACGTCATGATCGCGATCGGCGATCTCGACAGCTCCGTACGCAGGCAGCCGGACGAGATTCCGAGGCGTCTTGGGTGGCCGGGCACGCAGTGCTTTGGCGTACACGATGGTCCGCGGAATGATGCAGCCCACTAGGGACACGAACAGCAGCAGGTAGATCGCAGAGAACCACGGCGAGCTGTAGACGCCAAAGAGGCCGAGATTGTCGTAAAGCGGCCCAAGCATCGGATGCTCGTTGATGAAGTCGGCTACCCGTACCGGCGAGATCCTGCGCTGTGGCACGAGCGAGCCCGGAATCGCCGCGAGCGCCAACGCGAACAACAAGACCAGCGCCGTACGCATCGAGGTGAGCTGGGTCCACAGGTAGCGCAGTCCGCCGCGCCACCCCAGGCGAGGCAGGTCGGCTTGCGGAGCCGGTCTACTGGACTCGGCCGCCGGATCGCGTGTCTTGGTCGTGGTCATATCACCGTCTCGAAGCTCGACGCCCACTGTCGCAGGAGCGCGGTCAGCGTGTCCCAGGTGCCGGTGATAAGTAGCAGCCCCACGATGATCATCAGGATTCCACCGATGCGCATGATCAGCTGCTGGCGCTCCCTGAGGAACGCGACAGCACGGGCCATCTTGGTGAAGGCGAGCCCGGCGATCACGAACGGAATGCCGAGCCCGAGCGCGTAGACAAAGCCGAGCAGCCCGCCCCGTACAGCGGTGCCCTCGTTGAAGCCGAGGTTGACCACCACCCCGAGCGTCGGTGACAGGCATGGGGTCCAACCGAGCGCGAACACCACACCGACCAGTGGTGCCGCAGCAACCCCGACCGTCGGGATGCGATGTATGCGTAGATCACGTTGGCCGATTCGTAGCACACCGGCGAAAATCAGACCCAGCATGATGATCACCACACCGAGCACTCGGGTGATCATGTCGCGATATTCCGCCAGCAGCCGCCCCGCCGAACCGGCGACGACACCAGTCGTGACGAAAACCGCCGCGAATCCGAGCACGAAGAGCGAGGCACCGGCGAGCATCCGTCCCCTCCGGGGCGATCCCTCGACGACTTCGGCGGCTCCCAAACCCGTCGCATACGAGAGATAGCCGGGTAACAGCGGCACCACGCACGGCGAGAAGAATGCAACCAGCCCAGCAAGCAGCGCCACCGGCAACGCGAGGGCCATCGAGCCGCCGACCGCGGTTGCCGCCCAACTGGCCAGGTCGAGAGGAGCCATCTACTGACCGTCCGCCACGTCGTTGATCATGTCTACGAGGGTGATCTTGGAGACTTCACTCAACACGCGGACGGCCAGCCGGCCCTGCCGATCGATGATCATGGTCGACGGGATTGCGCTGGGTGGCAGCTCACCCGCAAAGGCCAGCAGCACTTTTCCGGTGGGATCGTAGATGCTGGGATAAGTGATCTCGAAGCTCCGAACGAACGCCTCAGCAGGCGCCGGATCATAGTCCTTGCTGGTGATGCCAACGAACTGGGCGATGTCTTTGGTCTGGACACTCGCTCCCTGCAGATCGGGCGCTTCCTTGCGACACGGCGGACACCACGAGCCCCAGACGTTGATCACCACGACCTTGCCACGGAAGTTTTGAGTCGAGATCGTCTGGTTGCTGCCGAGAGCGGGGCCAGAAATCGTCGGCAGCTCTGTGCGTTGGTCGGGCGGCACCCGTGTCAAGTTGCGAGCTACGTCGGGATAGCCAACCTGACCCGCACTCCGGGTCTGCTCATCCGCTCCAGTGCTAGCACAGGCGGCCAGCATCAGCATGGCGGCCAGGGCCGCAGCAGTGCGGACCGCAGTACGCCGCAGCATCAGGCCCCTGCAGCGAACTTCTTGGTCTGGTGCGGACGGAGCAGCTCAGCAGCTGGCTCGGCGTAGCCGACCGAGGTGACGTGGGCGTCGATGTAGGTGAATGATGTGACGCTGCCCAGCGTGCACGTACGTTTCCGGGGATCGTGAACCATTCTGCGGCCCTCGGCGTTGCTACGTGCTACCCAGATCGGAAGCTGATGGGTCACGATCACTGCCTCGTGCCCGAGCGCGGCAGTGGCCGCGTCTCTCATCGCGGGGGCCATTCTGGCCAGGATCTCGGTGTAGGCCTCACCCCAGCTCGGCTTGAAGGGGTTTCGGAAGTAGAGCCAATTCTTGGGATGACGCAGCGCGCCGTTAAAGGAAACCCGCAAACCTTCGAAATAGTTCGCCGCCTCGATCACCCGAGCGTCGATCACCGCCGGCAGATCGAGCGCTTCGGCCAAGGGTGCTGCCGTCTCCTGTGCCCGCTCCAGCGGCGAGCTCCTGAGATGCACGACGTCACGCTCGCGGAAATACTCGGCGACCCTCTCGGCCATCTCCTTGCCCAGCTCGGAGAGGTGAAAGTCAGGCAGCCGTCCGTACAGCAGCCCCGCGGGGTTGTCCACCTCTCCGTGTCGCACGAGATGCACAATCGTCCGGTTCTGACCCATCCAGCCCCCTCGTCCACTATCCCGAGGCGCTGGCGGCGGCAGCCGCCGCGGCAGGTAGCGCTTCGACGATCCGATTCATCGCTCTATCATCGTGCGCCGCTGACAGAAACCAAGCTTCGTACACGCTCGGCGGCAGGTAGACGCCTGAGTGAAGCATCGAATGGAAGAACGCCGCGTAGGCAGCAGTGGACTGCGGTGTGGCGGTCGCGTAGTCCGGCACAGCGGTCACGCCCTCGGTCACGAAGAAAACGCTGAACAAGTTCCCCGCGTTCTGAATGACGTGCGGCACGCCGGCCGCGTCGAGCGCAGACCCTAGCTCCGCCCTCAGCTGCTCCGCGGTTCGATCGATCTGTTCATAGATCTGCTGCGTTGCCAGCCGCAGCGTCGCCAGACCGGCGGCTGTGGCGATCGGGTTGCCCGAGAGTGTGCCGGCCTGGTAGACCGTGCCGACGGGTGCCAGACTCTGCATCAGCTGGGCGGAGCCGCCGAATGCCGCTGCGGGGAACCCTCCGCCCATCACCTTGCCGAAGGTCATCAGGTCTGGCCGTACATCGTCGAGGCCGAACTGTCCCGAGCGGCTCACCCGGAAGCCAGTCATCACCTCGTCGGAGATGAACAACGCACCGTACTCGTGGGCGATGGCGGCCAGGAAAGCGTTGAAGCCGATGCCATCCTCCGTACCGGGCGGAACGACTCCCATGTTGCCTGGGGCCGCCTCGGTGATCACGGCGGCGATCTCGTCGCCGAAGGCGGCGAACGCCTCTCGGACCGCAACCCGGTCGTTATAGCTGAGGACGAGGCTCTCGGCGATCGTGGCGTCGGTCACACCCGGGGTTCCAGGGATCGAAAGGGTTGCCACGCCTGAGCCGGCGGCAGCGAGCAGCGCATCCACGTGCCCGTGGTAGCAGCCGGCGAACTTGATGATCTTGTTGCGGCCAGTCACCCCTCGGGCCAGGCGCAGCACCGACATGGTGGCTTCGGTGCCGGAGTTGACCAGGCGGACCTGCTCGACGGGCATCCGCTCGATGATCTCAGCTGCAAGATCAACTTCGGCAAGCGTGGGTGCGCCGTACGACGTTCCGCGCTGGGCGGCATTGGCCACCGCGCCGATGACCTCTGGATGGGCGTGCCCAAGCAGCATTGGACCCCAGGAGCACACCAGGTCGACCAGCTCGTTGCCGTCGATGTCATAGAGGTACGCACCGCTGGCGCTGGCGATGAATCGCGGCGTGCCACCGACGGCTCGAAACGCACGAACCGGTGAGTTCACTCCGCCGGGCGTCACGGTCTTGGCCCGCTCGAAAGCTGCCTCGCTGCGTACGGTGCTCGCAGCTGATCGGACGGTCATCGACGCTCGTCGCGCAGCGACCGCGCCTCGGACGAAGTCCGACCGTCGAACCGCCCCGACGAAGGAGAGCCTGGTTCGACGGAACCAACAAGTCGCGAGCGCTTGCGCTCTCCACGCTCTTCGTCGCGCAGCGACTGTGCCCACTCCAGAGCCCAGTAGCTCAAGATCACATCGGCGCCTGCGCGCCGGATCGAGGTGAGCGTCTCATTGATCGTCGCCGCCCTATTGATCCACCCGTTAGCTGCTGCCGCCTCGACCATGGCGTACTCGCCGGACACGTTGTACGCAGCGACCGGCAGGTCTACCGCCTCCCGGATCGCCCGAACCACATCCAGATAACCGAGCGCTGGCTTGACCATCACAATGTCTGCGCCCTCAGCCACATCAAGAGCTACCTCATGCAGGGCCTCGCGGACGTTGGCCGGATCCAGCTGGTAGGTCCTGCGATTGCCGCTGAGTGAGGATGCGACGGCCTCGCGGAAGGGGCCATAGAACGCCGAAGCGTACTTGACCGAATAGGCCAGGATCGCTACATCCGAGGCACTTGATGCATCCAGCGCCTCCCGGATCGCGCCGACCTGGCCGTCCATCATGCCGCTGGGTCCGACGACGTGGCTACCAGCCTCCGCGTGCAACACCGCCATCTGCGCGTATAACTCAATGGTCGCGTCATTGTCGACCGCGCCCGACGGGGTGAGCACGCCGCAGTGTCCGTGATCGGTGAACTCATCGAGGCAGACATCCGACATGACGAGGCACTCGTCGCCGACCTCCTCACGCACCGCCCGGATCGCGGCCGTCAAAATGCCGTCGGGATCGAGCGCTCCAGAGCCGCGCGCGTCCTTGTGCAGAGGGACGCCGAAGAGCATGACGCCCGCCAGCCCTGTGTCGGCGGCTTCCACCGCCGCCTTGCGGAGCGTATCGAGCGTGTGCTGCACGACCCCGGGCATGGAGCTGATCGGGCGCGGCTCACGCAGACCTTCCGCCACGAACATAGGAAAGATCAACTGCCGCGGCTCGAGGCTGGTCTCGCCAACCATGCCTCGCATAACCGGCAAGGTCCGCAACCGCCTCGGACGGTGTCTAATTGCTCGCTCCGCTCGCTGCGGATCGCGCTCTGAACCCGCCTACTTCGTCGTCGCTCGCAGACGGAAAAGCGTTGTCCGCTCGCTCCTCCTCAGCACGGCGGCGCGCGATCCGATCCTTCTTAATCACAATGCTCCCTCAGATAGTGCCAAGAAACCACTGAGCTGGCTTCAGACTCGGCGCCGGGTGCCAGGGCGGCGCTGGGAGGGCTTGAGGACCGGCTCGCCAGCTTCGAGCAAGGCGTCTCGGCGTTGCGCGGCGAAGCTGGCCAGCGCATCTGCCAGATCCACCACCGACGGCTTGGCGGCGATGACGTCGACCCGCAGACCATGCTCCTCACAAGTGCGCGCCGTGGCAGGCCCGATGACCGCGATGATCGTCGAGGCATGCGGCTTCCCCGCAATGCCGACCAGGTTGCGCACTGTCGATGAGGAGGTGAACACCACGGCGTCAAATTTGCCGGTCTTGATCGCCTCGCGTACCGGTGCTGGGGGCGGAGTCGCGCGCACGGTGCGGTACGCGGTGACGTCCTCGACCTCCCAGCCAAGGTCCTTCAAACCTTCGGCCAGAGTTTCGGTGGCGATGTCAGCGCGCGGCAGGAAGACGCGGTTGATCGGGTCCAGCACGTCGTCGTACGGCGGGAACTCAGCCGCCAGGCCGGCGGCGGACTGCTCGCCCTGGGGCACCAAATCAGGTTCGATTCCCCACGCCTGTAGAGAAGTCGCGGTCACTTCACCAACAGCCGCAACCTTCAAGCCGGAGAAGGCGCGAGCGTCCAGCCCGTACTCTTCGAACTTCTCCCGCACAGCCCTGACCGCATTCACCGAGGTGAAGGCCACCCACTCATAGCGCCCCTCGACCAGTCCTCGGATCGCCTTATCCATCTGTAGGGGACTGCGAGGAGGCTCGACAGAGATAGTAGGCACCTCTTCACTGTGCGCACCGTAGGTGCGCAGTCGCGCCACCATGGCCGCAGCCTGGTCCTTGGTGCGCGGCACCAGCACCCGCCAGCCAAAGAGAGGCTTGGTCTCATACCAGCTCAGCTCGTGACGCTGCTCGGCCGCGGCCCCAATGATGACGTGGACAGGGTCGGATGCCGGTGCCTTCACCGATCGGACCGCGGCCGCCAACCCGTCAAGGTTGGTCGTCAGGGTGATCTGTTCGGTGCTCCCGCCGTGCAACGTGACGACCACATGATCATCTCCCGGTCGCCCGGCGGCTTTGGCCGCCTCGACCAGGCCGCCAATCATCGAGACCACGGTGCTCACCACAATCGTTGAGGCAGCGCCCCACTGCGACGTTCCGTTCTTGCTGAACTTGCCGTCGGTAACGGAGGCGAACTGCACACCCCCAGCATGGATTAGATCGATGCCGGCGTACTCGGGGACTGCGGTGAGGCTGGAGACTCCGGGCACGACCTCAAAGTCGATGCCACCGCGTACGCACGCTGCGGCCTCGTCGGCGACCGCGTTGTCCAAGAACGGATCGCCGCTGACGAGCCGAACCACGCGGGTACCAGTCGAGGCCTGCTTGAGCACGATCTTGGCGCGCGCGGAGGGGCTCAGTGGCCTGCGAGCTTCGGTCAGCCCGAGGGTGATCACCTCGGCACTGTCGGCAAGCGTGATCGCCGGATGAATCAGAATCTCTCGCTGCCGATCATTGTCCAAGATCACCGAACTGGCGTCGGCCAGAGCGGCAATGGCGCCCAGTGTCAGCAGATCAGGGTCACCAGGTCCGGTGCCGACAAAGATCACCCGACCTTTGGCAACAGGTGCGGTTGGAGTAGCTGAGGTCGAGGTCCGGGGCCTACGAGCCGAGGATGTGCTCACTGACTTCTCGCGTTCTGTTGTTCAGCTCAGCCGCCTTTTGGCGGCCGGAACCTTAGGTTGTTCAAACGTTCTGCTCTCGCAACTGCGCCAGCACCTCACCAGCGTGGGCGACCCCGAATAGCTCCGGATCAGTGGACGATCCGTGCGCCTCCAGCCGTAGGACTGAGCCTGCTTTGGTGGGTTCTGACAAGTTGCTCAGTAACGTTCTCCCAATTACGGCCGTCAGAGTCAAATCGAGACTTGTACCACGGACTGCCCTGACCACGGCATGGGCCCCCACGGGTGCGGTACAACCGGCCTCTAGTGCTCCGAGAAAACCCCGCTCCACAAGGGATTCTGCTCGCGCAACCGCGTTGTCAAGCACTGCCAACTGCTCCCGCAGCTCAATGCTGAGAGAACGATGAATTTCTAGCGCGAGGGCACCTTGTCCGGGTGCTGGAACCATCACCTGATGATCAAGAATCTGTGCTGGGAGCTGCTTGACGACGATGTCGTGGTTAGCCGCTTCCATCTCGGCTAAGAGGCTGAGCCGGCGCAACCCGGCCGCGGCCAAGATCACCGCGTCGATCTTCCCCTCGCGTACCCGCTCGATCCGGGTCTCGACATTCCCCCGAATCGGCACGACTTCGAGCCGGAGGTCCCGGCCAGCCGCCCAGTCGATCATCTGCATCGCGCGTCGCGGAGCTCCGGTACCGACCCGGGCCCCGTCGGCTAGATCATCAAGTCGCCGCCCCACCAGCACGTCGCGGGTGTCCTCTCGCACTGGAATCGCGATGATCTCCAGATCCTCTGCGGGCGTAGTCGGCAGGTCCTTGAGTGAATGCACCGCGACATCGATTTCACCTCGGCGCAGGGCATCGCGTACGGCGCTGACAAAGACCCCAGTACCTCCGATCTCGGTGAGCTGACGCTGGTCCAGATCACCGGCTGTCGTAATGCCCACGAAGGTAGTGCCAATTCCACCGCTCCCCAGCGCGGTGGCCACCTGGCTGGCCTGCGCGCGAGCAAGCGCCGACGTACGCGCACCCAGCCTGATCGGCCGGGTCAAGCGAGCATGCATCCGGAGCCACCGACCATTAGGGTCCGACCTCTGGTGACATCACCGCGGCGACGGTCTGTGGGTCGAGCGCGAAGAGTTCGCGCAACGCGGCTGCATAGTCCATTGCGTCAGGTTCCGCCGACAGCTCCTGCACTCGTACGGTCGGGGCGTGCAACAGCTTGTCGACAATACGCCGCATGCTCCGCTGGATCTGATCACGCTCATGATCATCAAGATGCGGCAGCCGGGCGTCCAACCGGCGCAGCTCGCTGGCCACGACTTCGGAGGCCATGGAGCGTAGCGCGACGACTGTTGGTGCGACCTGGGCCGCACGGCGCAGACCCAGAAAGTCCGCAACCTCTTCCAGAACCAGTGCGCGAGCGTCTTCGACTTCCTGGGCGCTCGCGGCATCTGGTTGTTCGGTGACGAGGCGATCCAGGTTAACCAGGCAAACACCGTGTTCGACGACCTCTGGTGCTACGTCGGCCGGCAGGGCGAGATCAACAACTCCGCGCACTGGCGTACCCGCCAGGTCCTCCACACCGATGGTGAACGTCCGAGCTCCCGTACAGGTCACCAAGACATCAGTCTCAGCGAGCGCCTCGGCGAGATCTGAGAGCGCAACCGCCTTGCCGCCGACCGCTTCGGCCAACCGCTCGGCCCGGGACAACGTGCGGTTGGCGCAGGTGACGGATGCGCCGTCCGCTGCCGCAGTCCGCGCAGCCAGTCCGGCCATCGCGCCAGCTCCGACGACGAGCACCCGCCGACCGTCGAGCGCACCGAGCTCGCTGGTCAGGAGCCGGTACGCAGCGCTCACCAGCGATCGGCCCGCCGAGCCAATCCCAGTCTCGGTGTGGACCCGCTTGCCGACCCGAATCGCCTGCTGGAACAAAGAGTTGAGGACCGTGCCCACGGTCTCGTGAGACTGGGCAAGGGTCAGGGCGCCCTTCACCTGCCCGAGGATCTGGCTCTCACCGATCACCAGCGAATCAAGACCGGACGCCACCGAAAATGCATGGGCGACCGCACCCTCGTCGAAGTACACCGCACACAAGGACCGCAGCTCGCTGCTGCGGAGGCCGGCGACGTCGGCGAGCATCTGGGTCGCGTCATCCAGGGCCCCGTGAAACCGGGCGACGGACGCGTAGAGCTCGGTCCGGTTGCACGTGGACAACACCACGGCCTCGTCGATGTGCTCGGATCCGACAAGCTGTTCAGCAAGCTTGGCCGAGGCAGAAGAATCCAGGGCGAGCTGACCCAAATGAGAGACCGATGTCGACTTGTGCGAGACGCTGACCACCAAAATGCTCATGAACTCGACCCTCTGCTCTCAGCCAAGATCTGGCTGCTGTCGTCGGTCTTGCGTTGCTCGTGATAGGCGAGGATCTGCAGTTCCTGGCCCAAGTCGACTTTACGGACGTTGACGCCCTCGGGCACCACCAACACCGTCGGCGCAAAGTTGAGGATGCTGGTGACGCCCAAATTCGCCAGCCTGTCAGCAACAGCCTGTGCGGCCTCAGCCGGAGTCGCGATGACAGCGATCACCGCGCCCGTATCTGCGACCACATCCTCGAGTTCGGTCAGGTCGGAGATCGCCAGGTCGTGAATCCGTTTGCCAACCAGATCCGGCGAGGTATCGATCAAGCCGACCACGCGAAAGCCGTGGGAGTAGAAACCGGAGTAGTTGGCCAGCGCTGTGCCGAGGTTGCCGAGCCCCACGATGATCACTGGCCAGTCGTGGGCGGAGCCGACGACGCGACCGATCTGGAGCCGCAGGTACTCCACGTCGTAGCCGACCCCTCGGGTGCCGTAGGAGCCGAGATAGGAGAGATCCTTGCGGAGCTGAGCCGAGTTGACGCCCGCGGCCTCGGCGAGCGCACCGCTACTGATGGTGTCGATCTGCTGCTCGGCCAGCTGGTTGAGTGCTCGAAGGTAGACAGGCAGCCGGGCAACGGTCGCATCCGGGATCCCCTTGAGAGTGGCGACTGTTCGCCAATGTTGACCTGCTGCCCGCGGCGGAGGCTCAGTCGGGAAGGTATGCGACACACAACTCCTGAATCGGCGCTCGGATCTGGTCCAAACAGCGCCACTCTATGGGGTTTGTGAACAGGTGCACAAACGTCTCAGCATGGCCTGAGGCATACGTTTTCCACCAAATGTGCGGAGAAGTTGACTGCATCCAGCCTTACTTGCGTTCGCCACTAAACCTGGGCAAACGCTTGGATGCGGCCGCTTGCTTAACCGGTGCCATCTAACGCTGCGAGATAAGCCTGGCCGCGCGGCGAGAGCCGATAGCCGCGCTCCAGCGATTCGGTCAGTCCGAGCGCCTTGAGCCGGCGGACGCGGAGTTTGTAGGCGCGACGGTCCTGACCGGCCTCCGCGGCGAGTTCGGTCGACACAACCCCGGGCAGCAGGTGAATCTGCCGCAGCGTGCGGTGGGTCCAGGGCTGCTCAGCTGCGCGATCCATCCGCTCCAGTCTTGCGGTCAGCGCCGAGATCTCCACAGCGTCGAGCTTGTCTGAGCGGCGCAGCGCAACCCGCGGGTCGGGTCCGGCCAGGGCAATGCCGATCCGGTAGAGATCACCGCCACCCTTCGCGCTTGTCCACTTGAGCAAAGCGGCGACCGAGTCGAAGCCTGCGTCAGCAGCGTCCTGCTCGGTCAACTGCTCCACTTCTGCTGGCGTGATCGAGGTGACCTCGACGACGCCAGCGGCTGTGGTGAATCTGGAGCCGACCTTGGGCCGTACGACCTCCCAGCGTCGGTAGGTGCAGTTCACTCGATTTTCGGTGAGACCACCCAGTGTCGCAGCAGTGAACAACATCAGGCTCAGCGAGTCCGCAGCAGAGCAGCCTTGAGCCGTGCCGGGTCCACCCGCCAAAAGTCGTGCTGCGCGCCGTCGACGAAGGTTACCGGCACCTGATCGGTATAGCGCCGCTGCAGCTCCGGGTCGCTATCGACATCAACCACCCCGTACGCCTCGCCGATCTCGGCACAGACAGCTGCGACTTGCGCTATCGCCTCCTCACACAGATGGCAGTCCTGCCGGGTCAGTACGACGACCCGCTCACCCCACTCGACGAACTCGATCACGGCACCATCTTTCACGACGCGGGCGATGTGGCCTCTGAGGGCCGGGGGATGCGGCGGCCAATCAGGGCAACGGCTAACAGAACTGCACCCGCCCTGCAGCGCCCGAAATCCGATCAGCAGGCCGTACGAGAAGGACAGTCCACAGATCAACGACGCTCCGCCGAAGACAGCCAGGCCGGCCACGACGACCCGCCGGTGACCGCGCAAGTCACCAAGACCGACCGCCCGGAATCATGGCTGCACCTACGGCGATCATGTAGGCACTGACCACCCATTGCATGTTCGTCGTCGTTTCGTTGAGGTCGACCGCCATGCGCGGCAGCGCCAGGTTGAGCGCGAAGAAATCGACCTGCACGCAGAACATGCCGACCGCGAGCGCAATCACCGCCCGGATCTCGGCCGGAGTTAGCCTCATTCGCCAGACTTTAGAGCGGATGCCCGGTCACGTATAGCGTCAAGCAAGGACCGCCAGCGATGCTCGCCTGGCTGAGCGGCGGCAGCTTGTCGGCGTGAGCGCCCTACGTCCAGAGCATGCCCCGCAAGACACCCTTCCTCACCTTGCCGGTGATCCCCCTGGGCAGCTCCTGGACAAGTTGAACCAGGCTCGGACGCTTGAACTTCGCGAGCCGATCGGTGCAGTGTTCGTTGATCGCCTCGACAGTCAAGCCTTCTCCGGTGACGAATGCCACAACCTGCTCGCCCGTACGCCGGTGGGGCCGGCCAACCACAGCCACCGACTCAACCCCCGGCAGCTCCCCGATCGCATCCTCGACCTCGGCAGGATAGACGTTGAAGCCGTTGACGATGATCAGCTCGCGCGACCGGTCGACGAGGAACAACTCGCCGTCGAGCAGGTAGCCGATGTCTCCAGTCGGGAACCAGCCGAGCTCCCCTGGACCGCCGTCGCCGTCGGGCCAATAGCCGGAGAACAAGTTGTCACCGCGGATCCAAATCTCGCCGGGTTCGCTCGGTTCGGTGCCGTCACCGATCCTCACCTCAACGCCAGGCAGCGGGCGACCGACGTGCCCGTGCCCGAGCAGTTCCCCGCCCAGGGTGGCCGACACGCCCGGCGAGGCCTCGGTCAGTCCGTAACCCTGCTCGACTCTGAGTCCGGTGCACGCGGTGAACTGCTCGCGAAGATCAACTGGGAGCGGCGCCGCGCCCGACACGACGGTGGTCACCGACCTCAGGCTGGCAAGGGCCCGCTCGTCATCGAGGATTCGAGTAAGCACCGGCGGCGCCAGCGGCACATTGCTGACGTGCTCCTCGGTCAATACGTCGGCGAAGCCGTCGAGCCCGTCCATGATCACCAACCGGGCACCTGACGTCGCCCAGCTCCCGAGCACCGCGTTCAGGCCGAAGACATGAAAAAGCGGCAGCATGGCCAGCACCACGCTGTCGCGGTCGATGATCTCGAAGGACGCAATGCTGTGCAGATGACTCAGCAGCGCGCGATGGCTAAGCATCGCGGCCTTGGGTACGCCGGAGGTGCCGGCCGTGTAGAGCAAGACTGCCAGCGCTTCTGGATCCCTCGGCGAGCTGACCGGCAGCGCCCCCACCTTGGACAACTCGTCGAGCCCGTCGGCTGTAAGGGTTATCTGATGAACGGCCTCGATGGGTTGGGGTTCAGCGGTGAACAGCACCCGGGCGCCACAGTCGTTGATCATGGCCTGCAATTCGGTGGCCGTGGACCCTGGATTGATCGGCACAGCGACGTAGCCGGCGCGCAAGGCAGCGAAATATGCAACGACGAACTCGATGCTGTTGGGTGCACAAATCGCAACTCGATGCCCCGCTACTAGCCCGTGCGCCGCCACACCGGCAGCGACCGCGTCGATCCGCCGGTCGAGCTCAGCCCAGGTCATGGTGCGGCGTACTGGCCTTGGCTGAACAAGCGCCTCGCCCTCGGGTTGCGTCTCAGCCTGACGGGTTACAAGATCAGCAAGGTTGGTATCGACAGGCCCGGCGTCGACCGGCCCGACCGCCGTGTCCAGGTCGTTCACCCACCTGAGTCTGGCACGAGGAAACGTGGGCCGGACATTATGGTGATGACGTGACTGGACGGAGAGCGCGATGAGCAAGCCGGAGGATGCGATCCCGGCGCACGTCGACCACGTCGAGTCTCTGCCGGGCAGCGACGCATCGGCGATTCCGGTCGACCACGACGATCCATTGGCCGCAGCCGGGCCCCTGCAGGAGGCACCGGGCGACCTGAAGGATGCGGACCTCCACCAGGAGCCGTTGATTCACGAGGATCCGACAGCAGCCGCGTTCTTTGATCTTGACAATACGGTGATTCAGGGCGCCTCACTGTTCCATCTCGGCAAGGGTCTGTATCGCCGCGGCTTCTTTCCCACCCGGGTGATCGTGAAAGGCCTGTGGGTTCAGGTCTATTTCCGCATGGTGGGGCGAGAAAAGCCAGGACACATCGAGAATGCGCGCAGCGCAATCTTGGGGTTCATCGAAGGTCATACCGTCGCCGAGCTGACCGAAATTGCGAACGAGGTTTACGAAGAGTCGATCGCTGAACGTATCTGGCCGGGCACTCGGACACTTGCTCAGATGCATCTCGACGTCGGGCAGCAAGTCTGGCTGGTCACCGCCGCACCCGTGGAAGTAGCCGGCATCATTGCCGCACGACTGGGACTGACCGGTGCCTTGGGCACCACGGCAGAACACAGTGACGGCATCTATACCGGGCGGCTGAAGGGCCATCTGCTCCACGGCCCGGCCAAAGCTGAGGCCGTACGCGCGCTAGCGCATGAGCACGGGTTTGATCTTGCCCACTGCTTTGCGTACTCGGACTCCTACAACGACCTCCCCATGCTGTCGCTGGTCGGCCACCCGTGCGCGATCAACCCTGACGGCAGGCTGCGGGCGCATGCTGAAGAACAGGACTGGCAGATTCAGGACTACCGAAGCGGGCGCAAGGCGGCGCGGCTCGGGCTGCTGGGCGCTGGAGCGGCGGGTGCAACGGCCGGAGCCGTGGCAACCGGGTTTGCCGTCCGGCGTCGCCTGAGGGGATAGTTCTGCGGCGCACGACACAGCGCACTAGCTCTTCCGGCCCATGACATAGAGCACCAATGTCGCAGCGACGAGATAGGCCAGGTAGCCGAAGAACCCAAGCACGGCCAGGCCCTCGGCGCGACCGGTCCGGTTCCCGAACAGACCCATCAAGATGACGGCCACTGCGAGAAGGGCCAAAGCGCCAGCGCCGACGTACACGAAGCCCCTGAGCTGCTCGTGATCGATCCGCCGCCCAGTATCGGGGCTCGCCTCACTCGAGTCATCGGCGGCGCTCGCTGGGTGGCGCAGCCTGACCACGATGACGGTGAAGCTGGCAAAGGCCAGCAAGATCACCGCGAGGGCCCAGAACACGTGGCACAGATTAGCTGCGCGCCTCAGCCGCTGTTGTGCGTCGCGGGTCTGCACAGCTTGCTGACGGTCTGCATACTTTGCAACGTGTGCAAAGCGGCCGCAACCTACGTTCACGTGGGTTGCGGACACCACGAGTGGACGATGATTCCGCGGACGCCTAGAAGAAAGCGCTCCGCCGCTGCATCAGGAGGGCGTACAGAGTCTGCTGAATCGTCTCACGCACTTGGTCAGTGATGTTGAACACGATCATGGGGTCGTCGGCAGCGCCGGCACCGAGCTCGTCGGTCGCAATCGCCTCGCCGAACTGGATGATCCACTTGCTTGGCAGGGGAATCATGCCGAGGGGGCCAAACCAGGGAAACAGCGGCGTGATCGGGAAGTACGGCAGGCCCAGCATCCGGGCGAGCGCGGGCGCCCTGGCGATCAGCGGGAAGATCTCCTCAGAGCCCACGATCGCGGTCGGGATGATTGGCACCTGGGCACGCAGAGCGGCCGAGACGAACCCTCCGCGGCCGAACCGCTGCAGCTTGTAGCGATCGGCGTATGGCTTGCCGAGGCCCTTGAAACCCTCGGGGAAGACCGCCACCAGCTCGTTGGACGCGAGCAGGCGTTCAGCATCTTCCTGACAGGCCAAGGTGGTACCTGTTTTGCGAGCAAGATCATGTGAGTAGGGCGTCTTGAAGATCAAGTCCGCTCCCAACATCCGGACATGGCGGCCGATCTCGTCATAGACCACCGTGTGCAAGATCATCCCGTCGATCGGCAATGTGCCAGCGTGGTTGGAAACCAGCAGCGCCGAGCCATCAGCGGGAAGGTTCTCTGCCCCTCGGACCTCGACCCGGAACCAGGAATCAGCGAGCCGCCGCAGCAGCGGCAAAAAGATCTTGGTCGTGAACTCGGGGTCGAATCCGAACTCATCGACTGCATAGTCGCCACCAAGGCGCTGACGGATGAAGGCCACCGTCTCATCGAGCGAGTCCTCCCAGTCGACGCCCAGCGTCTGCGCCCAGGAAGCCAGGGTGTGCAGCGGGTCGGCACCGAACCCACCCAGCTGCGTGACGGGAACCGACCTCAGGCTCCGGAGCGATCGCGACGCTAGTCGGCCCAGCTCACCGAATAGAGCGCCAAGCGCTGGGGTCGGGGGAATGTCCTCGGAACCGGGATCGGTGTCACCGACCGTGGGTTCGGATTCGGGCTCCGCAGCAGGACCGGCGCGGCCCGTGCGGCGTCGCGCGCGATCACCCTGGTCACGGCTGCCGAACTGGATGATCTCGGCCTCAGCCATCGCGCACCGCCGCCGTTCTGAGCACCCGGGTCACTGCCTCGAGCGCGCTATCAACCCGTTGAGGGCTCAGCAGACCGACACCGCTGACGTTGACGAACTCCTGCAGCGCGGCACGGCTGGTGAACTTCGGCACGAATCCTGTCTGAGCAGAGAAACGGGAGGTGTCCATGCCACGACCGTAGGTGAGTGCGTCGATCTGGTCGGCGGAGAAGTCCACCAGGCGTGCCTGGCGTACCAGTGTGGCTACCAACGGCGCGGCGGGCCTCGGGACGCCGACGGTTGGCCGACCCATCTTGCGGAGCGCTTGGGAGAGCGTGACGACGTCGGCCGCCGCCACGTTGAAAGTGCCCGGCACGTCACGGCGTGTCACCAGCAGCAAGGCGTCCACAGCATCGTTGGGATGCAGGAACTGGAGCCGGGCATCAAAACCCATGACTCGCGGCACGACCGGGAGCGACAGGTAGCGGGTGACGTGGCTGTCCACGCCTGCGCCCATCAGGTTCGCCAGCCGGAGAGTCGTGACAACCACATCGGGCCGGCGACGGGCCAGTCCGCGGACGTAGCTCTCGATCTCAAGCGAATCCTTGCCGAAGCCCGTACGCGGCTGGACACGCGGTGACATGTCCTCGGTGAACTTGGCCGGGTCTCGCGGGGACGCTCCGTACACCGATATCGAGCTCTGTACGACGAGCTTTCGGAAGCTTTCCGCCCGTTGGCAGGCAGCGAGCAACTGCATCGTGCCGATGACATTGATCTCCTTCATAGAGGAGCGGCCACCGGCGCTATCTGGAGTAGCCACCATTGCAAGATGGACGACAGTGTCGACGCGGCGAGTGGCAATCACCTTGGCGATCACCGGATTGCGAATATCGGCGCGTACGAAATCGGCCGCACCCAGGTGCTGACGAGGCGGGACTACATCGAGCCCGACCACCTCGACATTCTCATCAGTGGCGAGCGAACGGGCGAACCGAGCACCCAGGTCACGCGAGACTCCGGTGACGAGGACGACCCGCTTCGTGGCCATCAAGGTCCAGTCGGGAGGCTACTTGCCCGCGCGGCGGCGCTGGATCCGTGTGCGCTTGAGCAGCTTGCGATGCTTCTTCTTCGCCATCCGCTTGCGACGCTTTTTGATGACCGAACCCACTGTGTAACCTCTCGTTCCCGAGACGTCGCTCCGGTCCCGGACTTGATCACTGCCGGCGACTGTCGCCAGACAACTCCCGAATGCTACCCGGCGGCCCTCACAGATGCGAGTCGGGAGGCTGAGTGGAACCCATAGTCTTCTTCACGAGGACACCCATCGATCGACTTCCGACCCCCGGACACACACCGTGAACAGCTATCTCGACGATTTTTCTCCTGGAAGTGGCTTACGCAGCCGACCTCGGGCTTGGTTGCCGAGCGATGCGCCGATGCTCAGCCTGAATGGTGATTGGAAGTTTCGGTGGTCGCCGGTCGCATATGGCCTTGACGATGCAGCCGCCGATCCTGGTTTTAACGACGCGGCCTGGGACACCATTCCAGTGCCATCGCACTGGGTACTGCCCGGCACATCCGGCAAAGCCCGAGAAGGCAGCTACGGCCGGCCGATCTACACCAACGCGTTGTATCCGTTCCCGATCGATCCACCCCACATCCCCGACGAGAACCCCACCGCTGATCATCGCCGAACGTTCGAGCTGCCGAACTGGTCGGCGGAACGGATTTTGCTTCGCTTTGACGGGGTGGAGTCGGTTTACCGCGTCTGGTTGAACGGCATCGAGATCGGGGTTGGCAAGGGCAGCCGGCTGGCGCAGGAGTTCGACATCACGGAGGTGGTGCGACCAGGCAAGAACGTGATCTTGGTTCGAGTGCATCAGTGGTCGTCGATGAGCTACCTCGAGGATCAAGATCAATGGTGGCTGCCCGGTATCTTTCGCGACGTCACAGTGCTGAGCCGTCCAAGCGGGGCGATAGATGACGTCTGGCTGCGCACCGAGTATGAGGCGGAGGGAACAGGATCGATTCATCCGGAGATCATCGCCTCGGAGCGAGCGTATCCGCTTGTGATCGAGATTGCCGAACTCGGCATCGAGCAGCGCTTCGTACGGCCCAGCGACGTCGCGGCGTTCTCGGTGGGGCAGGTAGAGCCGTGGAGTGCGGAGGTACCCAGGCTCTATGAGGCGCGTGTCAGCTCTCCGGGCGAGACGCTGAGCCCACGGCTGGGTTTTCGGCGGGTCCAAATTGACGGTGATGTCCTCAGCGTCAACTCCAGGCAAGTGATCTTCCGCGGCGTGAACCGGCATGAAGTCCACTCGGTCCGGGGCCGTATGTTCGACGAGCAGTACGCGCGCGCCGACTTGATCATAATGAAGCGGGCCGGCATCAACGCGATCCGCACCAGCCATTATCCGCCGCATCCACGCGTACTTGATCTTGCCGACGAACTCGGCTTCTGGGTGATCGAGGAGTGCGATTACGAGACGCACGGGTTCGAGTTCTGTGGCTGGCAAGGAAATCCGAGTGATGATCCGCGCTGGGCGGACGCCTGCCTGGACCGGATGCAACGTACCGTCGAGCGGGACAAGAACCATCCGTCGGTGATCATCTGGTCCCTCGGCAACGAGGCCGGAACCGGGCGCAACCTCACGCAGATGGCCGACTGGGTGCGACGTCGCGATTCCGGCCGGCCTGTGCACTATGAGGGTGACCACACCTGCGCCTACGCCGACATCTATTCGCGCATGTACCCGAACTACCTGGAGACCGAGGCGATCGGTGGGGAGAGCGGCTTCATTTTCTACCTCAACGGTCCCTCAGACGCCGAGCGAATCCGCAGCAAGCCTTTTGTGATGTGCGAGTACGCGCATGCGATGGGCAACGGCCCAGGAGGTTTGAACATCTATGACGAACTGGCTGAGCGCTATCCCCGGCTGCACGGCGGCTTCGTCTGGGAGTGGCGTGATCATGGGCTGTTGACGCATACGCCAGACGGTGCTGAGTACTACGCCTACGGCGGCGACTTCAGCGAGGTGGTGCACGACGGCAACTTCGTGATGGACGGCATGCTCTTGCCGGACGGTACCCCGACGCCGAGCCTGGCGGAGTTCACGCGGGTGAACCAGCCAATTCTCTTTGACCTCGATGGCGGTGTCGTCACAATCCGCAATCGCTACCACACGCTGTCCACTGAGCATCTCGGCTTTGTCGCTGTCAGAGAGGTGGATGGGCATCCGGTTGCCGAGGAGACGGTCCCGGTGGCGGCGATTCCGCCGGGTCAGCAGGGAACGGTCGCGTTGTCTGAGGAGCTGGTGAGGCATGGTGTCGGCGAGACCTGGCTGACGCTGAGGGCCGAGCTGGTCGCGGCGACCGAGTGGGCCGATCGTGGCCATGAAATAGCCCTCGCCCAGTTCGAGCTGACAAAGCCCGAAACGATCGCCATGCTGCCGGCCTGGCCGGCTCCGCCGACCACAGAGCCGGAGGAGCCGGTGATCTCGCTGGGTCCTGCGCAGTTCGACGCTCACACAGGTCGGCTGCTGCGGCTCTACGGGATGGACGTCGACGGTCCTCGACTGGAGCTTTGGCGTGGACCAACCGATAACGACCGCAGCAGAACCCGAGGCTCCTTTGAGCTGAGTCGTCCCGAGGAGACCCACGGCGAAGGAGTGCCGGGACCATCGTCGGAACAACACTGGCGAGAACGTGGCCTCGACCGGCTCGTGCACCGGCTGGATCGAATCTTCCATGATCATGATCAACTGCTGGCAGTCGTACGAGCCTCGGCCGCCGGGACCAACCTCTTCGTCGACGTGACCTATCACTGGCGGCTAACGGACGGACTTGCCCTCCTGGTGAATGTCGTGCCCTCAGCTGGCCGGGACTGCACGTGGCCGCGCGTCGGCGTACGGTTCGACCTGCCGCGCGAGCTACGGCAGGCACGCTGGTTCGGCACGGGTCCGAATGAGTCCTATCCCGATACGCGGCAGGCAGCGCGGGTCGGCCTTTTCGCAGCCGACATCGACGAGCTCAACGTGGCTTACTCCCGGCCCCAGGAGACGGGACACCGCAGTGAGCTGCGCTCACTGGTGGTATCTGATGGAACGGCCGAGCGGTTACGCGTCACTACGTGGCCGAACTCTGAGCAGCACCGACCTGGCTTCACCCTGAGCGCGTACACGCCGCAGCAGCTCGACCAGGCGCGCCATCCGTACGAGCTTGTTCCCAGCGATCGCGTCTACCTGTTTCTCGATGACGCGGTCCACGGCATTGGCTCGCGCTCCTGTGGCGTGGATGTGCTACCCGACCACGCGCTGTGGCCGGGTCAGCGGCAGTTCGGGCTGGAGTTTCACCAGCCGTAAAGCTCAGCCAGCGCTGAAGTAGGCGTGCTCCAGGTAGGTATTGAGTGCCTTTTCAGTCACTCGAAAGCTGCGGCCGAATTGCACTGCCTCGAGTTGGCCGGAGTGGATCAAGCGATAGACCGACATCTTGGAGAGCCGGAGAATTCCGGCCACCTCGGCGACAGTAAGAAACTTGCCGGCTTGGAGATTGCTGGCCAGCGGAGTCACGCCCCCCGGTGCTGACTCTGCCGACCTCGATTCGTCATTCATCTATGCACTCTCAATCTGCACCTCGTCCGCGCCGGCTTCCCCTCCAGCGTCGTAGGTACTGAAGTGAGAATAGTGGCAAACGATGCTGTTGGTACAGCAGAGACCGAGGAAATCTTCATCGACACGCCGCCGGGACGGTTGACGTCACAGGCTTGGATCAAGACCCAGCTCGGGAAATACCGCCCGTCGCGTTGCGAGGATTGCCTGATCGACACGACTGTGCGGCGCGAAGCCCCCATCGAACGGACGGAAGCTGGCATCGGAGCCATCAGACATGGTGAGCGGCGCTGACTCCCCCACTTCGGCCCGCCAGCTCTCGGGGACGGGCGTGCTCGGGTCGACAGGCTGGCCACTGACGATGGCGAGCAGATGGGTCCAGGCCCGAGGCACCACATTGAGCACCGAGTATCCACCGCCGCCCGTGGACACCCAGCGCCCGGCGCACAGTTCGTCGGCCAAATCCGCCAATGCCAGATACGACGCGCGCTGACCATCGAGGGAAAGGTTGAGGTCGGCCAGCGGATCTTGTCTGTGCGAGTCGCAGCCGTGCTGGGTCACCAGAACAGTCGGCTTGTGCGCTCGAAGGGCGAGCGGCACAACGGCGTGAAATGCCCGAAGCCAGTCCGCGTCGGTGCTACCCGGGGGAAGTGCGACGTTTACCGCGGTGCCTTCGGCTCCCCGTCCGCCGATCTCGTTGGGAAAACCCGTGCCCGGGAACAAGTACGCCGGCGTCTCATGCAGGCTGATCGTCATAACCCGCGGCTCGTCGTAGAAGATCGCTTGTACGCCGTCGCCGTGATGGACGTCTACGTCGACGTAACCCACCCGCTCGCAGCCGTTGTCCAACAGCCAGCGGATGGCTACGGCGACGTCGTTGTAGACGCAAAAGCCGCTGGTATTGCTGGGCATGGCGTGATGCAAGCCTCCGCTGATGTTGCAGGCGCGCTGCACGTCGCCCGTCCAGACCCTGCGAGCCGCTTCGACGCTTGCCATCGTGACCCAGGCGGCGATTTCGTGCATCCCGGGAAAGACCGGGTTGTCGCTCGTTCCGAGCCCATAGCGCTGATTCGGCTCGCCTCGCTGCACCGCGGCGATGTAGTCCGGGGTATGGATGGTCTGCAGTACTGCAAGATCGATTTCGGGCGGTGGCACGATCCGAAGCCGGTCCAGTACGCCAAGTTGCCGGGCCAGCGAGATGGTGTTGGTCACTCGGCCCGGCGCCATTGGGTGATCAGTTCCGAAGTCGTACTTGGTCAGATCGTCAGAGAAGACGAGCAGCCCAGTCATCCGCGGCCGCCCGGGCCCGGCTTGTCCTCTCGGGCGGCGGCGGCAAGATCACGGCTGCGGTCGCGTGCAGCCTCCATGGCACGCAGGAACGCGGCCCGTACCTTGTGATCTTCAAGCTCGCGTACGGCAGCTGCTGTGGTGCCGCCTGGCGAAGTGACGCGCTCGCGCAACACAGTGGGGTGCTCGCCCGTCTCCCGCAGCAACTTGGCTGAGCCGAGCATGGTCTGCACCACCAGTTCGGTGGCGGTGTCACGCGGCAGGCCTAGGTGGACTCCGGCCTCGATCATGGCTTCGACCACGAAGAACAGGTAGGCGGGACCAGTGCCCGAGATTGCCGTCACGGCGTCCTGGTACCGTTCCGGCACGGTGATCACGCGACCAGTCGCCGACAGGATCTCCGTCACCCGATCAAGATGATCTTGAGTACTGTGCGATCCGGGTGAGATCGCGGCCATCCCCTCGTCTACCTGAGCCGGCGTATTCGGCATGACCCGCACCACGGCAACCCCTTCCGGTAAGCGGGACTCGATGAAGGTCGTGTCAATTCCGGCGGCGAGCGACACCACGAGCGTGCCTGGCTTGATCGACTCCGCGATTTCCATGAGCAGGTCGCTCATGTCCTGCGGCTTGACGACCAAGATCACCGTCTCCGCTTCGGCCACGGCCTCGGTGTTCTCCAGCATTTTGATTCCGTACCGAGTGGTCAGCTCAAGCTGTCGCTCCAACCTGCGGTCGGTGGCCACGATCTGATCGGCGTGCCAACCGGCTCGGAGCAGGCCGGAGAGCACGGTCTCGCCCATCACGCCCGCGCCCAGAATGGCCAGCGGATGCCCGCCGGACGTCGAATTCGTTGATGTCACAGGTTTCCAGCCTGCCCGCCGGCAACCAGTTGGCTGCTCACCAGCTCGGCAATCTGCACGGCGTTCAGCGCTGCGCCCTTGCGCAGGTTGTCATTCGAAATGAACATGATCAAACCCTTGCCGGCTGGCGCGGCTTGGTCAGCCCGGATCCGCCCGACGAGACTCGGATCCTGGCCAGCCGCATCGAGCGGTGTCGGTATATCGATCAGCCGGACGCCTGGAGCGCCCGCCAGCAGTTCAGTCGCCTCGTCAGGGCTGAGATCCTCGGCGAACTCTGCATGGATGGCAAGCGAATGCCCAGTGAAGACCGGCACGCGGACGCACGTGCAGGAGACGGGAAGATCGGGGATGTGCAAAATCTTTCGCGACTCATTGCGGAACTTCTGCTCTTCGTCGGTCTCGCCACTGCCGTCCTCGACGAGCGCGCCTGCCAGAGGAAGGACGTTGTACGCGATGGGTCTGAGGTATTTGTTCGGCGCGGGGAAATCAACGGCGTGACCGTCGAAGGCCAGCTCGCTGGCTCGATCGACCACGGCCTTGATCTGGCCATCAAGCTCGTCGACGCCGGCCCCGCCTGATCCTGAGACCGCTTGGTAGGTCGCAACTTGCAGGCGTACGAGACCGGCAGCCCGGTGCAGCGGGGCGAGTACCGGCATGGCCGCCATCGTCGTGCAGTTTGGGTTGGCGATGATGCCCTTAGGAGGGCGGATCGCGTCCTCTGGGTTGACCTCGGAAACCACCAATGGAACGTCCGGGTCCATCCGCCAAGCGGAGGAGTTGTCGATCACAATGGCGCCGACTGCCGCCACCTTGGGCGCCGCGACAAGTGAGGCCGCCTTGCCGTTGGAGAAGAGCGCGAGGTCGAGGCCGCTGAAGTCTGCAGTGGCGGTGTCCTCGACGACAATCTCGTCATTTCCCCATGGGAGACGTCGGCCCGCTGATCGGGCCGAGGCGAAGAACCGCACCTCGTTGATCGGGAACGGGCGCTGCTCGAGCAGCCTCCGCATCACACCGCCCACCTGACCGGTGGCGCCAAAGACCCCAATATGCATGACGCCAAGCCTAAGTCCTGCGCGTAAACCGGCCTCTCTATTCCAGAGATGGGCTCGCTTCCTGCGGATTCGAGACAACCCCAGCTCGCCGCGGTTCTTCATGCGGCGTCGGGTGTTCGTCTGCGGCGTCGGGGGTGTTGTTGGCGTTGGGCGTGGAGGCGTCGGATGCGTGCGTTGATTTGGGGTCGTTGTTGTTGGTCGATCCACCAGGGTGGTATCCATTCGGGCAGACCGTCGGTGTTGATGCGGCAGGTCCAGCCTTTTTGCAGGAAGTGGGTGTGGTGGTATCGGCAGAGCAAGCTCAGATTGCAAACACTGCGCTAAGCGTACCTTCGCGATGACTTCGAGACCGGGCTTCCGACTCCCAGTTAGCCGGGCCCGCCAGGAGGTGCGAACTCCAAAACGGGCCCTCGACGGGGTGGAGCCCGCCGTGACAACATCGTCCCCCAGAAGCGTGCTCGCAGCGGGCAATATCAACGGCAGCGACCGCATCGTGGTTGAGCTACTCAGCCCGCCAGACATGCCGCAAGTGATCATGATCCGCTGGCCACAGCATTCCACCGTGGCCGCGCCCACACGCTTTCCAGGCACCGCGAGCGAGATCGCGCGGTTGTTCGCTCGGGCCAGCACCGAGCTAACTCGGATCAAGGCACGCCGACTCTGACCCCGACCTCAAGCGAGAGTGAGAGATCTGATAATTGACCGCAGCAGCGTACGGCTCGCGCGTCTAGGCAGAGCGGTTGTGAGCCTTCGATCGGGTATGAGCGTCAATCTGCCCGGTGGTCGGGCCTTCGCCGCGCATGTCCTTTCAGGCTTCACTGTTTGCTGATCTTGCTTGGCCTTCCCGGACTGTATGCCGCTCAGCGCGGTCTTGGCGCAGGGTTGGCGTGGGAACAACCTCCGCATCTCACGATCTTCGGCTTCGATACTAAAGTGCCCAACGGAGGGCCCGCTAGAAGGGGCAGTCATGGCGGAGGAGTCAGGTTCATCAGTTCGTCTGCTGAGATGGTGCGGGATAGCCCTCGTGCCGGCAGGTGTGTTGATGGTCGTCGCGACCCTGCTGCACCCCAGCCGTGAGACTGCCACCACGATCATTGCGAGCGAGGCGGGGCTGGTCGCCGCACATTTTCTTTACACGCTTTCCTGGTTGCTGGTCTTGCTCGGACTGCCCGGACTCTATGCCTCTCAGCGGGAAAGCATGGGACTGCTGGGATTGGCTGGCTTCCTGACTGCATTTTCCGGTACGTATCTGATTGCAGTCGGCGGGAACTTCGGGTTCTTTGCCCCGGTTCTGGCCAAGGAGGCGCCGGCAGTGCTCGACGCGATCGCCCAGTACTGGCCTGTGGCGGTGATCAATGGGCTGGCTGCAATCGCCTTCATGATTGGCTACCTCCTGTTCGGTGTGGCCATGACTAAAACGGCCCTGCCTCGCTGGTCCGGCGTGCTAGTTGCTGTGGGCGCTCCGGCCCATCTGCTGGGCTTGGGCATTTCCCTCCTAGTTTCAACGGCCGCATGGCCGGTCGCCATCCTGGGCAGCGTGAGCCTTGGGCTCGGCCTGGGGTGGTCCGGCTATCGGATGTGGCGCTCACCGCCCGCTTCGGATTCACTTCCTCTCGACCAGAGAACCCGAATGTGAGCATGACCGCCACGGCGTGGTGCGATGAGACTGGGGTTCGCGGTGGTGGCCATGCCAGGTTGCTCGCGTGCTCGTGCGATGTGCCCTTGTTCTAGTTCGCGTTGGCCCTTGAGTGCGTCTCGCGTGGCCGCCTTGGTCATGCCCGCACGGCGGGCCAGGGTCGATACGCGGCTCCCGTTCTGGTCGAGCGCCCAATGTAGCGCCGTGCATAGGTCGGAGCCCCAAGTGGCCGCTGCTGTGGATCGCATGCTCTAGTTGGCGGGCGGACTGCCGGTAAGCCAGGAACAGCAGGGTCTGGGTGGGCCGTGCCGTTGAGGTGCAGGCTGCCAAACAAGATGGTTCTTTACCAATAACCTGGAGGTTCTCATGACGCGTAGCACGCCACAGTGGACGTGGGTGGGCACGGCGAGCGGCGTCCTCTTCGTCGTAACCCAATTCGCTGGCTTTGGCACTGGAGCTGCCGCCCGCGACTTCAAGCGGATCACGCTGACCTCGCCGTCTTCCGAGGTCGCGGAGTCGGTGGCCACTCCTGTTCCCACGGCGGCGTGGGTGGGCGGATATGTCGAGGTGGCCGCTTCCCTTGCCTTCCTCGTGTTTATCGCGTGCCTTGCCGCAGCGTTGCGCGGAGCGCAAGCCGGCCCGGCGTGGCCGTCGTTCACGGTGCTGGCGGCCGGGGTGATGGTGGTGGCTACATCGATGATCGGCTACGCGGCCGAAGCAGCGGCGTACCTGCGCGCAGGCGACGGAATCGACTCCACCACTGCTCGAGCCCTGCTCGACCTCGCCAACATCGCGTTCGTGCTGGGCTGGAGCATGCTCGCCATCCTGCTGCTCGCTGCCGCCGGATCACATGTGCTACCGCGCTGGCTAGGAATCGCCGCAGCGGCGCTGGGCGTCACATTCGTCATCGCGTTCGCGGCACCGTCGCTGCCGGTGGGTGAGATCGCCGACCTCGTGCTATGGGTATGGATCATCACCGTAAGCGTCACGCTCGCAAGGCGGAGCGCCCACCGGCCCGACGAGAAGCCGATCCCCGCCGGTGAACACTGATAGAGCGACGAACACGGCGGAGCTACCCAAGCGTGCTTCAGCGGCGGCATTTTGTGGCCGGTAGCGCGTTGGGAGTCAACTGCGAAAGTGCCCGTCCGCCGACAAGCCGACACCCTCGCAACTCTTGAACATCGCTTCCGGCTTGGGACCATACGTCACAAATCCAGTGGTGGGTCTTCCCCACATGGGGGTTTACCGCACACAATTAGTCGGCCCCGCTAGGAGACGTGACCTCCGCGACAGGGCCTAGACCGTAAAGGACCCGGCCTTGTCCACATCATCGCCCATCGAATTGGCTGCCGGCCAGATCACCCCAAGCGGCGACACAGTCCGAATCGAGTTGATCCGTCCAGCCGACAACCTGCCGGCAGTGCTGATCACCTGGCCGGCCGCATCAAGCGTCACCAATGCCGACCCACGAGGCCTAGCGAACACTGCGGTGGTCCGCATCATGGCCGAAGCACAAGCACGACTAGCAAAGATCAGGTCGAAGCGATAGCCATCATCGGTGGGCATGGTTCGCCACAGATGCCGGTCAAAGCGGTTGACCATTGAGTCCGAGTGGGCTGGAAGCGTCGGCGCCGGGCGCCAACTCCTACCCGGACAGCGAAGACTAGGACCCACATTGGTGATGGCGGCCCCTGGGTCTGAGTCCGGCCTCGGCGATGGCTGGCAAATATGACACGCGACCGGCCGGTAGCATCCATCTGTGGCTGGCATTGCTCTCCCTCAGGCAGCCCGCGACCTCCTCGAGAGCGACGCGGTCGCGCACGTGGTCACGCTTGACGAGGACGGAGGGCCGCAGGTCACGGCCGCTTG
>Ga0307288_10000093_pt1 | contig 31553 bp, 29 predicted proteins | sample ER_DNA_142_FD_194469 | JGI IMG/M metagenome (GOLD analysis project Ga0307288, IMG submission 194469) | Bulk soil microbial communities from the East River watershed near Crested Butte, Colorado, United States - ER_DNA_142 | ecosystem: Environmental > Terrestrial > Soil > Floodplain | place... | reverse complement strand
TGATCTTGCAGCGACCATCGCCAATGCCCTCGCCCACCGCAGCGCCCATACCGTCGTTGTACCCTCGGGCCTGGATTCGTCATGGACCGCAGGCTTTTCTGGAAGCGTCCTGACCGATGGCTTGTTGGCCGATTACCAACGCACCGTTTCGGAACTGGACAGTGTCGACGGTGTGATCACTAGCTGCGCCGTGGCAATCGCCGAGACCGGAACGTTGATCTTGGACGGTTCACCCGGGCAGGGCCGCCGAATCCTGACGCTTATCCCGGACTATCACCTCTGCGTCGTGTTCCCCGACGAGATAGTTGCCGATGTTCCGCAAGCGCTAGCCCGACTAGCAGCCACGCGGCCGCTCACCATGATCAGTGGACCGAGCGCGACCAGCGACATCGAGCTGAATCGTGTGGAGGGCGTACACGGGCCGCGCACCCTCGAGGTAATCATCGTGCGCAATGAGGCGAGCGAGTAAATGCCGCGTTACTGCCTTCTAGGCCGCGTCGACCCCCGCCGCCTCGACGAGTACCGCGACGCCCACCGCGCGGTGTGGCCGGAGCTCCTCGAAGCATTGCGCGATTCCGGCTGGCGTAACTATTCACTCTTCCTGCGCGACGATGGCCTCTTGATCGGCTACGCGGAAGCCGACGATCTTGCCGTCGCGCAGGAGAGAGTCGCCCGGACCGAGGTCAATGCGCGCTGGCAGGCCGCCATGTCAGAGCTCTTCCAGAGCGAGGGCGCTCCCGACGAAGCCTGGGAGATCATCCCGGAGGTATTCAACCTAGAAGATCAACTCCGAGCTCGAGAATGACAGATCCCGCCACTTGGGAGATGGCGTGAGCGGCACGATGAGTAGGCGGGCGTCAAGCGTCGTCATGGTCGAGATTGCTGGACAGCTCGCGGTAGGCGTCGGCCTGGGCGAGGAGGTTCCTCGCCTTCTGCTCGACAGTTGCGATCGCGTCGGCGCCGGCGGCGAAGCGCAGCGGCGGCTCCTCTTGACTTGCGAGCTGGACCAGGGCGTTGGCGAGCTTGGCGGGGTCGCCGCCTTGCTGGCCGTTCATGCTCTTCCAGGCGGTGACGGTCTGCTTGGTCCGCTCGGCATAGTCCTCGATCGAGGACTCGGCGTATTTCGTCGACTCCGGGGTGAGCAGTTCCGTGCGGAAGAACCCGGGCTCGACGAGCATCGTGCGGATCCCGAACGGCGCAAGTTCGGGGGTCAGCGACTCCATCCAGCCCTCCACTCCGAACTTGGCGGCGGCGTACGCGGTGCAGAACTCTTGGCCCACAATGCCCGCGGTGGAGGAAATCGTGACGAGGAGACCGGAGCGCTGGTCGCGCATCACCGGAAGTACCGCGCGAGTGACGTTGACCGGACCGAAGAGGGTGGTCTCGATCTGCGCCCGGAACTCCTCAGGGCTGAGCTCCTCGAAGAAACCGGCGTTGAAGTTGCCGGCATTGTTGACCAGCACATCGATGCGCCCGAACCGGTCGACCGCAGCCCTGACGGCCGCCTCGGCGTCGGCGGGATCGGTGACGTCGAGCTTGACCGCCAGAACGTCATCGTCCTCGGCCAGGGCTGCGGTGACGGTGCCGGGGTTTCGGGCGGTAGCCACCACAGCGTGACCTGCCGCGAGCGCGGCGTTGGCGATGTCGAGGCCCATCCCCCGTCCCGCCCCGGTGACGAGCCAAACCTTCGTGTCAGTCATGCGAGTGCACTTCCTTGTGGTTGATCGTGTTGGACACCGCGTCATCGGTGGTGTGCACCCTCTACGAAACCACCCCGCGCGGCTCCGTGGGAGACCCTGAGAAGAGGGCTACTGACAGGGACCCCAAGCGTCACCACTCCGCTCGTAGGGTAAAGGCATGGGAGACAACCGTGACATCCGTGGCGACGTCCGCGGGGAGATCCGGGAGTTCCTGACCACGAGACGGGCCAAGATCACGCCGGAGCAGGCCGGGCTTCCGGTGTTCGGCGGAGACCGCCGGCGGGTCTCGGGCCTGCGCCGCGACGAGGTCGCTCTCCTCGCAGGCATCTCGAGCCAGTACTACACCAGGCTCGAGCGCGGCAACGCCACCGGCGTCTCTGACAGCGTCATCGACGGCATCGCTGACGCCTTGCAGCTCGACGAGGCCGAGCGGACTCATCTGCTCCACCTGATCAGCGCCGCCGGCAGGACTCGGGCGCCTCGCCGGCTCGTCCCGCAGCTGGTCCGATCCACGGTGCAACGGGTCCTCGACTCGATGAGCGGCACGCCCGCGTTCGTGCTCAATGGGCGCCTGGACATCCTGGCCGCCAACCAGCTCGGGTGTGCGCTATATTCGCCGATCTATGCCGACCCGGTCGGGCCACCCAACGCCGCCAGGTTCGTCTTCCTCGACCCGCACGCGACCGTGTTCTTCCGCGACTGGAACAAGGCCGCCAACGACACTGTCGCGCTGCTGCGCGCCGAGGCCGGCCGCCACCCCTACGACCGCCACCTCTCGGACCTGATCGGGGAGCTGTCCACCCGCAGCGATGAGTTCCGCGGCCGATGGGCCGCGCACAATGTCCGGATCCACACCACTGGCGTCAAGCTCATCCACCACCCGGTCGTCGGTGACCTCGACCTGCCGTACGAGTCCTTCCCCCTGGCGACCGATCTCAGCACAAGTATCCTCACCTACACCGCCGAGCCCGGGTCACCCTCGCAGGACGCCCTAGGTCTGCTTGCCAGCTGGGCCGCGACAACGGATGGCTCCAAGCTGGCAGCGGCGGCTGACGATCCGGAGCAGGCTAAGTCGATTGGGACGCCTGACTGACGTTTTGCGACGCGATTGTGGCACATGTGGGCATCGCACGACGTCCGCGAGCACCGCAGCGGAACCTCGTGAAGCGAGGTGAAATTCGGGCAATGGAGGTGACATGACACAGGGTGACGCAGGGGCTGCCGGGGAGACCGATCCCCGAGGGGCTGCTGCGCTGCAGGCTCACTCTTCGGCCTGGGCGCCGCTTGGGCAGCGCGTATTTCGCTGGCTATGGCTCGGTGTGTTGATCAGCTGGATTGGGACGTGGATGCAGACCGTCGGCGCCCAATGGCTGCTCGTCGACGAGCCCAATGCGGCGGCGCTAGTGTCGTTAGTGCAGGCGGCGGGCACCCTGCCGATGATGCTGCTGGCGCTACCCGGAGGCGTCCTGGCCGACTCCTTCGATCGGCGCTGGCTGCTGATCACGGTGCAGGCCTATCTCTTCCTCGTCGCCATCCTGCTCACCCTGCTCACCGCCGCCGGGCTGATGCCGCCGGCGCTGCTGCTGGCCCTCACCTTCGCCCTGGGCGTCGGCGCAGCGGTGCAGATCCCCGCATGGCAAGCCATGATGCCCGAGCTGGTCCCAAGGACACAGTTGCGAGCGGCGGCCAGGCTGGACTTGGTCAGCGTCAACCTCGCCTATGCGGTCGGACCGGTGCTGGCCGGGCTGGTGATCGCCTACCTGGGTGGCGTCTCGGGTGTCTTCGCCCTCAAAGCGGCATCCGCTGTCTTATTCGCGGTCGCGCTGCTCGTCTGGCGCCCGAGGCCAGCGGGATCGGGAACTCCCCGCGAGCGCTTCCTGCCGGCGCTGCGCGCCGGTGGCCGCTACATCTGGCACGAACCCATCGTGCGCCGCATCCTTCTCCGAGCCGTCCTGTTCGTCGTGCCGGCGATGGCGCTGTGGGCGCTGCTGCCGCTGATCGCCACACAGCGCTTGGGCCTCGGAGCGGGCGGCTACGGGGTTCTGTTCGGCGCGTTCGGCCTCGGCGCCATGGTCGGTGCGGTGGTGCTGGGACGAGTGAGGGACCAGCTCACCAATAACGGAATGCTCGGTGTCGCCGGCATCCTCTACGCGGCAGCTTCGGCCGTGATCGTGCTGACCCCCAGTTTTCCGGCGGCCCTTGCGACCCTAGTGTTCGCTGGACTGGCCTGGATGGCGGTGACCTCGACGCTTGCCGCCGAGCTGCAGTTGTTCCTGCCGGCCTGGGTCCGAGCTCGTGGCCTCGCCGTCTATACGGTCATCTTCACGGGTTCGATGACGGCTGGCGCGTTGCTCTGGGGACTCGTGGCCGAGGTAGTGGGCCTGCAGGCGACATTCCTGGTCGCGGCCGTTGTCGTGCTTGCCGGCGTCGTTGCTGGGGTGGTGTGGCGGGTGCCGCAGACAGGTCATCTCGATCCGCAGCCGGTCACTTACTGGCCCGCGGCGCGTCTGGCCTTCGACCCAGAGGCCGACGCCGGACCCATCCTGGTGACCGTCGAGTTCACCGTCGCACCCGAACGGGAGTCGGCGTTCCTCGAAGCGATGGATCATCTTCGCCGCTCTCGACGCCGAACCGGCGCGAGCCGCTGGGAGTTGTATAGGGACGGAGACCGGCCGGACCGCTTCGTCGAGATCTTCAGCGTGCCGTCCTGGGAGGAGCACGAGCGCCAGCACGAAGGGCGCCTGACCTCGGCCGATAGAGCAGTCGAGGAGGCCGCACTGGCCTTTTCTGATCCGCCGGCGCGAGCGGAGCACCTGCTCCCGCCGTAGCGGCTGATCAACTGGCCTGGGCAAATCACCAACGCCGGTTCGGACAAGAGCCACTTAGGACTTAATGACCCCTCGGCAAGGTCCGCCTATACCTGTGACCGGGGCCGATGACCATCCACAGGTCTGATCATCGCGCCGCCTGAGCTATGTCTTCGCCGCCGAGGTATTCGGCTCCGGCATCTGGGTTGGACACCGCAACCGTGCGGGCGCTTGGCATGAAGCTGAAATACTCGGGCTGAAGATGCTGAATGTCGGTCATCAGCCACATCCACCCCTGTTGCGGGCTGAAGCTGAGAGACAGCACTCCAGTGTTGTCCCACCAACCGAGCCGAGTGAATCCGCGGTACGCGGCGAGCTGGGTTGGCGTGTCCAAGCCGGCCACGGCAGTGAACATCAAGTGGGCAAGCCACACCTTGTTAATACCGCCGTGTGCGACGACCACGATCAGCCGTGCGGTACGCGCCTCCAGATATCGCCGCATTTCCTCGGCGCGCCGCCACAGGTCGTAAAGGTTCTCTTCATCGGAGTAATGGACGTCGGGCTGATCGGCAACCGACAGAGCGGCGTGTTGGATCTCCTGCGCTCGAGGGTCATCGAACCGCAGTCCCCGCAGCTCGGAGGGCACATCAATCTCTCTGAACAGCGAAACATGGTCCCGCAGCTCAGGGTCCTTCGCCGGAAGATCCACCCACGACGAGCCCTTCCATACCGGAACCACATGCGGCGCCCCGGTCGCGTCAGCGATTGCGCCCGCAGTGCTGCGTGCCCGCAGGTAACTGCTGCTCACAATGACGTCGACGGGCAGCTCCGCTAGACGCTGCGCAAGGCGCCGGGCGTCCTCCATTCCGAGCGTGGTGAGCGGGTCCAAGTCGGTCTGATTGCCGGCCTGGAAGGTGTCGGTCGCGTTGGTCTGACTCTCGCCGTGGCGAATAACAATGAATCGCTGATGATCAGTCATGTGCAGCTCCTTCTGCGAAGGTGAACTAGCCTCCACCATGATCATCGTTATCGGGGGTCGCTGCGGCTTGGAACTGCAGCAGCGCGGCGGCGGTTCCGGTGTCGGTTAGCAAAACGTTGACCCAGCCACCAATCACAGCGGCGTGAATGGCACGGTGCTTGCTCTTGCCGCCGGCAATCCCAATGCGTCGTGGGATGTTGCGCAGGGTGTCGGCGTCGATGCCAACAACTCGATCATCAAGATCGCTGGGCACCAGGGTTCCCGCTGAGTCGAAGAACCGCTGACAGATATCGCCTACGGCGCCGGCCGCATGGAGCTTGTCCTGATCAGCGAGGTCTGCCGCATTGCCGCTGGCGCGCAAAAGTGGTGACGGTGGGAGGCTGCCGATACCCGCGAGCGCGATGGTGAGGCGCGCCCACTCCCTGGCGACCGATTCCATCGCTGGGTCGTTCAGCAGACTCTCGCGCATAGCCTTATTGCCAACCAGGGCAGGAGCCGGAACGAAAGTAGCGGTCGCTCCAACAAGTCGGGCGAATTCGCTGAGGAGTCGATTGCCCTGGGTCTGGACTGATGAACTTCCGAATCCTCCCATCAGCTGAATGACACTCTCGGCGCCTGGGATTCGGAAGGGCCGCATGCGATCGACAACGGCGAGCAGAGTTTGGCTCCAGCTGGAGATCCCGATGCGTTCTCCGCTCGTCAGCGTGGTCTCCAAGTAGGTCGCACCGGCCGATCCCAGCCCGGCGATGATCTCTTCGTCAGTCCCCTCGACATCCACGACGACAGCTTCGGCTAGGCCGTAGGTCTCCTCAAGCGCTTCCTCGATCTCGGTGTTCACCCCCGGCGCCACGGCAACGACCGTTCGCACGATGCCCAGCTCAGCAGCGCGTTTAAGGAGCCGGGACACCCGCGCCTGCGAGATGTGCAGGCTCTCAGCGATGTCAGTTTGGCGTATTCCCCGCTCGTGATACATCCGCGCGACTTTGGTGATCAGCCGAAGCTGTCCGTCGGTCGGGGCTCTAGCGATGCTTCCGGGCGATGCGGCCATTAATGGAACCTCCTGGGTGGCCGGCTTTTTCTCCCCGCCAAGCCTTGAATATTAATGCAGTGCTGCGTCAAGTGCGGTCGGCGGCGGTGGAGTGCCTAACCCAGGCCGGTGTTGTCTCAGCACATATCAAGATCGACGGCTCATACCGATCGGACTCGATTGGCACATAGTTCGGCGGCCGATCCCCAGCTTTCAGCACCTGACCCGTACGCGGGTCGATCAGCCAATACTTCGACGGCACCCGGCCATCTGCGTCAAAGAAAACCCACGATCCGCCGTGCTCGGCATAACCCAGATAGAACACATCGGGATCAAGCAGACCACGAGTATTTGACGAGACATCCCAGCAGGGGCTGGCCTCAGAGATCGGCAGATCGTCCAGGATCTTGCCGACCAGGCCGACGTAGCGGCTGCCTTCGAAGTCGAGTGCCTCGCGCCAACCTGCGCCCTCCGCGAGGAAGTAAGCACCATGACCTGGCTCGTCTGGATGGAGCCGCCACTGCCACAAGCTTGCGGCACCGTACGCGACGCCCATCAGCGCACCCGCACAGACATTGCACCAGGCTTCGTGACCCTGCCACCATCCCTCAGCGACCCCGCGACGACCGTTGTGCTCATAGCTCGGTTCACCGTTCATGATCGCCTTAGGCGGATGCTGTGCCCACATGGTCGCGAGGCGATCAGGGACGTGGTCGCCCATGTGTCCGGTCTGGCAGGACTGGAAGTCCAGCCAGTCGGCGTCTTGATGCTCGTCATTGCGGTGGTGCGGCCGGTAGTGAATTCCGGTGGGTTGTCCGTACCCGTCCCACGCCTGGATTTCCAGGCCGCCGGCCTCCACCTGGGGCTCGGTGCCGGCACCGTCACCGCAGGGCAGGTAGATGGCCGGGCGAGCGCCATAGCGCGCCACGAGATACCGGGAATACCTGGCATAGTCGGCCGGCGGGACAACCGGACCCGCTACGTCGAGCCCTTTCCAGCCGTACCCGTGGAAGACCGGCTGTAGCACCGGAGTAATGCCGTGGTTGGTCAAGACGTCGATGATCTTGTCGAAGTATTGAAAGTACTCGATGTTGATCTTGCTCAGACGCCCTTTGGCAAGATCATGAAACCCAATCTCGAAGCCCTCGTCAACGTTACGGCCGAGTGGTCCACGCGCATTCATGTCCGGCTGCACGGTCATCACGAACACGGCATTGAAGCCCTTGGACTGACGGTCGGCGGCGTAGGTCTCGACGTCGGAAACTGTCGCGCGGAATGGCATCGCCCAGGCCGTGTCGAGAACGAAGAATGCCGGTGACCCGTCGGCGTAACAGAAACCGCGACCGGAAGGGTGCGCTGTCGGAAAACCGCGGGTGAGCGCGCGATGCGGATGATTACTGGGCGGCGGGCTGGCGATCATGGCGCCCGAATCGGGCAGAAAGTCATGATCAGGTCGGCCGGCGTGAACTCGCCACCGCCATTCGCCCTGCGGTTGAGTGGAGGCGAAGCGGACCCGGTAGGTGGTTCCGCCGTCCCAGAACATCGGTCGACGCAATTGCCGTCCGCTCTCGTGGCTGAAGATCACCCAGGCATCGACGTCGGTGTACGGGTTGGCTGCACTCGGGCCAACGAAGGCAAGGTCGATCTCACGCCACTGGGGTGTGTTTTCGGTCTGCATCTTCGGTCTCCGCAGGGCTAGGAGTAAAGCGCGTGCGATTGATCTCGCCTATCCAATGTGTGCGGCGTCGGCGACGCTCATTCGGATCCACGATTGGGCGATAAATCTGGCCGCTGTTGCCAGGCCAGCCGCCGCCGTGGCCGAGCGCCTGCCAAGCGAGCTTTGCGGTACCGAGAGCTGAAACCTCGGCAACCTCACTCGCTTCTACGTCTCGGCCCAGCAGGTCAGCCTGCGTTTGCATCACAAGCGCCGAGCTGGTGGCGCCACCATCTGCCCGGAAAACCCGTAGCGGTACGGACCTGTCCTCGATCACATCGACAATGTCGCAGATCTGGTGACCGATGCAGTCGACGGCGGCACGAGCGAGGTGAGCCCGGCCGGTCATCTCGCTCATGCCCGAGACGAGCCCGTGCGCATTCCGGTCCCAGTGAGGAGCACCCAAACCGGAGAAAGCCGGAACGAGCGTCACGCCGCCGCTGTCGGGAACCGTCTCCGCCAGCGCGAGGAGATCAGCCACGCTGCCCTCAGTGAACAGATCGGCCGCCCAGGCCAGCGTCGCTCCCGAGAACAAGATGTTCCCCTCCAGGGCGTAGGTCGGTGATCCGTCGACGACCCACGCCAGAGTCACCGGGACTCGTGCATCACCGGCCGAGAGATCTTCGACCGGAGCCATGACCGAGGATCCCGTGCCGTAGGTGGCCTTGGCCATTCCCACCTCGGTGCAGCCTTGGCCAAACAGTGCGGCATGCGAATCTGCCATTACGGCAGCAATCGGTGTGCCGTCCGGCACCAGCGGGACCCCGCTGGTCGTGCCGAAGCCTTGGTCGGAGGCCACGGCGGCGGGCAAGGTGGATGCCGGCACGCCGAACACCTTGAGCAAGTCGGTGCTCCAATCCAGCGCGGTGATGTCGTACAGCAGCGTGCGTGAGGCATTGCCCGCCTCGCACAGATGCTCGGCTCCGCCAGTGAGTTGCCAGATCAGCCAGGAGTCGATCGTTCCGAGCCGGATGTCCTCAATCGGCACCTCGTTCGGCGCGTTGTCGAGCAGCCATCGCATCTTGGGCGCGGAAAACATGGGGTCGATCCGCAGGCCCGTTCGCGTCTTGACCAGCTGTTCGTCCTGCTCGTTCAGGGCTTCACTACACCAGGCCGCCGTACGCCGGTCCTGCCAGCCGATAACCGGGCCCAATGGCGCCACGCTGCCGGCTCGCCAACCAACGACGGATTCCCGCTGAGTCGAGAGCGCGACGCCCGCGATCTCCGCGTTGGGTGCGTTTTCCAAGCAGGCCGCCATTGCCTCGAGCACGCTCGTCCAGATGCGCTCTGCGTCCTGTTCGATCCACCCGGCGCGCGGTGAGGAGACACCGACGCGCGCCGTACCACTAGCCACCAGACGACCATCTGGGCTGATCAGAGCAGCTTTCGAGTTTGTCGTTCCCTGGTCGATTGCCAAGATCACTTGGCTTGTTGAGGTTGCCGGCACCTGCTCCTCCTCTTCAGTGGTGGCAACTCTTTCATGTCACGTTCCGGCCCGGAGTTGACAAACCTTTCCGTAGTGACTGAATATACAGTAGCGAATAGATACTACATCCCGGGAGCCTTATGGAGCCGGCAAAGCGTCGTCGCGTGATCATCGACACCGACGCCAAGAACGAGGCTGACGACCAATTCGCGATCGTGCACGCGCTCCTGTCACCATCACTGGACGTTCGCGGTCTGATTGCGGCCCACTTCGGCACCTCCCGCAGCAATCGGAGCATGGAAGAGTCACGTGAGGAGATCGATCTTCTGCTCAGCCTCATGGGCCTCGAGCAGCACGTCACGGTGGTTAATGGCGCACCGACCCCTATCCCCGATGAACGGACTCCGCGGGACAGCGAGGGCGCCCAGTTGATCATTGCGGAGAGCCAGCTCGGCAGCGTGCAGGAACCGTTGTTCGTTGCCTTCCTCGGCCCGCTGACCGACATGGCCTCTGCGATTCTGCTCGACCCGGAGATCGTCCACCGTGACGTCGTCGTCATTTGGATCGGTGGCGTCGGCTACGGCGGTGTCGAGACTTATCCCGGCGTGGAGTTCAACCTGCGCAACGACATTGCAGCAGCCAATGTCGTCTACGACTCGGGCATCACCGTGTGGCAAGTGCCCAGCAACGTCTATTCACAGGTCTCCGTCAGCTACACCGAGCTGGAGGAGAAAATCGGCGGCACCAGCAAGCTCGCCGAGTACCTGATCAGCCAGATGGTGGGGTGGAATCGCACGTACTGGCCAGAGCCGATCGAGTCTCGCTCACTCGGAGACTCGCCGGCGATCTCGCTCATGCTTTACCCCCGCGGCGGAAATTTCCGCGTTGCGCCCGCCCCGCGTTTCGGTCAGGAAGGCCACTATCTGCCTGGCTCGGGGCATCCCATCCGCGTCGTCGAGGCAGTCGACGTCCGGTTCTTGCTTGAAGACATGTTCGCCAAAATCCGCAAGTTCGGCCGTGAGTCGGCCTGACCCTTCTGCCCAACCCCTAAAGACAAGGAGACTGACATGACTGGTACGTACACTCGCCGTGGGTTCATAGGCCTTTCGGCGGCCGCAGTCGCAGCGGGTCTGGCAGCCTGCACCGGTGGAGGCACCGCGCCGGCTCCTGCCGGAGGCGGAGGCTCGTCGGCCCCGGCCTCGAACAACCTGCGCGTGTTCACCTACGAAGACAAGAGCACGGTCGGATTGTTCAAGGAGCAGATCGCCAAGTTCGATGCCGAAGCGGGCACCACAACAACCGTCGACAACCTGCCCGGCTCAGGTGCCGCTGTCTATCCGGACAAGCTGCGCACCGAGCTGCTCGGTGGCAAGGGGCCTGACGTCTGGCGAATCTGGGGCGGACAGATTGGGGCACCCTTCGTCAAGGCGAAGCAAGCCATGGATCTCGCGCCGTACTACCAGAAGTTCGGTTGGGACTCCAAGATCAACACAGCGGCGATCGAGGGCATGACTTTCGATGGTGTGAAGGGCGGGCTGCCCTACATCGCGCTTGGGATCGGCTGCTGGTACAACAAGTCCGCCTTCAAGAAGGCGGGCATCGCGGGCGAACCGAAGAGTTACGCCGAGATGGAGGAGGCCAACGACAAGCTGGTGTCTGCTGGGATAACCCCTGCAGGACTCGGCGGGAAGTACGGCTGGGACATCATGCGGCTCTTCGAATACCTCTTAGAGACCTCATCGGGGCCGGAGCTTCACGACAAACTGCTTACCGGCCAGGAGAGCTGGGATCGCCCTGAGGTCGTCACCGCTTTCACGAATTTCAAGAAGTGGCAAGACAAGAAGTGGCTGCCCGACGGCGCGCTCGGTCTTGATCCATCCGACGTCGAGCCCTGGTACGTGCAGGGCAAGACTGCGTATACCATCACCGGACCGTGGACCGAGGCGCAGGCTATCCAGTCGGCCAAGAAGGACTCAGCTGACTTCGGAGTCTTCCAACTGCCGACCGACCAGACTCCCGTTCGACACTCCGGTTTCGTCGAGGGTTACATGATCAACGCTAAGTCGGGCAATCCCGATAAGTCGGCCGAACTACTGGACTTCATCGTCAGGCCGGAGACGCAGAAGGCGCTCAAGGTCAGTGCATCAACGGTCGCGGGCGCAGAGCCAGATCAGAAGGAACTGCCGCTGTCGTACCAGTGGTCGCAGGGGCCGGGGAAGCAACCGTTCTACACCATCCAGGATCAGGCATTTCCCAAAAAGGTGGCCGACCAGTACTTCTCTATTCAGAGCGACGTGCTGCAGGGCAAGACCAGTCCGGCCGAGGCTGCCAAGCAGATGCAGAGTGCGGTGTCGGCCTGGGCGAAGAGCTGATCACCGATGGGCACCGCAACCCTTGAGGCACCTGCGGTCGACTCCACGGCCGTCCGGCGCCGCCGTCGCAAATACGGCGGTCTGACCGCCTGGCTGTTCGCACTGCCCGCGCTGGCGGTGTACTTGATCTTCCTTGTCTACCCGGCGCTGTCGTCCCTGTGGTTCAGCTTCACCGACTGGGATGGGCTCAGCCCGACCTACAACGTTGTGGGACTGGAGAATTACGCGAATATGTCAAAGGACCCGGTGGTCATCCAGGCCGTGATCAACAACATCATCTGGACTGTGGTCACCATCGTCTTCCCGGTTGTCATCGGTCTGGCGCTGGCCATGCTCTTGAACGGAAAAGTGCGCGGCAAGCCGGTGCTGCGGTTGATCTTCTATACACCCGCCGTGCTGCCACTGGTTGCGATCGCCTCGATCTGGGGCTGGCTGTACAACCCGCAGTACGGTGCGATCAACTCTTTCCTGCGCCTGATCGGACTGGGCGATCTGGCGCAGCCCTGGCTGGGACAGGACTCGACCGCACTGGCCGCCGTCATGGTGCCCGCCATTTGGCTTCGGGTGGGATTCCCCATGCTGCTCTACTTGGCCGCTCTGCAGGGCATCAGTACCGACATGTACGAGGCCGCGACGGTGGATGGGGCTACTAAGTCCCAACAGTTCTGGCACATTACGATGCCCAGCCTTAGGCCTGCCCACTACATCGTGATCGCGTTGTCGCTGATCGACTCGTTCAAGGTGTTTGACCTGATCTATGCCATGACTTACGGCGGACCGGGAACAGCAACCCAAGTCATGGGAACCTGGATGTACTTCAACGTCTTCCAGTACTACCAGGCCGGCTATGGCACCGCGATCGCCGTGGTGATCACCGTCGTTGCGATCATCGTGAGCATTCCCTACGTCCGCTCCCAGGTCAAGGAGCATGCCGTATGAGTACTTTTGCTGAAGGTGCCGAACTTGCGCCCGTTTCGGCGTTGCCGGACGCTCACATTGCTTCCAGTGACGAGTTGAGCGGCAAGCCTAAACGGAAGGGCAGCATCGGGATGACGATCATCCTGACCCTGGTCGCCTTGCTGTGGATCTCACCGCTCGTGCTGCTGGTGATCACCGCTCTGCGTCCACTTTCGGACTTCGTGGCCAATGGCCCGTTGGCGTGGCCTCAGGAGTGGACACTGCAGAACTTCGCTGATGCGTGGGGGGTTGGAAACTTTGCCACCACCTACCGGAACAGTGGCTTTCTGTTGATCTTGAAGGTCCCATTGGGTGTATTGATCTCGGCGATGCTGGCCTTTGCGCTGGCAAAGCTCCGGCTGCGATTCGGGGCCGCGATCATGTTCGCGGTCTTCCTGGGCCTGACGATCCCGATCTACATCACAATCGTGCCGGTCTTCATCTTGCTGCGCAGCATGGGCGCCACTGACAGCGTTCCTGGTCTGGTCGGGCCATACTTGGCGTTCGGAATCCCGTTCGAGGTACTCGTGCTGCAGTCGTTCTTTCGGCAGCTGCCCGACGAGCTCATTGAGGCAGCCAAGATGGACGGCGCCGGCCCATGGCGGATCTTCTTCACCCTCGTCCTGCCGCTTTCCACTCCTGCCCTCGTGACCGTGCTCATCCTTGACGCTGTGGCGACCTGGAACGAGTTTCTTTTCGCCTTGATCTTGTTGAGTTCTGATGCGCACAAGACGATTCCCGTCGGACTGCTGAATTTCCAAGGCCAATTCGCCAATAACAACACGGGCTTGGCGGCAGGCATCTTGATCGCCGTGGTGCCGATCTTGATCGCCTACATCTTCCTGCAGCGCTGGATTGTCGGTGGCCTGACTGCCGGAGCGACCAAGGGCTAGGCGATGATCATCTTGACCCTTCCTAGTTGATTGGAGTCTCCAACCATGAGTGAGATGCCGGTTTTTGGCGCAGGTATCTGGCACTTCGCCACGTACAAGGACCGTTACGCTACGGAGGGCTACGGCCCGCCGGTCAGCCTGTTGGAGCAGATCGATAGAGCCGGTGCCGTCGGCGATCTATCTGTTGTGGACTTGAACTGGCCGTTCGCCGGGTTCGATGGCAGCTTGGACGATGTCAAGGCCGCCCTCGAGCGGAATCGGCTCCGCGCTGTTGCGATCACGCCGGAGATCTACAACCGCGACTACGTCAAGGGCTCGATCACCAATCCTGACCCGGCAGTCCGTGCCCAGGCGCTGAAGTTGCTGAGCGAGGCAACTGAACTCGCCAAGGAGCTGGGCTGTGACTACGTCAAGCTGTGGTTCGGTCAGGATGGCTGGGACTACCCGTTCCAGGTCGACTACGGCGACATCTGGCGGCTGGCGGTCGATGGACTGCGTGAGCTTATTTCGCCTCATCCAGAGATCAAGTTCGTGATCGAATACAAACCACGCGAGCCGCGTAACAAGATCATCTTTCCGAACGCGGCGCGTACCCTGCTCGCCATCCAACAGGTCGGACTGGACAATCTGGGCATTTTGCTTGACTTCGGCCATTCCATGTATGGACTTGAGACACCGGCCGACGCCGCGCAGCTGTGCATCGACGCAGGCCGGCTGTTTGCGATCGACGTCAACGACAACTTCCGCGGCTGGGACGATGACATGGTGGTCGGCTCAGTCCATCTCGTCGAGACCTTCGAGTTCTTCTACACGCTCCGCAAGAACAATTGGGACGGCGTCTGGCAACTTGATCAATTCCCATTCCGCGAGGACAGTGTGGAAGCCGCCAAAGTGGCGATCCGTTTCCTGAAGGCGTTGCATGGCGCATTGGACGCCTTGGATGTGGAGGGCTTACGGATGGCGCAGGCCTCGCACGACGCACTCACGGCCCAGCGGCTCGTCCAAGATGTGCTGCTGAGCTCGATGGCGCGCATGACCGAAAGCTAGGACGTAAACACATGACTGCTCTTGCTGCTGAACACATCACTATGCCAGTCTTTCACCAGCTGCCGCAGGCCCACCGCGACGAGCAGATCGCCAACATTGCCGAGGCGGCGCGGCAAATTCGCATCCAGGACCTGAAATTGGTGCACTACGCGGGAGCTGGTCATATCGGCGGCGATCTCTCAGCGATCGATATTCTCGCGACGCTGTACGGCGCTGTTCTCAACATCACCCCGGAGACCGTCGATGATCACGAACGGGACCGGTTCATTCTCTCCAAGGGCCACATTGCGGGCGCGCTCTACGTCACGCTGGCTGCATTTGGCTTCCTGCCGGTTGCAGATCTGGCTACCTTCCTGAAACCGCTGTCCAAGCTCAACGGTCACCCCAACCGCAACTACGTTCACGGCGTCGAGGCCAACACCGGCCCGCTCGGTCACGGCCTCCCGATTGCCGTCGGCCACGCACTTTCGGCCAAGCTAGATGTTTCCCGCCGCCGCACTTACGTGCTCGTGGGGGATGGCGAGCTACAGGAGGGCAGCAATTGGGAGGCCATGATGGCTGCGTCTCAGTATGAGCTTGATCGACTCACCGTGATCGTGGACCGCAACCGGCTGCAGCAGGGAGCAACGGTTCGCGAGACAAATGATCTTGAGCCTCTTGATCAAAAAGCGACAGCCTTCGGCTTCGCAGTCGTGGAGGTCAATGGTCATGATCATGCTGAGTTGCTCGATGTATTGTCGTCGGTGCCGTTCCGACCGGGCAAGCCAACCTTCGTGATCGCGCACACACACAAGGGCCACCCGATCTCATTCATGAGCAACAACGCGGCGTGGCATCACAAGGTCCCATCAGCCGAGCAGCTGGAGCTGGCGCTCGACGAGCTGACTACAGGTGAGGTGCCAGGAGGTGCAGCATGACGAACACGGAGTTTAGGCAAGGGGGGACGACCCCCCTTGAACCTCCCGCCGCTTCGCGCGATCAAGCTGCCGAGCCTTCAATAGCTGACCGGCCGCGCTACGACTGCCGCAATGCCTACGTCGAGACCCTGGCCGAGCTCGCGCATGAAAACCACCGCATCGTTGGCGTTGTCAACGACTCGGTCGGTTCCAGCAAGCTCGATGCGTTCAAGAGAGCCTTTCCCGACCGCTTGATCAATGTCGGTATTGCTGAGCAGGACATGGTCGGTGTCGCAGCCGGCCTGGCCAATGGCGGCCGTATCGCGTTCGTTTCCGCGGCTTCCTGCTTTCTCACTGCCCGTGCACTGGAGCAGATCAAAGCTGATGTCGCGTACTCGAACCGCAATGTGAAGCTGTGCGGCATGAGCCCAGGAATGGCGTACGGCGAGCTCGGCCCCACGCACCACTCCATTGAGGACATCGCGTGGCTGCGGGCCATCCACAACATCACCATCGTGGTGCCGGCCGACCCGATCGAGACGGCAGCGGCCATGCGTTGGGCAGCGGAGATGGAAGGGCCTGTGTTCATTCGGGTCAGCCGAATGAGCGTCCCAGAGGTGTACCCCGAGGATTACACATTCGTGTCCGGCAAGGCAGTGACACTCCGCGATGGCGATGATGTGACATTGATCAGCAATGGCACCGTTCTGTGGCGTGCCCTGGTCGCAGCCGAACAGCTCGAAGCTGAAGGCATCAATGCCCGCGTGATCTCCATGCCCACGGTGAAGCCGCTGGATACCGAGGCCGTGTTGCAAGCGGCCCGGGAAACCCGTGGCATCGTTACTGCCGAAGAAGCCACTGTGTCGGGCGGACTAGGTGGGGCGGTGGCTGAGACCGTCGCGCAGCACCATCCGGTCAAGATCAAGATCTTGGGCGTACCAGAGTTCGCACCTACCGGCTCGGCCGGCTTCCTGCTTGATCGCTACGGGATGTCGCCGGAGGGCATTGCCGAAGCCGCGCGAGCCCTGCTGAGCTGACACACGTCCTGGGCATTCAAGGTTTCAGAAGGCGCTTCAGCGAGCCTTGCGTTTCCCAATATTCTCGATCATGGCAAGCGCGGATACCAGTCGAGTACGCCCGGATCGCGCCTCCAGCCGCTCGCGCACCATGTGAATCGCTGTCGTCACGATGGGCAGCACGATGGCGAAGATCAACCAGGACCGCAGCCGAGCGGTAATGAACATCCACATGTCTACTTGCTCCTCATGAGATTTCCTACGAGCGTTAACTACCCCACCCTTTGCCAAGACAAACGCCGCTAGGCCTCTTGCCCAGACTCAGCTTCGCTCCTGCGCCAGCTCGCGGCCTCTTCGGACCACGGCGCGCGGCCGTTCCTTGGCTGGTGATGAACTGACGAGGGCATTGACCCAGCTAGCCGGGACGGAGTTATCCAGCAGGACCGACTTGAGGAACAAGGTGGCGGGGATGGCCAGCAGGGCGCCGAGGGGTCCGAGTACAAACGCCCAGAAGATCAGCGACGCAAAGGCTACAGTGGCGCTGATGCCTACGGCGTCGCCAGTGAATCGGGGCTGGATGATCGTTTGCACGACCACGTTGATCCCCGAGTAGACCGCTATCACCGCTATCGCAGAGCCGACGCCGCCGTCGAGTAGCGCAATCAGGGTCGGCGGGATTAGGCCGAGGATGAAGCCGATATTGGGGATGTAGTTGGTGACGAAGGCCAGGACTCCCCAGGTTATGTAGAGAGGTACGCCAATGATCATCAGGCCGATCACATCGAGAACTGCGACGATCAACCCGAACAACGTCGTCACGATCCAGTACCTGCGCACCCGACCGGCGAAGTTGATCAAGCCGTCGGCGATGTGCGGCCGGGTTTCCCGGATGACCCCGAGCCTTTCCGGCATGCTGCTTGCGTCGAAGGCTAGGAAGATCACAAAAACGACGATCAGCAATATCAGCGACAAACCACCGCTGATGCCACTGACGAGGGCCTGTGCTGGACCGGCCAGGCTGCTGAGCTGCACCGAAGAGGCCAATCGCTCGAGCTGGGTCTGGCCGAAGCCCAACTGGGCTGCGATGCCAACCAGGTAGTTGAAGATCTCTTGAAATGCGTTCGCATAGTCGGGCAGCTTCTCTACCAGGCGCACCACAGCGAATACCACCGATCCCAAGATCATGGCCAGCAGTGCGTAGATCATTAGCAGTGATACCAAACTCGCCAGCCACGAGGGCCACTTGTGCCGCACCAGGAAGCCACGCAACGGAGCGACGGTGATCACCAGCGTAATGACCAAGAAGACCGGCCCGACGATATTGGATGTGGCCTGCAGCCCGGCGCCGATCACGATCAACCCGGCTACCACCAAGATCGCAAAGAACGGTGGCCCTGGTCGCTGACCGGCTTGCGGCATAGGGTCGGGACGGGCCTGCGCCTCGACAGTTTTGCCCGTCATCACATCTCCTCCGATCCCGGATTTCTTGGCATGAACAGGGCGGCTCTACCCGCACGGCCACGGCCGAAACACGCTGTAGTGCGTTATATCGTGTTGGCCAAGCGCCACCCTACCGTCGGCACCGCACGGCCAGATGCCTTGGCGGGTAAAGCCTTAAGTCCCTTACGGGTACCAGCCGGCCAGCACCGCCACGATCAGCACGATGAAGAAGCCCTCGAGTCCGTGCACGATCACGCCCATCCAAAAGCTGCGGTAGCGCTTGGTTGCCCACGCGATGCCAAACGAGCTGGCGATCATGCTGGGCCAGGCCCAGATCTTGTGTACGTGGTAGAGGCCGAATAGCACCGTGTTCGCAACCCAGTCCCAGCGGCCGAATACTCCCGCCATGCGGGGGAGCAATACTCCGCGGAACAGCAACTCCTCGCCGAGAACGTAGTTGAAGAGCATGCTCGTCAGCGCCAAGCCCAGAATCCACCACTGGCCCTGAAACTTGGGGTCCGCCAGACCCTGGATATTGGTGTAGGACGGCTCGTGAAGGAAGGGCAGCCAGTTCGTCCAGGCGCTGTCGAGCCGGGTCGCCAGGTATCCGCCGAGACCATTGGCCGCGAAGGCGGGTATGGCCCACAAGAACAGCACCTTTCGCGGTTTGCCGGTACGGGGGTCTCTCGGCAGATTGAGCCAGATCCGCTTCTTGAGGGCGGGCCAGTGCAGGCTGCCCAGCTCGTGGCGCAGCACAATCAGCGAGACCACGAATTGCCACATCATTCCGACGACCATCAGCATCCAGTGCACGAGCCCGGGGTGGAGCGATGTGTGAGGGATGAGGGCCGGGCCGACGACCCAGGCCAGCAGTGCCATCGGTGCGGTGGCCGCGGCCCAGATGGCCAGGATCTTGGTCAACGAGTACTGCTTTGAGCTTGCCGCGGCCTCAAGCCCGGCTGGTACTGACTGTGTGTTCGTCATGTCCCTTAGCCTCGCGAGGAAGGCGCGTTGCGCACATCGACCGCAGGGCTCGAGATCGCCGGCTTTGCTACGCCCTGCGGGTTAGGGGCATGTCCGCCTGCAGGGTGATGTATGGCGGCATGAGTGGCCGTACCGTGTTTGCATGGTCAAGAACACGGCGTTGTCAAGGAGCATCATTGATGCCCTTGTTGCGCTTGCGTTCTTGGCTGTCAGCTGGCTCACCACCGCGGCACCGACGATAAGTGATCCCTTTTACCGGTACACGCCTCGCGACTGGCTTTTCGTACTGTTGTTGATCTTGAGCACTGTGCCGTACGCCTGGCGGCGGCGCTGGCCTACGGCAGCATTCTTGATCAGCATGTGCGCCGTGACGGTGCTGTGGCTGCTGGGTTACAACGCCGGGACCTTGCCGCTCTTGCTGATGTTTGGCGGCTACTTTGTGGCGGTCGCTCGACCAACGTGGGAGGTAGTGCTGTGCTCTGTGGTGGCGCTTGGCTGCTTTGCGCTGCTGTGGGCGGGCGGCGGGGCACCGTACGGTCCGCGCGATGCGCTTATTTCCGTGCTCGCTCTGGCGATCACCGTGGGCCTTGGTCGTGCGGGCCGGCTTAGGGTGGACCTCGCGAATGCGCGCGCCCAAGCCGCCGAGGAAGCGGCGCGGCGAAGGTCCAGCGAGGAGCGGCTCCGGATTTCGCGAGAGTTGCACGACATCGTCGGCCATTCGCTGGGCACTATCGCGGTGCAAGCCGGCGTCGGCCGGCACCTGCTAGGCACTGAGCCCGAGAAAGCCGCGGAAGCGCTGGACAACATCGCTCGAATCAGCCGCAGTTCCCTGGACGAGGTACGCGGCGTGGTTTCCGCGCTGCGCGATGACGAGGCTCCTTACCACCCCGCACCTAGTCTGGCCGATCTGCCAGATCTGATCGAGAACGTACGCGCGACCGGAATCACCGTCGAGCTCGCGCTGCCGGATGATCTTGAGGCAATTCCTAAGCAGACTGGCGCTGCTGTGTACCGCATCACCCGGGAGGCGCTCACGAATGTCGTTCGGCATGCGCATGCTTCCGCGGCCAGCGTGCACCTTGATCATCAGGATGGCCGGATTGATCTTGCCATTCATGACGACGGCTCTTCAGCCGTTACGCGGGGCGGCTCGGAATCGGGCAAGGGCCACGGCATCGCCGGGATGCGGGAACGTGCCGAAGCCCTCGGCGGCAGCCTCTCCGCGGGGCCGTCTCCAGAGGGCGGGTTTCTTGTGACCGCCAGTCTCCCGATCGGCTCGGATCGACCGCGATGATCTCCGTCGTGGTCGTTGATGACGAGCATCTCGTACGCTCGGGTTTCGCAGCGCTCCTCGACTCAGATCCCGAGATCACAGTGGTCGGCACGGCAGGGGACGGTGACACAGCGCTAGCTGTGGTACGGCGGGAGCGGCCTGATGTCGTCCTGATGGACATCCGAATGCCCGGTCGAGACGGAGTGAGCGCTACTGCTGCAATCACGGCTGATCCGGCGCTGAGCGAAACTCGGGTACTCGTCTTGACCACGTTCGACCTGGATGAGTATGTCCATGCAGCGCTACGCGCCGGCGCCAGCGGGTTTCTGCTCAAAGACGCCCAGCCGGCCGACTTGCTGGCCGCCGTACATCTCGTTGCCGAGGGCGAGTCCGTACTTGCTCCGGCTCTGGTCCGACGGCTGATTGCGGCTTACGTCCAGACGCCGACCAACGCAGCCAGGCCAGCGTGGCTGGATTCGCTGACGCCACGAGAAGTCGAGGTGCTGGTGGCGGTCGCCCGCGGCTTGAGCAACGCCGAAATCGGTAACACGCTGTACATGTCCGCAGCGACCGCCAAGACCCACGTCGGCCGACTTCTCAGCAAGCTGAATGCTCGCGATCGGACTCACCTGGTGATTGCTGCCTATGAGGCCGGCCTCGTCCGCTGAAACCCACTTGTCAGAATCTGAGCACCAAATATGGTGCTCAGATTCTGACAAGTCGGTGGATTAGAGCTCAGCTACCAGCTCATTCAGCTCCTCATGGCTGAGTGCCATGCCCTGGAATGCCGCCAGGGTGTGCATCGGCATCGTGCCGATCACCTTGATCAACTCCGGATCCTGCAGAAGCCGGATGTCGCGTTTGGCCAGCAGTTCCCGGCCACGATCGTCGTCCAACCATTCGTGGAGGGTCGAATCGGGCCCGAGCGGCAGCGACAGCCGAGGCGCATCAATGGTGATCGCTTCGGTGGCGACAAGGTCACGCGATGAGCTGCCCACGGCGATCAAGAACTCACCAGATTCCACCACCCACTGCTGCAGGCGCCGAGACCAAAACGCAAATGCTCGCTCGTCGAGGTCAAAGCTCACCTGGCGGGTCTCGCCAGGCTCGAGGTGTATCTTGACAAATCCCTTCAGCTCCCGGAGGGGTCGCGCGACCGACGCCTCCACGTCTCCGACATAGACCTGAACGACCTCTGCGCCAGCCCGCTGTCCCGTGTTTGTGACCGATGCCGTCACAGTTGCAGCAAGATCGCCGCCGGCCACTGAACCCGTGACCGAGACGTTTACGTCGTCGATACGGAAAGTCGTGTACGAGAGCCCGAATCCAAACGGGTAGCTCACGTGCTGGATGAGCTTGTCGTACGCCCGATAGCCGATGAAGATTCCTTCGCCGTAGCGAACGACACCCTCTTCGCCAGGGAAGTTGAGGTAGGAGGAGTTGTCCTGGAGCCGTACCGGAATGGTTTCGGCCAACTTGCCGGAGGGGTTGGCGACGCCTAGCAGAAGATCAACAGCCGCCCCGCCGGCCGCCTGTCCGGACAGCCAGCACTCCAAGATTGCAGCTACCTTGTCCTCCCAGGTCGATACTCGTACCACCCCGCCATTGGCCAAGATCACAATCAGCCGATCATGTACCTCGGCGAGGGCATGCAGGAGCACCAATTGGTTGGCGGGCAGATCGATATGGGTGCGGTCGAAGCCCTCTGATTCATCCTCACCAGGCAAGCCCAGAAATACCAGGACATGATCAGCTTCGCTTGCCAGCTCGACCGCCTCTTGCATGAGCTCTTCGTCGTTGTCGGTGGTCCCGATGCCGAAACCAGCGGCAAACCGCACCTCGGCTTGTCCGGCAAGTGCCGACTGCAACTCAGCCAATGGCACATCAATCAGAGTGGGATTGACCTGCGAGCTGCCAGCGCCCTGGAACCGCGGCGTACGGGCGAACTCACCGATCACCGCCACGGTGCTGCCCGACGCCGGCTGCAGCGGCAACACGTTGCCGGCGTTCTTGAGCAGCACCGCCGACTCATGAGCCGCACGGCGGGCCAGCGCATGATGTTCGTCGACGTCGAACTCGCCCCGGGCGGCGAGCGCAGGCTGGGAGCGATCAACCAGCTGCAGCACCCGGCTCACCGAATCATCGAGGATGGACTCGTAAAGTGACCCATCGCCTACAGCGGCGACGATGGCTGCATCGCTGACTCCCACATTGGGCGGCATTTCAAGATCAAGACCGCCTCGTAGCGCCGCGACTCGATCATGCACCGCACCCCAGTCCGAGACCACAAGACCCTCGAAGCCCCACTCCTCGCGCAGCACTTGGGTCAGCAGCCAGTAGTGCTCGGAGCAATAAGTGCCGTTGATCTTGTTGTAGGCGCACATCACCGTCCATGGCTGAGACTGCTTCACCACTCGCTCGAACGCCGGCAGATAGACCTCCCGCAGCGTCCGATCATCGACCTCCGCACTTACTCGAAGTCGATCATCTTCCTGGTTGTTGGCGGCATAGTGCTTCAGCGACGTACCGATCCCTTGACTTTGGGTGCCCTGCACCATCGCAGTCGCGAGTTCTCCGGCCAGCCACGGATCTTCGGAGATGTACTCGAAGTTTCGCCCGCACAATGGCGACCGTTTCATATTGATCCCGGGCCCAAGAACGACCGATACGCCCAACTTCTTCGCCTCTCGGCCCAGCGCCTCGCCTACCGCTCGGAAGAGCTCAGGATTCCACGAGGAGCCGAGCGCCGAGGCCGTCGGGAAGCATGTCGCAGGCGCGCTTCCGCCGATTCCCACATGGTCGGCTTCTTCTAGTTGGGCGCGCAGACCGTGCGGACCATCGGAGACCATGATCTGCGGGATTCCGAGTCGCTCTACCGGCGCCGTGTGCCAGAAGTCGGAGCCGAGGCACAGGGATGCCTTCTCCTCCAGCGTCAGTTCTGAGAGTCGGTTAGTGAAGTCGTTTGCGACATCGGACACGACGAACTCCTCCTAAGAAGAATGGAATCGGACGCCTCAATCACATCACCGGCAAGTCAGCTGCGCGCCTCGGGGCCCTCGGAGGCTTGGCGGTGCTGGAGAAAGAACCGCAGCATCTCGGCGGACGCGTCAGGACCACGGCCGTCGGTGTAAGAACCCACCGGACTGCCGCCGAACCAGGCATGTGAACCGCCGTGAACCATCCACTGCTCGGCGATGACCGTGCCGTCTATATCTCGGTAAATCTTGCGGCTATGACTACTGCCGGGGGTCACTCCGCCGTCGAAGCTCGGGCTCGCCGCTACCCGGGAGGCGATGAGCCTGTCGGCGTTCACGGGCGCCACGATGTTGTCTCGATCGCCGTGAAAGACGATGAGCGGCAGGTCAATGGTGGCTCCGGCCGTCCCGCCGCTTCGCATCGCCTCGAACGCCGACGGGACATCGCGTGCGGACCGAGGCGCAAGCCCGCTGTGAATACCGGCGGCGGCGTACAGGTCAGGGTAAGTCGCGGCCATGACCGCAGCCATCGCGCCGCCCGCGGAGAACCCAACAATGTAGACCTGCGCCGGATCGACGGCGTAGTCGCGCATGACCTGACGCGTTATGCCGGCGAGAATCGCTGGCTCACCCCTATCACGCTGCTGATCCTGGGGTCGGAACCAGTTCCAGTAGCGGCCATTGTTCGCCGCAGTCGACTGCTCGGGATAGGCGACGATGAACGTGTGCTGCTCGGCCAGGTCGTTCATCCGGGTGCCGGCCGCGAAGTCCGTGGCGTCCTGGCTGCCGCCGTGCAGCATGACGATGAGCGGCACCGGCTCGCCCACATAACCGGTTGGAATGTAGAGGTCGTACGCCCGCGACCCGGCCGCGTCAGTGTGGGTGAGATGGCGAATCTCGCCGCCCGGCGCGCTTGCCGCAGCCGCCGCGGCAGCGGAGCCGCCAGGTCGGACTAAGCCAGGCCCAGCCAAGGTGGAGTTGCCTGGCAATCTGGATAGCCCTGCTGGCAGTCGCGTCTGCAACTTGTCAAATAGGCCGCTGGCTGAGGGCAGACCGCTGGGATGGGCCTCCTGGCGACCGCGCAAGAGTCCCGAGTGGTCATCATCAGCGGTCGTCGGAGCTACCACCGAGGCTGACAAGTCGGGATTGGTCGCCGGCGGTGCTTGGGGAGGTTGGCCGGCCCCGCCAAGACGTTGTTGGAGCAGAACAGTCGCCTCGCCCAGTCGCCCCTCGCGAGTGAGTCGTAGCGCGTCGGCCATGGTGGCATTCATATCGTCATTCATGGTCAGTTTCCTTTGCTGTTACACAGTTCTGGGTGCGAGAGCTGCCTTGACCGCCGCAGGCGCGCGAAAGGCCCCGAGGACCTCCACCGAAGTAATCGTTGCCAGGGCGAGCTCGGGTGTGACGTCATCGTCGATAGTTGCGAGCCCCAAGACGCGGAGGTCGACGGTACGGCCGGCGGCGCGAAGCTCCTCGAGGTCCCCTCGGCTGTAGTGCTGGGTGCCGAGCGTGATAGTTCGTCGTGCCACGGTTTGATCCACGGCGCCCGATCTGGTTTCTAGTTGACGGCGGATCGCCGTGCGGATGAAGTCGGTGCGGTTTGCATAGAAGCCCTCATTGACAAGCAAGTCGATCTGGCCGAGATCGACCAAGCCAATGTTGATCGTGATCTTCTCCGTCTTTTCGAGTTGGGTCACGATTGCCTCTCTGCAGCACACCATCCGTATACCTTCTTGAACCATCCTCTCACCATCCCCGGGGATGGTGTCAAGTAGCACGCATGAATTATGGCGCACGAGCTACAGGTAGTGCATCTCCATCTCCGACTCGTCCTCGACGAGACGGTCGCACGTCGGGCAATACCAGCGGGGTTCGACAGGTGTGCCGCAGGCCGGGTGCACGGGCGCTTCGGCGGCAACATGCCGGGCGCCCCAATGCGCAAGCAGGCGAAGCGCTCCCGCGAGCTCCATGCCCTCAGCGGTCAGTTGGTAGGCGGCCCGGGGCGGCCGCTCAATGTACGGCCGTGACACCAGGAGCGCGTCGCGCTCGAGCCGCTTCAGGCGCTCGGACAAGATGTTGGGCGCAATCCCCGGGATTTCCTCCAGCAGTTCGTTGAACCGCCGCGGTCCGGCGAGCAGCGCCTGTACGACGAGCAGGGTCCAGCGATCCCCGACGCGAACCAGCGCCGCCGCTAGTGGCGATGAAGCACGGTCACGCGGCGCTGATTCCTGTTCGGTCATAGGACCAACCGTAACCATGGGCATTGACACCTCACGACTAAGTAGTAAATTGCAAGTCACTACTAACCCGAAGGAAAGGCGTCATGGGAGTACTCGACGGAATCCAAGAAGAGATCCAGCGCGTAGCAGATCAGGTCAGCAATGCCGTCGTCGGCGTCGGTCAGCGCTGGGGTGTGGGATCGGGCGTGATTACCAGCAAAGATCATGTGCTGACAAACGCCCACAACGTACGCACGGACGAAGTGAGCGTCACATTCAACGACGGGCGCACAGCAACAGGTCAGGTTAGCGGAGAGGATGTCGATGGTGATCTCGCTGTCATTGCCGTCGATACAGGGGATTTCCCAGCCATCGAATGGGCGACCGACGGATCGCCAGCCCTCGGCACTCCGGTCTTTGGACTCGCGAATCCGGGTGGACGAGGATTGCGCGTCACGTTGGGCTTCGTCACAGGTCTCGAGCGCAGCTTCCGAGGGCCGCGTGGTCGCCGAATCACTGGAAGCATTGAGCACGATGCGCCACTCCTTCCCGGCTCCTCGGGCGGCCCGATCGTCAATGCCGAGGGCCGGCTGCTCGGGCTGAACACCAACCGGCTCGGTGAAGGTTTCTACTTGGCCATTCCCGCTGATGAGACGCTGCGAACCCGAGTCGACGCACTGGCCAGAGGCGAGTCCAAGGGATGGGTCCGACTTGGCATTGGCGTAGCACCGCCGCACATCGCCCGACGCATGCGGCGCGCCGTCGGTCTGCCGGACGCGGAGGGACTGCTGGTCCGCCATGTCGAGGAGAACAGCCCGGCCTCCCGAGCCGAATTGGCAGAGGGTGACTTGATCGTGCAGGCGGCCGGTCGCCCGGTTCGTGGCATGGATGATCTTTTTGAGGCCCTTGCGACTGCCGACGGCGTTATTCAGCTCGTCATCTGGCGTGGTACCGATGAGCGTGCTGTCGATGTCCAGCTCGGCAGCTGATCATTTGCTGGCCGACTGGCCGTAGCGCAAGCCGTGGCCGAACCTCAAGACAGGGTCGGCGGTGTCGAACGAAACGTCAGAGCGGCTGGCCACTACGGCGGTCATGGATCGGGGCAAGTCGAAGGGCAATGAGCCCTCAGGCTGAGCATCGCCGAAGACGACGTCCAGGAACGCCTCGTCGCTGCTTCCATAACTGGCAAACAGCGCGGCTGCATCGCGAACGAGATCAGGAAGTACGGCGGGACGATCAAGGTAGACATCAACGATCGTCGGCACGATGGAGCAGATCTCTGCGTGATGATCACGTTCGGTCACGGGGAACTCCAAGGACCCGGCATGGAACATTGCCTCGAAACCGCCAGGCCGTGGCTCGTACGGCGCTTTGAGCCGGAGGAGCGCGACATCCGCGTCGGCGGGATTGCCGACCACCTCGCCATAGAGTGAGGCGACCTCTTCGGCGATGCCCTCCACATAGAGCCGTCGACCCTTCGCAAGCGGCAGTACTTGATCATTGTTGGTCAGCAGCGTGTACGCCCGGCGCTGCGCTTCTGCTCCGGCAGCGACGAACTCGGCCTTGCCGACAGTGGCAGCCGCCTGCTCTGGTTCCACGTACGGATCATCGACGAGGCCGAGGATGAACTTCTCGCGCAGCAGCCGGCGTACCGACACATCAATCCGATCTTGGCTGATCCGGCCTTGCTCGACGAGCTGCACCACAAGCTCGGGCCGCGCCTCGCCGCCTAATTGATCACAGCCAGCGTTCAAGATCATCTCAACCCGCGACAGCTCATCGAGATGCTCCACTCCCCAGGCACGAGCGGGCATCGGCTGGCCGAGGATGGTGGTGTCGGTTACCAGGCCCCAGTCGGTGCAGACGATGCCGTCGAAGCCCAGTTCTCCGCGCAGTAGGTCGGTGATGATTCCCTTATTGAAGCCGAAGGCAACCTCCTCGTACTGAGTGCCGATCGGCATTCCGTAATAGGGCATGATCTGGGAGCCGCCGGCGTCAATGGCGGCGCGGAACGGCTTCAGGTGGTAGTCAAAGTTCGCGCCGGGATACACCTGCTCACGGCCGTAGCTGAAGTGTGGATCTTCTCCATCGAGCTGCGGACCACCGCCCGGAAAGTGCTTAGTCATCGTCGACACCGACTCCGGGCCGAGCTGCTCACCTTGGAATCCCCGAATGTAGGCCTGCACCAGCTTGCTCGTGAGGTCTGCGTCCTCACCCAAGCCGCCGTTGATCCGAGACCAGCGGGGCTCGGTAGCAAGATCAACTTGAGGATGTAAGGCGAGCCGGAGACCTACCGCGACGTACTCCTGCCGCGCAATGTCGCCGAAGCGCTGCACGAGTTCAGCGGAGCCGATCGCTGCCAGCCCGAGCGTCTCCGGCCACTGCGAAAAGGCACCTGCCGCCGCAGCCGTACCAACATTCTCAGTGAAGTGGTGCCGCGGATCGGTGGACAACGTCACGGGAATGCCAAGCCTGGTGCTTGCCGCGAGCTTCTGCAGCCGGTTCTGCCACTCCGCCAGTGTTCTGGCGTCATCGGCGGCCCGGACCACATTGAAGTGGCTCAGCTGCTGCTCCTTGATCATGTACTCGGCACTGTTGACCCGAAATGCCGAGTTAGGTTCGGAGAGATCACCGGACCCGACGACGATCATGGTCTGGAACAACATGCCGGCCTTTTCGGCCAAGGTCATTCGGCTAAGCAGTTCCTCAACCCGCGCGTCGATGTCCAAGATCGGATCCTTTCTGGGCGACTGCCGCTATCGCAAAGCTTCACACTCAGCATGCCGAACAGCAAGATCAGAAGCAATGCGCTGTTGATCAACTACTGGCAAAACGGGCGAAACCTGCGGCGCTCATTCTGCGACATCCGTACAAATGGCGCACCTGTCGTCCGCTAGCGACACGGTCTTGCCGTTGCTGTGGATGTCTTGTGGGTAGATAGGCCGCGGGCAGATAATCCGGACAGGGAACAGGTGGTCCGCGATAGCGAGGAGACGGCGTATGACTCGGCTAGACACGAACTTCTTCGACTACTCGATCCTCATCATTTATTTCGCCTTAGTCATCGCCATCGGAATCCTTGCCAGGAGAGCCATTGCTACTAGCGAGGATTTCCTGCTTTCCGGCCGATCATTGTCCGCCTGGATTACCGGCCTGGCATTCATCTCGGCCAACCTTGGCGCGATTGAGATTCTCGGCATGGCAGCTAACGGCGCCCAATACGGCCTCTCGACCGTGCACTTTTATTGGATAGGCGCAGTACCGGCCATGGTTTTCCTTGGCCTGGTGATGATGCCGTTCTACTACGGCTCGAGGGTCCGAAGCGTGCCGGAGTATCTGCTCCGCCGGTTCAATCCGGCCACACACCTATGGAACGCCCTCACCTTCGCCGTCGCTTCGGTCCTCAGCGCCGGTGTCAACTTGTACGCCATGGCGCTCATTATTGAGACTTTGCTCGGCTGGCCGACTTGGGTGTCCGTCATCGTCTCTGCAGGTTTCGTGCTTATCTACATCTTCCTGGGTGGGCTGTCGGGTGCCATCTACAACGAGGTCCTGCAATTCTTCGTCATCATCGCGGGCTTGATCCCAATTGTGATCATCGGCCTCAAGGCCATGGGCGGCTGGAGCGGCTTAATGCAGAAGGTGACGAGCCAGCCTGGAAAGGAGAACCACTTCGAGACCTGGGCAGGCACCGCAGTCGGCAGCTGGACCAACCCACTGGGCGACTGGATTGGCATCGTCATGGGGCTGGGATTCGTGCTGTCCTTCGGCTACTGGACCACCAACTTCGCCGAGGTGCAGCGCGCGCTGTCGGCGAAGAACCTCTCGGCCGCTGAGCGCACGCCGCTGATTGGGGCGTTCCCGAAGATCTTTATCCCCGCCTTAACTATCATTCCCGGACTCATCGCCGTCGCGCTGGTCCCGAAGATCGGTACCGGGGATCTGAAATACAACTACGCGATCCCAATACTGATGAACCAGTTCCTTCCGAACGGGACGCTGGGTATCGCGCTGGCCGGCCTGCTGGCGGCGTTCATGGCCGGCATGGCGGCCAACGTGAGCTCCTTCAACACTGTGGTCACCTACGACATTTGGCAGGACTACATACGCAAGCACCGGCCCGATGGCTACTACCTGAACGTCGGCCGGGTCGTCACCGTCGCCGGTGTCTTGATCGGCATCGGGACAGCGTTCATAGCGGCTGGTTTCAGCAACATCATGGTCTACATCCAGACGCTGTTCTCCTTCTTCAACGCGCCAGTTTTCGCGACCTTCATCATCGCGATGTTCTGGAGGCGCACGACCCCATGGGCTGGCTTCTCTGGTCTCGTCGCGGGGTTCCTCGGGGCCTTAGCGTTCCAGTACCTCATCGGGCCGAACATCGCGTACTTCTATCCGGGTGGTGACACCTCTGGCGAGATCAACGCCCAGATGCTCAACTTCTATGGAGCCATCGTCGCCTTTGTCGCCGACGCCGTCGTGACGGTGGTTGTCACCCTGTTCACCAAGCCCAAGCCGATAGAGGAGCTTGCCGGACTAGTCTGGGGCGTACCCGATCCTGATGCGGGTGATCCGCACGAGGGCTACGTACGCCGCTGGTGGGAGTCGCCGAAGCTCCTCGGCTTCACCGCACTCGGCATGGTACTCGTCTTAACGATCCTCTTCGCCTAGGAAAGGAGGAGATGAAATGGCTGGCCCAGAATCAACCCCCCACCGTCATCTGCCACACGGATACGACAAGCTGCCACCCGATTTTCACAAGGTCGATACGCGTCCGGAGGGTGCCAGGGAGAGCGATGAGTGGGAAGAGACCCACTCCGCAGCAAGCAAGCTATTCGATCTGCGGTTCCTGATCGGCGGTCTCTTCACCGTGTACGGGATCATGCTGACGATCGCGGGCTTCTTCACCTCCGCCGCCGAGAGGGCGAAGGCAGCCGGCATCAATATCAACCTTTGGCTGGGTATCTTCATGTTGCTCATCGGCATCTTCTTCCTGGTATGGGCGAGGCTCAGTCCACAGAAGCCGCCCGAGCCGAACTTGACAGGTACCGACCGGCCAGTCATGCACCACTAGTTGCCTCACCGCGTAAAAAGCAGGGCCGCGGCGAAGCCGAGCGCCGCGGCTGCCGTACAGATCAACAGCATGCCGAGGCCATTGAACGCTGCTGCGATATACCGGCGATCTTCGATTAGCCGGACCGTCTCAAAGCTGGCGGTGCTGAATGTGGTATAGCCGCCGAGCAAGCCAGTGCCGATGATCAACTGCCATTGGTGTGGCACTAGTTGGCTGGTTACCAGACCAGTCAGCAGGCCGAGCAGGAACGAGCCGGTGAGATTGATGACGGTGGTGCCAACCGGGTAAGTCGACTTGATTCGCGTCCGGATCAGCCCGTCAAGGATGAGCCGCAGCGCCGCACCCACCCCGCCGGCAACACAGATGATCACTGCCGTAACGGCGCCGCTCATGATTCACCGTTCGTATTGATCATCGGAGGGCGGAGATGCCTGCGGGAGAGCCAGATTCCGGCGACTGACGCTGCCGCACCGAGGATTACAGTCCCCATGGCATATCCGATTGCCCGCCCGGGATGACTAGCGGCGAGGATGACGGTCTCGGTCGCAAGTGCGCTGTAAGTCGTGAAGCCGCCCAGGCCGCCGGTGCCGACGCCGAGCCGAATTCGCCGACTCCAGCCAGTGTCAGGGCTGCGGTCGGCGAGGAATTCGAGCAGTACGCCAAGCAAGAAGGCGCCGATGACGTTGATGCCGAACGTGGCAATCGGCACGTCTGCCACCCTGGGCGTCAGCGTGGTGATCGAGTAGCGGAGTCC
>Ga0307288_10000090_pt1 | contig 31973 bp, 27 predicted proteins | sample ER_DNA_142_FD_194469 | JGI IMG/M metagenome (GOLD analysis project Ga0307288, IMG submission 194469) | Bulk soil microbial communities from the East River watershed near Crested Butte, Colorado, United States - ER_DNA_142 | ecosystem: Environmental > Terrestrial > Soil > Floodplain | place... | reverse complement strand
TTCACACTCCACCGAGACGACCCGCAGCCTCACGCGGCCCCGCACCGACGCCGACCGCGTTGCGGACGACTACTTCGACGGCGCGATCGCGCTCAGTCCCATCATGGCGACCAACGCCGGCATCCCGGGCCACGAGGAGGACCTCGACGACTTCTCTCCCGCGGGCCTCGCCGCGATGTCCCAGCTGCGGCAACGGGCCCTGGTCGCCCTCGTCGACGTCGAACCGGTGGACGACGTCGACCGCGTCACCATCGCGGCGCTCCGCGACCGGCTCGGGCTAGGCGAGGAGATCCACACGGCCGGTCTGGACGAGATGTCGCTCAACGTCATCGCCTCGCCCTTGCAGGAGCTCCGCGACGTGTTCGACTTGATGCCTCAGGACTCGGATACCGACTGGCGCACCTTCGCCAGCCGGATGAGCAAGCTGCCGTCGGCGCTCGGGCGCTACCGCGAGTCGCTCCTCGCGGCCCGGGACAAGGGCAACGTAGCGCCACGCCGGCAGGTCGAGCAGGGCGTCATCCAGTGCGCCGATCTCACCGCCGACGACGGCTACTTCGCCACCCTCGTCGCCAGTGCGTCGGTCGACGACCAGCCGCTCGACGGCACCACCCGCGACGCCCTGGCGACCGCCGCGGCGGAGGCGGCCGACGCATACCGGAACATGGGTGAGTTCCTCCGGGCCGAGCTGCTCGACACCGCGCCCGAGGCCGACGCCTGCGGGATCGACCGCTACCGGCTCATGTCGCGGCACTTCGTCGGCGCGACGGTCGACCTGGAGGAGACGTACCGGTGGGGCCTTGAGGAGTGCGCCCGGCTGGACGAGCAGATGCGGGCGGTGGCGAACCAGATCAAACCCGCGGCGACGATAAAGGAGGCGATCGCCGCCCTCGAGGCCGACCCCGCATACCAGCTGGAGGGCAAGCCGGCCCTCAAGGAGTGGATGCAGGGCAAGGCCGACGAGGCGATCGCCATCCTCGGCGAGGAGCACTTCGACATCCCCACGCCGATGCGCCGCATCCAGTGCATGATCGCGCCGACCGAGCAGGGCGGCATCTACTACACGCCGCCGAGCGACGACTTCAGCCGGCCGGGCCGGATGTGGTGGTCGGTGCCCAAGGGTGTCACCACGTTCGGCACGTGGAAGGAGCTGACGACCGTCTACCACGAGGGCGTCCCCGGACATCACCTGCAGTGTGCCCAGGCGGTATACCGGTCCGAGCTGCTCAACAAGTGGCGTCGTCTGGACGCCTGGACCTCCGGTCACGGCGAGGGGTGGGCTCTGTATGCGGAGCGGCTCATGGCCGAGCTCGGGTACATGGAGGACCCTGGCCACAGGATGGGCTGGCTCGACGGGCAGTCGCTCCGGGCGGCGCGTGTGGTCATCGACATCGGCGTGCACTGCGGGTTCGATGCTCCGGAGGAGGTCGGCGGGGGCGCGTGGACCTACGACAAGGCGTGGCAGTTCCTCACCAACCACGCGAACCAGGGCGAGGCGTGGCTGCGGTTCGAGCTGAACCGCTACCTCGGCTGGCCAGGGCAGGCGCCGTCGTACAAGATCGGCGAGCGGCTCTGGCTGGAGCTGCGCGACCAGGTCCGCGAGCGGGAGGACGGCGCCTTCGATCTCAAGACGTTCCACCGCAAGGCCCTCGACCTAGGCGGCATCCCGCTCGACACGCTCCGTTCCGCGGTGCTCGGGGAGCTCTGAGGTCGAAGGAGCGGTGACGCATGAGTGCTGAACAGCGGGTCGACGACAGCGCGACGCTCGAGGCGGCGTCACGAAGAGCGGCGGCGAGCGGGATCGCCCTCATCAGACTCGGTCGGCAAGCTGTCCGGGTTCGCCGCGCCGTAATCACCGGCTGGTTGTCCGACTTCACCGGTCAGCAGCGCGCGGGTCTCTGGGTCGTCGGCGGCACCATGGCGGCGGGCGGCCGTCGTCACGCTGGTCCTTGGCGCGGCCCCTGAGCCCGGCTCGCCGCGGTCCGGCTGACAGAATCGGCGCGTGCCCATCGCGCTGACCCTGCTGGCCATCGTGGCCGTCGTCGTCGGCGTTTCGGCGCTCGCCCGCCGCTACAGCGTCTCGGCTCCCCTGGTGCTCACCGCGGTCGGCATTCTCATCTCGTTCGTGCCGGGGGCGCCGGATATCAAGATCGGACCAGAGCTCATCCTGCTCGGGATCCTGCCCCCGCTCCTGTACGCGGCGGCGATCCGCACCTCGCTCGTCGATCTTGGTGCCAACAAGAACGTCATCGGCCTGCTGTCCGTGGGGCTGGTGATCTTCACCGCCGCTGGGGTCGGCCTGGTGACGTGGTGGCTGATGGACATCCCGCTCTCAGCGGCCATCGCCCTCGGTGCCGTGGTCGCACCACCCGACGCCGTGGCGGCGACGTCAGTGGCCCGCCGCATCGGTCTCCCGCGTCGCGTGGTGACGATCCTCGAGGGCGAGTCCTTGTTCAACGACGCCACCGCGATCACCATTCTCCGCACGGCGATCGTCGCCATCGCTGGGTCGGTGACCGCGTTCGACGTCGGGATCGAGTTCGCGCGAGAGGCGCTGGGGGGCATCGCGGTCGGACTCGCGGTCGCCTGGATCCTGGCGCAGGTCCGGCGCCGCGTCAGCGACACGACCACCGACACGGCGATCTCGTTCATGGCGCCCTGGCTGGCCTACCTGCCGGCCGAGCTGATCCACGCGTCCGGCGTGCTCGCCGTCGTCATCGCCGGCGTACTCCTCGGCCACAAGGCGCCACTCATCCAGACCGCACCGTCGCGGTTGGCGGAGCGCATCAACTGGACGACGATCCAGTACCTTCTCGAGAACGCCGTCTTCCTCATCCTCGGGCTGCAGGTCCATTCGATCGTCGAGGGCGTGGCCAACTCGCCCCTGGGTCTGCCGCGCGCGATCCTCGTGGCCGTCGCCGTCTTCCTGACTGTCGTCGTCCTGCGTCCCGTGTGGATCCTGTCGTTCGGGGTGATCCTGCAGCTCACGCCCGGCTTGAGCCGGCCGGACGCATTCTGGCGTAACGGTTCCGTGCTGTCGTGGGCCGGTATGCGTGGCGTCGTGACCCTGGCTGCGGCGCTCCTGCTGCCTTCCGAGACGCCGTTCCGTGAAGTGCTGGTCTTCGTCGCGATGGCCGTCGTGGTCGGCACGCTGCTCATTCAGGGTCTGACGCTGCCGGCGGTGGCGAGGGCGCTGGACGTGCACGGCCCCGACCCCCGCGAGGACGCGCTACAGACCGCCTCGGTGCTCGAGCACGCCGTCAGCAAGGGCAACGAGGAGCTGGAACGCCTGTCCGACGACACCACACCGCCGCAGGTCGTCGACCAGCTCCGCGCCGTCGGCCAGCGCCGCACCCACTTGGCCTGGGAGCGGCTCGGCGAGACGCGGGATGACGAGCCGAGCCCGAACGAGGCATATCGACGGCTGCGCCGCAAGATGCTCAAGGCCGAGCGGGAGGAGGTACTGCGGATCCGGGACACCGGTTCGGTGGACCACGACGTGCTCGACGAGGTCATGCAGACCCTCGACCTCGAGGAGTCGATGCTCACCATCGCCGATGACCGCAGCCGGCGGTCCGCGGACCGGCTCATCCTCACTCCCGAGTCGCAGCGCGGCGACTGCGATCACCTGCGCGACGCCTCACAGAACTGCCGGCCCAACACCCCTGAGGGGTGCGGCGACTGCCTCCGGGAAGGGCTGGTCTGGGTCAACCTGCGAATGTGCCTCGGCTGCGGCAACGTCGGCTGCTGCGACTCCTCGATCGGCAACCACGCGACGAAGCACCACCGGAAGACCGAGCATCCGGTGATGCGCAGCTTCGAGCCGGGTGAGGCGTGGCGGTGGTGCTACGTCGACGAGCTGCTCGGCTGAGCGTTCGTCAGTCGGCCATCAACCCGTGGGCGTGGGCCCAGCGCGCCGCCGCGCCGCGGTTCGGGACGTCCAGCTTGCGCAGGATGTTCGACACGTGCACGTTGACCGTCCGCACGCTGATGAAGAGCTGATTGGCGATATCGCCGTCGGTCAGGCCTACAGCAACCAGCCTGAGCACCCGGTTCTCCTGGTCGGTCAGCGATCCCGCACCCGTACCCCGAAGCCGGGCCGCCCGGCCCAGGCCGGCCACCCGGCAGCGGCGAGCCAGGTCCTCGACCTCGCGCCGCAGCGGCACATGGCCTTCGCTCAGCTCGTCTGCGTGTCGCAGCGCCTCCGCGACAGCGGACCGGTCCAGGGGCTCGCGCGCCGCGCACTCTGCGGCCCGCCACCAGGCGTAGGCGGCCCGGTGCACGTAGCTCATGCCCGACCAAATCCGGGCAACCTCGACCCAGTCGTCGACGGTGTCGCCCTCGGTGACGCGCTTGCGTTCAGCCTCCCAACCAGCGAGGTCTCCTCGGATCGGGGCGATCGTGTCCCGGGGGCGGAAGGGGTCCTCGTCGAACTCGTCGACGAAGCGCCGCCGCAGCCCCTCGATCGTCATCCGCCTCCCGACCGCATCCTCGACGCCGGCCGGATCGCGGTCACGACGAGCGGTCTCGGCGACGTCGGCGCACGCTCGCATGGCCAGCGTGAGCAACCCACCACACAGGGAGTGTTCCAAGGCCGCCTCGACGACCAACAGGTGGTGGAGACCCGAAAGGGCAGCCTCGTAGGCGTCCGCGGGTTGCCGTGACCAGTGGTGGTGCTCCGCATCCAGCACCGCCTGCTCGCGGTCGGACTCGAACCCCTCCCAGTTGCCCTCCCGCGGCGTTGGTTCATGGTCCCTGAGCAGATCGACTCGAGCCCGCATTAGGGCTATGGCTGATCGAGTCGACACAGCCCCCGGCCGTGTGGGCTGCGCGTACATGGCGTCCACCGTCGCGGCCGCGTCCGCGACCCGGCCAAGCTCCAGAGCCGCTTCAGCGCCGTTCAGTCGGAGCACCTGGGTACGACGCGACGAAGTCAGCCCATGCTCCACGGCCAGGGCGAGCCCGAGACGAGACGTTTCCAGGACGTCCTCGAGCCGTCCCGACTTCAGCCAGATGTCCGACACCGGGTAGATGTACGCCAGCCGACATCGGACACTGCCGTCGTCCCGGGAGATGTCCTCTGCTCGAGCGGCCAACGCGTTGCTGCGTTCCGCGTCTCCCGCTCTCTGCGCGATGGCGACCCGCCAGAGCAGGGCGTCGACGACTCGGGGCCACCACCCGCACCGTTCGGCCATCACCTCGCTTTGTTGGAAAAGGCGTTCGGCCTCGGCCAAGATCCCTCGACGCGCGGCGGCGATACCGAGATAGAGGACCAGCGCCACTAGGGACTCACTCTCCGGGATGGAATAGTCGTTCACGAGCTGTTGCGCGCGCGACTGCGAATCCGGGTCGGTAGTGAAGATCCGTACTCGCGCCGAGTCGGCAAGGACGATTCCGCGTTCCGCCGGATCCGGCCAGCCCTGGAACGTCGCCCACAGCCGTTCGGCCACCTCGACTTGCTCTCCGCGGCGACCCGCGGCGTCCAGCGCCCAAAGGGTTCGGGTCGCGACGTTGCCCTGTCCCTGTCCAGGAAGGCGCGTCTCCGGATGCTGGTCCCACAGGTCTAGGACCCGCTGGCCCCAGGTCCCCGCTTCGTCGAAGGCGGTGAGATCCCACGCTCGGTCGGCGGCCATGATCGAGGTTCGCAGCTCGTTCCGCCATGAACCGGCTGCGCGGTAGTGCACGCCCGCCTCAGGGGCGAGATCACGCGGCGCGATGCTCTCCAGCACCACGGCCAGACGCTCGTGCAGGTCGGCGGAGAGTCCGGTCGACCGATCGAGGGCAGCCTCCCGCAGCAGGGCGTGTCGCGGCCGGACCGTCTCGCGCTCCACAACAACCAAGGCGGCGGCCGCGAGCTCCTCGACCGCGGCCCGACCGTCGTCACCGATCCCGCTGACCGAGGCCAGCTGCTCCACGGTCAGCGGACGACCCGCATGCGCCAGAAGGCTCATCAACAACCGGCCGCGGCTCGACACGGAATCCAGCCGGGCGCCGAGCAGGCCGGCCACCCGTCCTGGCAGCGCCGATTCGTGGGACGAGCCGAGCGCCGCGACCAGCTGCTCGGTGAAGAACGGGTTTCCCTCGCTGCGGGCGAAGATAAAGTCGGCGGCCTCCACTGGGACCGCCACGCCGAGCTGACCGAGCTGCTGGTCGAAAGCCTGACGGTCCAGCGGTTCGAGCCGGAGCTCCGCGAGCCGTGAGGACATCTGCGCGCGGGACAGCCAGGACTGGGCCGGGGCGCCGAGGTCCGACTCGTCGCTGCGGAAGGTCGCCACCAGCTGCAGGTCGGCGTCGACGCGGCCCAGGATGAGGTAGGACAACAGGTTCAACGTCTTGGGGTCCGCCCAGTGCACGTCCTCGACGACGAGCACGACCGGTCGTGCGTCGGCCATCTCGGCGAGCAGCTCGCCGATCGCGAGAAAGAGCTCCTCCTCCCCGGTCTCGGCGCCGTCACCCGGCAGATCGTGCTGAGGCAACAGCGCGCGAAGGGCCGCCCGGAGGGACGGACTCAGACCACTCAGTGCACGAGCGACGGCCGGCCGGACGTCGGCATGCCGCGAACCCAGGGCGTCCATGACCGGCAGCAGGGGCATGGCGCCGGACAGGGGTGCACAACGGCCCTCGAGGTGCAGACCACGCCGGCCGGCGACCCACTCAGCCACCAAACTGCTCTTGCCGACGCCGGCGTCGCCGACGACCAACAGGTGGCGACCCGCTTCGGCTCCGGCGTCAAGCTGATGCAGCTCGGCGTCCCTGCCCACCAGAACCGGAGCACCGGCCATGGACTCATGATGCCGCGTGATCCTGCTCAGAGGGGACCACCACTTAGGCTCGCGGCCATGCCGACGCCCCGGGTGCACCTCGTCCTCGCGAGCGCCTCGCCGGCTCGCCGGGCGACGTTGCGCACAGTCGGCATCGAACCGACCGTCATTGTCAGCGACGTCGATGAGACCAACGCGGTGGCCGACGCCGAGAGCCGGCACGGCAGGCTCCAGCCGGCCGACGTCGCCTTGCTTCTCGCCCGCGCCAAGTGCGAGGCGGTCGCCACGGATCTCACCACCAGCGCCCTGGTCCTCGGCTGCGACTCGGTTCTCGAGCTGGACGGCGAGGCCCATGGCAAACCCCGCGACGCAGCGGAGGCGACCGACCGCTGGCGGCGGATGCGCGGAGGATCCGGCACGCTGCATACCGGCCACTGGCTTCGCGACGAGCGACCGGCGGACGACGGGGGCACGGGCGCCACGCTCGGTGCCACCGCCTCGACCACCGTTCGATTCGCCGACCTCAGCGACTCGGAGATCGACGCGTACGTCGCCACCGGGGAGCCGCTGCGCGTGGCCGGCGCCTTCACCGTCGACGGCCTCGGCGGAGCGTTCGTCGAGGGCATCGACGGCGACCACCACAACGTCGTAGGCCTGTCACTCCCGCTGCTGCGCGAGCTGCTGGCCGAGATCGGCATCGGCTGGTTCGAGGTCGCCGGCGCGCCGCCCCGCTAGAGCCGCGGCGTCACGGGAAGTAGATGGGCCCGTCGAGGTGGCTGACGATGAGGTAGTTCTGGATCCACCACACCTGTTGGCCGAGACCGAGCAGCACGACGCCGACCAGGCCGCAGACCTCCCAGCGCCGCCACCACCTCAACCGCAGGAACCAGGCGATGAAGAGCGCGAACGGGAAGGCCAGCAGCGCATAGCGGAGCCGGGATGGTCCGGTGTTGGTGACGAGCAGCTGGTATGCGGGATATGCCCCCGCCCAGCCCCAGAGCTCCGGGCCCCACCGCCATGATCGCTTGGAGAGCATGAACCACCCGAACGCGATGACGATGGCGATGCCGCCGACGATGCCCAGCCAGCCGTACGCGAAGTCGAGGTAGTTCCACCAGCTCGACAGCTTGATGTCGGTGCCGATCTTCCACGCCTGCATCGTGTCCGCGTAACCGGCCGGGTTGCGGGTGACCGCGCCGATGACCGCCGGCCAGAGGAAGGTCAGCGCCGCGGCCTCCACGATCAGGGCCCCGAGCAGCACCTTGTCGCGCAGGCCAAATGAGTCGCGCCCGGTGCTCTTTTCGGCGCGCCAGCGGACGAACCCGTGCGCCAGCAGGACCGGCACCATGGCCACGACCACGTTGCGGGTCAACGCGAGCAGAAGCAGCGCGACGGCGGTCCACCAGTACCGGCGCGCCCTGATCAGCATGAGGTTGACGACGACCAGGAGCAGTGCCAGAGATTCGGTGTACGTGGCCTGGAGGATCGGCGCGCTGATGAAGGTGCACACCCCGACCACGGCCACGATGGCCTCCCACCGGCCGACCGCGCGGTCGACGAGACGGAAGAGCAGCAGCATCGCGGCCGCGCCGATGAGCATCGCCGTCACGCCGCCGACCAGGTAGAAGTCGCCGCCCGTCACCCGCATCAGCGCCCCGACGATCAACGGGTAGAGCGGGAAGAACGCCCAGGCGTTCATGTCGACCTGGCCGGTGTCGTCGAGGGGCAGCGGGTTCGGATACCCGACGTCCGCGATCTGCTGGTACCACTGCCCGTCCCAGTTCGCCATGACGACCCAGTAGCCCGGCGCCTCGCCGGTCGGGTACATGATCCTGAGGATTCCGTTGGGCGCCGGCAGGGCGATCTGCGCCCGCTGGCAGATGAGCACGACGATGACGGTGAAGACCCGGGTGGCGGCGAACACGGCCAGCGGGAACCAGATCTCGAACCGCCGCCACCACGGCGTCCGGTGTTCCGCCGACGTCGCCGGGCGGGCTGCCGGTTCCCGTTCGGACTCTGGGGTCTCCTCGCGCGCACGCGTCAGCAGACTGGTCAGAACGCACCTCGGAAGTCGGCTCGGTCGGGGCGGCGGCAGCGTGTGCCGGGAATGTCGCCCTCCAGCGTAGGTCAGGTCCTGAGCAACAGCCCGTCGGCGTTCATCGCGCCTTGGTCACGATCCGCTCGGTATGCGCGAACGCTCCAGCGCCCGAGTGCTAGCTCAGACCGGCGGGATGCCGCGCCGCCGCTCGCTGAACCCTCGGTCCCGGCGTGACGCGTACCGCAGCCGGTGCAGCAGCTCGGCCCGCAGCTCGTCGGCCTCGACGACCCCGTCGACGACGAGGTCCGCCGCCAGCCGCTCGAGGTCGACGTCCTCCTCGTATTCGCGCCGCTTGTCGGCCACGAACGCGTCTCTCGCCTCAGCGCCCTGGGTTCGCTCCAGCTCGGTGATCTGATTGGCGTAGACCGCGTTCACCGCCGCCTCGGGGCCCATCACGGCGATCCGCGCGGTCGGCAGGGCGAGCGTAGCGTCGGGCATGAACCCTGGGCCGCCCATCGCATACAGGCCGGCGCCGTACGCCTTACGGACGACGACGCAGAACTGCGGCACCGTCGCCGACGCCACGGCGGAGACCATCTTGGCACCGTGCCGGATGATGCCGCCGCGCTCGACCTCGGTGCCGATCATGAACCCGGGCACGTCGGCGAGGTAGACGATCGGGATCGAGAACGCGTCGCACAGCCAGATGAACCGTGACGCCTTGTCGGCGCTGTCGGAGAAGAGGACGCCGCCCTTGACCGCGGAGTTGTTCGCAACGAACCCGACCGTCTCCCCACCCATCCGACCGAACCCGATGACGAGCTCCGCGGCGAACAGCGGCTTGATCTCGAAGAACGAGCCGTCGTCGACCAGCCCGTCGATGACCTCGTGGACGTCGAACGGCACCGACTCCCGCTCGGGCACGACCTCGCGGGTCAGCGCGACCGACGGCTCCTCGGGGTCGTATGCGGGTGCGGCCTCGCGCCACGAGCCCGGCAGGTAGGAGAAATAGAGCTTGGCCAGCTCGATGGCCTCGAGGTCGTCCTGTGCGAGCAGGTCGCCACAGCCCGAGACGGTGCAGTGCATCCGAGCGCCGCCCATCTCCTCGAGCGAAACGCGTTCTCCGACAACCATTTCCGCCATGCGCGGGCTTCCGAGGTACATGGAGGCGTTGCCCTCGACCATGATGACGATGTCGGTGAACGAGGGGATGTATGCGCCGCCCGCGGCGCTCGGCCCGAAGAGGCAGCAGATCTGCGGGACCTTGCCGGAAAGCGCGACCTGGTTGTGGAAGATGTGGCCGGCGCCGCGGCGGCCCGGGAACATCTCCACCTGGTCGGTGATCCGAGCGCCCGCGGAGTCGACGAACCAGAAGACCGGCAGCTCCTCGCGCAGCGCCGACTCGGTGGCACGGACGATCTTCTCGACGGTGCGGGCGCCCCACGAACCCGCTTTCACCGTCGGGTCGTTGGCGACGACGATCGCCGGGCGGCCGTCGACCGTCCCTCGACCGGTCACCACGCCGTCGGCCGGCAGCCCCGCTGCGGTCGCGTTCGCATAACGGCCGTCCTCGACGAAGGAGCCCTCGTCGAACAGGAGGCCGATGCGGTCGCGAACGTAGATCTTGTTCTGGCTGTCGAGCTTCGCGCGGGCCTTGTCGGTGATCTTGCCGGAGGCCTCGTATGCCTCGTGCAGCCGCGCGCGGACGTCACCGACCCGCGGGTCAGGCTCGTTCATGCCGGCAGGCCCAGCCCTCGGGCGATGACCATCCGCTGGACCTCGGAGGTGCCCTCGCCGATCTCGAGGATCTTCGCGTCGCGGTAGAACCGGGCGACGGGGTACTCCTCCATGAACCCGTTGCCGCCGAACACCTGGGTGGCCGTGCGCGCCGCCGTGACCGCCGCCTCCGTCGAGAACAGCTTGGCCACCGCGGCGGCCTGCTTGACCTCCTTGACCGTCCGTCGGCCCGCGTTGAGCTCGTCCTTGAGCCACGCCGCCTTGTAGGTGAGCGTCCGGGCCGCGTCAGCCGCCACCGCGACGTCGGCGATCGGGAAGGCGACGCCCTGGTTCGCCCCGATCGGGCGGCCGAACGCCTCCCGGCCCTTGGCGTAGTCGGTGGCCAGCTCGAGGCAGGCCTGGGCGCAGCCGACCGCGAGCGCGCTGATGGCGATGCGGCCGTCGTCGAGGGTCTTGAGGAACTGGCGCAGGCCCTCACCCTCCTCGCCGAGAAGGTTCTCGGCCGGGACGCGGCAGTCGTCGAAGGTGAGCCCGTGGGTGTCGGAGGCGTGCCACCCCAGCTTGTGGTAGCTCGGGTCGACCGTGAATCCGGGCGTACCCGACGGCACGAGAATCGCGCTGATCTGCGGCGAGCCGTCGGGGTTCGTGCCCGTGCGAGCGGTGACGGTGACCACCGAGGTGATGCTGGCGCCGGAGTTGGTGATGAACGCCTTGGCGCCGTTGATGACCCACTGGTCGCCGTCGCGGACGGCCCGGGTGCGGGTGGCCCCGGCGTCCGAGCCGCCGCCCGGCTCGGTGAGCCCGAAGGCGGCCAGCGCCCGGCCGGCGACGAGGTCTGGCAGGAACCGGTCCTTCTGCTCCTCGCTGCCGAAGCTGAGGATCGGGTTGATGCCGAGACCCACCCCGGCGCTGAGCGTGATCCCGATGGACTGGTCGACGCGGCCGAGCTCCTCGATGGCGACGACGAGGGACATGAAGTCGGCGTCCGCTCCCCCGTACTGCTCCGGTACCACGAGGCCGAAGAGCCCGAGATCGCCCATCTTCGGGATCAGCTCGACGGGGAAGTACGCGTCCCGGTCCCACTGCGCGATGTGCGACGCCACCTCCGCCTCGGCGAACTCGCGTACGACCGCACGGAAGTCCTCGTGCTCCTTGCTCAGCTCGAACACCGCAAACCCCTCATTCGCATACTTGACGTTTACGTAAAGGTAAAGCATTCTGGGCGTCGTGGCAACCGAGCCGGAGACATGGACCATCGCCCAGGTCGCCGACGAGTTCGGCGTCACCCACCGGACGGTCCGGCACTACGAGGACCTCGGGCTGCTCTTTCCCGAGCGCCGCGGCCAACAGCGCGTATACCACCGGCGGGACCGCACCCGGTTGAACCTCATCCTCCGCGGCAAGCGGCTCGGCTTCCCGCTGGAAGAGATCCGCACGATCATCGACCTCTACGACGCACCGCGGGGTCGGGCCTCTCAGCTCGAGTACGTCCTCGGGCAGATCGACGACCGGCGCGCCGACCTCGAGCAGCGGCGCCGGGACCTCGACGACGCCCTCAAGGAGCTGGACGCGTTCGAGGAGAGCTGCCGAGCCGACCTGGACCGGCTGCGGTGAGCATCCGCGTCGTCCGACTCGGCACTCCCCGAGCGCCGGACGAGGGTATGCGGATCGGCACCGTCCGCCGCCCGCCGCGAGGCGTGCCCAAAGAGGAGTTCGCGAGCCGGGACTTCTACGACGTCTGGCTCCCGGAACTCGCGCCGAGCCAGGAACTCGTGCGACAGGCTCAACGAGCCGAAACGGACCGGGAGTGGCAACGCTTCGTCCACGCATACCGGCGTGAGATGAGCCGTCCGGAGGTGCGCCACGTCATCGACGTCCTCGCAGCGCTCTCACACCGCACCCAGCTAGGGTTGGCTGTTACTGCGCGGACGACTCTCGCTGCCACCGTGGCGTGCTGAAGCAGCTGCTCGTCGACGCCGGCGCCGATGTCGGTTGAGCTCCTGCACCCACAGCGCGGAGAGACGACGGCGCGAGTCCGGGAACGCCTGGCCCGTTCAGACATGCCCAGGCTCCCTGGCTCGGTCGAGTCGATCCTCCCCGACGTCATGCGGTCGGACAATGCGTGAAACGATGGAACGGTGAGCGAAGACAAGGACTTCACGCAGTACGCGCATCCCGAGCGACTGGTGTCGACCGAGTGGCTCGCCGACCAGATCGCGCAGGGCCGGGTCGGGCGGCCGGACGGCGTCGTCGTCGTCGAGTCCGACGAGGACGTCCTCCTCTACGACTCCGGACACATCCCCGGCGCGGTCAAGATCGACTGGCACCTCGACCTGAACGACCCGATCACGCGCGACTACGTGGACGGCGAGACGTTCGCAAACGTCATGAGCCGCAAGGGGATCGGCCGGGACACAACGGTGGTCATCTACGGTGACAAGAGCAACTGGTGGGCCGCGTACGCCCTGTGGATCTTCACCCTGTTCCGGCACGAAGACGTGCGGCTACTGGACGGCGGTCGGGCCAAGTGGGTCGCCGAGGGCCGTGACCTGACTCGCGACGTCCCGTCCCCGACCCCGACCGAGTACCCGGTCGTCGAGCGCGACGACCACCGGATCCGCGCGTTCAGGGACGACGTGCTGGCGCACCTCGGCCGGCCGCTCATCGACGTGCGCTCTCCGGGCGAGTTCTCCGGCGAGCTGCTCCACATGCCCGACTACCCGCAGGAGGGCGCAGTCCGCGGCGGCCACATCCCGGGCGCCAAGTCGGTGCCGTGGGCCCGGGCGGCCAACGAGGACGGGACCTTCAAGTCGCGCGACGAGCTCGAGTCGATCTACCAGGCCGAGCAGGGCCTCTCCCCTGAGGACGACGTCGTCGCGTACTGCCGCATCGGCGAGCGCTCGTCGCATACCTGGTTCGTCCTCTCGCACCTGCTCGGGTTCGAGAAGGTGCGCAACTACGACGGCTCCTGGACGGAATGGGGCAATTCCGTCCAGGTACCCATTGAGAGATGAGCACGGCGCGATGACTCAGCAGAACGCAACGCTGCCAACGGCGCTCGAGGAGATCGCCGAGGACTTCTCCTCCGCCTCGTCGCCCGAGAAGCTGCAGCTCTTGCTGGAGTTCAGCGACGAGCTGCCCGAACTGCCGGAGCGCTACCGAGGCCACGACGAGCTGCTCGAGCGGGTCGACGAGTGCCAGGCTCCGCTCTTCCTCGTCGTCGAGGTCCGCGACGACCCGGACCGGTCGGTGCACCTGTTCTTCCATGCGCCGGCCGAGTCACCGACGACGCGCGGGTTCGCCGGCATCCTGTACGAGGGGCTCGAGGGACTCCCCGCGGCCGACGTGCTCGCCGTGCCCGACGACGCTCCCTACCGGTTCGGTCTCGGTGAGGCGGTGTCGCCGCTGCGGCTGCGCGGGATGGTGGCGATGCTGAGCCGGATCAAGCGCCAGGTGCGTCTCCGGACGGCGGCCTGATCATTCCCCGATCTCGGACCGAACCGCATACAGCTCGGGGAAGAACGTGAGATCGAGGGCCCGACGCAGGAATTCGACACCGCTCGACCCGCCGGTCCCGCGCTTGTGCCCGATGGTCCGCTCGACGACCTTGAGATGGCGGAACCGCCACAGCTGCATGTTGTCCTCGACGTCGACGAGCTCCTCGCACGTCTCGTAGACCCCCCAGTGCGCGGCCGGTGCCGCGTAGACCTCACCGAAGACGTGGACCAGCTTCGGGTCGAGGGTATGCGGCACCGTCCAGTCCCGGTCGAGCAGCGCCGGCGGCACCGCATACCCCCGGCGGGCGAGGTACCGGAGGAACTCGTCGTAGAGACTCGGCTCACGCAGCAGCGTGTCGAGCAGGGCGTGCGCCGTCGGGTCGTGGTCGAACACCCGGACCATGTCGGCGTTCTTGTTCCCGAGCAAGAACTCGACCGCGCGGTACTGCCATGACTGGAACCCCGAGCTGGTCGCCAGGAACGGCCGGATCTCGGCATATTCACTCGGCGTGAGCGTTGCGAGGACGTCCCACTGCTCGATGAGAACCTCCTGGATCCGCTTGACCCGGGCCAGCCGTTTGAGCGCCGGCGCCAGATCATCGGTGGTCAGCAGCGCCCGGGCCGAACGGAGCTCGTGGAGGAGCAGCTTGAGCCACAGCTCCGCCGTCTGGTGCTGGACGATGAAGAGCAGCTCGTCGTGCTGCGGGGGTTCACTGCGCGGGTGCTGCGCCGCGAGCAGCTGGTCCAGTGCGAGGTAGTCGCCGTAGGACATGCTCCGGCCGAAGTCGCGCTGGACCTCGGGCTCGATCTCCCGCTGGTTCGCGGTCGGACTAGACACCGGGGTTGAAGCGGTCAGGATCGGGACCGGTCCGCTGCCCGCGGTCGAGCGCGGTGATCCGCGCGACCTCCTCGTCGGTGAGCTCGAACCCGAACAGGTCGAAGTTCTCCTGGATTCGGCTCGGCGTCACGGACTTCGGGATGACGACGTTGCCGAGCTGCAGATGCCAGCGCAGGACCACCTGGGCCGGCGTCACGTCGTGGGCCGCGGCGATCTCCGCGATCGTCGGGTCCTCCAGGACGCCCAGCTCGCCCGAAGCCAGGGGGCTCCACGCCTCAGTCGCGATCCCGTGCGCGGCGTGGAAGTCCCGCAGCTCCTGTTGGACGAGGAACGGATGGAGCTCGATCTGGTTGATCGCGGGGTACTCGCCCGTCTCGTCGTAGAGCCGCTCCAGATGAGCCACCTGGAAGTTGCACACGCCGATCGTCGTGATGCGGCCGTCGTCCCGCAGCGCCTCCATGGCCTTCCACGCCTCCGCGTAGCGGTCTCGCTTCGGCAGCGGCCAGTGGATGAGGTAGAGATCGAGCACGTCCCGCTGCAGCTTGTCCATGGACGCGTCGAACGCCTTCATCGCCGCGTCGAACCCGTGGGCGTCGTTGTTGAGCTTCGTCGTGATCCAGACGTTGTCACCGAGGCCGCTGGCCTGCACCGCCTCGCCGACACCTCGCTCGTTGCCGTACATCGCCGCCGTGTCGACGTGTCGGTAGCCGACCTCCAGAGCCTTGGCGACGGCGGGGGTCACCTCGTCGTCGTCCACCTGCCACACACCGAACCCCAGCTGGGGGATCGGCACCGGCCCGGTCGGAGTGGTCAGGGCGACTGTGGGAACGTCTGTCATAGCCCCACCGTATGCCGGGCCGCACCTCGGCGGCTGGCCGGCGGCTCGGCTCGGAGCCCGGCTGCGAGCGCGGCCACAAGACGCTCAAGTGACGCGTCCACCGACTGGGCGCGCACGAGCTCGGGATGCGACGCATACACCTGGAGCACGACGTCGGAGGGCCGCGACGCGGCCCAGAGCCCAGCTCCGAGCTGGGAAGTGGCCGACAGCAGCACGCTCGCCTGGTCGGCGTCGAGGCCGACCGGACGTTCGGCGAGGGTGTGGGCGAGCTCGTCGATGATCACCGTGGACGTGACTTTGAGCCGCTCTGCGGCCTGGTAGGACACGTTGTGCTCGAGGTGGGTCGTCAACTGACTGACCAGCTCGCAGAACAGCTCGTGCCCGACGAGAGAGGTGGCGAGAACGTGCGGCAACGTCTCCACGGTGACATCGGCCAGTCGCGGCAGGAGTGCGTCGCGCAGCCGGTAGCCCTCCTCGCTGCAGAGCTCGACGAAGATCTCCTCGCGCGTGCCGAAGTAGCGGACGACGTTCGACTTGGCGAGTCCCACGGCATCGGCGAGGTCACCGAGGGTGATCGCCCGAACGCCGCGGCGCACCGCCAGGTCGCGTGCCGCGGCGAGGATCGCCTCGCGGCGCTGTTGCTTGTGTTCCGGACGGCGAGCCCTCACGAACTGCGTGCTCATCCGTCCCTCCTCACCCCTTGCTAGCGCAACGACGTTGCGTTAGCGTACACGTGATTTGAACAGAACGCCGTTGCGTTAACCGGGAGCCCTCTATGACCGATCTCGTCGCCCCTCCGGTGGCCCGCCCCGTGCACCTCGTCGTCAACGGCGTCCCGACGACGCTCGAGATCGAACCGCGGGTCAGCCTCCTCGACGCCATTCGCGAGCACCTCCATCTGACCGGTACGAAGAAGGGCTGCAACCAGGGCGCCTGCGGGGCCTGCACGGTCCTCGTGGACGGCCGCCGCATCGTCTCCTGCCTGGCGCTCGCGGTGCAGTACGAGGGCCGCGAGGTGACCACCATCGAGGGGGTCGGCCCGCACCCGCTGCAGGACGCCTTCGTGCGCTTCGACGGACTCCAGTGCGGGTACTGCACACCGGGCCAGATCTGCTCGGCGATCGGGATGCTCACGGAGCACGACGGAGGTGCACCCAGCGCTGTCTCGGATGACGTGGCATCCCCAGCAGCATTGACCCGCAACGAGATCCGAGAGCGCATGAGCGGAAATCTCTGCCGGTGCGGCGCTTACAACGGGATTGTCGACGCCATCGAGTCAGTAGGTGGGAAGTCCGGATGAGGCCCTTCGACTACGAGCGCGCGACCGATGTCGCCCAGGCGGTGACGCTCGTCGCCGAGCGTCCGGAGGCCCGCTTCCTCGGCGGTGGGACCAACCTCGTCGACCTGGTGCGCCGCGGCGTCGAGACGCCGGACCGACTCATCGACGTCACCGGCCTGCCGCTCACCGAGGTGGAGGCGACCCAGGACGGCGGCGTGCGCGTCGGGGCCGTCGTCACCAACGCGGACCTGGCCCACCACCCGCTGGTCCGGTCGCACTACCCGCTACTGTCTCAAGCCGTCCTGGCCGGCGCGTCGGGACAGCTGCGCACCATGGCGACCGTCGGCGGCAACCTCCTCCAGCGGACCCGCTGCCCGTACTTCACCGACCTGACCATGGCGTGCAACAAGCGGGTGCCCGGCTCGGGTTGCGCGGCGCGTGAGGGGTTCACCCGGTATGCGGCGGTGCTGGGCACCAGCGAGCAATGCATCGCGGCGCACGCCAGTGACATGGCGGTCGCCCTCGCGGCGCTCGACGCCCGCGTCGAGCTGACGTCGGCGCACCGCGTGCGCGAGGTCGCCGTGACCGACCTGTACCGCCTCCCCGGTGAGACTCCGCACCTCGAGACGGTGGTCTCACGCGGCGAGCTGATCACAGCCGTGGTCCTGCCGCCACCACCGCGCGGGCTGTCCCGCTACCGCAAGGTGCGGGACCGGGCCTCGTATGCGTTCGCGCTGGTGTCCGTCGCAGCGGTGCTCGGGGTGGAGGACGGCCGCGTGACGATCCTGCGGCTTGGCTTGGGTGGCATCGCTCCGAAGCCGTGGCGGGCGGCGGCCGCCGAGACGCTCCTGGTCGGCTCGGAGCCGACGGACGAGGCCTTTTCCGCGGCCATCGATCTGGAGCTCGTGGACGCGAAACCATTGCCGGGCAACGCGTTCAAAATTGATCTGACTCGGCGCACCGTCGTCGCGGTCCTGAGGCGGCTGCGCGACGAGGCGGTGACCACATGACCACGGCGCCGGCAGTCCCCACGACCGCACCTGCCCGCATACCTGACCGGAGCGCCTCCCCGACCGAGCCCGGACCTTGGGTCGGCCGTCCGCTCGACCGGTCCGACGGCCTCGCCAAAGCGACCGGAGCCGCGACGTTCTCGTCCGAGTACCAGGTCCCCGACATCGCCTACGCGGTTCTGGTCCACGCGACGATCGCCCGCGGACGCATCCGCTCGATCGACACCAGGCGCGCGGAGACGCATCCCGGCGTCGTCGCCGTGCTGACCCATCACAACGCCCCGACGATGGTCCCGCCGCCGAGCCGGACCAACCTCATGGACCTCAGTACCATGGCCGTCGGCAGCCGGGTCCCGTACCTCAACACCGACGAGATCTACTACGACGGCCAGCCGGTGGCCGTCGTCGTCGCGGAACGGCTGGAGGCGGCGCAGTACGCCGCCTCACTGGTCGGGGTGGACTACGAGGAGCGGTCGGCCCGGGTGAGTTTCAGCACCGAGCTGCACCGGGCAACGCCGGTCAAGCAGTCCCTCGGGATGCCGACGATGGCCGCCCGCAAGGGCGACGCCGACGCCGCCCTCGCCTCGGCCGCCCACCGGGTCGACCTCCGCTTCACGACTCCCGCGCAGAACCACAACGCCATGGAGCCACACGCGACGACGGCCGTGTGGGACGGCGACCACCTGACGGTCTGGGACTCCACGCAGCACATCGACTGGGTGCGCAAGCACCTGGCACTCCGGTTCCGACTACCGGTGGAACAGGTCCGGGTGATGTCGCCCTTCGTCGGCGGCGGATTCGGCGGCAAGAGCAACGTGTGGTCGGTCACGTTGCTTGCGGTCATGGCCGCGCGCGCCACGGGGCGTCCGGTTCGGCTGGCCCTGACCCGCGAGGGCGTCCACCGGACGGTGGGCGGTCGGACCCCGACGGCGCAGCGCGTCGCGCTGGGGGCCGGAGCCGACGGCCGGCTCACCGCGCTCGTTCACGAGGCCGTGATGCGGTCCTCCCCGATGGGCGGCAACTCCGAACAGATCGTCGGCGCGACGGGCGATCTCTATGACGCGCCGGCCATCGCCCTGCGCACGTCGATGGTCGAGCTCGACCTCGTGCCCAACACTGCGATGCGCGCCCCCGGGGAGTCGGTCGGGTCGTTCGCGGTGGAGTCGGCCATGGACCAGCTCGCCTCCGACCTTGGGCTCGATCCGGTGGACCTCCGGCTGCGCAACGAGCCGGAGACGTCCCCGATGCACGGCCGGGCGTACTCACACCGGCGGATCCGCGACGTCATGGCTCTCGGTGCGCGCGAGTTCGGTTGGGCGCAAAGGACGTCCGCGCAAACCGGCTCGACCATGGTCGGGTATGGCATGGCCCTGGCGTACCACCCGTCCTGGGTTTTCATCGCCAACCTCACGCTGCGCCTCGACGCCGATGGCACCGCCCTACTCCGATGCGGGTCGCAGGAGATCGGTACGGGCGCTGCGACGGTGCACGCCCAGGTGGTTGCCGACGAGCTGGCCGTTCCGTACGAGGCGGTCCGTGTCGAGTACGGCGACTCCGACCTCCCCATCTCCCCGGGCGCCGGCGGTTCGGCTCAGTCGGCGAGCATCGTCGGCAGTATCGTCACGGCCGCCGAGCGGATCCGGCAGCAGGTCCGCCGATGGGGCGGCCAGCCTGGAGAGCCGCTGGCCGCCGTACTCGCCCGCACCGGTCATGACTTCGTGGAGGTGTCGGTCGGGTCGGACTTCGGCTGGGGTGCCATGGCGGGGCAGGCTCGGTTCATCGCCCGCACGCTGCGTGACCAGCGGCGCTGGGTTCGCGCAGCGTCCGGAGCGCACTTCTGCGAGGTGCACGTCGACCGCGACACGGGAGAAGTGCGGGTGACCCGCTGGGTCGGCGCGTTCGACGTCGGCCGGGTGCTCAACGCCAAGACCGTGGCCAGCCAGCTGCGCGGTGGGATCGTCATGGGCCTCGGGCTGGCCCTGACCGAGGAGACCCTCGTCGACCCGCGGACCGGGCGGATCATGAGCGCGTCGCTGGCCGACTACCACGTGCCGGTGAACGCGGACGTTCCCGACATCGCGATCCACGTCCTCGACGACCCGGACCCGACCATGCCCAAGGGCGTGCTCGGTGCCGGCGAGGTGGGCATCACCGGAGTCGGCGCGGCCGTCGCGAACGCGGTCTACGACGCCACCGGCATCCGGGTAACCGACCTTCCGATCACCCTCGACAAGGTCGTCCGGGGCTGACCCTGGCCTGAGCTCGGCTACTCGACTGGCAGCCAGGGGGAGCTGGTCGGCGCCGGCGTCGGCTCGGCTGCCAGTCAAGCGACTCGGCTGCCGGTATATCCCTAGCCAAGCGGCTCAACTGGCAGTCAGTCGGACGGCGAAGCCGCCCCGAGGATCGCTCGGGCCGCTCGGCTGGAGGCCGCGGGGACCGATCTGGCCGCCCGCTAGGCTCCGCCCATGCCGATCTCGAAGGTGCTGATCGCCAACCGCGGCGAGATCGCCGTACGCGTCGCACGAGCGTGTCGGGACGCGGGAATCGGCTCGGTCGCCGTCTATGCGGAACCGGATCGCGACGCCCTGCACGTGAAGGTGGCGGGGGAGGCATACGCCCTCGGCGGGACGAGCCCTGGCGACAGCTACCTCGTCGTCGACAAGCTCCTCGACGTCGCGGCGAGGTCCGGCGCCGACGCGGTCCACCCCGGCTACGGGTTCCTCGCCGAGAACGCCGGGTTCGCCCAGGCGGTCATCGACGCGGGGCTGACGTGGATCGGCCCGGGTCCCGACGCGATCGACGCGCTCGGTGACAAGGTGAAGGCCCGGCACATCGCCCTCAAGGCCGGCGCACCCCTGGTGCCGGGGACTCCCGACCCGGTCGACGGGCCGGACGACGTGGTGGCCTTCGCCGAGGAGCACGGGCTGCCGGTCGCGATCAAGGCGGCCTACGGAGGTGGGGGACGAGGCCTCAAGGTCGCCCGCACGATGGAGGAGATCCCCGACCTGTTCGAGTCGGCCGTGCGGGAGGCGGTGACGGCATTCGGCCGGGGCGAGTGCTTCGTGGAGCGGTTCCTCGACAAGCCGCGCCACGTCGAGACCCAGTGCCTGGCCGACCAGCACGGCGGCGTGGTCGTCGTCTCGACGCGGGACTGCTCGCTCCAGCGCCGCAACCAGAAGCTCGTCGAGGAGGCTCCGGCACCCTTCCTCTCCGAGGCCCAGCACGCCGAGCTGGTCAGGGCGTCCAAAGCGATCCTGGCGGAGGCCGGGTACGTGAGTGCGGGCACCTGTGAGTTCCTCGTCGGTCAGGACGGCGCGATCTCGTTCCTCGAGGTCAACACCCGGCTCCAGGTCGAGCACCCGGTCAGCGAGGAGGTGACCGGCGTCGACCTCGTGCGTGAGCAGTTCCGCATCGCGAACGGCGAGCCGCTCGGGTACACCGATCCGGCGGCCCATGCGCATTCGATCGAGTTCCGCATCAACGGCGAGGACGCAGGGCGGAACTTCCTGCCCGCCCCGGGCACCGTCGCGCGGCTGGTCCTGCCCGGCGGCCCGGGAGTCCGCGTCGACTCCGGTGTCGTCGAGGGAGACACCGTTGCCGGCGCCTTCGACTCGATGCTGGCCAAGCTTATCGTCACAGGCAGGACCCGCCAGGAGGCGCTGGAGCGATCACGCCGCGCCCTGGACGAGTTCGTCGTCGACGGCATGCCCACGGTGCTGCCCTTCCACCGGGCGGTGGTCCGTGACGAGGCGTTCGCGCCCTCGTCGGACGTGCCCTTCACCGTGCACACGCGGTGGATCGAGACGGAGTTCGACAACACCATCGAGGCGTATGCGGGTGCGGCCGCCGACGGGGCCGAGCTCGGGGAGCGTCGGCCGGTTGTCGTCGAGGTCGGCGGCAAGCGGATCGAGGTGGTCCTGCCGGCGGAGCTGGCGCTGGTCGGAACCGGAATGGGTGGCGCGGCGCGCAAGAAGGCCCCCCGGCGCTCCAGCGGCGGTCACGGCGGGGGGGCCGCGTCGGGTGACGCCCTCACTGCCCCGATGCAGGGCACCATCGTCAAGATCGCCGTCGAGGACGGTCAGACCGTCGAGCAGGGAGAGACGGTCGTCGTCCTCGAGGCCATGAAGATGGAGCAGCCCATCGCGGCCCACAAGTCCGGCGTCGTCAGCGGGTTGGGCGCCCAGATCGGCGCCACGGTGACGAGCGGCACCGTCCTGGCCGAGATCAAGGACGCCTGAAGGGCGCCACGGGGGGCTGGAGCGCTCGGGAAACCGAGCGCTCCAGCACCAGTCAGGCCGGAACGGTCAGGTACGCGTCCCTGGGTCGGTGCTCGTCGTCTCGGGCGACGACTCCGGGATGGTCTCCGGGGCGGAGGTCGGCACCGGGTCGGGGCTGGGGACGGGCGGTGCGGTGCCTGGTGCGTCCGGGTCCGGGCCCGGGTCGATGGGGGTCCGCGGCTCCGGCGCCGTACCGGGAGTCGGCGCGGGCTCGCTGGGTACCGATGGCGGGTCCCCCGCGGCCGGAGCCGGACCGGGCGACGGCTCCGGGAGGGTCGCCTCGTCCTCCGGTATGCCGAGCCGCTCGCGAACCATGTCGTCGCCCTTGGCCATCTGCTCGGAGTAGCGACCGCCGGTGCGCTCGTCGACGACCTCCGAAGCCTTGTCGAGGCCTTGGTCGGCCTGCTTCGGGTGGCCCGTGATGAAGTCCTTGACCTTGTCGAAGAAGCTCTCGTTGCTCATCGCCTCTGTCCCTTCTGATGGGGCCGGTGGCGGAACATCGTCGGCCCCGCCTCCTCGACCCTAGTCGGCAGCGACGCCCTGGACGCATACCATCGCGGTATGCCTCAGCTGGCCGGCGCGGATCAGATGCCGTGGCAAGGGTTCTCGTTCACGAACCTCCTCATCCTCCTGGTGATCCTGGCCGTGCTCTGGCCGTTGATGCGGTGGCTGCGACGGACGATCTCCGAGAACCGGCGCCAGCGCTGGGCCGGTGAGGACGACGAGGAGCTCCGCTACACGGAGGAGAACGACCCCGACCTGCGCCGGAACCATCCGGAGGACTGAGTCGTCATCGGGTGTGCAGGCGCCGGGCCGCCTCGGCGATCGACCCGGACATCGACGGGTACACCGTGAAGGACCCCGACAGCTGGTCGACGCTGAGGTGGTTCTGGACCGCGACGGTCAACGGGTAGATCAGCTCCGACGCCCGTGGCGCGACGACGACGCCGCCGAGCACCGTGCCGCTGCTCTGCTGCGCGAACACCTTGACGAACCCGTCGGTGAACCGGTCCATCTTCGCCCGGGCGTTGGTCGCCAGCGGCAGCATCACCGTCCGCGCCGCCACGCGTGCGGAGTCGACATCGTCCTGGGTCACTCCGACGGTCGCGATCTCGGGCGACGTGAAGACGTTCGCGCTCACCACGTCGAGCCGGAGCGGTGTCACCGCGTCTCCGAGCGCGTGCCACATCGCGATCCGGCCCTGCATCGCCGCCACCGACGCCAGCGGCAGGACACCCGTGCAGTCCCCCGCCGCATAGACGCCGCGGACCGAGGTCCGAGAGACCGCGTCGACCTCGATGTGCCCGGACTCACCCAGCGCAATTCCGTTCTCCAGCAACCCGATTCCTGACGTCTGCGGCACGGAGCCCACGGCGAGCAACGCGTGTGAACCGAGCACCGTGCGCCCGTCGGTGAGTGCCACGCATACTCCGTCGTCGGTCCGCTCGACACTGGCCATCCGAGACCGGCCGAGCACCTCCATGCCGTCGCGCCGGAACACGTCCTCGATGACCCCGGCTGCGTCGGCGTCCTCGCCGGGGAGCACCCGATCCCGCGACGAGACGAGAGTGACGCGGGTGCCGAGGCCGACGTAGGCGTGCGCGAGCTCCGCGCCGGTGACGCCCGATCCCACGACAACGAGGTGTTCGGGCAGCTCGGTGAGCGAGTAGATCTGCTGCCAGGTGAGGATGCGATCCCCGTCCGGCTGCGCGCTCGGCGTGGTCCGCGGCGTCGACCCGGTGGCCAGCAGGACGACATCGGCGTCCAGCTCCTCGGCCGTCCCGTCGTCGGTCACCGCCCGGACCGCGCCGGCGTCGAGCAGCGTCCCGGTGCCGTGGACGATCCGCACGCCGTCCCCCGTGAGGCGGGCGGCGATGTCGGTGCTCTGCGCTGCGGCGAGGTGGAGGATGCGTCGGTTGGCCGCGGCGAGGTCCACCCTGGCGTCGGCCAGGCCCACGCCGAGATCACCGCCGGAGGCGCGGTTCGTGACGAACCCGGCCGTTGAGATGAGCGTCTTGCTCGGGACGCAGTCGGTCAGCACGCACGCCCCACCGAGCCCGTCCCGGTCGACCACCGTGACCGAAGCGCCGAGCCGTGCCGCGACCAGGGCCGCCTCGTACCCGCCCGGACCGCCGCCGAGGACGACGACCGACGTGGGTTGCCCGATCACCCCCTCATCCAACCATCGGGGCCAGAAGTGTTGCGGCCACTAGGGTGCCGGGGTGAGCGTCGATCTCCATGACCTGGGTACCGACCCCTTCGACGTCGCCAAGGCCGCGGCCACCGTGATCGCCGAGCGCACCGGCGCTCCCACCCACGACGTGGCACTGGTCCTCGGGTCCGGCTGGGGCCAGACCGCAGAGCTGATCGGTCCCACCCTCGCAACCGTCGACAACGAGGACGTGCCCGGCTTCCACGCCGCAGCGGTGGCCGGACACCGCGGTGGTATGCGGTCGGTCGCCATCGGTGACAGCGGCCGGCGCGCGCTCGTCTACGGCACCCGTACCCACTACTACGAGGGCCGTGGGGTCCGCGCCGTGGTCCACGCGGTCCGAACGGCGAGCGCGGCGGGCTGCTCGACGATCGTCCTGACAAACGGGTGCGGCGGCCTCAACCCGGCGTGGGGGCCGGGCACTTCGGTGCTCATTCGCGATCACATCAACCTGACTGCCACGTCGCCGCTGGAGGGGCCGACGTTCGTCGACCTCACCGACCTCTACTCCGCCCGGCTGCGGGCGATCGCCCGCGACGTCGACCCGAGCCTCGACGAGGGCGTCTACGTCCAGTTCCCCGGGCCCCACTACGAGACGCCGGCCGAGGTGCAGATGGCGAAGCGGATCGGCGGCGACCTCGTCGGCATGTCGACGACGCTGGAGGCCATCGCGGCGCGGCACGTGGGGATGGAGGTACTCGGTATCTCCTTGGTCACCAACCTCGCCGCCGGCATCTCCGACGAGCCGCTGTCCCACCACGAGGTCATCGAGGCCGGCCAGGCGGCCGCCGAACGCTGCGGCCGGCTGCTCGCCGAGGTGGTCAGGCGGATCGTCGCGTGACCCCCGTGGGCGACCCCTGGGACCGGCTCACCAGCCGGGTCCGCGCCTGGGTTGACGACGACCCGGACCCCGCGACGGCTCAGGAGCTGCGCAACCTCCTCGATGCCGCGGAGCACGGCGACCGGGCGGCGGTCGCCGATCTGGAGGACCGGTTCGCGGGGATGCTCGAGTTCGGGACGGCCGGACTGCGCGGAGCCCTCGGCGGCGGTCCGAACCGGATGAACCGGGCCGTCGTCCAACGAGCGGCCGCCGGGCTCGTCGCCTACCTCCAGACCGACTGCGCGATTCCCGAACCGATGGTGGTCGTCGGGTTCGACGCGCGGTACAACTCAGACGTCTTCGCCCGGGACACCGCCGCGGTGGTCGTGGGAGCCGGCGGCACCGCGGCGATCCTGCCGCGGCCGCTGCCGACGCCGGTGCTGGCCTTCGCGATCCGCCACTTGGGGGCGGATGCGGGGGTCATGGTCACGGCGAGCCACAACCCGCCGCAGGACAACGGGTACAAGGTCTACCTCGGCGACGGCAGCCAGATCGTCCCGCCGACCGACGCCCAGATCGCCAGCCACATCGCCGCGGTTGCCTCCGTCCGCGACCTGTGGCTCGCCGAGGACGGGTGGCAGAACCTCGGCGACGAGGTGCAGGACGCCTACGTCGCCCGGGTCGCCGCTCTGCTACCGGACGACGGGTCGCGCGACGTCGACGTCGTACACACCGCGCTTCACGGCGTGGGCGACGACACACTGCGCCGCGTGTTCGCCGCCGCGGGCATTCCTGAGCCGAAAACCGTTCCCAGTCAAGCGGTTCCGGATCCCGATTTCCCCACGGTGAGCTTCCCGAACCCCGAGGAGGCCGGCGCCATCGACGCCGCCCTGGCCGTCGCCCGCGACGTGCATCCCGATGTCGTCATCGCCAACGACCCGGACGCCGACCGGTGCGCTGCCGCAGTCCTCGACCACGGGAAGTGGCGGATGCTGCGGGGCGACGAGCTCGGCGCGCTGCTCTTCGACGCGTCGCTGCGGCGCGGCCTCGCTCCCGATGCCGTGGTCGCCTGCTCGATCGTCTCCTCCCGGCTGCTGGCCGCCCTGGCTGAGTCGACCGGGTATCGCCACGTGGAGACGCTGACCGGGTTCAAGTGGATCGCCCGGGTGCCGGGACTGGGCTACGGGTACGAGGAGGCGATCGGTTACTGCGTCGCTCCCGACGTCGTCCGGGACAAGGACGGCGTCAGTGCGGCGCTGATCCTGGCCTGGTACACCGCCTGGCTGAAGGCGCACGGCCGGACCCCGCTCGACGTCCTCGACGACCTGGCGGTCGAGCACGGCGTGTATGCGACGGATGCCTTCTCGGTCCGAGTCGCCGACCTGGCCCAGATCCCTCCGGTCATGGAGCGGCTGCGGTCCGCGCCACCGGAGAACCTCGGGACGGTCCGGGTGGCCCAGGTCGACGACCTGGCCCGCGGCGACGGCGGTCTGCCGCCGACGGAGGGGGTGCGCTGGTTCATGGCGGACCGGTCCCGCGTCATCGTCCGGCCGTCCGGGACCGAGCCGAAGCTCAAGGTCTACCTCGAGGCGATCGAGCCGGTGCCGGACCGCGACCAGCTTGCCGGGTCGCGCCGGACCGCATCCGAGCGGCTCGCGGCCCTCCGCACCGCGATGGAATCGCTGACCCGAGTCTGACCCGATCCGCCTGACCCCCCGGGGGCATCGAGTCGGCACCACGCCGCCGCAACGACTGCCATCAAGGTCGTCAAGTTGCGCAATCCCAGGCCCATCGCCACAACGAGAGCGAGGACGACAGCTGTTGCGGCGGTCCGGACCCGGCCGCCTGGGTACGGGCACAGCGCCGCTCCGACCCCCGTCGCGTCGGCTGACGTGCTGTACGTCCTGGACTCGACCGTTCTGATCGACTACCTGCGGGGCCGGCCCGCCGTCGGCCGCGTGCAGGCCATGCAGCCCCGCGGAGATCGCCCGACGACGACCGCGATCAACGTCGAGGAGGTCGTCCGCGGTCTCCGCGCCCACGAGGTGGGTGCTGCCGAGCGGCTACTGGACGGCTTGGTCGTCCTTCCCATCGACCTGGAGGCCGGCCGGCTGGCGGGCGAGTGGCGCCGTGACTTCGCCGCGCAGGGAGTCACGCTGGGGCAGGCCGACTGCCTCGTCGCCGCAACGGCGATGGTGGCCGGCGCCACGCTCGCCACCGGAAACCCGAAGGACTTTCCCATGGATGGCCTACGGCTCGAACACTGGCCCACTGGCCTCTAGCGGCATCGGCACGGTGGTGATGCCGGTGCCGAGAACGCTCGGGTCCTCCGTGACGCACCGGGTGGACAATCGGCGGGGTGAGCCTGCTCGAACGTCGCCGACAGCTCGAGGACCTCGTCGCGTATGCGACGGAGGCCCGGGCCGGCGACGGCCGCCTCGTGCTGGTGGCCGGCGAGGCCGGGGTCGGCAAGTCGACGCTGGTCGAAGCCGCGGAGGCGGCGGTGCGCCAGTCGCATACCGAAGGCCGGTGGGTCTGGGGCCGGTGCGACGGCCAGTTCACCCCACGCCCGCTCGGCCCGATCGTGGAGATCGCCGAACAGCTCGGCGGCACGGTCGCTGAGGCGGCGCGGACGGACGCCCCGCGGACCCAGCTGTCAACGGCGCTCGTGGAGACGCTCCGCGGCGAGGGCAACGGCGGGGTCCTCGTCGTCGAGGACATCCACTGGGCGGACGAGGCCACCCTCGACACGCTCCGGTACCTGGGGCGACGACTCCGCCACCTCCCGGTCCTCGTCGTGGCCACGTACCGCGACGACGGCTTGGCGCCCGACGACCCGCTGCGCGTGGCGCTGGGCGACCTCGCGGCGCAGGCCGGCACTCGGCGGCTCGACGTTCCGACGCTGTCGGCGGAGGCGGTCGCCCATCTGGCGGAGGGCACCCACCACGAACCGAGCGAGCTGCACCGGCTGACCGGCGGCAACCCGTTCTTCGTCTGCGAGGTGCTGCGCTCCGGGTCGGCCGAGGTCCCGCCGTCCGCCCGTGACGCCGTGCTGGCCCGGGCGGCCGGCCTGAGCAGCTCGGCCCGAGCGGCCCTCGACGTGGCCGCTCTGGTCGGCTCGCGGGTCGAGCCGGACGTGCTCGGCGTCGCCGCCGGGGTCACCGCGGAGGACCTCGACGAGCTGGTCGGATCCGGGCTCCTCGTCGGGGACGGCACGGACCTGCGGTTCCGTCACGACATCTCGCGCCGCGCCGTCGACGAGGCCGTTCCGCCGCACCGTCGGGCGCCGACCCATCGCGCGGTCCTCGACGAGCTGCTCCGGCGGGGAAGCACGGACGACGCCCGGCTGGCCTACCACGCGGAGAACGGTGGCGCCGACGACATGGCCCTCCACCACGCCCACCGGGCCGGGGACGCGGCGGCGGCCAAGGGCGCGCACCGCGAGGCGGCGGCGCAGTACGACCGGGCCGTCCGCTGCTCCGACGGCCTCGACCCGCGCGGACAGGCCGAGCTGCTCGATGCGCTCGCCCTCGAGCTGAGCTTCGTCGACGCGTGGGATGAGTCTGCGGCGGCCCGACAGCGCGCGGTTCAGCTGTGGCACGACCTCGGTGACCGGCTGCGCGAAGGCGACGACCTGCGCCGGCTGTTCGCAGTGATGTGGCGGCTCTGCCGGGGCGCCGAGTCGGTGGCCTACGCCGCGCAGGCCGTCACCGTGCTGGAACCGCTCGGGCCCACGGTCGAGCTCGCCTGGGCGTACGTCTACCGCGCCAGTGACGCCGTCGACAGGGCGAGCAAAGCCGCCGACCTCGCGCGGTGTGAGGCCGTCACCGCGCAGCTGGTGCGTGCGGCGCCGCGGGATGCGTTGTCCCACCTGCGCGGACAGGCGCTCATGGGAAGGGCCGACCTCTGCTACCGGACCCGGGAGCCCTGGGAGGCGCACCTTCGGGCGGCCCTCGACCTGGGCCTCGGCGAGGGCAACGAGCAGCTCGCCGCGACCGCATACGCGAACCTGCACCAGTACCTCGTCACCGACTACCGGCTCGGCGACGCGACCACCCTCTACCGCGAGGGCATCGAGTTCACCGACGACCGCGACATCACGACGTACTCGACGTGCCTGCGCGGGCGGCGCGCGCTGGCGCTCATGCACCTCGGGCGGTGGGACGAGGCCGAGCGCACGGCGCGCGTCGTGCTCCGCTCGCCGGCGTCCCCGGTGAACCTCCTGACGTCCCAGGTGGCCGCTGGCCTGTTGCGGGCCCGGCGCGGGGACGTCGACCGGGACCGACTGCTCGAGGCCGCCGTTGCCGCCGCGACCTCCCTCGACGAGGCCGAATGGCTGGCCCTGGCCCACGCGGCGTCGGCCGAGGCGGCCTGGCTCCACGGCGACGAAGCCGCCGCCCGCGCCGAGATCGCGGCGGCCCGGGCGCGGATCGGCGAGCTCGACGTCGTCGAGGACGCGCAGCTCTCCCTCTGGGAGCGCCGTCTCGGAATGGAGGCGCCCCCTCGTCACCCACTCGCGGACGGGCTGCCGGAGCCGCTCCGCCGCCACGTCGACGCCGACCGCCTGGGGGCCGCGCTGGCGTGGGACGCCGTCGGCTGCAGGTACGACGCGGCGCTGGCACTCCTCGACGAGGGGACCGAGGCGTCACTGCGGGCGGCGCTGGAACGGTTCGAGCAGCTCGGGGCCGGGCCGGCCGCCGCGGTGGCGCGGCGGCAGTTGCGCGCGCTCGGCGCCCGGTCGGTCCCAGCGGGGGCCCGCGCCGCGACACGGCAGCATCCGGCCGGTCTCACCGCACGCGAGCAGCAGGTCCTCGACCTGGTCAGCGCCGGATCGACGAACGAGGAGATCGCGGCTCGGCTGTTCATCTCCGTCAAGACCGTCGACCACCACGTATCTTCCGTCCTCGGCAAGCTCGGCGCGCGAACCCGACGCGACGCCGCCGCGGAGGCCGTCCGCCTCGGGCTGGTGGCTTCCGGCGGCTGACCCGGCCCGGTGCCCGGCCCCCGGGAACCTGGGGAGCCCGCCACCCAACATGGGGAACGCCTCCCCATGTGCCGGCCCTCACCCGCGCCGCACCCTTCTCGGGAGCCCGGCCGCACCGAGCGGCCGGCGCCGAGAACGGAGCATGCGATGCCACTCTTCATGGACGTCCACCACCTCGACGACGGGGTGACCCAGGACGCCGTCGCCAAGGCGCACCTGGCCGACGTGCAGACCCAGGACCGGTACGACGTGCGGTATCTGCGCTACTGGGTCAACGAGGACCGGGGCAAGATCTTCTGCCTCGTCGAGGCGCCCAGCGAGGATGCGGCCAACAGCGTCCACCGGGAGGCGCACGGCCTCGTCGCCGACGAGCTCTACGCCGTGACGGAGGGGTCGTGAGCATTCGTATGCGACGCGCCGCCGCCGCCGGCGCGCTCGCCCTGGTGCTCGGAGGGACGATCGCCACCGCGGCTTCGGCCCAGTCCACCGGGTCAGCTCAGCTACAGACCCACCGGCACTCGCACTCCACCGGAGGGCCCACGGCGCGCGACCAGATCGGGCTCGCGGTGGTCCGGGCGGCGACCGCTGCGTACCACGACGTCCGCATCGCCCAAGCGAACGGCTACGCCATCCTCGCCGACACCGCCGGCAAGACCTGCATCGACCAGCCCGGAGTCGGCGGAATGGGCGTCCACTACGTCGACGGAGACCTCGTCGGCGACCCGGCCATCAACGCGCGGCAGCCGGAGGCCGTCGTCTACCGACCCACGGCCAGCGGCCGGCTGCGGCTCGCCGCCGCGGAGTACGTCGTCATCAAGAGCGCGTGGGACGCCGACCATGCGGCGCCGCCGTCGCTGTTCGGTCACGAGTTCATGGTTACGGACGCGCCGAACCGGTACGGCCTCCCGGCGTTCTACTCGCTGCACGTCTGGGCGTGGGACCACAACCCGGCGGGCCCGTTCGAGATGTGGAACCCGGACGTCGTCTGCCCCTGACGTCCCGAACCGGTGCCGGTGCTGCTCGTCAGGACAACATGCCGACGAGGATCACCAGCACCGGCACCCCGAAGCAGGCGAGATCGAGCCAGTTCCACTCCCGGGTGATGTCTCGGCCGGTGACCGCCGCGGAGTCGCCCTCGGCGACCAGCTCGGCATACTCGCCCATGGCCGTCTCGATGAGCCGGCTGGCGGTGCCCACGGTGGCTCCCTCGGACGGCTTGGGGGCGTTCGCTGCAGCGTTGCTGAAGTCCAGTTTTCCGTAACCGGGGATCCCTTGGCGCTTCGGGCGGTCGATGTGCGAGGCGATGGCCCAGGCCGGGTACGCCTTGCCTCCGGCCCAGACCTCGAGGTTCCATCGCGGCGAGACGTCCTCGACGTGCGACCACGGGATGGTGGTGCGCCGGAAGGGATTGTCCAGCTCGACCCCGACGACGGTGAGCACTACCGACGGCCGGATGAACAGCACCCAACCCATCGCGACCAGCAGCAACATGAACCCGATGAGGACCAGGGACGGTTCCCCGGAGAACATGGACAGCACGGCCATCAGCCCACCGATGGCCATCGCCACGATCCCGAGCGCGGTCGAGCTGCGCGAGCGGAGCGTGCGCAGAGCCTCCGGCGCGGACGTCGGTCGGCTCATGAGGTCTCCAGCGGTCGGGGGCAGAACGTCGGGGGCAGAACGTC